>BNJU01000613.1_pt1 | contig 310275 bp, 319 predicted proteins | sample 8539281 | NCBI WGS metagenome assembly BNJU01 (sample SAMD00202456, study PRJDB9452) | human saliva metagenome | isolation source: human saliva | place: Japan | reverse complement strand
GAAGTTACGTATTGCTTGGAGGCATGAGCCTGCCCTGACTCGGGGTGAAGAAACCCATCCCAACTACTGACACAGTTGATACTGGTCACTTGCGTCTGACAAGCACGACACTTTTGGGGAGCACGAAGTGGCTCAGAACATATTTTTATACACCCTTCACACTCATTACCGGCCATCTGGTTCGGAAAGTACAGACAATCTCATGTCCGAGTTCCGGTGCGCCGCACCCGTCCGCCATATCTCCAGAGGGAGGCGTCGACGCTGACGCAGAGCCGCCCTGAATTCCTGCGAGATAGAAGCACTGCCTTACACTGCCATCGACGAAGTCCACTGTCGATCTGAGGACGCCAGCATTTGCTGTTCCACGACACCGTGCCTCCGCCGGAAACGCCTACGTTCCCGAGCCGGGTGCAGCCACCCTCGTCGGATCTCAGCCCCGGCACCAGCGGACGCATCACCCGCTTACTCGACGACGGCGTCGGCGCCCTCATCAGCGCCTGCGCAACCTGGGATTCGTGTCCCCTGCCGGATCGCCACGCCGCTGCGCCGCGCCCCCATGGGTGACGGTGTCACCGTCTCCGACACGAGCTGTGCCTCGCGCCGCCGGAGGCCCAGGGCTCGTTGAGGTCACCGCCATCGAGGCCGAGACCCGCATCATCCTTCAGCCCAGCCGCCGGCCCGGCCCGCCGCGCCACCGACACGGGAGCAATGACGGGAGATGCCGTGAGCGCCGCAACCCTCGCAGCCACCGGCGCCTGTCCCAGTGCACTGAGGGCGCTGACTGCCACTGCTGGATCCTCCAGCGCCAAGACGCTGGTGGCCGGGTCCCGGCGTATCGCCTGGCGGGTGCCCTCAACGCAGGCAAGACCTCCATCTACAACGCCCTGACCGGCCTGCACGCCAAGACCGGTAACTACCCGGGCGTCACCGTCCAGCGCTCCTGGGAACCTGCAAGATCGGCAACACCACCCTGACGATCGAGGACCTGCCCGGCGCTACTCCTGGACGATCAGCCCTCGACGAGGAGATCGCCACGACGTGCTCACCGGGACCTCGACCACGGTGAGCGCCCCGGACGTACCCTGGTCATCGTCGTCGACGCCACCACGCTGCAGCGCGGCATGAACTTCATCGCCGAGGCCCTCGCCCTGGACCTGCCCACCTGCCTCGTGGTCACCGCATGACCGACGAGCCCTCAGCCGCCGCACGGGCCCGGCTCAACGTGGCAGCCCTGGGCACGCCCTGGCATCCCGGCCGTACGGGTCATCGGACACCGAGGCATCAGCATGCCCGATCTGCGCGCCTACCGCCCAGGTCGCCACCCGGCAGCGCACGCCCCTGCCGCCACCCACCGACCCCGACGAGATCACCTCCTGGAGCCGACTCGGTGCTCGCCGCCGCCGACTACCTACCGCCCGAAAGCGACCAGATCACCTCGGCGATCGACAAGGTCCCGTTACGCCCCGTTCCCGGAACCATCGTGTTCTTCACGATCATGTTCCTCTTCTTCCAGGCCATCTTCACCTGGGCGGCTCCTTTCCAGGACGCCGTCGAGAACGGCTTCGGGGCGCTGGGGCAACTGGTTCACGGCTGGCCTCGACGCGTCCCATCGCGCTCATCGCCGGGCTCCTGGGTGACGGCCTCATCGGGGCGTGGGCTCGGTGCTCACCTTCATCCCCAGATCATCATCATGTTCCTCATCATCGCCGTCCTGGAGGGCGTGGGGTACATGTCGCGAGCGGCCTTCCTCATGGACAAGGTGCAGAGCGTCGCCGGGTTGGAGGCGGGCCTTCGTGGCACTCCTGTCCTCGCTGGCCTGCGCGATCCCCGGGATCATGGCCACCCGTACGCTGCTCTCCACCAAGGACCGGGTGGCCACGATGCTGGCCGCCCGCTCATGACCTGCTCGCCGGCGCGCCTGCCCGTCTACGTCATCATGATCTCCTGACGGTCGACGGCGGCGCCAGATCGGTCCCTTCGGGGCACGCGGCGTCGTCATGTTCGCGCTCTACCTGCTAGGGGCCGTCTCCGCGATGGCCGCCGCCCGCAGTCAAGCTAGGCTCACCGACCGCGGCAATATCCTGCTGCCTTTCTCACATGGAGATGCCGCCTACCGCATGCCACGCGTGCGCACGGTCCTCATCACATGGTCTGGGACGCCTGCAAGGGCTTCCTGAAGAAGGCCGGCACGATCATCACCCTGACCACCGTCATCCTGTGGGTGCTGCTCAACGTCCCCATGCGCTCGGACGCCCAGCCTCGAGGCGTTCTGCGCCTCCGACACCCAGTGCGCCGCCATCTCGGCCGCCGTGGAGAACCCGTCGTCGTCCACCGTCAAGGGCGATGACGGCGAGGTCATCACCGATCCCGAGGACCTGGACGATCGCTGGAGGCCCAGAAGACCTCCACACGATGGACAACTCCTGGGCCGCCAAGGAGGCAAGGTAGTCCAGCCGGTCTTCGAGCCACTGGGCTTCGACTGGCGCATCAATGTGGCCACCCTCTCCTCACTGGCGGCGCGTGAGACCTTCGTAGCCACACTCGGCCAGATCGCCGCCGCCGAGGACCCTGAGGAACCCAGCGCCCACCTGGCCACCATGACCTACCAGCAGTACGACGCTGACCACACGCGCCGGCGACAGTCAGTTCAACCCGGCCACTGTCGTCGCGATCCTCGTGTTCTTCGTCTCACGCCCTCCAGTGCATGGCTACCGCGGAGCCATGCGCCGCGAGACCGGCAGCTGGAAGTGGCCGATCATCGCCTTCGTCTACATGTTCGTCACCGCCTGGGTGATGGCAGCGATCACCCACGCATTCGTGGCCTTCTTCATATGATCACCGCGACACCCAGACTGACGACCATGACCAGGCAGGTGGCCGGACACTCAGGAAAGGAGAGGCAGCCGTGCCCGTCATTCCCACGCACCCGATGACGACGCCGGACCCGACGTCCTGAGATGGGTCGTCCCCCGACGGCCTGCTTGCCCTTCACCGGGGAGGTGGCCCACGCCCCAGCGATGCTCCAGGCGCTCATCGACGACGGCACTCTGAAGTCCGTACGGGTCGATGGTGGCGCGGTGCTCACTCTCCTGGGACCCGGCCACAGCTGGCGAGCGGAAGGAGCCCGGGTGCGCAGCGCCCTGGTGGACGCCCTGGGCGCCCCGGAGTCCTGGGAGGAGACGCCTCCGCCCATGAGTTCGGACCCGACGACGCCCTGGAAGCGGCCGCCCGGCAGATCGCCGGAGGGTCGCTGGGGTCCTTCGTCAACAGCCACGGGGGCGCGCTCGTGGTGCGCTCGGTGCACGACGGCGTCGTCGAGGTGGCCATGGAGGGTGCTTGCGACGAGTGCCCGGCCGCTGAGATCACGATGCACGCGCGCTTCGAGCACCTGCTGCGACGCCGCTGCCCCTGGCTGGTCGAGGTCCGCCGGGTCGACGCCTAGCCGACCTCGCCCTGCCCCACCGCCAGGTGCGAGACTCCCCTGATCTGTGTCAGGCACACTCCGAACACCTGACGATAGAAGCCTTTACCTTAGAATGTCAATGTCGATACGCATCTCCTGCATCGAGATCGACGACAGACACAGAACTCTGAGGAATTCCGAGGACATCATGGCGACTGCAGTCTCACACCACAGCATGTCGGCCCCTCGCCATACCCCAGGCACCCCGCCTCCAGCAGAACAATCCCTCTCCGACCTGCGCCTGGGCACCGCGGCCCCAGATCGTCGGTCTTCTGGAGGACGCCGCCAACGCCCCCATCGTCAGGCGGCTGAGCAACTTGGGCTTCATCCCTGGCCGGGTCGTCACCATTGCGCCAGGGCCCGCTGCGTGACCCGGTGGTCTACCGCGTGACCGACTACGGTGTGCCTGCGCCGTCACGAGGCCCGCATCATTCAGGTCGAGACCCTCACCAAGGTCGACGACGCCGTTGAGCCCGCGCGAGAGGACCAGCAGCGATGAGCGACCACTGCTCCACGCATGAGGTCCCCGGCGCCTCGGACTGCCACTGCGGATCCTCCAGCGCCAAGACGCTGGTGGCCGGGTCCCGGCGTATCGCCCTGGCGGGTGCCCCTGAACGCAGGCAAGACCTCCATCTACAACGCCCTGACCGGTCTGCACGCCAAGACCGGCAGCTACCCGGGCGTCACCGTGACCCGTTCACTGGGAACCTGCAAGATCGGCGATACGACCCTGACGATCGAGGACCTGCCCGGCGCCTACTCCTGGACCCGATCAGCCCCGATGAGCGGGTGGTGCGCGACGTCCTCACCGACGCCTCGGAGACCGTCTCCGTCCCCGACGCCCTGGTCGTCGTCATCGATGCCACCACGCTGCGGCGGGAATGAACTTCGTCGCTGAGGCCCTCGCCCTGGACCTGCCCACCTGCCTCGTGGTCACCATGACCGACGAGCTCACGCGGCGCTCGGACACCTCGACGTGGCGGCCCTGGGACAGGCCCTGGGCATCCCGGCCGTACGGGTGGTCGGCAATCGCGGCATCGGCCTTCCCGAGCGCGCGAGCGCCTCACCGAGGTCGTCGACTGGCAGCGCCCACGTTGGCTCCTCCGACGACGCCCAGCGAAGTCGCCTCCTGGGCCGACTCGATCCTGGCCGCCGCCGACTATGAGGCACCCCAGCAGGACCGCGTGACGACCGTCGTCGACCGGGTGCTCCTCCACCCGGTCCTGGGCTCCCTGGTGTTCTTCGCCATCATGTACGCCTTCTTCCAGGCCATCTTCACCTGGGCGGCTCCTTTCAGGACGCCGTCGAAGGAGGATTCAGCACGCTGGGGCGCTGGTCCACAGGCTGGCTGGACGACTCCCACCCTCTGCTGGCCGGGCTCCTGGGCGACGGCATCATCAGGGGGCGTGGGCTCGGTGCTCACCTTCATCCCCCAGATCATCATCATGTTCCTCATCATCGCCGTCCTGGAGGGCGTGGGGTACATGTCGCGAGCGGCCTTCCTCATGGACAAGATCATGAGCCGGGCCGGGCTGGAGGGGCGGGCCTTCGTGGCGCTCCTGTCCTCGTTGGCCTGCGCGATCCCCGGGATCATGGCCACCCGCACGCTTCCCAGCGCCAAGGACCGGGTGGCCACGATGCTGGCCGCCCCGCTCATGACCTGCTCAGCGCGCCTGCCCGTCTACGTCCTGCTCACCTCCATCATGGTGCCCGGCGACGCGAAGATCGGGCCCCTGGGAGCGCGCGGCACCGTCATGTTCGCGCTCTACCTGCTGGGGCCGTCTCCGCGATGACGGCCGCCTGGGCGGTCAAGCGCCTCACCGACCGCGGCGGGTGCTCCTGCCCTTCTACATGGAGATGCCGCCCTACCGGCTACCGCGGCCACGCGCCGTCGCGCTCATGGTGTGGGACGCCTGCAAGGCTTCGTGAAGAAGGCCGGACGATCATCACCCTGACCACCGTCATCCTGTGGGTGCTGCTCAACGTCCCCATGCGCTCCGAGGAGCAGTTCAATGCCTACTGCGCCTCCGACGCCGAGTGCGCATCCGTGGCAGCAGCCGTGGAGGACCCGTCATCGTCCACCGTCAAGGGCGATGACGGCGAGGTCATCACCGATCCCGAGGAGCTGGACAAGCTGCTGGAGGCCCAGAAGACCTCCTCACGATGGACAACTCCTGGGCCGCCAAAGGGGCAAAGCAGTCCAGCCGGTCTTCGAGCCACTGGGCTTCGACTGGCGCATCAACGTCGCAGTGCTTTCCTCACTGGCCGCACGTGAGACCTTCGTGGCCACACTCGGCCAGATCGCCGCCGCCGAGGACCCCGAGGAGCCCAGCGCCCACCTGGCCACCATGACCTACCAGCGGGACACGCTGACCAACAAGGCCGGCGACAAGGCTGTTCAACCCCACCACGATCGCGGCGATCCGCTGTTCTTCGTCTACGCCCTCCAGTGCATGGCCACCGCGGGAGCCATGCGCCGCGAACCGGCACCTGGAAGTGGCCGATCATCGCCTGCTACCATGTTCGTCACCGCCTGGGTCATGGCGGCCATCACCCGGTTCATCGTCGCCATGCTCGTGTAGGTGGGCCCGGCCGGGCTGGGCGGACTGGGCCGGGCCGGGCTGCACCCACACACTTCGACAGAATCTTCATAGACGACGCGGAGCCGTGTCGTTTATGAAGATTTTGTTGTGCTGATGCGTACAAGCACCCGCGCCTGCCGGGCTCCTCCGTGGCGAGCGATCGTCTAGGGCTCACGGCATGGCAACTCCTGAGTTCATCGTCTCCCTGCGGCAGAAGATCGGGCACGACATGCTGTGGCTGCCGGGGGTGAGCATCGTCGTCGTCACGAGGCCGGCCGGCTCCTGCTGGACGGCGCGCCGACAACGGGCGGTGGGCGGTGGTCTCCGGCATCCCCGAGCCCGGCGAGCAGCCGGCGGTGGCGATCCAACGGGAATGTCTGGAGGAGACCGGTGTGGACGTGGAGGTGCTGGCGATCACGGGCGTGACCGCGGGCGAGCCCTTCGCCTTCCCCAACGGGGACAACTGCGTGTTCATGGATATCAACTTCGTGGGGCGGGCGCGTCCCGGCACCGCAGCCCGCGCCCTATGCGGCCGACGACGAGTCCACGCACGTGGGCTGGTTCGAGCCGGACGCGTTGCCCGAGCCGCTGCTGTCATCGACGCCCGGGCGCATCGAGGCGGCCCTGGCCTGGCTGGCCGATCCGACGTCGGGCGCGCGATTCCACCCGCGTCCTGACGCCGACCGCACGAGGGACGAGGCGATTGCGGTCAGGCCTCAGGGAACCTCGATGCCGATGCGCCGCAGGCAATCGGCCTGCGCGCCCTTCGGGTCCAGGGGCCTGGCAGCGGTGAGGACGACGCGTACCCTCGGGGTGCTGACCTCGACCTCGCAGGAGTTCCACGGGGTGACGCGAGGGCCGGTGACGCTACCAGGCCGGTGCTGTTCGCAGGCCTTGGCGATCTCATCGATCTGGGACAGGGACGCAGGAGAAACTCGAGCACTCATCGAAGGGCCGGCGGCCGGGGTGGGCGTCTGCGGCGTCGGCACCAGGAGGACGTCCTGGAAGGCCCAACGGCGCAGGTGCACCAGCTGACCGGGAATGCTGAACAGAGTGATGAAAGCCCAGTGCCTCGGTCCAGAAGTCGACTGAGGGCGTCCAGGTCCGACGTCGGGACGGTAACGAACATCGGCATGCCGTAGATGCCGCGGAAGGGCTCGGGTGGCTGGGCGTCCTCGCTGGGCGCAGGGACGGGGCTCATCTCGAATGCGTTGAAGGTGCTCATGCGCGCAGCCTCATCCCTCACCCCTACGTGAGGGTCAGAGCCGATCCACGTTGCTGTCAGCCCCGCGGCCGGGGACGTCCCACGCGTGCAGGAACAGGAACTCTGTCCCCGTACGCGTCGATGGCACCCGCCGGCGCCAACTGTCCCTGTCACCGTCAACAGCACTGTCAGAACGGAGCCATCGCGGAGGCGACGAGGTTGCAGCGCGGCAGCGCTCGTCACGAGCCAGCGCCCGGCACCAGTCGTCGGTGGTGGCCACCGCCGCCCAGTTGGAGTGCAGCAGGGCCGCGAGCGTGGTGTGAACCGTACGCGCATCCGCCTTGCCGGCGCGGTTGCGCAGGTTGATGGCGCCGACGGCGTCGGAGAGCACCTCCGTCGTCAGACCGATCGTCTCGCCCCAGGCCGCCGAGGCCAGGACGCAGTTGTTCACCATGAACCCGACCAGCGTCACGGTGTCGACGCCCTGCTCGTGCAGCCATGCGACGAGGTCAGTTCCCGCGTAAATCGACCCGCGGCGCTTGATGACGAGCTTCCACTGCGGGGTCCGCCGACGCTCGACGCTCGGACAGAAACAAGCCCTTCCACCGGGGGCGAAGATGGCGCCGCCGGGACGGACCGGCGCTGCACGCAGGCCACTGGGGAGTCCGGCCTTCTCAGCGGCGTCGAGCACCCGCTCGATCTGCCCCAGACAGTCGCGCAGGCGCGGGTAGCGGATGCGCAGCGGCGGGCGGGCGTACTCATTCTGTACGTCGACGAGGACCACTGCCCTGCGAGGGACGGTTCGGACCAGCTCATCGCGATCAGTCACGGTGCCTCCAAAAGTGTTGCGCCTTGGCGCGGCGGTTGCGCGATGACACTCAGGATGTGCGATCGGACTGACGTCCACCAGTGGCGCATATGCTACGTAACGATGGTTTCACGCCAGACGTTGAGGCACGCCGATGCGGCGCAGGGCAGGAAGCGCTCAAGGAGGTCGCATGCACATCGCCGTCTACGCCTTCGACGGCATCACCATGTTCCATCTGTCGATCCCCCAGATGGTCTTCGGAACCGTGAGCCGACTGGAGCTTGCGGACTGGAAGGTCTCACTGTTCACCACCGCCTCCGAGTCGGCGGCGCTCTCGGAGGACGCGGCAGGTCCCGCAGAAGGCGCGAGCCCGGCGCCTTCCACCCCGTCATCGCGCACCGCCTCCATCCGCACCTCGGAGGGCTACATCCTCGGCGGACTGGGCGGGCCGGGAGCTCGCGGGCGAGGCCGATATCGTCGTGGTCCCCGCGTGGTTCGCCGACGGGCGCCCGCTGGAGAGGACCTGTGCTCGCTACTGGAGACTGCACATGCACGGGGCGCCTGCGTCGTCGGCCTGTGCCTGGGGGCGATCCCGCTGGCCGAGGCCGGCCTCATCGGCGGGCGCCGGGCGGTGACACACTGGCGGGCCTTCGAGCCGCTGGCGCGCGAGCACCCGGAGATCGCGCTGGACGAGTCGGTCCTGTACGTGGACCACGGCGACGTTCTGACCTCGGCGGGCGCGGCGTCGGGCCTGGATGCCTGCCTCACCTGGTGCGCACGCATCTGGGGGCTGAGCCGCCAACGAGGTCGCGCGTCAGCTCGTCATCGCACCGCACCGCGAAGGCGGGCAGGCTCGAGTACATCGAGCGGCCGGTGCCGCGGCACGCCGACGACGACCCGATCGGCCGCACGGCGTCCTGGGCGCTGGAGCACCTGGGCGAGCCGCTGCCCGTGGAACGGCTGGCGAGGACTGCGCGGATGAGCACCCGTTCCTTCATCCGCGCCTTCCGGGAGGCGACTGGCGCCGCCCCGGCGGCATGGGTGCGCGCACAGCGGGTGCGCGAGGCCCAGCGCCTCCTGGAGAGCACGGACCTGGCGGTCGAGCAGGTGGCCTCGGTCTGCGGCTTCGGAAGCGCTGTCACCATGCGGCAGGCCTTCGCCCGGATACTGAGCACGACGCCGTCGCCTACCGACGCCGGTTCCGCACCGACTCTCCCGACCCCGCCAACGCCTGAGGCCGCACCGACGGAGACATCCTGCGCGTACGGGAACAGGGAGCTCTGCCCCCGTACGCGTCGGCACGCCGGCGGCAAAGTGTCCCCGACGGCGTCGGATATCCCCCGCCAGTGCGAGGACCGTCACTCCACGGGCGGCTCGACGACGAGCAGCGTCTCACCCGGCGCGCGGACCTCGGCGCGGGGGCCGGCTCCAGACTGAGACTCACGTGCAGCCGCTGCCCTCCTCGCCGACGGCGTCGTGGGACAGCCGCGGGTTGTCCAGCTCGGTGACCTCGGTGCGGGCGCGCACGAGCCAGGGGTGGCGGCGTCGCAGCCCGATGAGGTCCTGGTGGAGCCGCAGCATCCAGGCGCCCTGCGGGGTGAGCTCGGACGGCGCGTCCGGCAGGGGCGGGGCGGACCTCGTCGTCGCCGCCGAGGGTCTCGGTCTTCACCCGCGGAGGCCTGCTCGTCCCCGTAGTAGACGCTGGGCGCCACCCACGGTCATGAGCAGGGACGGCGGCGAGCGCCGCCCGCCGGCCCCGACCTTGCTGGCGATGCGGGTGACATCGTGATTACCGACGAAGGTGGCCGGGATGAACCGGTCCAGCAGCTCGTTGTGGCGCTTCAGGCACCAGTCGAGCTCGTGAAGTTGACGTCCGCCAGCGAGGCTCAGGGTGGCTTTCCACAGCTCGTACTGGGTGACGGTGTCCACGGTGGAGGCCTCCACGAAGCCGGCATAGTCGCCGTGGATGACCTCGCCCATGAACCAGACGTCGGGGTGGTGCTCGCGCACGGCCGGCAGGACGCTCGCCCAGAAGGCGGGGTCGACGGCGTAGGCGGCGTCCAGGCGCCAGGCGCTGGCACCGCGGTCGAGCCAGTGGGTGAGCACCCGCACGGCCAGGTCACGCACCTCGGCGGAGTCGTGGTTGAGGGCGGCCAGGGACTCGTGCCCCTCGAAGGTGGCGTAGCCGGGACCGCCAGCCGCGTCGTTGAAGCGGAAGAGGCCGCCCTCCTCTCCCCCGGCGCGGGCGGCCCGGAAGAGGGGGTGCTCGGTGCCGACGTGCCCGAGGACGCCGTCGAGCATGAGTGACAGGCCGCGGGCGCGGCAGGCCTCGGCAAGGCGGTCGAAGGCGGCGTCGTCACCCAGACGGGGGTCGATGCGCAGGTGGTCGGTGGTGTCGTAGCCGTGGGTGGATGAGGCGAAGATGGGGCCGAGTGACAGGCCGTTGGCGCCGAGCTCGACGGCGTAGTCGAGCCAGGGCTCCAGGCGGTCCAGGCGTGCGGGGGCGCCGGGCTCGGTCAGGGGTGTGCCCGGCTCGGGACGGACGGGGGCGCCGGTGGCGCCGAGGGGATAGACCTGCCACCAGATGGCATGGTCGATCCAGGCGGGGGTTGCAGGACGGCTTATTCCAGGTGACTCACTAGTCATGTCTCCAAGGGTGCCGCCGCACCCGTTAGCATGTCAAGGTGCCATCCCGTACCGACAAGCGCCCCCGCCTGCGGATGGATCCCGCCGAGCGCCGCGAGCTGATCCTGTCCGCGGCGAGGCGGGCGTTCGCGAGCCGCCCGTACGAGGAGGTCTCGCTGGCTGAGGTCGCCCAGGAGGCTCAGGCCTCCGAGGCGCTGGTGCACAAGTACTTCGCGGGAAAGGCCGGCCTCTACGCCCAGGTCCTCCGGCACGCCGCTGACGAGCTCGCCGAGCGCACCCGGCGGGCCGACGACGCCCTGCCGGAGGGGTCGTCGGCCCGTGACCGGGTGCGGACCTCGGTGCTGACCTATTTGGACTTCATCGCCGAGCGCTCCCCCGGCTGGGTGACCTACCAGGTGCTGGCCGGGCACGACCCGGGCGATGACGCGGCCCGGGTGAGGCGGGAGGCGCGCGAGGCGGCGGTGACGGCCCTGGCCCAGGTGGTCGGCGGCAGCCGGGGCCACCGCGACGACTTCGCCCTCTGGGGCTACCTGGGCTTCCTCGACGACGCCTGCCTGCGCTGGGTGCACGCCGGCTGCCCCGACGAGCAGCGCCACAGCCTGGTCGACGCGGCGCTGGGCTGCCTGGAGGGAGCCTTGGGCGACTGGCGGAAGTGAGTTCTGGGACCGCCCCGGCGAATGACACCCCGGAGCCAGCAGTCCGGCCCGCAGACAAGAACGTGGGGCCCGCCTCGCCAGGAGGAGGGCCCCACGTCTATGGAGTCAGCGCATCAGCGCGAGCCTCGGGCGCTCAGCGCACGGGCTTGCGGACCTCGGAGGAGAGGAACCAGGCCTGCTGCTCGAGCTTGCCGATGAGGGTCCTCGACGATGCCGGAGGAGGTGGGGTCCTCGGCGTCGACGTCCTCGTCCACACCGCGCAGGGTGGCGACGACGGCCTCGATGGCGGAGACGATGTAGGCCACGCCCTCGCTGGTGAGGATCTCGCCCTCGGGGGCGGCCGGGACGGTGGTCGCGGCGGCGATGGTGGCCGGACGGCCGTCCGGGACGGCGTTGATGGCCCGCATGCGCTCGGCGACCTCGTCGGAGCCCTCACGGGCAATGTCGACGACGTCGTCCAGGTTGAGGTGGATGTCGCGGAAGTTCGGGCCGACGACGTTCCAGTGGATCTGCTTGCCGACGAGCTCGAGCGCGATGAGGTCGGTCAGGACGCGCTGGAGGTTGTCGCTCAGGGCGGCGGAGGCGGTGAAGGAGAGGTTGATGGACGGGGTAGTCATAGTGTCTGCGTTCATGGCTGTTACTTTACTACATCGCCAGCCTCTGTGGGTGTTACTTATGATTCACAGGCAAGCCAAGCCTCACTTAGAACCGGGACCCACCAGTACGAATGCGCGCGATCCGCTCAGCCGACCGAGCAGGAGTTCGGCTCGCCGGTCTCCTCCTCCTCGGAGGCGAGCCAGCGCCCGTTGCTGCCGGGCACCATCGTGTTCCTCGCCGAGATCCGCGCCTTGGCACTCGGTTCGGTAACGTCCTTGCCCTGCGCGTCGACGAAGGTCACCTTCGTCATGTCGACGCAGTAGGGAGACGGTGGCGCTCTGGCCGTCAGCGCTCATGGCGACCTCGGAGACCGCGACCCTGACCGGGGTCTTGGCCTTCTGCCCCTTGCTGAGCATGTCGGCAGCGTCATCGGAGACCTGCTGCTGAAGGTTGCCGGTGGTCACGGCGGGTACCTTGCTGGTGTCCTGGCCGCCGCTGACCCACAGTCTCCATGACACCTGGTCATAGGCCACGAAGTCCTGAAGCACCTTGACCTGGGTGACATCCAGTCCGCAGGGGATGCTGGTGACGGTGTAGCCGAGCCGGGGAGTCGGAGAGGGAGGCCGCCGTGACGGGGCCGGCGCTGCCCGATGCCGTGGCCACGGCCGAGGGGTGACGACGTCGAGCTGCCGGCGGAGCCGCGCCGCCGGTGGAGGCATGTGCTCCAGGCTTGGAGCTGTTCGAGGAGCAGCCGGCCACGGCGAGCGATCCGGCCAGCAGCAGGCCTCCTAGGGCGATGACCCGACGGCGGTTCCCGGCTCGGCTCACGGAGCGTTTCTCAGCACGTGCCACGGGGGCTCCTCCCAGTCGGCCGGATTCAACCCGGCGGAAACCAACCCACCGACACTACCGCGAAGGTCACGAACGTGTCTCGACGTTTGTCGCCCGCACTCCACCTTTCGACTCTCCGACGACGGCGGGCGACCCCGGGTAACCCCGGGGTCGCCCGCCGTCGTCGCTATGGGCCGCCATGCTCAGCGCACGGGCTTGCGGTCCTCAGAGGAGATGAACCAGGCCTGCTGCTCGAGCTTGCCGGTCAGGTCCTCCAGGATGCCGGCCGACGCCGGGTCCTCATCGTCGACGGCGTCGTGCACGCCCCGAAGCGTGGACACGACAGCCTCGATGGCGGAGACGACGTAGGCCACACCCTCGGAGACGGTGATCTCGTCCTTGGGCAGACTCGGGACGGTGGCGTCGGCGGCAACGGTGGCCGGTCGGCCGTCGGGGACGGCGTTGATGGCCCGCATGCGCTCGGCGACCTCGTCGGAGCCCTCGCGGGCGATGTCGACGACCTCGTCGAAGTTCAGGTGAAGGTCGCGGAAGTTCTCACCCACGATGTTCCAGTGGGCCTGCTTGGTGGTCACCCCCAGGGCGATGAGGTCGACCAGGACGCGCTGGAGGCTGTCGCTCAGGGCGGCGGAGGCAGTGAAGGCGAAGGATACGGACGGTGTTGCTGCAGTCTCTGCACTCATGCGACTCACCCTACGCCATTTTTTTCCGGAGCCGGCCGGTCGCTGAGAGAAAACGCACGCACCGCGCCCGGCCGGCCGCCGGCGGGGAGTCAGGCCCAGGGCTGGCGCTCGGCCCACTCCTGAGGGGCTGACGCGGCGCCCGGTGTGAAAGGGCGTGTCCACGCGCACGTGCATGCGCGCCTCCGTGTAGCGCTGGTGGTGCAGGACCCCCTCGAGCCGGTCGAGGGTGTCGGCCTCGAAACCGAGGATCCACTCGTAGTCGCTCAGGCCGAAGGTCGCCAGGGTCGATCCCTTGACGTCGGGGTACTTGGAGAAGCCATGACGCCCGTGCTGAGCCATCATGCGCGAGCGCTCCTCGGGGTCGAGGAGGTACCACTCGTAGGGAGCGCACGAAGGGGTAGACCATGACCCAGTCGCGCGGCGCCACCCCGGCCAGGCAGGCCGGCACGTGGCGCAGGGTTGAACTCGGCGGGCGTGTGCGGCCCCATGCAGGACCACACCGGCTCCAGGTAACGGCCCAACGCACTGCCGCGCAGGCGGTGGTAGGCGTTCTGGAGGACCTCGGGGTCGTCGTCGAGCCACCACACAAGCAGGTCGGCATCGGCGCGCAGGCCCCCGACGTCGTACCAGCCGCGGGTCGTCACGCCGCCGGCCTCGATGAAATCGGCACTCTCACCCAGGAGCTGCTCGCGCTCGGGCTGGGAGGCGGGCAGCGGCCGGGTCAGGCGGAAAAACGGCGTAGAGGGTGTAGTGGTACTGGTTGTTGATGGCCTCAAGGTCAACGTCGGTGGCGTCACGCGGATCGCGGTGGGGGCGGCGCTCCTCGTCCTCGAAGCGGTGCAGGCCGCCCTCGGCAGGACGTCCGCCGTGGCCACCGGGGTGACCGCCGGGGTGACCACTGTGCTGGCCGTGGGTGTCGGTGCTCATCTTTTCTCCTTCATCCTTCCGCAGCTGGCGGGCTTGAGGCTTTCGGGTTCGGCAGATGCCGGCCGGCACGATCCGTCCGCCGCCGGCTGATGCCCGGCCGCGGACTCGTGGGCCGCGCCGTCGGCCCCGTGGCGACTGTGCCGACCGGGATGGTGGGTGCCGGGGCGGCAGCAGGACGGCGGGCAGACGGTGTGGAAGGGGCCGACGCCGGTGGTCGAGGCGGGGTGGACGTCCTCACCACGGGCGACGGCGGCCCGCTCAATGAGGATGTCGACGAGGGAGTCGACGAAGGCCGGGTGGGTGCCGACGGTGGCGGCGCGCGCATACGGCATCCCCAGATCACGGGCGGTCTGGGCGGCCTCGGTGTCGAGGTCGAAGACGACCTCCATGTGGTCGGAGATGAACCCGAAGGGGGCCACGACGACGCCCCCGGGGCGGTCCGCGGGGCTGCCGTCGGTGAGCTGCCCGACGGCCAGGGCCTCGAGGTGGTCATTGACATCGGGCTCGAGCCATCGGGCCTGGGGCGGGCCGGAGCGCGAGCAGTAGACGAGGTCGGACTCCACCTCCTCCAGGCCGAGGCGGCGGGCGACCTCAGGGCACGAGGACGGCGGCGAGGGCCCTGTGCTGGGCGACGTAGGGAGACCTCCGTGGACAGGTCCGCGGTGACGCCGGGCTCGCGCGGTCCAGCTGGCCGCCCGGCGGGCTGTCCCGCACCAGCCGACTCCGAGGCACCGTCGGATTCGGGGGTCGGGGCGGAGCCGGCCTCCATACCCAGGGGGATGGAGTGGGTGACGAGGACGAGGCGTACGTCCGCTGCGGCCACCCCCTGCTCGGCAAGAGTGCCGTAGGCCTCGACGATCGCGTCGACGTTGGCCTCCAGCAGGCCAGGAGTGTTGTAGTAGGGACGCGTCTTGTCCACGGTGAGGTCGACGGGGGCACCGCCCTCTCCGCCGACCCGGGCGGCGGCGTCGGCCTCGAAGCCGTCACCGGTGGAGCCGTCCGCTCCGGCGGCGAGCAGGGCGGCGGCGCCGGCCAGGTCCTCGCGGTACTGGCGGCACCCGGAGTAGGAGCCGAAGGCGGCGGTGGGCAGGGCCAGGGACGTGGCGGGCGCCGGTGTTGGCGAGCTCGCGCAGGGCCTGGCTGACGAAGGGGTGCCAGTTGCGGTTGCCGACGACGACCGGCAGCGTCGAGCCGCGCTCGGTCAGGCGGGCCTGGAGAGCGTCGCGCAGCTCGGCGTTGCGCGCGTTGATCGGGGAGGCGCCACCGAATCCCTGGTAGTGGCCGGAGACCTCCAGGAGGCGCGAGTCGGGCACGCCGCGGCCGGCGGTGGCGTTGCGCATGAAGGGCAGGACGTCCTCGGGCCGGCGGGGCCCACCGTAGGACAGCAGGAGGACGGCGTCGTAGGGGCCAGCGGGTCGGTGGCCGGGATACTGGCCGGGATTCCGGCGAGGTCGGGCATGGGCGCGGCGGCGTCAGTCATGGGTTTCTCCTACGGAATTCAGGCCGAGGACGAGCTCGAGGGCCTGGCGATAGGCATCCTCGTGGCCGTCCTGGCCCGGCACGGCGAGGCCATGACGGTGGGCTGGTGGAGGAGGCGGGCGGCCAGGGTGGTGGAGGGCGCGCTCGGCCTGGGCCAGAGTGATGACCGGCTCGTCCGAGACCTGGGAGGGAGCCTCGGGAGCGGCTTCTGAGGCGGACTCGGACGCGACCACCGAGACGGCGACCGTCCCGTCGGCACCGGAGGCGCTGTTCGCGCGGACCACGCCACCGCCGGCGACCACAGGGGCCTCAGCCCGCCCGTCCACCGAGGGCACGGTCGAGGCCGGTAGCCGGGACTGCAACGGCCGCAGGCGCTCGATCTCCTCCGTGACGATCTTGCCGACGTGTGAGCGCAGGGTGGTGATGAGCGGGTCCATGCTGCGCCCGGCCAGGGTGCGCTCGAAGTCGTCGGCCTCGGCGTCGATGATGGCACGGGCGGCGTCGACCTGCCGGACCTCGGCGTCGGGGACGGCGTCGCGCACACCGGGAAGGTCGAGGTGGACGACGCCGGGCAGGGGCGCGGACGGCCTCGTCGACGTCGCGAGTCAGGGGCCAGGTCGAGGATGACCAGGGGCGGCCGGCGCCCTCCCGGCCGAGCCGAGCCGCTCAGCGGCCACGGGGGCGACGACGTCGGCGGTGAGGACCGGTCCGCCCACGCCACGGCAGGTGACGACGAGGTCGGACCGGACCATGGCCTCGGGCAGGGAGTCCGTGGGCACGGCGCGCAGGTCGTGGCCGGCGGCGAAAGGCCTCGGCCCGGTTGGAGGCGGAAGACGGCGATGTCGGTCAGGGCCGCGGGCGCGCAGGGCGGCGACGGTGGCCCCGGCGTAGGGAGCCGGTGCCCACGATGAGGGCGCGGCAGCCGGTCAGCGGCGGCAGATGGCCGGCGGCCTGATCAATGCCGACGGCGACGACGCTGCGACCCTGGCTGGAGAGCTCGGTGTCGTGAGCAACCCGGCGGGCGGTGGCCGAGGCTCGCTCGATGATTCGCACGAGGTCGGGGCTGAGTGTGCCCTCGGCGGCGGCGGTCTCGGCGGCACGGCGGACCTGGCCGACGATCTGGGCCTCGCCGACCACCATGGAGCTCAGGCCCGCGGCGATGGCGAGCATCTCGCGGCGAGCGGCCGCGCCGGCCAGGTGGGACAGACGCAGGGACCCCGGGCCAGGCCCGCGCGCTCGGCGAGGAAGGATGCCACGGCCTCACCCAGGCCGGACGGTGCGGCGTCGGCGGGCGAGGCGCAGGCGGCGGAGCCGTGCGTGGCGGAAGTGCGGGAGTCCGAGCCGTGGGCGGCGGAGCCGGGCAGCGGGTGGAGGGCCGCCGGGCACCCGGTGTCGGCCCAGGAGTCGGCGTCGATCAGGAGGGCCAGACGGTTGCAGGTGGACAGGACGACGACCCCGCGCAGCGCGGGGACCGCCTCCAGGAGGTCCGGACCCAGCCCCGGGGCGACCGCTCCCCAGCCGGGCGACGACGTCGAGGCCCGGCAGTCGGTAGTCGGCGGAGAGAGATGAGTAGTCACAGCGAGCGCTATTGAAACATCACTGCGGCGTGCGGGCACAATAGCGGCGTGGCGACACACTCCAACGTCAAGACAATGTGTCACCACCATATTTCTGACACCCTGTCATCACCTGACCGATATCCAGAACATCGCATCATCACGCGAAATAAACCCTCTCTGACCACTGCTTACAGGAGGCAATCGAATATGTCTCACATTCAGTTCCCCTATCGCGGGGAGAATACGCGGCGTCAGCATTCTTCATCCGGTAATAGCGATTTCGTCACCGAGGCTTCACACAATTCAATCGAGCGCGAGCAGGCGGCTCGTAAGCCCGATCCGACCGGCATCGAGGCGGGGACGGGCCGGGAGACAGACGGCGCCGGGCGCCGGGGAGAGGGCGTCGGAACCACCGCGCACCCCGCGATCCTGGAGGCGCTGGCGGGCCGGCGCCCCACCCGCACACCCGTGTGGTTCATGCGTCAGGCGGGCCGGTCCCTGCCGGAGTACCGCGCGCTGCGGGAACGCGCCGGCGTCTCGATGCTGGAGGCCTGTCTGGACCCGGGGGCTCGCGGCCGAGGCGACGCTGCAGCCGGTGCGCCGCCACGGCGTTGACGCGGCCGTTCTCTTCTCCGACATCATGGTGCCGCTGCGCCTGGCGGGCGTAGGGGTGCGGATCGAGGAGGGCGTGGGGCCGGTTCTGGACGCCCCGGTGCGCAGCGCGGGCGAGGTGAGTGAGCTGGTCGCCCACCGCCTCGGCGACGGCCCCGATGCACGGGGCACGGCGGGCGCTGAGGGCGTGGCGGCGGTCAGGAGGCGGTGCGCCGCGTCGTCATCGAGCTCGGCAGCCCTCAGGGCGCCGGGCGTACATGAAGGGCCTGAGCGAAACGGGCGCGCGCGGGACTGCAGCACAGCGCCGGGCCGGCCGGCTGGACGCCGGTGCTCGCCTTCGGCGGGGCGCCCTTCACGCTGGCGGCCTACCTCGTCGAGGGCCGGCCCAGTCGCGACCACCTGGCAGCGCGCACGCTCATGCGCTCCGACCCCGAGTCCTGGGACCGGCTCGTGACGTGGTGCGCCTGCCTGACGGGCGAGTTCATCGCCATTCAGGTGCGCGCCGGGGCGGCCGCGGCCCAGCTCTTCGACTCCTGGGCGGGCTCGCTGTCGCCGCGCACCTACCGCGAGCGGGTGGCGCCCTACTCGGGGCTCGCGCTGGAGACGGCCCGGGGCGCTCTCCCCCACCACCGGTCAGGCTCCGCCCCTCATCCACTTCGGGACCGGAACGGCCCGGCTGCTGGGGCTCATGCGGCAGGGGGCCGACGCCGTCGGGATCGATGAGCGCATCGAGCTCGGCGAGGCGATCGAGACTCTGGCCCAGGCCGACCCGCAGGCGGGGCCCTGCCCGGTTCAGGGCAACCTCGACCCGGCTCTGCTGGCGGCGCCGTGGCCGCTGGTGGCCGAGGAGGTGGACGCGGTCCTGGCCGCCGGGCGTGCGGCGCCGGGACACGTGGTCAACCTGGGGCACGGGGTGCCGCCGGCCACCGATGCGGATGTGCTCACCCGGATCGTGGCGCGGGTGCACGGCTCGGCCGACTGGGAGGCCGTGGCGCTGGCCGGCTGGGACGCCGTCGCGGAGACGAGGGCGGGAGCTGCGGCGGGGACGACCGCGGACACCGGAGCCTGCGCCGGACCAGGCTCGGACGAGAAGGCGCGGGCGGCAGCCGGCGGGCGGAGCGTCGGCAGGCAGGACCGGCAGGCTCCGGGCCGGCAGGCGCCGCGGGGACCAGGTGGAAGGCCTCTGGCCCGCACGTCGCGTCGCCCCGAGCAGGGAGATCGCTGAATGGCTGGGCACGCGCAGCACGCCGCGGGCCGCAAGACACCGGCCCAGCGGTGGGACGCACTCGTCGTCGGCGGCGGAATCGCGGGGCTGACAGCGGCCTGGGACCTGGTGCGCGCCGGGCTGCGGCCGCTGCTCATCGAGGCGCGCGGCTACACCGGCGGGCTGGTCGCGGCCGGGCCGATCGCCGGGGTGCGGATGGACCTGGGGGCCGAGGGGCTTCGTGGTGCGCGGCCAGGCGGCCACCTCGATGCTGGCCGAGCTCGGTCTGCGCACCGCTGCCCCGCACGGTCGGCCCCGGCTCTTCCTGCCGCCGCTGGCACCGGGCGACGGCGAGGAGCCGTCCGGCTGGGCCCTGCACCGGTTTCCCGACGACGCCTACCTGGGGATCCCCGCGGACCCGCTGGCGTCCGACGTCGTCGCCATCATCGGGGAGGCCGCCGCGCGCCGGGCCGCGCAGGACGCCGACCTGCCCGGAACCGTGGGAACCGGCCCTGAGGATCCGGCCGACCTGGCCTCCTTCGTGTCCGCGCGGATGGGGACCGGCGTCCTGGACCGGCTCGTGCGCCCGATCGTCGCCGGCATCCACTCGGCGGACCCGGCGGACCTGGCCGCCGACGTCGTTGTGCCGGGCCTGCGGCGGGCCACGGCGGAGCAGGGGTCCCTGAGTGCCGCCGTGGCGGCGGTGCTGGAGCGGCGTCGGGCCCGCCGGGACGGGGCGGGTGGACGGAGCGTGGACGCGGCCGTCGAGGGCGGACTGTTCCGGCTCACCGACGCGCTGCGCGAGGCGATCGAGGCCGGTGGCGGGAGCGTACGCACCCGCACCGGCGCCCAGTGGCTGCGGCCGGCCGGCGGCGAGGACAGCGAGGGCGGGCGTCGTTCCGCCTGGCGGGTGGGGATCGCACCGACGCGGCGGGGCCGACGCCGTCGGACGAGCCGGTGCCGGACGGGTGCCGAGGAGGTCGTGGACACCGACCGCGTCATCCTGGCCTGCTCAGCACGTGCAGCGCTGCGCCTCCTGCGGGGGTTCCCGGGCTGCCCGCGAGCGCCACGGGCCTGACCGTGCCGGTGGGGGCGCCGATCGCGCGCTTCACGCTGGTGGCCCGGGCGCCGGGGCTGGGCGGGGAACCGGTGGGATCGGGCCTGCTCGTCGCGCCGGAGGGCAGGCGGCCTCACACGAGGTGTCCTGCCCGGCCCGAGCCAAGGCGCTGTCGCACCTGAGCGCCAAGTGGCCGTGGGTCGGCGAGGGCTGCGCGCACTGCACGGACCGGACGTCCACGCGCTGCGGCTGTCCTACAGCCGGCCCGGCCGGCCGCGCCCGGAGGTGGACCTGTCGGTGGCGTTGGCCGACGTCGCCGCCCTGACCGGGGTGCGGATCGAGCCGGAGGCGGTGATCGACCACATGCTGGTGCGCTGGGACGGGACGCTGCCACCGGTGACCCCCGCCCTACCGGGAGCGCACGACCCGTCTGGAGGAGCTGCTCGCGTCGGTCGCGGGAGTGGAGGTCACCGGAGCGTGGGTGGCGGGGACCGGGATCGCGGCCGTCGTCGGGCACGCCCGCGCCGCCGCCGGACGCCTGGTGGGCTCGCCTGATGAGTGAGGCGACGCGCCAGGACGGGGGACATTGTCGCGTTCGTATATTAGGTCGCGAGCTCGTACCCCCTCGGTACGAGGTCGAGCCCAACGGTACGAACGCGACGAATGAGAACCGCGCACGAGGAGGGGATTCATGACCACGACGGGGACGGACTCCGGACGGATTCGGCTGGGCACGCGCGGCTCGCGCCTGGCGCTGACCCAGTCCGGGCAGGTTGCCGAGGCGCTGATGGCGGCCGGCGCTCCCAGCGAGGGCTCCGACGCGCGGCGTGATGGTCTGGACATCGACCTGGTCACCGTGCGCACGGACGGCGACGGCGACCGCACCCCCCTGCGACAGCTCGGCGGGGTGGGGGTCTTCGCGGCCCGGCTGCGCCACGCGCTTCTGGACGGTGAGGTGGACCTGGTGGTCCACTCCTTCAAGGACCTGCCCACGCAGCGGGTCGAGGGCCTGGAGGTCATCTGCGTGCCGCCGCGCGAGGACCCGCACGACGCCCTGTGCGCCCGCGACGGGCTGACCCTGGCCGCCCTGCCCGAGGGGGCCCGCGTGGGCACTGGCTCGCCGCGCCGGGCCGCCCAGCTGCTGGCCACCCGCCCGGACCTGGAGGTGGTGGACCTGCGCGGCAACGTGCCCACGCGCCTGGCGCGGGTACGGGGGCTGGAGGCGGTCGGCGTCGGCACCGATGAGCCGGTGGCGCCGAGCCGGGCGGATGCCACCGGCGACCTCGACGCGGTGGTGCTCGCCCTGTCGGGGCTGCGGCGCCTGGGACTGGAGCACTGCGCGAGCGAGATCCTGGACCTCGAGACGATGCTGCCCGCGCCGGCTCAGGGTGCCCTGGCCGTGGAGGCGAGGGCGGGAGAGTGCTCCACCGCGCTGGCCCGGGCGGTGGCGGTGCTCGACGACGAGCCCACGCGTCTGGCGGTGACGGCGGAGCGGGCGCTCATGGCCCGGCTCGGTGCGGGCTGCGCGGCGCCGGTGGGGGCCTGGGCTCACCTCAGGGGCGGCGGCCGCGAGCCGCGGGTGCTCGCGCTGCGGGCGGTGGTCACCTCGCTCGACGGCGGACAGGAGGTCGGCTGCAGGCTGAGCACCGAGCTGCCCGAGGTCGCTGGGGGCCCGGTTACTTCGGGGGACGCAGCGGTGGAGGCGGTTCGGGCGGCTGAGGCGCTGGGTGTCCGAGCGGCTGAGGTCCTGTTGGAGGACGGTGCTGCCGAGATCGTCGATCTGCACGCCAACAAGCCCCGACGGGACTGAGGCCATGGCCGAGTCCACCTCACGCAACCACCCTGCTCCCAGCCACCCGCCGGACGAGCCCCGCGAGGCCGCCGACGCACCGCTGGCGGGGCGGGTCGTGCTGCTGCCGCGGGTCAAGGAACCGGATCGCATCGCCTCGGCGCTGGAGCGGGCCGGGGCGGAGGTGCTGCGCGCCGCTGTGACGAGAACCGTTCCGGGGGAGGCTGCGGCCCTGGAGGCGACTGCGCGGCGGATCGTGGCGGGCGAGGCCGCCTGGCTGGTGCTCACCTCGGCCCGGACCGTCGAGGCACTGGCGCCGTACCTGCACGTTCCGGTGCCATCGGCGCTGCAAGTGGCCGTCGTCGGGCCGGCGACCGCACGCGCCTGGACCGAGCTCACCGGCGCCGCACCCGACCTGGTGTCGCGGGGCTCGGCCGCCGCACTCCTGGAGGAGCCCGTACTCGTCGGCCCCCGCCTGCCCCAAGTGCGGCGAAGCGGGTGCTGCTGCCGGCCTCGGCCCTGGCAGACCCGGCGCTGGCCGACGGCCTGCGTCAGGCGGGCTGGGAGGTGGAGCAGGTCTCGGCCTACACGACCGTCACGGCCGGTGCCTGCGACCTGCCCCCGGGGCTGGACCACTCGTGGGCCGCCGGCGGTGTGGACGCGGTCGTGCTCACCGCCCCGTCCAGCACACGGGCCGTCCTGGAGCTGCTCGGCCCTCACCGCCACCACCCGGCTCGTGACCATCGGCGCCACCACCGCGGCCACCGCCCGCGAGCTCGGGCCTGCCGGTCGCCGCCGTCGCCCCCTCCCCCACGCCCGAGGGCGTTCTCCGAGCCGTCATCGCCGCCATGACGCCGGATCCAGCAATATTCACCACTCCCCCATCCAGGAGCACCTCATGACCGATGCCCTTCGACCGGCCGCCCACTTCCTGTCGCGCCGTTCCGTCCCCGACCCGCAGGCCCCTGCGGTGCGGCCCCGGCGCCTGCGCACCACCCCGGCGATGCGGCGCCTGGCGCGCGAGCACGTCGTGGACCCGGCCGCTCTCATCCTGCCGGTGTTCGTGCGCGAGGACATCGACACCCCCTACCCCGTGGAGGCGATGCCGGGGGTCGTCCAGCACACGCTGGACTCGCTGCGTCGCGAGGCCGCCGCCTGCGCCGAGGCCGGCATCGGCGCCATTGACCTGTTCGGCGTGCCCGCCGCCCGCGACGCCTCGGGCACCGCCGCCTGGGCCGAGGACGGCATCCTCAACCGCGGGATCGCGGCGGTGCGCGCGGAGGTGGGGGACGACGTCGTCGTGTGCGCGGACACCTGCCTGGACGAGTTCACCAGCCACGGCCACTGCGGGCTGATCCGCCCCGACGGCCCGCGCGCCGGCGAGGTCGACAACGACGCCACGCTGGCCACCTACCAGGCGATGGCCATCTCCCAGGCGGAGGCCGGGGCGCACATGGTCTCGCCCTCGGGGATGATGGACGGGCAGGTCGCCGCGATCCGCGCCGCCCTGGACGCCACCGGCCATGATGACGTCGCGATCCTGGCCTACTCGGCGAAGTACGCCTCGGCCTACTTCGGGCCGTTCCGGGAGGCCGTGGGTTCCACGCTCACCGGGGACCGGCGCGCCTACCAGCAGGATCCGGCCAACCGCCGCGAGGGCCTGCGCGAGGTGATGCTCGACGTCGAGCAGGGAGCGGACATCGTCATGGTCAAGCCGGCCGGCCCCTACCTGGACGTGCTCGCCGATGTCGCCGCCGCCTCACCGGTGCCGGTGGCCGCCTACCAGGTCAGCGGCGAGTACGCGATGGTGGAGGCGGCCGCGCAGCGCGGGTGGGTCGACCGCGAGCGCGTCATCGCCGAGTCGGTGCTGGGCATCGTGCGCGCGGGGGCGGACATGGTCCTGACCTACTGGGCCAGGGAGATCGCCGAGAACCCGGCACTGCGCTGATACAAGAGCCACGGAGGGCAGGACCGTTCCGGTAGGTTGTGAATCAGCCCCGGCCGGCGCGAGGCCACCTCCCGAACCGGCCCTGACCAGTCTCTTCATCGACAGGATCACCGTGACTCAGCAGCCGCAGCCCGCAGCCTCCGCCAACGCGACTCACGCGACCAGCACCGCCCTGTTCGAGGCGGCTCGCGCCGTCATCCCCGGGGGCGTCGACTCCCCCGTGCGCGCCTTCGGCTCGGTGGGTGGCACGCCGCGGTTCATCGCCTCGGCCAGTGACGCCCACGTCACCGACGCCGAAGGCCACCGCTACGTGGACCTCGTGGGCTCGTGGGGTCCGGCGCTCCTGGGACACGCCCACCCGGAGGTCGTCGCCGCGGTCCAGGCCGCCGCCGCCCGCGGCCTGTCCTTCGGCGCCCCGACCGAGTCGGAGACGCTCCTGGCCGAGGAGGTCCGCCGTCGGGTGCCGGCCGCGCAGAAGGTGCGTTTCGTGTCCACCGGCACCGAGGCGACGATGACGGCCGTGCGCCTGGCCCGCGGTGCCACGGACCGCGACCTGGTGGTGAAGTTCGCCGGCTGCTACCACGGGCACAGCGACGGCCTGCTCGCCGCGGCCGGCTCGGGCCTGGCCACCGGCGGTCTGCCGGGCAGCGCGGGCGTGCCCGCGGCCGTGGCCGCCCAGACGATCGTCCTGCCCTACAACGACGTCGCCGCCCTGGAGGCCTGCTTCGCCGAGCGCGGCCCCGAGATCGCCGCGGTCATCACCGAGGGCGCTCCGGCCAATATGGGGATCGTGCCGCCGGCACCCGGATTCAACGCCGCGATCCGCCGCATCACCGCCGAGCACGGCGCCCTTATGATCCTCGATGAGGTCCTCACCGGCTTCCGCGTGGGCCCGGCCGGCTGGTGGGGCCTGGAGGCCGTCGACGGCTGGACCTCGGACCTGCCGGCCTTCGGCTCCGAGCCCGTTGCCACCGGCGCAGCCCCCTCCTGGCCGGACGCGGACTGGCGCGAGCGCGCCGCCTGGGTGCCGGACCTGGTGACCTTCGGGAAGGTCGTGGGCGGCGGGATGCCGCTGGCCGCCGTCGGCGGACGCACGGAGATCATGGACCTGCTGGCACCGGGCGGCCCCGTCTACCAGGCGGGCACGCTCTCGGGAAACCCGCTGGCCACGGCGGCCGGCCTGGCCACGCTCCAGCTGGCCGACGACGCCGTCTACGCCTCGGTGACCGAACATGCCAGGACCATCGGCGAGGTGGTCTCGGCGGCCCTGAGTGAGCAGGGCGTGCCCCACCGCGTGCAGCGGGCGGGTTCCCTGTTCTCCTTCATGTTCGGGCAGCGTCCGGCCGAGCGGGGCGTGAGCGACTACGAGGCCGCCCGCACCCAGGAGACCTGGCGCTACGGGCCCTTCTTCCACGCCTTCCTCGAGGCCGGGGTGAGCCTGCCGCCGTCGGTCTTCGAGGCCTGGTTCGTCTCGGCCGCCCACGGCGAGGCGGAGCTGGAGGCGATCGCGAACGCGGCCCCGGCGGCCGCGCGCGCCGCGGCCCGGGCCCAGACGATCTAGAGGACTCCCGCCCCCTACGGCCGCCAAGGCGGCGGGGCGAGGGCGGCCTCGTAGGCGGCGACGTCGACGTCGGCGTTGAGGCTGATGACGATGCGCAGCCGGGAGTCGGGGTGGGCCGCCAGCCAGCGGCCGATCGTCTCCAGGGTCACCAGGGCGGCCTGCCGCTTGGGGTAGCCGAAGACGCCCGTGGACAGCGAGCACAGGCCGACGCTGCCCAGCCCCGCGGCGTGCGCGACGTTGAGGACGCTCGTGTAGCACGAGGACAGCAGGCGCCGGTCGCGCAGCGTGGGCTTGCGGCCGTCCTCGATGACGGGACCCACCGAGTGGATGACGTGCTGGGCGGGCAGGTGGTAGCCGCCGGTGAAGACGGCCCGACCTGCCGGCTCCCCGCCCTGGCGGCGGGTGGGGTCGAAGGTCTCCGCCCAGGTCATGTAGCGGGCGCACTCGGCGCGCAGGGCCGGCCCGGCCACGGCGTGGATGATGTTGTCGATGCAGCGGTGCCCGGGGGCGAAGCAGCCGAGCATGCCGGAGTTGGCGGCATTGAGGACGGCACCGGCGCGCAGCCGGGTGAGGTCGCCGCGCCAGAAGGCCACGTTGCGGCCCAGCAGACCGGGCACGTGGTCGGTGATGGCCAGGGGCGGGATCTCGGTGGCGTCGACTATGCCACGCTCGGTGGCCTCGGCCTCCAGGAGGGTGTCGAGGTCGGCGGCGATGTCCTCGGGCAGGGGCGCCGGGGGCCGGGCGGTGAGGAGGAAGTCGAGCATGGTGCGCAGCTCGTCCGGATCGGTGGGGACCGTCGAGTCGATCCAGTCCGTGGCGCCCTCGGGGTCTGAGCGCAGGAAGGCGTAGACCAGGTGGCGCACCAGCGCGTCGCGGCCCGAGGCGCCGACGGGGACCGCCCATCGGGCTCTGACAGCGTGACTGACGTGGGACTCCAACTTCACGCGGGCCATCATAGGATATCAAAACGTAATGTTCTGCCCTTGACTGGGCGAGCCGGGTAACAGACGACGACGTCGCCCGGAAACGGCAGGTTTCCGGGCGACGTCGAACAGCAGGAGGAGCCGGAGGACGGCCCCGCACGCGTGACGGATCAGGCCTGAGCGCCGGAGGCGGCCTCCTCCTCGGCGATCTTGGCCTTGAGCTCGTCCATGTCGAGCTCGCGCACCTGCGTGATGAGGGAGTCCAGCGCGGGAGCGGGCAGGGCACCGGCCTCGCGGTAGACCAGCACATTGTCACGGAAGACCATGAGCGTGGGGATCGAGGAGATGCCCAGGGCCCCGGCGAGGTCCTGCTCGGCCTCGGTGTCCACCTTGGCGAAGGTGATGTCGGGGTTGGCCTCGGAGGCCTTCTCGTAGATGGGGCCGAAGCGCATGCACGGGCCGCACCAGGAGGCCCAGAAGTCGACAAGCGTGATGCCCTCGCCGTGGACGGTGTCCTTGAACTCGGGGCCGGTGATGTTCTTGGTGGCCATGAGCATTCCTTCAAGACTGCGGATACTGATCGGTTCCACTGCGGCCAACACCTTCAGGGCCCACCCTATTCCTGGGGCCGGTCGCGCTCCACTGTCGACAGCGACGACGGATGCCGCCAGCCCTCCCGCTGCATCCCGCACCCGCGCCAAGCCCTCATCCACCCCTCATTCCCGCCGGCCCACAACGTGACCGTTTCCAGACACATCCCCACACAGGATATTCGACAAGTACCTTTTGTGTATGATCTACCCCCTTCAGATGTCATACAATCACTATTAGACTGACGTCATGGACGTGATCATGTTCGTCAACGACGCCATGGGGGAACTGGTCGACATCACTGGCTCCGACCCGGTGACCGGCGGCTGGCAGCACAAGGCCTTCGTCCCCGCGACACTCGGCTCCGACGAACCACCCCTCAACGGAAGCACCTACCGCATGGTGGCAGCAGCCGGCCGCGCACTGGCCGCCCTCGACGCCACGGCCCAGCAGCTGCCGAACCCCCTCCTGCTGCGAACCCCCTCCCTGCGGCGCGAGGCGCAGTCGACGTCAGCCTTGGAAGGGACATACGCCCCCCTGCGCGAGGTGCTCACCGCCGACGACGACGCCCCCGCGACCGCCGAGATGACAGAGATCCTCAACTACGTCCGCATGGCCAACAGCGGCTTCCTGTGGGCGCAGGAGGGACGCCCTATCACCTTGTCACTCATCGAGGACCTTCAAGGCGACCTCATGAGGGGCACTCCCCTTGAGGCCGCTTCAGGTCGCCTGCGCGACAGTCAGGTCATGATCGGCCGCCGCCCCGGTGCGCACAGCGCGGCCCCGATCCATGCAAGCCGGTTCGTTCCCGCACCGCCTGGAGATCGTCTTCGCGCCGGCGTGCGCCCTCGTCGACTGGCTGCATCAGGACCACGCGGAGACATCGACCCGATCATCGCTGCGGGTATGGCGCACTACCAGTTCGAGACCCTTCACCCCTTCCGGGACGGCAACGGGCGCCTGGGACGGTTCCTCATCGTACTCACCCTCCTGAGCTCGGGCGTTCTCAGCGAACCTACACTGACGGTCTCACCATGGTTCGAGGAACGCCGTGCCGAGTACTACGACGCCCTGCTCCGAGTCAGCACCCACGGCGACTGGGACACCTTTCTCACCTTCTTCTCCCGGGGGCTGGCCGCGGCCGCCACCAACACGCGCCACCAGATGCTCGCCCTGGCCGCTGCCCACCAGAGTCTCAAGGGAGACGGTGCGCACCTCCAGCCTGCGGTCCGCGCACGCCTTCGACCTCGTCGACTTCGCGGTCGCGAATCCGAGCTTCACGGTGCGCAAGGTCGAGGCGGCCCTCGGCGTCTCGTATGGACGAGCCAACAGCCTCGTTGGCCGGGCTGACTGACATCGGAGTGCTCGACGTCGTCGAAACAGGTTCGCAGCCTCGCCGCTTCACCGCCCCTGCCGTCCTGAAGGTCCTGCTCGCCTGAGCCAGGCTCACTCCAAGACGGCCGGGGACATTCCACGCAGCCGGGTGCACACCGCTCCAGATGGGGACGTCCTGCGCGCCCAGGGACAGGATTCCGGTCACCGGACGCGCGGACTGTCCCCAAGCGCACAGAAATGTCCCCGACGGCGCCGAATGCCCCCACCCGGCCAGAAGCCCCATAGGCAGGACGAGCCCGTCACCCGGAGACTTGACTCCCTGGCACATCCGACGTCGTCGGAGCGGAGCGCGAATCCAGGACCGCCCCGCTGTCATGTTTCAAGGAAGGTGACCCATGGCGCTCTACGCCCGACCACGCCCGACCACCGGCATCAAGGCGCTCCGGATGCCTGTGCGCTCTGGCCGCCGTCGGCCTTTCCGCGCTCTACCCACTCGTCCTGTTCGGTGCCTCCTGGACCCTGGGGAAAGTCGACGAAGCCATGATGGCCGACCTGGGCGAACCAAGTCGGGCGGTCACCCCTGCGTCGTACTTGATCGCCTGGACGACCATCTACAGCTTCATACTGACCGCCCTCTGCTTCGGCGCAGCCTTCTGTTTCGTGGGCATCGACCGGTGGCTGACCAGGACGCCACGATGTCCCACCGCGACGTCGTGGCAGCGCGATTCCTCCACGTCGCGCAGGGATCCCAGCAGGCGCACAGCGGGCCTGCTGTGGGGCGATGCTTGCAGGCGTGCTGTTGGTGGCATGCCCGATCGCCCTGATGGCGGTCCCGAACATCCTGATCTACATCGGGATCTATACCGAGATCTATATCGAGTCCGCCCAGGAGCCTGGTCGATGGGGCCACCTTGGACCTGCTCCTGCTCCATATCGCGCTCTTCGTCGCCCTGATGCGAGCCGCTGCGCTCGCCGGTCGAGCGCAGTGCGCCTGAGGCCGCACGGCATGGCGGTTGCGGACCTGAAGTCCTTCACCCTCCCCTGCCCTCCGGGCCGCGACGACCCCAGGGTCCAGGAGGTTCCGACGCCGCGGCCGCGTTGAGGTACAAAGCCGTTTACACCCCACCCGCCAAAGGCGCCGAGCCAGGGGAGACCAGTCCTCATCCCTCGACTCAGCCTGACGGTGAAACCCTCACGGCTCGACGACGCCTGCTCCCTCGTCGAGGCCCGGCTCGACGAGGTCTGGCGCGCCGTCGAGCCTGGGTACGAACCTCAGCCGAGCGGGATCAGCCCACCCCCGAGGTGACGTCGGAGCCCGCGCAGCCGGGGACATCCCACGCCCTAGGGGTGCTGGAACTCCTGCCCCGTTCGCGAGGAGAGGGCAGCACCAGCCACGACGGAAAACACCCCGACCGCAAAGGACTGGAAGGATTAGCATCGAGTCGCACCCGCACGGAAGGAACCGGTTCAATGACGACCGCCCTTGCCGCCGTCGCTCTCGTCCTGGGAGTCGCGCGGCTGGCCATGTTCATCGCCCTTCACCTCGTCCCCAGCGACTACAACATCGTGCAGCATGCCGTGAGCGACTACGCCGTCGGACCGACCTGCCGGCTCGCGACCGCCATCACCTGGACCTCGGCGGTGTTCTGGGCCGTACTCGCAGGCGCCATCGCCCTCAGGCCACCGACGCCGGAGAAGGGCGTGGCACTCTGGTTGACGATTCTGGCCGTCATCTTCGCGGCGCTGCCGTTCCTGCCGACCGACGTCGAGGGGCAGCCGACCACCCTCATCGGCCGCCTTCACCTGGTGGCCGCCATCGCGTGGTTCGCAATCGCCTACTCGTGCATGGGCAGCATCGTCCGGCTGCTGGCTCCGCTCGCGCCGCAGGGTCTGGTGTCCTTCCTCGGGCGACCCGCTGGGTGACCGCCGCCACGCTCATCGCCCTGGTGACCGCACTGGTCATCCACCGCCTGAGGCCCTACGCCTTCGGGGTCTCGGAGCGGATCTTCCTCCTGGCCGTCTACGTCTTCTACCTCGGCGCCGCGGCCGGGCTCCTGCTGGTCTAGCACCCCTCATCTCATGTCCTCCGATGAGGACGGGGACAATCCACGCGTCGGGGTGCGCTTCCTTCTAGCCGACGACATCCTGCGCGTACGGGCACAGAGTTCTGTCCCCGACGAGGGTTAAAAGTCCCCGTGGCAAGACGAATCCGGCGCCCTAGTACATGACTCGCTGACGCGTCCGACGGCGTCATAACCTTTCGCGAACGCGGGTGACGGCCTCCGACCTGGCGACTCCGATAAATTGGACGCCGTGGAGCCATCTGAGGACAATCCTTTCCTGGACGAGGCTCGCGTCCGCCCGTCTCACCGCACGCGAGCTCGACGTCGCCCGTTTCTATGAGGACAACCCTGCCCGGCGCCGCCCTGCTCAACCTCGAGGAAATCTGCCGCGCCGTAGGGGTCTCCTCGGCGACGGTGGGCCCGGTTCGCGCGCAGGCTCGGATACTCCGACTTCCGCACCCTGAGCTGCAGCCTGCGCGCCGGCGTGCGCGAGGACTGTCTTTACCGGTTGAGCGCCTTAGGCGGATGCACGATGACGCTGCGCCGTCGCCCCAGTCCGTCCTTGAGCAACGCGTCGGCTCGGCTCAGGAGGTGCTCTCCGGATGCTCCTCTGCGATCGATACGGAGGCCTTCACCCGCGCCTGCGAGCCTGGTCGGCGACGCCGATCGCCCCTCTACCTGGGCGCCGTCGCCACGGGACGACCCCTCATGCAGTACTTCGGTCTCCTGCTCTCCCTACCTCAGAGGCGGTGTCACCATCCTGGACGGCACCGACCACTGGGCGCACGCCCTGGCCGGACTGGAGGTCGACGCCGTCGTCCTCGCTGCGACTTTCGACCGCCACCCGGCTCCAGTCGAAGCCCTGCTGCGCCTGGCAGGCCGACGCGGCGCAACCTCGATCCTCCTGACCAATCGGCGCACCGGGCCGCTCGTGCCCTGGCGGACATCCTTCTGACGACGCCGCTAGTCACCCAGGAGGCGATGTTCCGGACACGGGTGGCCACACTCGTCGTTCTCGAGGCGATTCTGGACGCGGTGGCGGCCGAGCGCCCCTGAGCACCTCCGTGCCGAGATGGTCGAGGAGACCTTCACCCTCATGCGCGGTTACCTGTAGCGGCTCCACCAGCCGGCGAGCCTCCGCCTCAGCCGATGCGCCATCGCACCAGTACCGGTGGACGTCTCAGAAGAACGAGCGTTAGTTGCTTCACAATCCAATAGCATCGTCACTAAACTGACGATCGGCTCCACTCGCTCTTGAGGAGACCACATGCCGACCAAGCCAACCATCGTCACCGACCCCCTGACCAACCGCGGCACCGCTTTCACCGAGGAGGAACGGCGTCGGCTCGGACTCATCGGCCGCTTCCCCTCCGCCGTCGAGACCCTTGACCAGCAGGCGGCTCGGTCCTACGCACAGCTGACCGCCCAGCCCACGAACCTGGACAAGTACGTCTTCCTCGACCAGGCTCCACAACCGTAACGAGGTCCTCTACTACCGGGTGCTCACCGACCATCTCTCCGAGCCCTGCTGCCGATCGTCTACGATCCCACGGTCGGTGAGGCCATCAAGAAGTGGAGCCGTGACTACCGGCGGTCGCGTGCCATCTACCTGTCCGTAGACCGTATTGAGGACGTGCGCCCCTCCCTGGAGGGCCTGGGTCTGGGACCCGACGACGTCGACCTGCTCGTGGTCTCCGACGCCGAGGAGATTCTCGGGATCGGAGACTGGGGCGTCAACGGCACCGATATCTCCGTGGGCAGACTCGCCGTCTACACGGCAGCCGCCGGCATCCACCCCGAGCGGGCGATCGCCGTCAACCTGGACTGCGGCACGGACAACGAGGCCCTCCTCAATGACCCAGCCTCACCTGGGCAACCGTCACGCGCGCGTGCGCGGTCGGCGCTACGACGAGCTTCATCGACGAGTACCTGTCCGTCGCGGCGAGTCTCTTCCCCCACGCACTGCTTCACTTCGAGGACTTCGGCCCGTCCAACGCGCGCGCATCCTGCTGGCCAACCGCGAAGTACCGCATCTTCAACGACGACATGCAGGGCACCGGTGCGATCGTCATCGCCGCGGTGGTCTCCGGCATGAAGGTCACCGGCAGAGCTTTTGCCGATCAGCGGCTGCTCGTCTACGGCGCCGGTACCGCCGGCACCGGTATGGCCGACCAGATCCACGCCGGCATGGTCCGCGACGGGCTCAGCCCCGACGAGGCGCGCTCCCGCATCTGGCTCATCGACCGGGCGGGCCTCATCACCGACGACATGGAGGACCCTGCCCGACTACCAGCAGGCCTACGCGCGACCGGCCTCCGAGGTGGCGGACTGGACCCGCGAGCACGGCAAAGTCGGCCTGCTCGAGACGGTGCGCCGGGTTCATCCCACGATCCTCATCGGCACCTCCACGGACCACGGGGCCTTCACCCGCGAGGTTATCGAGGAGATGAGCAACGGCGTCGAGCGCCCCATCGTTCTACCGCTGTCCAACCCCACCGAGCGGATCGAGGCCATGCCCGCCGACGTCATCGCCTGGTCCGGCGGCAAGGCGCTGGTCGCCACCGGCATTCCGGTGGAGCCCTTCGAGTACGAGGGACCACGTTCACGATCGGCCAGGGCAACAACGCCCTGCTCTACCCGGGTCTGGGGCTGGGGGTCATCGTCTCCGGCGCGAGCCAGGTGACCGACGGCATGCTGCTCGCCGCCGCACAGGCCGTCGCAAGCCAGGTCGACCCCACCACCCCGGGGACCTCCCTCCTACCTCCGGTGGAGAACCTGCGCGCCTCCTCGGCGACGGTCGCCGTCGCGGTCGCCCGCCAGGCCAAGGCCGACGGCGTCGCCACCGCAAGTCACGACAACCTCATCCAGGCGGTTCAGGACGCCATGTGGCAGCCGGCCTACCCCGAGGTCGAGGTCTGAGCCGCCGGCTGACGGGAGCAGAGGACGGCGCGCAGCCGGGCTCACCGCCCGGACCGCCGCTCTGCTCCTGGACTCGGGCCAGTCCACTCACGCCGCGGTGGCCACCGTTGAACGGCTCAACGAGCTGCTGGGCACCCGGTTGACGCTGCTGCCCACCTGGTCGCAGGTCACGCTCACCGACGCCGACGGGGCCGTAGCCGCGGTCCAAGCCATCCGCCCTGTGGCGGTGCACATGGGACGCGCGACTCATCCAGCGCCGTCTGAGTGCCACCGGAGCCCTGAGCCTCGACGAGTCTGGAGGACTTACTGGAGGAGGTACGGACCCAGCCCTCCAGCCCTACCTGGATGTTCGCCCTGGCGGCGGGCCTCGGCGCGAGCCTGCTGGCCCTTATCTTCGGGGCCCACCACCTGCCGTCAGTCACCCTCGCCTTCGCCGCGGCGGGAGCAGGCGGCCTCGCGCGGCGCGCGCTGGCGGAGCGGACGACAGCAGTCACCCAGACCTTTGCCGCCGCTCTTATCGGCGGCCTGGTCGGCGCACTCGCCGTCCACCTCGGCTGGACCGGCACGGCTCGGCTCGTGGCCGTGTGTCCGGGGATGGTGCTCGTGCCCGGCCCCCAGGTCCTCAACGGCGCCATCGAGATCGCCGAGCGCCGCCACGACATGGGCCTGGCACGGCTGGCGGACGCGGCACTGACGATCCTGGCCATCAGTGCGGGCGTCGTCGGAGGCCTGCTCATCGGTGGCACCGGCCTGCCGCTGACCGCGACGACCGACGCGATCCCACTGTGGCTCGACGTCCTGGCCGCCGCAGTCCTCGCCATGTGCTACCCGGTGTACTTTTCCATGCCGATCAGGACCTTCGGCTGGGCGTTCCTGGCCGGCGGGCTCGCGCACGCGGCGCACTGGGTCGCGCTGACGTGGTGGCACTGGAACGCGCCTGCCTCCTCTCTGCTGGCCTGCCTGGTGGCGGGCGGCCTGCTCACGCCGGTGTGCCACTCACGGCACATTCCTTTCGCGGGGGGCGGGTTTCGCCGCGGTCGTGGCCCTTGTACCCGGCGTGTACCTGTTCCGCGCTGCCGCAGGGACACTGAGCCTGGTGGGAAAGGCACACGCGGAGGCGGTACTGGAGGCGACGGCGAGCGACCTGGCCACTGCCATCGCCATTGTGCTGGCGATGGCAGTCGGGTTGGTGGTGCCCCACCGGATACGTATCCGCCTCGCTCGATAGGGACATGCCGCCCGTAGGGATTAGCGCGACCTCCCGGCGGGGACATCCTACGCGTACCGGTGCAGAAAACCTCCCCGTACGCGCGGACTGCACCAGTCGGCGAGAAAGTGCCCCGCCGGTGAGGGCGACACGGTTCTGCCCCAAGCGCCGTCTACCATCGGAGCATGCCGATCGAAGACAGCACGGGCACTCGGCTGCGGGCGTGGGAGCGAGCCACGGAGTGGCCGCTGACCGGCGCCGCCGTCGTCTTCCTGGGCGCCTACGCCTGGGAGGTGCTCACCAACGCACAGGGCGGGGCCAAGAACGCGGCCGAGCTGGTGATCGACGCCGTGTGGGCGCTGTTCGGTGTCGACTATCTTGTCCGCCTGGCACTGGCGCCGAACCGGGGGCACTGGTTCTTCCACCACCTACCCGACCTGGCGGTCATCGCCCTGCCGGTCCTGCGACCGCTGCGGCTCCTGCGCCTGGTGACACTCGTGAGCATCATGCAGCGCAGCGCCGGCACCGCACTGCGCGGGCGCATCACCCTGTACACGGCCAGCAGCGCCTCGCTGCTGATCTTCACCTCGGCGTTGGCCACGCTGGATGCGGAGCGTCATGAGCCGGGCTCCTCGATCCGGACCTTCGGCCAGGCCCTGTGGTGGGCGCTGACGACGATCACCACCATCGGCTACGGCGACGCCGTCCCGGTCTCCACGGAGGGGGCGTTTCATCGCGGCGCTGCTCATGATCGGCGGGGTGGCACTCATCGGCGTAGTCACAGCGACCCTGGCCTCGTGGATCGTCTCGCTGGTCGAGGAGGAGAACGCCGAGCAGGAGGCCGCCACGCAGGCGCAGGTGGCCGCCCTGCAGCAACAGGTCGGCGAGCTCAGCGAGCGCATCGACCGGCTTCTGGCGGAACGCGACTCGGACCGATGAGGGAGCACTCCGTCGCCCGGGTCGTCGTCGCCCGCCACGTAGACGCCGAGCCGGGCATTTCTCGCGCAGCCCGACCGAAAAACGGTCGCCCTCACGCGAGAAGTGCCCGGCTCAGCGGAAAAAGACTGTTCAGCCCCCGCAGGCTCGGCGGCCACCAGCTCGGCGAGGCTCGACGGCGTTGAGGGCCGCGCCCTTGCGCAGGTTGTCCCCGACGGCGAAGAACTGCAGGCCATGGCCCGGCGCGAAGGCCTGGTCGGCGCGCAGGCGCCCCACGAAGGTGCCATCGCGGCCGGCGCCCTTGAGGGGGCTGGGCACGTCCTGATAGGTCACGCCGGGCGCCGCCTCCAGCAGCTCGCGGGCTCGCTCGACGCTGATCTCGCGCTCGAACTCGGCGTTGACGCTGAGCCCGTGGCCGGAGAACACCGGGATGCGCACGCAGGTCCCGGAGACCAGCAGGTCCGGGATCCCCAGGATCTTGCGGGACTCGTTGCGCAGCTTCTGCTCCTCATCGGTCTCGCCGGAGCCGTCGCCGGCGTCGCCACCGGCCCAGGCCACGGCGTTGAAGGCGATGGTGTCGACGTAGACCTCCGGCGCGGGGAACTCGACGGCCCGCCCGTCCAGGGCCAGGCCCTCCATGTCCTCGTTCACGACGGCGCGCACCTGCCCGGCCAGTTCGGCCACCCCGGCCCGCCCGGAGCCGGAGACGGCCTGGTAGGTCGAGACGATGAGGCGGACGAGCCCGGCCTCCTCGTGCAGCACCTTGAGGGCGGGCATGGCCGCCATGGTGGTGCAGTTGGGGTTGGCGATGATGCCCTTGGGGCGCTCACGCAGGGCCTGCGGGTTGACCTCGCTGACCACGAGGGGCACCTCAGGGTCCTTCCTCCAGGCCGAGGAGTTGTCAACGACGACGGCCCCGGCCGCGGCGAAGCGGGGGCGTGCTCGCGCGAGGCGGCGCCCCCGGCGGAGAAGATGGCGACGTCGATACCCGCCAGGTCCGCGGTGGCGACGTCCTCGACCTCGATCTGGGCGCCGCGGAAGTCCACGACGGTCCCGGCGCTGCGGGCCGAGGAGAAGAAGCGCACCGAGCGGGCGGGGAAGTGCGCTCGGCCAGCATGCGCGCATGACGCGGCCGACCTGCCGGTGGCCCCCACGACGGCGACGGAGACGCCGTCAGCCACCCGGTGTAGGTGTTCACGGGATTGCTCATCGTCCGGTCCCTCCGTAGACGACCGCCTCGGCGGCCTGGGCGTCGAGGCCGAAGGCGGAGTGGACGGCGCGCACGGCCTCGTCGAGTGCGGCGTCGTCGACCACCACCGAGATGCGGATCTCGGAGGTGGAGATCATGTGGATGTTGACCCCGGCCTCGCTCAGGGCGCCGAACAGGCGCGCCGAGACCCCCGGGTTGGAGCGCATACCGGCCCCCACCAGGGACAGGATGCCGATGTCGGGGTTGAAGTGCAGGCTGCGGAAGCCCAGCTCCTCGCGGGCGCCCTCCAGGGCGGCGCGGGCGGTGGCGGAGTCGCCGTCGGGGCAGGTGAAGGAGATGTTGGTCAGGCCCGTGCCCTCGGCGGAGACGTCCTGGACGATCATGTCGATGTTGGCATCGGTGCCGGCCACGATCGCGAAGATGCGGGCAGCGGCGCCGGGGACGTCGGGCACGCCCACGAGCGTGATCTTGTCCTGGCTGCGGTCGTGGGCGATTCCCGGAGATGACGGGGGCTTCCACGTGGTCCTCCTTGGCGGACGGGCGGGGCGGGCCTGGGCCCGCGCGGCGATGGCGTTGCAGGTGCGGTGTCGACGACGGAGGCCGAGGGCCCGTCGTCGAGTCCGGCGGGGTCTGAGGGCGAGGCCGGGGCGACGGGGGCGGCTCCCTGGCTCGCCGAGTCGGCGGGAGTGGCGGCGCTGGCCGGGGAGGCAGGCGTCGCAGGGCTGCCCGGCGTCGCGATGTCGGCGGCGACGACGTCGTCGAGCTGGGCGGCCACGACCGAGGGCACGAAGGCGCCCTCGCGGCGACCGTCGTAGATCCAGGTCCCGGTCTTGTCGGAGAAGGAGAGCGCACGTGCAGCGGTACCCCGAAGCGGCGGGCGTACTCCACGGCGCGCAGGTGGAGGATCTTGGCGCCGTGGGCGGCCAGGCCCAGGGTCTCCTCGCTGGAGGGACTCGATGCGCTTGGCGGTGGGGACGATGCGGGGGTCGGCGGTGAACAGGCCGTCGACGTCGGTGTAGATCTCGCAGACGTCGGCGTTGAGGGCGGCGGCCAGGGCGACGGCGGTGGTGTCGGAGCCGCCGCGTCCCAGGGTGGTGGTGTCCTCGACCTCGTTGATGCCCTGGAAGCCGGCGACGATGGCGACCGCGCCGGTCTGGATGGAGCGGGCCACGCGCTCGGGCAGCACCCGACGATGGAGGCCTTGCGCACTTTCGGAGTCGGTGAGGACGCCGGCCTGGGCACCGGTGTAGGCGTGTGCCGGCACGCCGAGCCTCGGTGACGGCCATGGCGAGCAGGGCCATGGAGATGCGCTCACCGGCGGACAGCAGGATGTCCATCTCGCGGGCGGGGGCGTGGGTGGTCAGGGCGGCGGCCTGGTCGAGGAGCTCGTCGGTCGTGTCCCCCATCGCGGAGACAACGACGACGACCGTGTTGCCGGCCTGGCGGGTGGCGACGATGCGCCGGGCGACGCGTCGCATCGCGTCGACGTCGCTGACGGACGAGCCGCCGTACTTCTGGACGACCAGTGCCATGTGGCGCTCCTCGGGTCCTGGAATCAGTGCGTGTCTAGCTTCAGGTGCTCCGCGCCGGTGCGGGCGTCCTGGCAGGGGCTTCCGGGGTCTGGAGCCGTCGCCGCGCGGCGCCCACGACGACGTGGCTGGGGCAAGCATACGGTGCGCCGTGTTGCCGACACATCACGAGGCTGTGGGCTCACGGCCCACACTTCAACAAGTTCTTCAAAAACGACCCGGAGCCGCGTCATTTCTGAAGTTTTTGTTGATGTTTGGGGCGGACTCGAGCACGCCCCATCTCCGCTGCCCATGTCGTCCCCGAGTTCGACCCACCAACCCCGGCCGACGACGTAACCTGCTCGCATGAGCATTGAAGTCTCTCAGCTCACCCGTTTCTTCGGTCGAGCGCCGGCAGTGCGCCAGCTGGACATGTCGGTACCCGGCGGCTCCGTCACCGGACTGGTCGGCCCCAACGGCGCCGGCAAGACCACCCTGCTTCTCATGCTGGCGGCCCTGCTGGCGCCGGACTCCGGGACGATCCGTGTGGCCGGCCTGGACCCGGTCACCCAGTCGCGCGAGGTCCACCGCACCGTGGGCTGGATGCCCGATGCCTTCGGCACCTGGGACTCCCTGACCTGCACCGAGATCCTCCTGACCTTCGCCGCCGCCCAGGGAATGGACGCCGACGCCGCCCGCACCCGCGCCGTCGAGATGCTCACCCTGGTCCATCTCGACGAGCCTGGCGCGCACGCCGGCCCGGGTCCTCTCCCGCGGCCAGAAGCAGCGCCTGGGCCTGGCCCGCGCCCTCATCCACGACCCCAAGGTCCTGCTCCTGGACGAGCCGGCCGCCGGCATGGACCCGCGCTCGCGCGCCGACCTGCGCGTCCTGCTGCGCGACCTGGCCGCGAGCGGCACCACGGTCCTGCTCTCCAGCCACATCCCGTCTCGAGATGGAGGAGATGGTCGACGGCGTGGTCTTCATGTCGCGCGGAACCGCCGTCGCCTCACCGTCGGACCAGGTCCCGGCCGAGACGGAGGGACCCGACGGCGCCGTCCGCCCAGCCCCGGTACGCCGGACCTGGCGGATGCGGGCCCTGACGCCGGACGCCTGAGCGAGTGGGCGCACTCACGCGCCTGACCGTCACGCCGGAGGGGGACGGACAGTGCGCATCCCGGTCGCCGACGACGCGGCCGCGGCCCACCTGCTGCGCGAGGCCGTCGAGGCCGGGTGGAGGTCGTCTCCTTCGCCCCGCTGTCCGGAACCCTGAGGAGACCTACCTGGCCCTGGAAGGAGAACGCCGATGACCTGGACCGGTATCCGCACCATCATGGTGCTCGAGCTGCGCCAGCGGGTGTGGGCCACACGCTGGCGCGTCATGCTGGGAATCTGGCTGCCGTCCTCATCCTGCTGTGCGGCGGGCTGGCGATCGCCGTGGAGACCGCGAGCCCCGGAGATACATCCAACGAGTACCTTCTGGCCCTCTACGACGTCGTCGTCTGCTTCGTCCTGGGGATCGGGCTCATCGTCGCCCCCACGCTGTCAGCGACGTCGATCAACGGAGACCGGGCGGACGCGACCCTCGCGCTGCTGCAGGCCACGGCGCTGCGCAGCCAGGAGATCGTCGTCGGCAGGCTGCTGGCCGCCTGGATCGCGGCAATCGCCTTCCTGGGCGTGGCGGTGCCCTTCCTCGTCATCCTGACGGTCGCGGGCGGCTCGCACTGGCAGGCGCTCGTCGCCCACCTGGTCATTCTCGTCTTCACGTTGGGCGCGGTGTGCGCCATCGGCCTGGGCTTCTCGAGCCTGACGGCGCGACCCTCAGCCTCGGCGGTCCTGACCTACATCGTGGTGGCCGCCCTGACCGTCGGGACGCCCCCTGGCCACGGCGATCGCCTCCTCCGTGGTCACCGGTACGCAGACCGAGGTGACCTACTACGTGGACTACGACAAATCGACCGACGACAAGATCGTCTGCCAGTCAGAACCCGAGATTGAGACCCATGAGGTCACCCGCACCGACCGGATCTGGTGGATCCTGGCCCCCAACCCCTTCGTGGCCCTGGGTGACGCCACCGCTCACGCGCCGCTGCAACCGGCCTCGGCCGTCTTCGGCGCCCCGGACTCCTTCCTGTCCCTCACCGGACAGGGCGTTGACGTGATGCGCAACCCCCAGCCCAGTCGGGTCGTCAACAACCGTTGCGAGGACCGGGACGACTCCTACGACGGCCCGTCCAGCTCATCGGCCTCCTCGGATGACCACGGCCCCGTGGCGAGGCACCTGGCCTTCTGGCCCGCGAGCCTGGTGGCGCTCACGGCTCTGGGGGCCGGCGGCGTCATCACGGCCAGCAGGCGCCTGCGCGTGCCGGCCGGCAGGCTGCCGCGCGGTGTGCGCCTGGCCTAACCACCTCATCGTGCCGTGGGCTGGGTCAGGCCGTCTTCCAGCGGAACAGCCTCGCCCCCAGCAGGCCGCAGATCACCGTCATGCCGACGAGCACCGCGAGCGCCGTTCCGTAGTCCGTCCAGGACCGGCCGGCCCACATCCCCTGGAGGAGGTCGACCAGGTAGTGGAAGGGCGAGTACCGGGCCACGCGCTGGACGCCCTGCGGGATCTGGCTCTGGGGGACGAAGGCCCCGGAGGTCATCATGATGACGATGAACAGCCCGTTGCCGATGCCGGTGGCCGCACGCGAGGAGGGGTAGACGGCGGCCAACATGTAGCCCAGCGCCAGGAAGGCCACCAGCCCCAGGGCCGCAGCGGCCAGGACCGCCAATGGGCTGCCTTGGAGCCGCACCCCGAAGCCGAGGGCTCCCACCAGCAGCGCCAGGACGATTCCCACCATGCTGATGAGGAAGTTGACGGTCAGGTCGGCCGCCACGAAGACCCGCGGGCTCAGCGGTGTGGCCCGCAGACGAGTCAGGGCCCCGCTCTCGCGCAGCTGGAGCTGGTTGGTGGGCAGGATGATGATGCCGGTCATCCCCACCACGAGGCAGGCGCAGGCGGGCAGCGTGGCGTCCATGAAGCCGCGTCCCCCGAACTGGGGACTGGGGTCATTGCCGAAGAGCACCCCGAGGACGGCCACCAGCAGCGGGGCGAGGATGAGGGTGAAGAACAGGCCGACGGGCTCGCGCAGGGTCGAGCGGGTCAGCATGACGAGCAGGGTCGCAAAGGTTCGGCGGGTGCGCGCGGTCGGCGCGGTCTGCATGGTCGGCGTGGTCGGCATGGTCGTGTCTCTTCTCGGCGCTCGGTTTGTCGGTAGCGGTTACTCAGCCGGATCTGGGCCGGTCAGGCTTCTCTGAGGGCGCGCCCGGTGAGTTGAGGAAGACCTCCTCCAGGCCCGGCGAGTGGGTCTCCATGTCCTGCACGACGACGTCGGCCTGGGCCAGGTGGGACAGGACCGCCTGGGCGAAGGCGCCCGTACCGCCGACGACGGTCACGGCGCCGTCGGTCCGCACGGAGGTGACTCCCTTGACATCGGCCAGCGTCCTGGGCGCCGGCGCACTGAGGGTGAGGCGGAGCGTGGCCTGGCCTCCGTGGGCCGCGATGAGGGCCGGGATCGTATCGAGGGCGATGAGGCGCCCGTGGTCGATGACGGCGACCCGGTCGCACAGGGCCTCGGCCTCCTCCATGTAGTGGGTGGTCAGGACCACCGTCTTACCGCGCTCGCGGATGTCACGCACGACGTCCCACATGGCCAGGCGCGCCTGCGGGTCGAGGGCGGTGGTCAGCTCGTCGAGGAAGAGCAGCTCGGGATCATGAACCAGGGCCAGGGCGATGAAGACACGCTGGCGCTCCCCACCGGAGAGCCGGGCGACGTCGGTCTTCTCCTTGGAGGCGATGCCGAGGCGCTCCAGCAGCGGGCGCCAGGGCACGGGGTGGTCGTAGAAGGAGGAGAAGAGCTCCAGGGCCTCGCCGACCCGTAGCCGAGGCAGGAGTGCGGCCTGCTGGAGCTGGATGCCGGTGCGGCGGGCGAGCTCGGCGGCGTCCTTGACGGGGTGGAGGCCCAGAACGGTGACCTCTCCGGAGGTGGGCTCGTCGAGGCCCTCGATACTGGACAGCAGCGTGGTCTTGCCGGCGCCGTTGGGGCCGATGATGCCGAAGATCTCACCATCGGAGACCTGGAGGCTGATGTCGTCGACGGCGGTCAGGCTGCCGAAGCGACGGGTGACGTGGGTGCAGGTGACGGCGTTCATCAGGGACTCCTGGTTGATGGTGTCCGTCGAGGTGGATCGCCTCAGCGGGAGGGAGGGCCTGCGCGTCCTCGCATCTCCTATGATCACACCGTATAACTTGTTTTACAAGTTCTACCCGCCGTCTTGGTTGATTTCTCTCGTCCCACCCCTGGCCCTCTCAGCCGCCCGGCTCGGTGAAGAAGATCAGTCCTCGACGCGGCGGCGACCCTCGAAGGCCCGCCCGAGAGTGACCTCGTCGGCGTACTCCAGGTCCGCCCCCACCGGCAGGCCGGAGGCGAGCCGGGAGACAGGGCACAGCCATGGTGCGCAGCATGCAGGGTGAGGTAGGCGGCGGTCGCCTCACCGACGACGTCGGGGTCGGTGGCCAGGATGACCTCCTCGACCTCGCCCATCCCCAGGCGGCTGAAGAGCTCGCGCACACGCAGGTCGTCGGGGCCGACGCCGTTGATGGGGTCGATGGCGCCGCCGAGCACGTGGTAGAGCCCCCGGTACTCGCGGGTGCGCTCGATGGCGACGACGTCCTTGGGCTCCTCGACGACGCAGATGACGCGCTGGTCGCGGCGGGGGTCGCGGCAGATGGCGCACTGCGGGGCCCTCGGCGATGTTGCCGCAGGTCTCGCAGAAGCGGACCTAGCCTTGACGGCGCGCAGGGGCCTCGATGGGACGCTCGACGGCGGCCGAGTCGGCGGCGAGCACGTGGAAGGCCATGCGCTGGGCAGACTTGGGGCCGATGCCGGGCAGCTCGCCGAACTCGTCGATGAGGTCCTGGACGGCGCCTTCGTAGACGGCGGGCATGTCAGCGTCCTTCCTGAGTCACGGTGACCTCTTCGATGACCTGGGCGCCGAGGGATCCGTTTGACGACTTCCAGCCCGACGACGCCGGCGTCCTCGGCGTCGGGGTCGTCCTCGCTGGGGGTGTCGTCAGCCAGGGAGTCGGTGTCGGTGTCCTGGGCCGCGGCGCGGCGGCGGCCATGGCGGCGGCCAGGCGCGAGCCCGCGATGCCCGACGGCGCCCAGGTGGCGTCGTCCTCGGCGCGGGGCGCTCGAGGCGCTGGGCTCCTCGGGCGTCGGCCCCGGACCGAAGGGGCTCGACGACGTCCCTCCCAGGTGACGGGGGCCAGGCCGGGTGATCCGGCGGCGGTCTCGGGGGCGCCAGGCGCGCTCGCGGCCGGCGCCTGTGGCGACTGAGGGGACTGCGGCGGCTGGAGGGGAGCGACCGGGGACGATGCGGCCCGCCGGGAATCTCCGGCAGGGCGCGCAGACGGTGGACGGTGGCCAGGGGCGCCTCGTCGGGCGCCTGCGCGGCAGGGAGCGGAACGTGACTGCGCGGGAGAGGACGAGGCCGCCGGAGCCGATGTCGGGGCCGGCACGGACTGAGGACTGGTGGGACTGGGATAAGAGCCGGAGGCGGTTTGCGCTGCGTAGGGGAGGATGCCTCGGGCGCGGGGCCTGCGGGTGCTGGCGAGGAAGGGAACCGCCGATCACAGGGGCCGACGGCGTAGAGGCCGGCTCGGCCTGGGTGGGCACGGTTCCTCCGCCGGGGACGGCCACCGGTCCCCAGCCGTCGTCGGCGTCGGTGCTGCCGGAGGCGGGAACGGGCGCTGAGGCGGGCGCCGAGGGCCGAGCCTCCACCGGGGACCGCGACCGGCCCCCAGCCGTCGTCGGGATCGGCGGGATTCGTGGGGGCCGCCGACGCCGTCGGGGCGGCCTGGGCTACAGGGTGCCGGGGGCGCAGAGGAAGCAAGGACCGCCGGAGGTTCAGGGAAACCGCCTGGAACTCGAAGCCCCAGGACCCGCAGACGCCGTGTGCGGATCGGGAGACGTCATGGAGTCCCGCCCGCCGGGCTCCGGTGCGCCGTGGTGACCGGCGGGATCGGTGCGCTGAGCGGGACCAGAGGACTCATCGGCACTGACGTACCCGGAGTCCTCGGCGTAGGGATCTCCACCCCAGTCGTCCTCGGGGGCGGCTCGGCAATCGAGGGGAGCCATCGTCCCAGGTGGTGGAGGCGGGCCGGTGCTCCTGGACGCGGTCAGCGGGCTCTTCATCGGCGGACCGAGCCGGTGCGGCTGCCGCACCCTGCACAGCCGGTGCCTGCGCGGCCGAGTCGAAGGATCCCGGTTGCGGGGCAGGACCGCTCGGCCCCGCCCCGGGCACTGCGCCACCGTAGGATCCCTGCGATCCACCGTGACCGACGTCATGGCCGGGAGCGCTCGCACCAGGAGAACCGAGGTGGCCGGCAGGTCCCTGGGGGCCACCGCCAGGTCCGTCCGGTCCCCCAGGACCACCTCCGGGGCCACCTGGCCCGTCGTCGCCGGCGACGATGGCACGTACCTCGAGGCGCAGGCCGAGGGGCCTGGTGAAGGGCCGCGGAGAAGATGGGGCCGTGGCCGCCGTTGTCGAAGGCGCCCACGAGGCCGGGCGCGGTGAACAGCAGGGTGAGGACGCCCCCGGAGACGGTGCCCGGCCGGGAGTTGGGGCCGACCAGCGCCCAGGTCGCGCGCCGCGAGCGCTTGGCCGCCTCGAGAACCTCCTCCCAGCGGGTGCGGATCATCTCCGCATCGGCCGCCTCGGCCCCGCCCGGGCCGCCGGCGGCGCCGACGCCCCCTGGGCCGCAGGTGCCACCGGCGCGCTCGGGACCGCCGAGCGCTGGTCGGACCGGTTCCGCGCGAGGACTGCTCGGCAGGTCGCGAGGAGCGTGGGGCAGCAGCGGCCGACGGCGCGGGAGACACCGGGCGCGGCGGAGGCGGCGGAGCCCGCCGGCCCCTGGGACGGGACGCCGTCATTCGGACCGTCCCAGCTGACGGCGGGGCCGGTCCGCGGGGCCTGCGCAGCCGACGTCGACTCCGCGGCGGGTGCCGAGGCCGCGGCCGGAGCTGATGCCGACTCCGGCGACGCCGCCCTCCCGGGGACGCCACCGGGCTCACTCCAGCCTCCCGCGTTCGAGCTCATCCCCCAACCGGCGTCGGGACGGGGAGAGCCTGAGGGGCCGAGGCGGGCGCTGCGATCCCGCTCCCCAGGGCCTCCGGCGTTCTCGGGCCGCTGGCCCCGCGCCGCCCGGCGGCGTCCGCGGAGGCCTGTCGAGCGATCTGGGCGGCCATCTCACGTCCGGAGCCGGCGGGCATGCCGCTGGGTGCACTGCCAGGCGCACCGGCACCCGCACCACCGGGGGCGGGCGACGACGTCGGCCCGGCGCTCCCAGCCGGTCCGGCCGGGCCTCCCGCGGCCGCGGCGCCGCCTGCCCTGGCAGCACCGCCGGCCGGGATGAGCAGGCGGGCCACGAGCAGGCTCGAGCTGAAGGCGCGGGGAGGTGGCGCCGACCATGGCGGTCAGCGCCTGGGCGGTGGTGTCGGCGGCACGCGAGAGGGCCGCGGCCCCCATGGTGCGGGCCTGAGGTCCATGCGCTCGAGGCTCATCGAGAGGCATGGAGCCGAGCGCCGCGCCGGCCTCAGAGCCGGCCAGGGCGATGACGAGGAGGTCGCGCAGCCGGGTGAGCAGGTCCTCGACGAAGCGGCGGGGGTCGTGCCCGGAGGAGACGACCCGGTCGACCACCCGGAAGACACCGGCGCCGTCTGCCGCCGCGATGGCGTCGACGCACTGGTCGAGCATGGTGGTGTCGGTGTAGCCCAGCAGGGGCAACGGCCCGCTGGTAGTCGACGCCGCCGTCGTGCGCCCCACCGATGAGCTGGTCCATGACGGAGAGGGTGTCGCGCACGGAGCCGCCGCCGGCACGCACCACGAGGGGAAGACGCGGGGCCGATCTCGACGCCCTCGGCCCGGCACAGGTGGCCCAGGTAGCCCTCGAGGACGTCGGGCGGGACGAGGCGGAAGGGGTAGTGGTGGGTGCGCGAGCGGATGGTGCCGATGACCTTCTCCGGCTCGGTGGTGGCGAAGATGAACTTCACGTGCGCGGGCGGCTCCTCAACGAGCTTGAGCAGCGCGTTGAAGCCCTGCGCGGTGACCATGTGGGCCTCGTCGAGGATGAAGATCTTGTAGCGGTCGCGGGCCGGGGCGAAGGCGGCGCGCTCGCGCAGGTCTCGGGCGTCGTCGACGCCGTTGTGGCTGGCGGCGTCAATCTCGACGACGTCGAGGCTGCCAGGGGCCGCCGGTGGCCAGGTCCCGGCAGGATGGACAGGTGCCGCAGGGGCGTGTCGGTGGGGGCCTGGGCGCAGTTGAGGCAGCGGGCCAGGATGCGCGCCGACGTCGTCTTGCCGCAGCCGCGGGGGCCGGAGAAGAGGTAGGCATGGGTGACGCGGTCGGCCCGCAGCGCCGCCATGAGCGGAGCGGTGACGTGGTCCCTGCCCGATGACCTCCTGGAAGGCGTCGGGGCGGTAGCGGCGGTACAGAGCGGTGGTCACGGGCCGAGCCTAATCGGCCGGGCCGACCCGTGCGAGGCACCGGGCGAGTCGGGTTCCATCTGGCACGATGAGAGGACTGACCCGTCGTCGGCGGCAGAATCGGAGGAACCATGCCCGTCACCGAGTCACTCCTGGCCCGGCACCACGCCTACTCGGCCGAGGTCCGCGCTCTGGGCGGCCTGGCGGCCAAGGGTACGCAGAAGGTCGCCGTCGTCGCCTGCATGGACTCGCGCCTGGACGTCTTCGCGGTCCTCGGACTCACCCCGGGGGACGCCCACGTCATCCGCAACGCCGGCGGCATCGTCACCGAGGACACGATCCGCTCCCTGGCGATCAGCCAGCGCCTCCTGGGCACCGAGGAGATCATCCTCATCCACCACACCGACTGCGGCATGCTCTCCTTCACCGACGATGAGCTCTGCCGCGCCCTGGAGGAGGAGACGGGTGTGCGGCCGGCCTGGGCGCCGGGCTCCTTCACCGACCTGGCCGGCAGCGTTCGCCAGTCGATCACCCGCATCAAGGCCTCGCCGTTCATTCCCCGCACCGACGCCGTGCGCGGCTTCGTCCTGGACCTGGCCACCGGCCGCCTGGCGGAGGTCGACGACGCCAGGGCCTGATCCGCGAGGGCACTGCACGAGGGGCGGGGGCTACTGGATAAGGTTCGGATGTGCTTCCCGAGGTGCGGGATCTCGTGCAGTACACACAACCCTTGGCCAGTGCGCCCCCCACCCTCGTGCAGTACAGGCCGGGTATAGGCCGGTGGGCGCAGCAGGCCGCCCTCTGCGCCGCCCGGGCACGTCAGGACCCCTCGCGCACCCGCCAGAGCCTGCTTACCCTTGCTACCTTCCGGTCCTGGGGGATTCACTGGATGACGCCGCACGAGGGGCCGAGCGAGAGACTACCCGATCCGGTCCCCGGTTGCGAACCGGCCCCAACCGACTCCACCCGCCCCTGTCTGAGCTCGAGGACGCACCGTAGGGCTCGAGGACTGTCCTGGGAGGTACGTCCTCGAGCCCTACGGTGCGTCCATACGGGAACCGATGCGACGAAACCGGCCTCGCGTGACAGATCCCACCGCCCCGGGCTGGCCCCGGAGATGGGCGGTCCGATATATTCCTTTCTCGTTGCACGCGGTTGTCGCCGCGTGGAGCGCCTGGAGGATTCGCCTAGTGGCCTATGGCGCACGCTTGGAAAGCGTGTTGGGTGCAAGCCCTCGGGGGTTCGAATCCCCCATCCTCCGCCACCACCCCGGAATCCGCGCGATTCCGGGGTTTTGTGCTTCTCCCCTACCGATACGACACTGGAACGCGCAGTGGGACGCGCCGCGGACCGCTACCTGCCCACCCAGCAGGTGCTGGTACCGCACCTGGTGGAGCGAGCCTCGACCAGCCCCGTCTCCTCCTGAGTCACCCCCGGCAAGCGGCCAAGTGGTACCTCTCCCCATGGACGCCACTGCGCGCCACCTGCCACGGTTATCGCATGCGCACAAAACCCCCGCCCTTATCGCCCTGCCCACCGCACTCCTGCTCGCCCTGAGCCTCAGCGCCTGTGACGAGGACGCGGTGAGCACCACCCCCACCGGCTCCTCAACGTCGAGCAGCGACAACTCAACGGACTCCTCGAAGGACAATGAGGATTCCAAGGACTCCAAGGGCAAGGACTCCAAGGATAAGGACTCCGACGACGCCTCGGACGCCCCCTCATCCAAGGCCGGCTCCAGCGCCAGCGCCGATGGCAAGACCGTCGCCATCGGCGACCTCAAAACCGGTGACTGCGTCACCGAGATGGTCGACGAGACCAGGGGCGGCGAGACAGGCACCAGCGAGGCGAAGGTCGTCGACTGCTCCGCCCCGCATCAGTACGAGATGATTGGAACGGCTAAGTCCAAGGCCTCCAGCTACGCCGACTCGAACACCGCCGAGGAGATCTCCACAGTCTGCGAGCCGCTGCTCCAGTCCTATGTGGGGTCGTCCTCCAAGGCCGAGGACTATGCGGTGGCCGCCCTCACTCCCATGCAGTCCGCGTGGGACCAGGGCGATCACGAGTTCACCTGCTTCGCCCAGAACGCGGATGATTCCCCATTGAACAATTCCATCAAGAACTCCTAGTCTGTCCCCGTCGAGCAGGACACCGGAGGTCAACCGGCAGACAAGCTGCCGCGCGACAGCAGCGGCTCACCCCTTGAGCCCCTTGGCACGATCCGGCCTGCCTCCCACTCCGGCCGGGTGGCGACCATCCGTCTCTCCGTCTCACGTCGCCACCCGGTCCTTATCCCAGATTTTTTAGCCACCTCCCCCGTCCGCAATCAGAATCTCGCGGAAAACCGGCATAATCTCGCCAGAGCGAATGTTACGGTTCGGTACATGCGCACCCTGACCACCTTCCTCGCTCTCCCCGTCGCCGCCACCCTCGTCGTGGGGCTGTCCTCCTGCAGCCTGTTCTCCTCAGGCACCTCCACCGCCACCAAGGATCTTGAGGTCGGGAACTGCTACAACACCGTGAGCAAGGAGTCCGGCGGAGACAAGCCGGTCGGTGAGGTCACAGTCGTCGACTGCGCCAAGACCCACACGTACGAGGTCGTTGCCCAGACCACGTTCGGCGAGGACGTCAAAGGACTCCCCAATGAGGACTCGATCAAGTCCCTGGGCGAGGGCTTCTGCCAGGGCGAGGACTTCGCCGCGTACGTCGGAGTCGAAGCCGGCAAGTCCAGCTATCAGATCGAGTACCTCTCCCCCAGCGCCGACACCTGGGCCAAGGGCGACCGCAAGATCAGCTGCGTGGTCAGCCAGGGAAACAAGTCGGAGGTCAAGGGATCAGCGAAGGGCTCCAAGAAGTAGTCCTTCGCCGAGACCAGCGCTTCTCAGCGACTGCGGACCCGGCTCCGTGGGCGATGCCGCTCCGCCCCGGCGACATCCGGGGATGACGGAGTCCCATCGGGCACCGGCCCGAGTCCCGCCAGCAGCTCCTCACCCACCATGCTGCCGGGCACGTCGTCCGGTTGCCGGTCTGCCCGCTCAGGCGCCCCCGGCTCGGTGCCGTCCTGCGCCATGAGCGCGGTGGAGATCATGAGCTTGATGCGGTTGAGCTGATTGACCTCGCTGGCGCCGGGATCGTAGTCGATGGCGACGATGTTGGCCTGGGGGTAGCGGCGTCGGACCTCGCGGAACATGCCCCTTGCCCACCACGTGGTTGGGCAGGCAGGCGAAGGGCTGGCAGCACACGATGTTGGGCACACCGTGCTCGATGAGCTCGATCATCTCTCCGGTGAGCAGCCAGCCCTCCCCGGCCTGGTTGCCCAGGAGAGCACCTTCGAGGCCTTGCGGGCCAGCTCGACCGTGGAGGGCTCGATATCGAAGGTGCCACCGGCTGCGCGCAGGGCGGCACGGGCCGGGGCCTGGAGCTGCTCGATGAACCAGACGGCCGCCTTCTTCTGGCCACGGACTCCTTGCCGATGCCATAGGCCTCGCCTCCCACTGGGCGGTCACCAGCCCGGACAGGAAGAAGGGCAGGAGTCCGGGGACGGCGGCCTCGCAGCCCTCGGCCTCGATGACGTCGATGACGTGGTTGTTGGCGTCGGGCTGGAACTTCACCAGGATCTCGCCGACGACGCCGACGCGTGGGCGCCGGGCTCGTCGCGCCGGGGCAGGTCGTTGAACTCGCGGACCATCTCGCGCAGAAGGCGGCGGTAGCCGATGCGCCCGCCCCAGGTGGCCGAGCGGCCCTTTGTGCTCGAAGTACTCGGCGATGATGCGGTTCCAGCGATCGACGAGCTCCTGGGTGGCGCCTTCGACCACCTCGTAGGGGCGAACCCGCAGCAGGCAGGTGTTGAGGGTGTCGCCGATGATGATGCCCTGGAGCATCTTGAGGCCCATGGTGGCGGTCAGCTCAAATCCGGGGTTGGACTCGATGCCCTGCAGGGAGATCGCCACGACCGGCACCTGCGGGTAGCCGGCCTCGCGCAGGCCCCTTGCGCAGCATGGCGGCGTAGTTGGTGGCGCGGCAGATGCCGCCGGTCTGGGAGATGGCCACGACGCAGGGAGTCGGGGGTCGTGGCTGCCGTCGGTGAAGGCGCCGATGAGCTGGCCGATGACCATGATGGCGGGGAAGCAGGCGTCGTTGTTGACGTAGCGCAGTCCCACCTCGAGGTCGTCACGGGTGGCGGACTCCAGGAGCTCGACCCGGTAGCCCAGGCGCCGCATGAGCGGCTCCAGGGGGCGGAAGTGCACGGGGCTCATCTGCGGCATGAGGATGGTGTGGGTGGCGCGCATGGCCTCGGTGAAGACCGGGCTGGTGGCCCCCGGCAGCTCACGTCCTCCGACGGCGCCGCCCGCCTCCTCAGCAGCCCGGGCGGCGGCCCTCTCAGCAGTCCTCGCAGCAGATCTTTCGGCGGGGGCGGTCGTGTCGATCTCGACGGCGTCGTCGACAGCGCCGTCGGTCTCGTCGCTAGCCTCCCTAACAGCCTTTTCGGCGTGAGCCGCCTTCTCCGCGGTGCGGGCCTCGGAGGCGGCAGCCAGGGAGCGCAGGCGGATGGTGGCGGCGCCGAGGTTGGAGACCTCATCGATCTTGAGACTCGTGTAGACCCCTCCGGCGGACTCCAGGATCTCCTGGACCTGGTCGGTAGTCAGGGCGTCGACACCACAGCCAAACGAGTTGAGCTGGACGAGCTCGAGGTCGTCGCGGGTGGTGACGAGCTCGGCGGCCTGGTAGAGGCGCGAGTGGTAGGCCCACTGGTCGCGCACCCGCAGGCGCCCGGTGACGCCCTGGGTAGCCACGGGCTTGGGAGTGGGCAGGCCGACGCCGGTGACGTCGGACCAGTCGGCGGGCGCCTGCGGGTCGGGGCGGAGCTCGTCCACCCGGCGGCGCAGTGCGGCCACGGCCCGGCTGAGCGCCCCGGTGGCGACGGCGTGCTCGGCGCCGTCGCCGGGGTCGGGGGTCTGGTCCGTGCCGGGTGACGAGCCGGCCTGGCGGGCGATGGCGGCCCAGTCGGTCTTCTTGGGCTTCTTGGGTCTGGCCGGCCTGGCGGGGCGCCCTCCCGGCTCGGCCTTCCCGGGCCTGCTGGCCTTGCCGGCGTCCCCGGTCTCCTCGGATTTCCCGGCCCGCCCGGCGGTCTCGGCGGTGTCGGCGGCCTCGGCGGCTGCGGCGTCGGGCTCGGGCAGAAGGGAGTCCTCGGACAGGACGGCCAGTCCCAGGGTGTTGATGACGTCGGGGACGCCGTGGTTGATCTCGGGGTCAATGTGGTAGGGCCGTCCGGCCAGGACGATTCCCTGCGGCCGTTGTCCTCCATCCACCTCAGGGCGCGGCGGCCCTCGGCGCGCACGTCGGCCTTGAAGGCGGCGTCCTCGGCGAAGCCGGCGGCCACGGCCCGGCGGGCCTCGGGCAGGGTGACGCCCCAGTCGGCGAAGACCTCGACGAGCCGCTCGGCGAGCGTCGCAGGGTCGGCCAGGTTGAGGAAGGGGAGAGCATCCGCACGCCCGAGCCTCCGGGACCCGTGCCCCCCTCGGCGCCGTCGGGTCCTTCCTGCTGCCCGTCACGCACGGCCTCGACGTTGTTGCGGATGACCTCGGGGTAGGTGGCCACGATCGGGCAGTTGAAGTGGTCGGCTGCGCCCTGGACCAGCTCGCGCTCGTAGAAAGACGCAGGGGAACCAGATCGTCCTGATGCCCTTGGCGATGAGGGCCTCGATGTGCCCGTGGGCGAGCTTGGCCGGGTAGCAGACGTTCTCCGAGGGAATCGTGTCCATGCCGGACTCGAAGAGCTCGTGGTTGGAGCGCCCCGAGATCATGACGCGGAAGCCCAGTGAGGTGAGCACCGTGAACCACAGGGGGTAGTTCTCGTACATGCCCAGCACCCTGGGGATGCCGATGTCCCCGCGCGTGGCCGCGCCCTCGAGCAGGCGCCGGTAGGAGAAGGCCCGCTTGTACTTGTAGTCGTAGAGATTGGGCAGGTCGGACTTGGTGGCGCGCCGCTCCTGGGTGGCGCCCCGCTCGCAGCGGTTGCCGGAGACGTGGCGCTGTCCGTCGTTGAAGGTCGTGATGGTCAGCTGGCAGTGGTTCTGGCACAGCTTGCAGGTGGCGGTCTCGGTGGTCAGGCTGAAGCGGGAGAGCTCGCCCAGGCTCATGAGACCGGAGGGCACGCCGTCGTAGGTGGCCCGGGCGCTCAGGGCCGCGCCGAAGCAGCCCATGAGACCGGCGACGTCGGGACGCACCACCTCACGGCCGGTGAGCAGCTCGAAGGCCCGCAGCACCGCGTCATTGAGGAAGGTGCCGCCCTGGACCGAGACCCGCTCGCCGAGCTGGTCGGCGTCCTTGAGCTTGATGACCTTGTACAGGGCGTTGCGCACCACCGAGTAGGACAGGCCCGCACTGATCTCCCCCACGGTGGCCGACTCGCGCTGGGCCTGCTTGACCGAGGAGTTCATGAACACAGTGCAGCGGCTGCCCAGGTCCACCGGCCGCTCGGCGTGCAGGGCGGCCTCGGCGAACTCACCGATCTCCAGCCCCATGGACCGGGCGAAGGTCTGCAGGAAGGAGCCGCAGCCGGCCGAGCAGGCCTCATTGACGCTGATGGAGTCGATGGCGTCGCCCTTGATGCGCAGGTACTTCATGTCCTGGCCGCCGATGTCGATGACCGAGGTGACCCCGGGATTGAGGTAGGCCGCCGCCCGGTAGTGCGCCATCGTCTCGACGACGCCCTCATCGATGCGCAGCGCCGCCTTGACCAGGGACTCCCCGTAGCCGGTGACGCAGGAGCGCACGATCCGCACGCCATCGGGCATCTCGCGGTGGATGCGGCGCAGGATCTCCACGGCGGCCGTCACCGGGTCGCCCTCGTTTCCGGCGTAGTGCTCCCACACGATCCGCCCGCGCCCGTCCAGGACCACGGCCTTGATCGTCGTCGAGCCGGCGTCGATCCCCAGGAAGCAGTCACCGTCCCGGAGCTCCCCGCCCGTCCCCGACGCCGACGCCGCGTGAGGCCCCTCGTCGTCGATACCGTCGAGCTCGTCGTCCGGGCCGTCCGGCTCAGGTCCGCTCTCCTCGGGGGACTCCTCGGTGACCGGCCAGTGGGCCCGCTCAATGTGCGCGCGGGCGTGGCGCTCACGGAAGGCCTCCAGCTCGGCGGTGTCCTTGAACAGCGGGCGCATCCGGGAGGTGCCCAGGGACAGGGCCTTGCGGGTGGCCAGACGGGTGGACAGCTCCGAGATCGGCGTCGGCTCGCCCGAGGAGAGCAGGGCGGCACCGATGGCGACGTAGAGCTGGGCGTTGTCGGGGCAGGTGAAGGAGTCCACCTGGTCCGCCAGGGTCCGCTCGAAGGCGGCGCGCAGCTGGGGCAGGAAGTGCAGCGGCCCGCCCAGGAACATGACGTGACCGCGGATGGGGCGCCCGCAGGCCAGGCCCGCAATGGTCTGGGTGACGACGGCCTGGAGGACGGAGGCGGCCAGGTCCTCACTCGCAGCACCCTGGTTGATGAGCGGCTGGAGGTCGGACTTGGCGAAGACGCCGCAGCGCGAGGCGATGGGGTAGAGCGTCGTGTAGCGCGAGGCCAGGTCATCCAGGCCGGCGGCGTCGGTGTGGAGGAGCTGGGCCATCTGATCGATGAAGGCTCCGGTGCCGCCCGCGCAGGTGCCGTTCATGCGCTGCTCGGGGGTGGGGTGGAGATAGGTGATCTTGGCGTCCTCACCACCGAGCTCGATGACGACGTCGGCCTGCGGATCGCACACGCGCACCGTCTCGGTCTCGGCAATGACCTCCTGGACGAAGGGCAGGCCCATGAGGGTGGCCAGGACAGCCCGGCACTGCCGGTGACCGCCCCGCGCACAACGGCACCCGGATAGACCCGAGCGACCTCGCCCAGTAGCCGGGCTCAGCTCACCGCGCACATCCGCGTTGTGGCGCCGGTACTCAGCAAACACCGGGGGACACAGGCGACACCGACGCCGGGTCAGGCCGAGCGCCGGCAGGGGCCGCAGGCGAGTGCTCGGGAAGGAGAACGAGCTTGATGGTGGTCGAGCCGATGTCCAACCCCATCCGCAGGACTGTCGGCGTGCCGTCGACCCCGGACGCCACCGGCTGCGCAGCCGACCTCGCGGCCGCGACGGATTCGGGCCTCCGTACTCTGGAGACCGGATCGGGAACGGACATGCTTCACCTCGGCGAGTGCCTGTGCCGGCCCTCTGCGAGCCGACGACGATGTGGGCTGAACCCTCACCGTATCGAGCAGACACGCACGCCTCAACGGTGTTGAAATACCCGCCCTCCCCCACCGTCCCTCATCACACCTCTTGGCGTCATAACGCCAAAAGAGCGCCACGAGCACCCAGGACTCACACCGACACTCTGAACGCTGTTGAATATCGTGTCGATAGACTTTATCTAAAAAAATACGGTGCTCGTCACATATCCTCGATGCCGCCGACCCCGACCAAGCGCTGCATTTCCCGGAACTTCTCCATTTTCTGTCGGGCCGGCAGCCGGAGGAGACGGGAGCACTCGTAATCTCCAGGAGTGACCAGCGATGCCCCCAGCGCTCCGCCGTCGACGGCGATACCCGAGGAGGAGCCCGAACCCGCCCTCCTCAGTCGCGCACGCCGTCGTGGGCCCCGACGCCGGCCGGACTCCGCCGGCACCCAGCCGTCCCTCCACACGCGAGGCCATCCTGACCGCCGCCCGCGAGTCGTTCCTCGCCCAGGGCTACGAGGGCACGACGATCCGGGCAGTTGCTCGCACGGCCGGAGTCGACCCGGCGCTCGTGTCGTACTACTTCGGCTCGAAGGGGGACCTGTTCGGGGCGGCCGTCAACCTGCGGGTGCGGGCGAGCGAGGAGATCGCCGCCGCAGTCAGCGGAGACCTGCGCTCAGCCGGCCCCCGGCTGGTGCGGCTGTCGCTGACCGCCTGGGACGACGCCGCGGACGGCGCCACCTTCCGCACCCTGCTGCGGTGGATGGCCACGGATGTCAGCGCACCGGAGGCGATCCAGAACTACGCCACCGAGCAGATCGCGGTCCCCATGGCCGAGGCTCTCAAGCAGTCGGGCCTATCGGGCGTCTCGGCGCGAGAGAGGGCCACCCTGGCCGGGTCCCAGCTGGTGGGGCTGGCCATGATCCGCTACGTGCTGCGACTCGACCCGATCGCGAGCGCGAGCGTCGAGCATCTGGTGGAGGTCGTTGGGCCGACGATCCAGCACTACCTCACCGGCCCGCTGCACCCCAGGTGATCCACTCGGCCCGGACCGCCCGTCAGCGCGACCAGCGCAGTCAGCGCACCACGTCGCCACCGGACATGCGCATGTATACGTAGACCGTCAGAAGGAAGATCATCGGGATGACCACGAGCAGTCCGATGACGGTCAACAACCCGGCGAAGTAGAGAGGGATGATGACGAGCGCCAGCAGCGGCGCGTTTCCCCCTTGCTGCATGAGGCGGCATGAGCGGCCGATCGCCTTGAAGCAGGAGCAGCCCTCGTTCATGACCACGACCACTGCCACCCAGAAGAAGTAGCCGACCACCAAGCCGCCGAGGGGACGAGGGGAGGCGATGGTGCTCATAAGACCAACGAGCACAAGCGCGGCAGCCGCGTCGAAGCCATGGGACGGCGCAACGAGGGACCGGACCGTCACCTTCTCCCCACGGGCGATCCGAAGCGCAGCAGTGTAGAGACCCAGCGTCGTCATCAGCACCCAGAACAGGGCCGTCGGGATCCCGATCGCGGCAATGAGTGCACCGTTCTCCTCACCGACCATGCTGACGACTCCGGCCATCAGCGCTCCCATCACCAGGCAGCTCAGCGGTATCCAGGCGATGACGAGGGGTTGGCGAGGGTCTTGGACCAGGCCCATTTCACCGCGTCGCCCACCTCGATCTGCGGCACCGGAGGCCGCGCAGGGGACCATGGAGACGGGTGGCTGCTGGTAGCCGTAGACCCCTTCGACACCCGAGTGCCGGGGGCACGTTGCCGCCGTAGTAGTCACTGTAGTGACTGCCACCGCTCAAAGCGCCAGGAGAGACTGAAGGGACTTGAGAATCGGACACGAGATCTTCCTTCGCGACGGACGAGGATGCGCAGGCCGGGGTCTAACGCGGCTGCAGGGCGAGGCGGCCCAGCGGGCGCCGAAAGCCCGCCTCCCCGTCGCCGTCCGAATCCGCCCGAGAGACTGCGTCCTCGACCTCGTCGGACTGGAGCCGCGCCATCCAACCGGGGAGCCGACCCGAGTCACGGGGGAAGAGCCCTCTGCTCGGCCGCGCAGTCATCCCGGGTGCACGGCGGAACGAGGTCGGGGCGGCGCTCATAGTCGAAGTCGGTGGTGAGCTCCCCGTCTCGCGTACTGATTGACAGGAACGCCCAGGTCCAGGCGGCGCCGTCGGCACGGGTCGTGGCGCCGCGCAGGGCGACGGCATCGTGAACGAGCGCATCGGGCACACCGTCCTCCACCCACGTGAGTCGGCGCAGAAGACCGGTCTTGCGCAGCACCCGGTTGGCGCAGGTGACGCGTTCCCCCAGAGCCTCGATCTCGACGACCATCTCAAGCGAGTCGGTCCGGCGCAGCCAGGCGTTCCAGCGGCTCGCGAGCCCGTCGAGGGCATGTGTCGCGGACTCCTCGAGAGGCCTCATCTGCTCACTCACGCGCATACCTTCCTGTTCTCCGGCGAATTCGACTGACGGACTCGGGGCGCACACTTTCGCCCCGGCTCCGTGCCGGGGCGAAAGCGCATGGTTGGAACCGGTCGGTGCCGGCTCAGAAGGTCTCGTACCGAGCGGAGCTGAGGAAGACGCCGTGGCCGGTCTCGGTGTTGCGGCAGGTCATGCCCGTCTCCTCAGAGCTGCACACCCAGGAGCCGTAGGTGACGGACTGGCCGTACTCAACCACCTGGGGCGCGGAGCTGTCGCCACGGAATGCGGCGTCCAGAGAAGGCGCCCTCGCTGCGGCCGCTGATCTGAGGCGTGTTACCGCTACTGAGATCGAACCACCAGTTGGGCGAGCCCCATCGCGCTCTGGCCGTAGGTGCCGTCGGAGCGGTAGGACAGGACACCACAGCCCGCGAAGTGGGCGGACAGGTCACAGCCGATGTTGCCCGACGGAGAGACGATCATGGCGGTCTTCTCCGTGACGAGGTTGTCCGAAACGAAGGACGTGGCCTGCGGAGCGACGGGTGCTGCGGGCTCGCTGGGAGCCGGCTCGGGGCTGGACTGATTCGCCTTGTCGCCGGAGTTGTCGGCGGGTGCCTGAGTCGGCTGCGCAGGCTCCGGCGAGGGCTGAGACTGGGGAGCCGCCGGCTGCGCAGGCTGCGCCTGCTGCGTGGTCTGGGTCTGCGGCCGGCTGGAGCCGGTCGCGTTGCTGCTCGCTTCAGGAGCCTTCGAGGCGTCGCCGCCGTGCTGGCCGGCAGCATTCGTTGTGGCCGCCTTACCGGGAGTGGCGGCCTTGCCGGCACCAGTCCCGCTGGCGGCGGGCCGGGGCTCACTGGCACGCGGGCTCGACGGACGGGACTTGGATCCGGAGGAGGCCTGCGGCGCGGACGACTCGCCTGCGCCCTTGCCCGTGGGGACTCGGGATGCGAGGGGAGGCATGTCCGGACTTCTGTCCGGAGGTCTCCTTGGAGCCGGCCGCCGACTGGGACTTGGCGGAGGACGAGCCCGCAGTGCCCTGCTGATTGGCGTTCGAAGCACCACCGGACTGACAACCGGCCAGGAGCATAGCGGTCGAGGTGAGGACAACGAGGGACAGGGGATGGCGAAAGCCGCTTCGGCGGACCGTGGCGGTCATGACTGCGGCATCCTTTCGGTCGAGGTCGGTGCAACCAACACCGTACTAGAGCCCCGAAACGAAGGGGAACCGTCTGAAAGTCAGACATGGCGCCAGTTTCTGCATCAGACGCCCCTCCTTCCCAGTGAACCACTAGATTTCGTAGAGATAACGCCAATCACAACAAGATGACAAGACGATCGTTCTGCGGACCACATTCCAACTAGTGAGACATATAACGTGTCGGCACGCCGGTCAGGAGGAGGCCGGATCGGCCTCCGCACCGCGGACGAACCGGATGTTGGGCCGCCCACGGTGCTCCCGTGCGCCTCAGGCCGCTTCATTCACTAGGATGTTCACGTGATCTTCAAGGCAGTGCGAGAGAGGCCCCCCTACCCCGACCACGGGGTCACCACTCAGCGCGAGTGGGCCGTCATCGCTCCCCGACAGATCCGCCTCGCCGATCTCACCACGACCCGCGCGACTCTCGACCTGCGCAGCCTCCTGGATGACGATTCCACCTTCTACGGCGACCTGTTCGCCCACGTCGTCTCCTTCAAGGGAGACCTGTACCTGGAGACCGGACTGCACCGGGCGCTACGCGCCGCGCTCCAGGGACGCACGGCGATCCACGCCCGCATCCTGGAAGTCACCGAGGACGGGGTCCCCAGGCTCGCACCTGCACCGCCGAGCGCCTGATACTCAACGGCGACATCCACCCAGGACCTCGAGAAACCGCGACCTCGGCGCGGTCCCATGTCATCGAGCCCACCACCGCCCGGTGAGCGCCATCGTCCATTACCCTGGTTCGCGTGAGTAGTCCCGCAGATCCGCGCACCGAGTACCGGCGGCACATGCAGCACCGTCAGGCCACCGTCATCGGCTCCATCCTGGCGGTCATGGTCCTCGCGGTCACCGTGAGCCTCCTGGTGTCGTTGGGCATCCTGCCCTCCTACAACCCGGGCTTCTCGCAGCCCAAGAGCACCGCCACCTACGTACCGCAGCCATGCCCGCCGAGCGGAGCCAAGACCGTCGACGTCACGACTCTCACGATCAACGTCTACAACGGCTCGGGAGACGGTGGGCCTGGCGACGGAGGTTCAGCAGGGGCCTGGAGGAAGCAGGCCTGAAGGTGGCCTCGGCGAGCGACTGGCGGGGGCATCTACAACGGCGAGGTCCAGATCCTCTCATCCAAGAGCAGTCTCACCAACGCCTATTCCCTGGCACAGGTCTTCCCCAACTCGACGGTGCAGATCGACTCGAGCCTCGCCGACGACGACTCCACGGTCTCAGTGGTCCTGGGCAAGGAGTACCTGCAGAACGCGCTGAAGTCCGACGAGATCAAGCTGCTCGGCGCCGATAAGCCCATCACCGCCCCCAGCGACTGCGTCCCGGCCGACAAGGCCGCCACGAAGAAGTCCAGCTGAGCCGGGACGCCGCCGGGGGCTGGTGACCGTCAGTCTGTGACCTCGCCCTTCGTCTCACGGTCGCCGTCGGGGCCCGACGGCGTCGAGGCCGCCCCCGGGGAGGCGGCCGACGGGGAGTAGGCGGCGCGGCTGGAGTAGGCCGGGCCCTCCAGCTCGGTGCCGGCGGGGGCTGAGGCCGGGGAGGCCTGCTCCAGGTTGGTGCCGCGCAGCCTCGAGACCCAGCGCATGACGTGGTAGATGCCGATGGCAGCCACCGAACCGAGCGCAATGCCTTCGAAGGTCATGCCGTTCCAGGCCAGGGTGTAGTTGGCGATGGCCACCACCATGGACACGGCCGCCGTGTTGAGGTTGACGGGGTCGGAGAAGTCAACCCGGTTCTGCACCCAGATGCGCACGCCCAGCATGCCGATCATTCCGTAGAGGACCGTCGCGGCACCGCCCAGGACGCCTGCCGGGATGGTGGCGATGACCTCCCCCGAACTTCGGCAGCAGGGACAGGCCCAGGGCGGTCAGCGCCGCCACCACGTAGGCGGCGGTGGAGTAGACACGGGTGGCCGCCATGACGCCGATGTTCTCCGCGTAGGTGGTGGTGCCCGAGCCACCACCGGCACCGGCGAGCATGGTGGACAGCCCATCGGCGAACAGGGCGCGCCCGGTGACGTCGTCGAGGTCCTCGCCGGTCATCGCCGAGACCGACTTGACGTGCCCGATGTTCTCCGCGACCAGGACGAGCACCACGGGGATGAACAGGCCCAGGTAGCTCACGTCGAAGGCCGGAGGGTGGAAGTGCGGCAGGCCCAGGACCGGGGCGTCGATGACCTTGGAGAACTCAACCTCACCGCGCACCACGGCGGTGACGTAGCCGATGAGCACGCCGATGAGAATCGCCAGGCGCCCGATGATGCCCTTGAACATGACGGTGATGAGCAGGATCGAGACGATCGTGACGACCGCCGTCACAGGAGCCTGCTTGACGTTGTTCCAGGCCGAGGGCGCCAGGTTGAAGCCGATGAGAGAGACGATCGCTCCGGTGACGATCGGGGGCATGAGGCGATCGATCCAGCCGGCCCCGGCCAGATGGACGACGACGCCCACGAGCAGTAGGGACAGGCCCGCCGCGATAATCCCGCCCTGGGCCAGGGACGCCTTGTGGGCGTCGATGGGGCCTCCGCCGTCGGCCATGTAGCCGGTCACCGCTCCGATGGGGGCGATGAGCGCGAAGGAGGAGCCCAGGTAGCTGGGCAGGCGCCCTGAGGTGATGCCCAGGAACAGCAGGGTTCCCACTCCGGTGAAGAACAGCGTGGTCGCCGGGTCGAAGCCCGTCAGCAGCGGCACCAGAAGGTGGCGCCGAACATGGCGACGACGTGCTGGACACCGATGCCGATCGTGCGCGGCCAGGTGAGTCGCTCACCGGGGGCGACGACCTCGCCCGGGGCGATGGACCGGCCGTCGCCGTGAAGGCGCCAGCCGCGAGAAGGAGAAGAGGACACGAGTGGTCTCCTGCCTGAGCAATGGGGAAATGACTGTGTCCCGTGAGAAGCTCCACTCGCGGGAGACCCGCGGGACGCTCGGCAGGTTCCGGCAGAGCCTGCCGGGACTTCAGCATAGCCCCCCGGCGGGGACCGTGCCGATCGGGCGCTCCGAGGCGAGGCACAGCCTGCAGCCCCATCCGCCTCCTTCGCCGGGACGATGCCGCATCCGGCGTCGGCGGGCATGATGGAGTCATGAGCACCGCCCGGCCCGCACCTCCAGCACAGAGCGCACCGACCTTCTCCCCGGGCTCGGATCAGTACGTCAACGGCCTCCCGTCAGGATTCGTCTTCCCGGGCACCGAGCATCTCAACCCTGCGGAGATCTTCTCCGGCCCCGGATACACGGCGCCCCGTCCCCGTACGGACTCGGGGGCCACAGCCTCCCTGACTTGCGGGCTGCTGGGCTTCATCCCCCTCGTCGGCGTCGCCGGGATCATCCTGGGCATCGCTGCGCTACGGCGCCTGCGCCACAGCTACGACTCCGGCGAGGGCATGGCCTGGCTGGGGCTCATCCTCGGAACCGGCTTCACCCTCTTCTGGCTCTTCATCGTGCTCGTGCTGTTCGTGATCTAGGAGTCCCGCTCCTCCGGCCGGTCCCCTACAGTGGTCCCGTGAAGCCTTTCATCATGGTGACGACGCGCCCCGAGCACGAGGCGGCGCAGGACGAGTACGAGTCCTTCCTGACCCAGAGCGAGCTGTCGCGCGGCAACCTGCAGCACATCGCCCTGGAGGAGGTCGACTTCCTCGCCTCCTTCACCGCGGCCGATGTCTCCGGTGTGCTGATCGGAGCCAGCCCCTACAACGCGGACACGCCGACGGCGGAGAAGACCCGTAGCCAGCAGCATGTCGAGGAGCAGATCCGTGAGCTGCTCGCGGTGGTCCTCAAGGAGGGGATCCCGCTCCTGGCCACCGGCGTCGCGCTACAGGTCCTGGCCGCCTACCTCGGGACCGGAACCCACGAGGAGTTCGGCGAGGAGCTGGGCGCCGTCGACCTGTTCCTGACGGCGGAAGGTCGCGAGGACCCGGTGCTTGCGGGACTCCCGCAGGCCGTCACCGTGTTCGCCGGTCACTACGAGGGCGTCGGAGAGGTGCCCGCACACGCGACTCTGCTGGCCAGCTCCCCCGACTGCCCCGTCCAGATGCTGCGCGTGGGCAGAACGTCTACGCCTGCCAGTTCAACCCCGAGCTCGACGCCGTCCGTTTCGAGCAGCGCGTCAGCATCTACGACGAGGCCGGATACGGTGACCCGGACATGAGCGAGGACATCCTCACCCAGGCCCGGTCCTCCGAGGCGCACGACGCCGGACAGATCATCCGTAACTTCGTCTCACACTTTGCACGCAACTGAGGTGACCAGGGCTCAGAAGCTGAACCTTGAGACTCGGGCCGAGATCAGGCTCAGGGGTCCTCAACCACGACCATCAGGACCACGCATGACATACCCATCGCCCCATCCCGGGCCGCCACAGGGTCAAGGCGGCTCACCGAACTCACCGAACTCGCCGTACGCCCCGTATTCCGCGCATGCCACGTATGCCGCGTACGGTCAGCAGCCGACGAACGCGCCGTATGCCGGAGCGGCCTACGGGCAGATGCCGACGCCGGCCGGTCAGGCCTCCTACGCACCCCCGGAACAGCTCGCGATCCCGACCCAGTCGGTGCATCAACCACCCCGAGCCGCGGGCATCCCAGGCCAGCCGTACCCACCAGCACAGGCCCCCGCACCACAGTATCCGGCCGGCCCGGCAGCATCACCGCAGTATCAGCCGTACCAGCCGTACCAGCAGGAGTATGAGAGCTCCGGATCCACGTACCTGAGTGGAGCGGTGACGGCACCGGGCTACTCCGCAGGGAGCCAGAGCCCACTACGGGGTCGCCCAGGCACGCAGACAACCTCGTCGCAGACCATTGGTACAGGAAATTACGTGCCGTGGCGCGGCGAGAAGGCCGCGGCGCTCATCATGATGCTCGTTGCCTGCGCCCTCGCGTCCATAATTTACGTCACCTTCCTCCTCAATTTCTGGAGGACTGGCGGATGGATAAATTTCATAGTGACTACGCTCATGTTCATCGTCGCCACACCGATGATCTGGTGGATTTATTTCGGATTACGCCACCTCACCCGCAACCAGCCGGTCTCCGAGATGACAGGACTCGCACTGTGGTTCGGTTATGGAGTACTCAACATGCCCACCGGCGTCCCCAGCAAGGACCCATATGCCGACCTGCAGAACGTCGTCATCGTCCTCCTGTTCGTCGTCACCACGGTCGGCGCAATCCTCACCATACGTCTCAACCAGCGTCTGCGGAACGCACGGCCATGGACCGTCACCCTAGCCCTAGTGCCTGTCAGTTCGTGCTTCTCAACAGCGCTCTACGCTTCGCAAACTTCGGTATCTCGGCTTACACGGCATTATCCAATGGACGAAACGTCAGCCAGTATACGATTAACACATGGTTCATATTTTCAAGTTCAGAGGGCGCCGGACTACCCCTGGTACCTGGGTTGCTTATTCTTAGCATAATCACTTCTCTAGCCGCCGTAGGCCTTTTTCTAGGAATGCGGTCACCATACAGCAAGGCTTTCCGAATCACCTCCGTTACCACGGCTTGTCTCCTGGTTCTTTACAATCTCTTCGTCGTCATTGCCTACGGATTACCTACGAGTGGCGAGTTCGCATATCGCCCCTCCGACACCGGAATGGAGGTGATGGTGATCATCATCCATGGCGCCGTCCTCATCGGGTCAGCACTGGCAGCAGTGCGTCATGCCCACGTCACCCCACCCGTCGGGAGCGGCACGTACGGTTCTGGCGCCGCCAACGTGCCGAGCGCTCAGGGCATGCAGAGCCGCTTCCGGCAGTACGGCCGACCGAGCCAGTCGCCTCTGAGAAGTGAGTACTGAGGCCGTCCAGGAGCCGCGAGGCCGGCACTCAGGTTCATCTCGCTCGTCGACACCGACCATCAGGTCGGTCACAATGCAGATATGTCTCAGCCGTTCCCACCACCTCAGGCCAGCCACGCCCCGCCGGCATCAGGCGCCCCCCAGGGGAGTCCTGAGCAGCCGTACGCTCCACCGCCCGGTCACCCGACACCGGCGCTCTCCCCGTATGCCGTCTTCACGCATGGGTCGCCACCCCAGGCCGCCCCGCCGGCCGACTACCCCTACCTGCAGCACCGGGGGCAGACCTCCATTCCGACCCAGCCGGTAGCTCCTCACCTCTCCAACACCGGACAGCCCGCAAGTGGGCTCGTCGCCGGCGGAAAGAGCCCCGGGCCCTATCAGCCGGTTCCGGCAGCAGGCTTTCCCAGGCCGGTTCCCGCGCCCTCACCAGCCAGCATCACCGCTTCCCCACAGCCCTTCACGCAGCCACAGCTCGCCGTATCTCCGGCACCCATTGCTACCCGCACGGCTGCCCCCCTCCGCATCCGTGCCCTGGAGGCGCGACCGAGTCATCGCTCTGATCGCGACGCTACTCGCTTGCGTGACCCAGTTCGTGTGGACCCTGATCGACGCCTTCAAGCATCCGTCCTTCCATACCAATGAGGGGCTCACGAGGCGGTTCTTCATCGACTTGGCCTTCTACATCTTCCACACTCCGGGAGCCTGGTGGTTGATTCTTGTTCTCCTGCCACTGATAGCCATATGCAGGAATCAACCCACCGCAGTGCCAGCGGCAGCATCACTGCAACTGTTCCTGATAGACGTCCTGATATTCAATAACAGCCCTATCAGCAACCCCCTTCCCATCCTCTGCCTTCTGGTGATGGTCGGCGCAGCCATCTCCACGGCATCTATGAATCAGCGCGCTCAGTCACCGTGGCGGTGGCCAGTCACCCTGGGACTGTCAGTCAATCTGTTCATACTCGTGAGCATGCTTCATCGTCTTGCGAAGCCTGTCTTGTACTCAATGAACAGCTATGACGTACAAGGCGCCACAGTAGGACTGTGGATGGTCCCATCACCCTCGAACGAGTACCCCGGAACTCCATACATCCCCGGGGCTCTCCTGACGATCATCACCGCCATTGTTGCTGCAGCTGCCCTGTATTTCGGGTACCGTCCGTCGCGACGGTCCGCATTCGCAAAGCTTTGCGGAATCGCCCCGATGATCGTCACCCTGCACAATATCTACACCCTCTCCGCCTTCGGGCTCTCCGGCGCTTCCGTCATCTCCGCACTCGGTTTCACTGTCATTGGTGAGGGGAGCCACCCTCACGCGGCTTTCCGCGCATGGGTGGCGTCGATCCTTCTGGGTCTCATCGCCATCGGCGTGACGGTGCTGCTGAATCGCCGCTTGTCGGCCAGAAGACCCGTCCGGGTGGGCCAAGGCATGCCAGCAGTGGTGACCGCACAGCCTCAGTACCAGAGCAATCACCTCTACGCGAGGTAGCGGCACCTCCACCCGCATCAGCGTCAGTGAGCGGAGTCACTCGTTCGTCCTCATCCACTCCTCGCCCGGCTCCGAACTCCTGGTGACGGCACACCCCTGCGGTGCGCCACTACCCACCTGGCCACGTCGCCAGCCCATGTCATCAAGGAGTTCTCCATGCGTACTCGCAAGATCGTATCCGCCGCCCTGCTCGTTGCCGCCCTCGCCACCGGAACCGCCGCCTGCGGCTCCACGGATGCCAACAAGGACAAGATGGAGCAGACCTCCACCCCGAGCGGCACCATGAGTGACGGCAAGATGTCCGACGGAAAGATGAGCGACGACAAGACCGAGGACGGGAAGATGTCGGATGACAAGATGTCCGACAGCCCCACATCCGGCTCCATGAGCGACGGCAAGTAGTCCGCCGCGCCTGCTGCCACAACGGACTCCGGCCCACGAGGACGGCGATCAGGACAGGTCGGCGTACTCCTGGGGCACGTCGGCAACGGCCTGGGCGACGGGGGTGTCGCCGTCGTAGAAGGGGATGACCTTGCCGATGCTGGCCGGCTCGGCGAGCACGGCGGCGATGACACGAGCCACGTTGCCGCGGGACGTCGGCGCCTTCGAGGACGGGGTGCCCTTGAGAACGCGGGCCACGGTGATGGCTCCGGTGGGCTCCTCCAGGGTCAGCAGGCCCGGCCCCAGGATCGTCCAGTCCAGGTCGGTGGTCTGCAGATGGCGGTCGGCCGCGATCTTGGCGATGGCGTAGGCGCGCAACGGGTGGTCCACGGACACCTCCCCGTAGGCGGTGAGGAAGGAGACCATGACGTAGCGCCTGACCCCGGCTACGGCTGCGGCCTCCATGGAACGGATGGCGGCGGCGCGGTCGACGGCGTCGGTGCGCTCCGGGCCCCCCTTGCCGCCGGCCCCGGCGGACCAGACGATCGCGTCGGCGCCGGCAAAGGCCCGGGCGAGCTCGGCGACGTCAGCCTCCTCGACGGACAGGACCAGTGGGGTGGCGCCGACGGCGACGACGTCGTCGGCCTGATCAGGGTTGCGGATGAGGGAGACGACCTCGTGGCCGGCCTCCACGAGCAGCGGTGCGGCCAGCAGCGCGACCTTGCCGTGGCCTCCGATCATGACGATGCGGGACATGTGCGACGCCCTTTCTGAAGAGTTCCTGGACCTTCGGGGCCGATCAGACGGTTCGGCCCGGGTGCGCCCCAGCATTCACCCCGCCCGCACCGCACGCACCTCCTCCCGCGCTGGGCGAACTGGGACATAGTGCCGACGGCGCGTCCGTCAGTCGCGAGCGTGGACGGCCACGAAGTTGGCCAGGAGCTTCCAGGAGTCGGAGACGTCGTCGAGGCGCACGCGGGCCTGGAGCTCGGCGAGCTCGTCGTCGGCGAAGTAGCCGTGACCGGAGTAGAAGCCGAGCCGGTGGGCGAGGTAGTCGCCGTCGAGCTCGGGATGGAACTGGGTGGCGTAGAGGTTGTTCTTGATGCGGAACATCTGCACGGGGCAGGCCTGGCCGGTCCCCAGGACGACGGCGTGGGGCGGCAGCTCGGTGACGGCCTCCTTGTGGGCGACGAAGGCCTGGAAGACCTTCGGGACGCCTGCGCAGATCGGGTCGGCCAGGCCGGCCTCGGTGAGGGTGACGTCGGGGGCGGTGACAGCCTCACCGTAGGTGGTGTCGACAACCGCGCCCTGGTGGCAGGCGAGCGTGCCGACGCCGTAGCAGGCGCCGAAGAAGGGGAAGTCGGCCTCGACGACGCGATCGAGCAACGTGGAGAGCTCGCCCTCGACCCGATTCTGGGTGTCCGACTTCTTCTCCGGCGGGGTGGAGGCGTTGAAGGGGAGAGCCACCCACGAGGATGCCGGACCAGTCGTCCAGGTCGATCTGCGGCAGGGGCCGGGACTCCAGGCGCAGTCGGACGAGCGTGGACTCGTTCAGGCCGGTGCGCTTGAGGAATGCCTCGTACTCGGCGTCAGCGGGCTCGTCGTCGCTGCGGGTGGCCAGGAAGAGGAAGGGTTTCACGGGATGACCTTAGCGGGGGCCGGCAGACGGGTCAGCATCGTTTCTCACGCCGTTCTCAGAATCACGTTCAGTTACCGGCCTGCAGGCTTCTTGAGAACCTCCTCGACGGCCGCCAGGGCGACACCGGAGGCCTGCCGCAAGGAGAGCTGCGCCTGCCCGAGGTTCCCGCCGGCGGCCGGGGCGTCGAGGTAGGTCAGGGCGGAGACGGACACGCCTCGGGAGGCCAGTGCCATGGCCTCGGCAACGGAGTCGGTGACGGCGACGTCGGCCCCCATGGAGGCCAGGACGCGGGACTCGGCCGGGCTCGGGCGCAGGGGGCCTGGAACGAGCGCGGCGACGGCGCTGCCACTGACCCCCCCGCAGGCGCCCCAGACGCTCGGTGAGGTTCGCGTCCCAGCTCGCCGAGACCATGCCGGTGGCCTGGAAGAGCGGACCGCCGGAGAGGTTGAGATGGTCGGAGACGACGCGCACCTGGCCCGGCGCCGCCCCTCCGGCCACATCACCGGAACCGCGCAGCGGGGTGGCACGGGTGACGAGCAGGGCGGCACGCAGGCGGGCACCACTGGCGATCCGAGCCAGCGCCGTCGTACTGCGGACGGACTCGCCCTCGTACAGGCTGGTGCGACCACGGGCCACGAGGACACCGAGACCGCCGCGCTCGTAGGACATCAGGGCGTCCTCCTGGCCGGGGGCGCTCGGGGCGTGGACGCCGGGCAGGAAGGACAGGCGCACGCGGGCTGATGGACGGCCCCAGACCTGGTCGAGGTCGCGCAGGAAGGCCGGTTCGGCGATGACGAGGAGGTCGTGACGGGCGCGCCCCGTGGCCAGGAGGATGGAGGCGCCGTCGGGGTCCTCGTCCCAGGTTCCTAGCGGGACGGACTGCTGGGCCATGGGTTCTCCTCGGGTGCGCCCGGGGCGGGCGGAAGGGTGGGGACGATGACCGGAGCGGGGCTCCGGTCAGGGTGGAGCGAAGTCTACGCGATCTACATCGTGCGGTTGAAGTAGATGTTCCCTCCGATGAAGCTGATCAGCTGGAGCCACAGGACGATGGCAAGGGCAGGCGTCATCGGCCCTCCGAAGGCCCCCACGGCGCCAACGACAACATTGCCGAAGAACCCGACGACACCGGCGAGGGCCCAGGCCCGTTGCGAGGCGGCCCTGTCCCGTTCGTCCTCCCGCTTCTCGAGCTCCCGGACGAAGAAGGTGTCGTATCCGAACCTCTTGGCAACAAGCAGGGCGACAAGCGCCAGCATTACGGCCGTTCCCCCGCTGGCGGCACCGTAGAGGAAGCCGTTGCGCATCGGGATCGCCAAGGCAGCCACCCATAGGAGGACCACGATGACGGTGCCGGACGTCATGCCTGCGGCGGCGATCTGCCGTGGCCTGGCGGCCTTCAGGCCCTTCCGAGCCTTCGGCGTCGAACCGGAGGAGGACGAGCCTGCCGCTGAAGCGGAGGAAGGGGTGGGCGCGGGATCTGACTCAGACATGGAAGATTTCCTCAACGGTGGTCTCGAAGTAGCGGGCGATGGCGATGGCCAGGGGAAGGGAGGGGTCGTACCTGCCCTTCTCGATGGAGTTGACACTTTGCCTGGAGACGCCCAGGGCGGCTCCGAGCTGGGCCTGGGTGAGGCCGCGCGCCTCACGCAGGCTGCGCACGTCGTTATCCACGCCCCTCACCGCCCAGAGCACGGTGATACGACCGAGATGCATAGGTGACCTCCCCTTCCCAGTTCATGCCGCAGCCGCGTTCTGGGCGGCACGCAGTCTCGGGGACAGCCACGCGATACCGACGACGGAGACGCCGACCATGGCGGCGCCCATGAGGTGCACGACCTGCAGAAGTGGTCCGGCGGAGAGATGAGTGACCGCCGGATTCACGACGCCCACCACGATTCCGATGGAGGTACTGCAGACGAAAGCAGCCATCTGCCCACCGAGCTTCTTGACGAGCTCGGGCGCATCCTCGGCGCGGACCTCAGACAGATGGCGAGCCGAGTACCGGTAGACGAGCAGATAGAGGACGATCCCGGCGACGATGCCACCGACCACCCCGGCAACGAAGGTGACAGCGGAGGAGGTCGACGACCCGGCGGCCAGGACAGAAGGAGCGGAGACGGTGGAGAGCATGGCGATCATCCCTTGAATAGCCACTCACCCCGAGAGAGGGTGTCATGTTTGCTTGACATGTCTAGTGTGCTTGACAGGACCCATCGTGTCAAGCGTGCTTCACTCGAAACATCCAGGCCGTTGACGCCAGCCCCACACTCACCGGCATTTTCTTCACAGATGACGCGGCTCCGCGCAACCTATGAAGAGAATGTCAGTATGGCTCGACCAACCGACCCCATCAGGGCCCTGCTCGCCTCTCCTCCGGATCTTCCGGTGGTCGAGGTGCTGTCCAAGCTGCGCGAGCGTCTCTCCCCCAGCCCCTCCGGTTCCGACGGCGTCGGCGCCTGCCTGGTGCTCACCGCACCGCCCGGCACCGGCAAGACGACGCTCGTGCCACCGCTCCTGGCCGATGTCCTCACCAAGAGCGCCGCCACGGGGCCCGCCACCGGGGCACCGGACGGCAAGAGCCCAGGGCGAGGGCCCGGCCGCGTCGTCGTCACCCAGCCGCGGCGCATCGCCGCCCGCGCGGCCGCCCGCCACCTGTCGGACCTGCTGGGCGAGGAGGTCGGTGGCACCGTCGGCTTCGCGGTGCGCGGCGAGAGACGCGCCGGCCCGGCCACCCGGATCGAGGTCGTCACCGCCGGGCTCCTCCTGCGCCGCCTCCAGCGCGACCCCGAGCTGGCCGGCATCGACGCCGTCATCCTCGACGAGGTCCACGAGCGCTCCTTGGAGAGTGACCTGCTCCTGGCCCTCCTGACGGACGCGCGCACCGCCCTGCGCGAGGACCTGACGCTCGTGGCCATGTCCGCCACGCTCGACGCCGACCGCCTGCGTCGCATTCTGGGCGGCACGTCGGGCGGCGCCTCCCCGCTGGTGGAGGTGCCCGGACGCCTCCACCCCCTGGAGGAGGTGTGGGCGCCGCCGGGGCGGACCGGACGGCTGGGGCCGCGCGGGGTGCCGTGTGAGTTCCTCGCCCACGTCGCCGCCACCGTCGAGCGGGCGCTGGCCGAGCACTCCGGTGACGTTCTGGCATTCCTGCCCGGGGCCCGCGAGGTCGACGACGTCGTCGCCCGCCTGCGCGACGCCGCTCGCGAGGGAGTGGACGTCCTTCCCCTGCACGGCCGCCTGCCCGCGAGCGCGCAGGACGCGGCCCCTGACCCCGAGCCCGGCGGGGCGGCGACGCGTCGTGGTGTCCACGAATGTCGCCGAGTCCTCGCTGACGGTTCCCGGGGTTCAGGTGGTGGTGGACTCCACCCTGGCGCGCGAGCCGCGTCTGGATGTGGCCCGGTCCATGAGCGGCCTGGTCACCGTGGGGGTCTCGCGGGCGGCCGGGGTGCAGCGGGCCGGGACGGGCCGGGCGCGAGGGCCCGGCGTCGTCTACCGCTGCTGCTCGCCCACGGACTGGGCGCGCTCGCCGCTGGCCCCGACCCCAGAGATTCTCTCGGCGGACCTCACCGGTGCGGCCCTGGAGCTGGCCGTGTGGGGCGTGCCCGACGGCGCGGGGCTGGCCTGGCTGGACGAGCCGCCGGCTGCGGCGCTGACGGCCGCCCGGGAAGCACTGGAGCGCCTGGGGCTGGCCGACACCGACGGCGTGACGCCCCTGGGGCGGGCGGTGGCCGAGCTGCCGGCGGGCGTGCGCGAGGCCCGAGCCCTGCTGGAGACGGCACCGGTGTTGGGGGCACGTCGGGCGGCGCGGGCCACGGCACTGCTGACCGCCGACCTGCGAGCGCCCGGCGGGGACCTGACGGCCCTGGCCCGGCAGGTGCGCAGCGGTGGGCCAGGGTCCGGTGCGTGGAAGACAGAGGCGCGTCGCCTGGAGCAGGCCTGTCGGCGCGGCGCCTCCGATCGCACTGCGGATCCCGAGGCCATGGGCGCCGCCGCTTCGTCCGACGGTGCTGGCGGGGACGCTCCCGGGACCGGACCCAGTGAGCCCGCCCGGTCGGGCAACCTGGAGTCGGCAGTGGCCCTGGTGGCCGGGACGGCGCAGCCGCAGTGGATCGCGCGACGTCGGGGACCGGCGCCCCAGGCGGGCAAGGAAGCGCACTACGCGAGCGTGGCCGGAACCGGTCTGCGTCTGCCCGCCGGCTCGACGCTGGCGGAGTCCGAGTGGCTGGCGGTGGCCGGCGTCGATCTCACCTCCGGGCGGGGCGACGCCCTGATCCGCGCCGCAGCACCCCTCGATGAGGAGACGGCCCTGGAGCTGGCCGGGGCCTGGCTGGCCGAGGAGGAGCGCACCGTGTGGGACGGCGGGCGGCTGCGCACCGAGCGCGTACGCCGCCTGGGGGCCATCACGCTCTCCGCCACACCGGGGCCACCGCCAGGACCGCAGGAGGTGGCGGACGCCGTCGTCGCACGGGTGCGCGCCCAGGGGACCGATACCGGCCCGGCCGTGCTGCCGTGGGGACGAGGAGGCCCGGAGCCTGCGCGCCCGGCTGGCCCTGCTGCACGAGCACCTGGGCGAGCCCCTGGCCGGATGTGAGCGATGCAGCCCTGGCGGATCGGGCCGAGGAGTGGCTGGCACCCGCGGTCATGAGCCTGGCCGGACAGGCCGGCGGGTCAGTCGGGTCGGCCGGGTTAGCCGGGTCGACATCGCCGGGCCCGGGAAAGCCGGCGCTTCAGCCTGGAGCGGCTGGACGTTGCCGAGGCGCTGCGGGCGCTACTGCCATGGCCGCAGGCCGCCCACCTGGACGAGCTGGTGCCCGAACGCATCGAGGTCCCCTCCGGCTCGCAGGTGCGGGTGGATTACACCGCCGGCGCCGACGCCGCCCAGATCGGGCAGGCGAGCCGGCCGGTACTGGCAGTGCGGGTCCAGGAGTGCTTCGGCTGGGCGACCACACCGCGGATCGTGCAGGGGCGGGTGGCGGTGCAGCTGCACCTGCTCTCTCCGGCGCGCAGGCCGGTGGCGGTCACCGACGACCTGGCCTCCTTCTGGGAGCAGGGCTACCCGCAGGTGCGCGCCGAGATGCGCGGCCGCTACCCCAAGCACGCCTGGCCCGAGGACCCGTGGAACACACCGGCCACTCGGGGAACCGGACGGCGTCGGTAGGCCCCGAACCGCCCGCGCGGTGAGGACTCACCAGGTGGAGGCGTCCAGGCGGCTGAAGCGGAAACCAGTGGGGTTGCGCTCGGTGTCGGGGTCGGCGTCGGGCACGACGTACCCGACGATCTGGAGGTTCCAGGTGCCGCGACCGCCCCACAGGGTGGCCGTGGTGCGGGTGCGTCCGCGCACCACCGGGAAGCCGGCGATCGTGTCCGGCTGGACGGAGACCACCTCGTGGGAGTGGTAGCGCATGGCGCCGGTGGCGATATCGCCGAGCCACTCGATCTTGGGCTGGGGGTAGCCGGTCATGTGGGTCAGGACGCAGTCGTCGGTGAGCAGCGCGTCAATCGCCTTGGTGTCGCCGGATACCATGGCGTCACACAGGAGCGAGTAGAGGTCGGTGGCCGCATGCGGAGCGGTCTCGGAGGCGTGGGGATGGGGGGTGGGAGTGAGGCGAGTCTGGGTACGGGACAGGGGACGGGCCTCGTGGGGACTGTGGGGGCGGCGACTCATGGGTCAAGGGTAGAGCCCGACGTCGGACAAATGAGGGACCAAGAGCTTTCAGCGCGCGTGACACGGGCGCAGGTCCCGCCGCATCTGAGGTTGCATCCCGTTTCACGGCGTTGCACCAGGCGGCTCTTCGCATGAGGAGGAACGGTGAGGGCCCGCCGCGCGGCTCATGGCTGCTCGGCGGGCCCTCCCATGGTGGCGGTAGCGCTGGGATTCGAACCCAGGGTGGCTATGAACCACACAGACTTTCGAGATCTGCACCTTCGGCCGCTCGGACACGCTACCTCGCCCATGAGGTTACACGGATGGTGGCCCGCGCCCCAACGCGGCATCCTGCGGTATCAGTCACGGCCGACGCCGGGCCTCAGCGGCGGTCGGTGAAGAAGTCGGTCAGGAGGGCCCGGGACTCCTGAGCGCGCAGGCCGGCGCGCACCTCGACCTGGTGGTTGGCGCGGGCGTCGCGCACGACGTCGCGCACCGAGCCGCAGGCACCGGTCCGGGGCTCCCAGGCCCCCAGGACCAGCCGGGCCACCCGGGCCAGGACGATGGCGCCGGCGCACATGGTGCACGGCTCAAGGGTGACCACGAAGGGTGCAGCCGTCCAGGTGGGAGTCCCCCAAGGCTGCCCCGGCGGCACGCAGGGCCCGGATCTCGGCGTGCGCCGTCGGGTCGTGCTCGGCCTCGCGGGCATTGGCGGCCTCGGCCAGGACGGTCCCCTCTGGTGAGAGGACGACGGCCCCCACCGGCACCTCCCCCGACTCGCCCGCCGCGCGAGCCAGCTCCAGGGCGCGAGCCATCGCGGCGTCCAGCAGCTGCGCAGAAGGTGAAGACGTCACAGCCCCAAGGATGGCAGACCCGGCAACCGAGGCGCACCGGCATCGCCGGCGGCACCGCCCCTCCCTGTGTCTCGTGCCCCCTCCCGACGTCGGAGGAAATACATAACGAAGACCGCGTCTCCGTTATAGGCTCCCTATGAGGCGCCCACCCTGGGCCGAGCCCCGGGTCCTGCCGTATGTTGGACCTCCCCGGCATCCCCGCCCCCTTATTCCAGCACCCAGAGAGTCCCCATGAAGAACGGAGCAGGTCGGTGAGCCGGTCCCCCGAAACGAGCGAGCCAGCACCAGACGGGCTCTCGGCGGACTCACCCCGGCAGACACCGCCGGCGGACAGCACCTCACCACCGAAGACGCCCATCGGGTTCCCTCTCCAGAGCGATGCTCGGCAAGCTGCCGGACAAGCAGCCCCTCAACCCGATGGTCTTCTTCGTATCGGCCACCATCATCACGATCGTCGCCCTGGCCGCGATCTTCGCCCCCCAGGTGGTCAACGACGCCTTCGGCACAGCCGTGACCTGGACGAGCCGCTGGTTCGGCTCCTTCTACATCCTCCTCATCACCGCCGCGCTCGTCTTCATCCTGGCGCTGGCCTTCTCCCGCTTCGGTCGGGTGCGCCTGGGACCGGACAACTCGACGCCGGACTTCTCCACCTTCTCCTGGACGGCCATGCTCTTCGCGGCCGGTATCGGTACCGAGATCCTGTTCTTCGCCGTCGCCGAGCCGGTCGACCAGTACATGCACCCACCCACCGGGGCGGGCCAGACCACCGAGGCCGCCCGCGACGCGATCGTCCTGTCCCTGTTCCACTACGGCATCTCGGGCTGGGGCCTGTACGCACTGGTGGGCCTGTCCATGGCCTACTTCGCCTACCGACGCCGTGACACGCTCACGCTGCGCTCGACCCTGCGCCCGCTGCTGGGCCGGCACACCGAGGGCATCATCGGCGACATCGTCGACGCCGCGGCCCTGGTCGGCGGGGTCTTCGGCATTGCGGCCTCGCTGGGGGTCGGCGTCGTCCAGCTGAACGTGGCCCTCAGCATCCTGTTCGGGCTGCCGCAGGGCTTCCCCACCCAGATCGGGCTGACCGCCCTGGCCGTCGTCATGGCCACCGTCTCGGCCGTCTCCGGCGTCGACCGGGGCGTGCGCGTCCTGTCCACCATCAACGTGCTCCTGGCCATCGGCCTGGCCCTGTGGGTGCTCATCACCGGTGACGCCGCCTTCCTCATCGACGCACTCGTGGGCTCCATCGGCGACTTCTTCACCCGTTTCCCAAGGCTGACGCTGGAGACCTACGCCTACAACCGGCCCGATGAGTGGCTCAACGCCTGGACCCTGTTCTTCTGGGCCTGGTGGATCGCGTGGGCCGCCTTCGTGGGCATGTTCCTGGCCCGTATCTCGCGCGGCCGCACCATCCGTCAGTTCGTGCTCGGCAGCCTCCTGCTGCCCTTCTGCTACATCCTCATGTGGGTGGCCATCTTCGGCAACCACGCCCTGGACCTGGTCATTCGCGGCAACGGCGAGTTCCGCGACATCACCCTGAACAAGCCCGAGCAGGGCCTGTACTGGATGCTGGAGCACCTGCCGGGCCAGAAGATCCTCATCGCACTGGCCCTGTTCATCGGGATCCTCTTCTACGTCACCAGCGCCGACTCCGGCGCCCTGGTCATGGCCAACCTCTCCAGCCGCATCCGCTCGGCGCGCCAGGACGCCGCTCCCTGGCTGCGGATCTTCTGGGCCACCCTGACCGGGATCCTCACCATCGCCATGCTCGTGGCCGGAGGCATCCCCATCCTGCAGCAGGCCACCATCGTCATGGCGCTGCCCTTCTCCGGGGTGCTCATCCTCATCATGTACACCCTGTGGCGGTCCCTGAGCACCGAGGACTCCCACAACCAGGCCCTGTCCCTCGCCGACCGCAACCGCGCCCTCGGCTTCAACGGCTCGGCCGCGGGCCTGGAGCAGACGCCCTGGCGCGAGCGCCTGGTCCACACCCTCAACTCCGTGTCCCCCGACGAGGCCGGCAATGCCATGGAGCGGCGCATCGTCCCGGCCCTGGAGGCGGTGGCCACCGAGCTGCGCAAGGAGAACGTCTCCGCCGAGGTCTTCGTCGAGGGCCCCGAGGCGCAGGACCCCGACGACGAACGCACCTTCCTGGGCCGGGTGAGCCTGGTCGTCTCCTCCCACCCGGCCACCACCGCCAGCGGGGAGGAGCAGTCCAGTTCCATCGACTCCTTCCGCTACGTGGTGCGCATGGTGGTCACGCCCGTGCCCGCCTACGGCTTCGCCCTCCACGAGGCCGACGACCTCACCGTGCGCCTGGAGGTGCGCCCGCACAGCGGCGGCCAGGGCTACGACGTCGTCGACTGGAACTCCGACCAGGTGGCCCACGACGTGCTCGACCACTACGAGCGCTGGCTGGAGTACGTGGGCACCTCTGAGAAGACCGAGTCCCGGTTCGCACGCCGCCTCTGACTCAAGCCCCCTACCCCTACGGGAGGCTCAGTCCTCCTCGACCGTGAAGGAGGCGAGGCGCTCCTGGAGCGCGGGGTCGTAGTGGTCGACGACGCCCTGCCCCTCGTCGAGCGCGGCAATGGAATGCATGTCGGCGTCGTCGAGCCGGAAGTCGGTGACGTCGAGGTTGGTGACCATGCGCTCGCGGTGGACCGTCTTGGGGATGACGATGATGCCCAGCTGGATGAGGTAGCGCAGGGCCACCTGGGCGGCGGTCTTGCCGTGCTTCTCTCCGACGGCGCTGAGCACCGGGTGGGTGAAGATGTTGTTGCGGCCCTGGGCCAGCGGGCCCCAGGACTCCAGGGCGGTGCCGTACTTGGCGTACCAGGCGCGGTTGTCGGCCTGCTGGTTGAAGACGTGGGTCTCCATCTGGTTGACGGCCGGAGGCACCTCGACGTGCTGCGCCAGGTCCACGAACCGGTCAGGGAAGAAGTTGGAAACCCCGATGGCGCGGACCTTGCCTGCGGCCAGGGCCTTCTCCATGGCGCGGTAGGTGCCGTAGTAGTCACCGAAGGGCTGGTGGACGAGCAGCAGGTCGATGTAGTCGGTGCCCAGGCGACGCAGGGAGCCGTCGATGGAGCGGGCGGCGCGCTCGTCCCCGGCGTTGGAGATCCACACCTTGGTGGTGAGGAAGACGTCCTCACGGGGCAGCCCGCAGGCGGCGACGGCGGCGCCCACGCCCTCCTCGTTACGGTAGGCCTGGGCGGTGTCGACGTGGCGGTAGCCGACCTCGAAGGCCTCGAGCACGGCCCGCTCGGTCTCCTCCGGTGGGGTCAGGAAGACGCCGTAGCCGATCTGCGGGATGTCGACGCCGTTGTTGAGAGTGATGGTGGGGGCGAAATCGTTGGCCATGAGTTCTCCTTCAATCTCCTTCAAAGCGGTCGGTGCGGGCAACCTAGCCCCGCAGGCGGGTGCGACGTCAGCCCCTTTCGCGCCCGGCCCAACCGGCGCGTCGGCGGGATCAGTCGGCGGGGCCGGCGGCGAAGCTCAGTCGCGGGCGCGCAGCACCTGCCCCAGGGCCTGCTCGCCCGCGAGTGCCCCGGCGCGGGCGGAGACGACGACGGCCAGGCAGGTGGTCGCCAGGGTCGCCACGCACACGAGGCCCAGCGTCGTCCAGGGGAAGTCCGCCAGAATGCCGGCCAGGGACCGGTGCAGAGCCTCGGATAGGAGGACGGCCGTGCCCACGGTGACAAGCAGGCCGAGGATGGTTGCAGCGGCGGCATGGAGAAATCCCTCGAGGACCTCGATAACCAGGACGTCGCGCTCCATGGCTCCGGCGGCGCGCAGGAGGGCGGCGTCACGGCGACGTCGGCCCGCGCTCATGGCGATGACGGCCACGCCCCCGGTCCAGGACACGAGGAAGGGCAACCCGAACACGGAGGAGAATGCGTCGGCGCTCACGTCGGGGGAGACCGAGGCCGGACCGAAGGCGATGGCGACCAGCCCGATTGTCACCACGAAGGGTAGGACGGTGGCCGCCGAGCGGCGCGTCTCCAGGGCGCAGGTGCGTCCGGCGACGTGCCAGGCGACGCCGGGGCTCGGGATGAGGGCGGAGAGCAGGCGCTCCAGCACCGGACTGAGCCAGCTGCACAGGATGCACACGAGGATCAGTCCGCTCAGGGCGCCGCCGAAGACCGCCATGAAGATGTCTTCCCCATTCGTCCCGTTGCGGATGACGAGGAACTCGGCGGCCCACCCTGCCGCGGCGGCAGCGGCCCAGAGCAGCCGCAGAAGGCCCTTGAGGACTCGTCCCGCGCTCCAATGTGCTCTCTGCCCGCCCGACCCGCGCAGGAGCAGTGCCTCCGGGGTGCGCGAGGCCCGTTTGGCCGCGCCCCGACCGCCTATGACAAGGGTGCCGGCACTGATGATCGCGGTCCACATCAGGTCGGCGGGTTTCCACTGAGGCACCGCGCCGGGCAGGGCGGCCCCGTCGGAGATGAGCCGGTGCATCATGAATCGGCTGATGGGCAGGCTCAACGGCACCGCGGCGAGAGAGGCGAGCGTCCCGAGGGCGAGGAGCTGGCCCTGGATGACCAGGCGAACCATGGAGGGACTCATGCCCAGGGCCTTCCACAGCCCGTGGTCGCGCTCACGCTGAGAGACCGCGAGGTTGCTGGTGGAGGACAGAATGGCCACGGCGGCGAAGACGACCCCAATGATGATGATGCCTGAGACGGATTCGGCCCCATCGATCATCGTGGGGTCTCCAGCAGCCTCCGCAGCGGCGAAGGCGCCATGGGCAACCCGGAACTGGCCGGCGACGGCAGAGGCGGCCACGACGGCGACGACGGCGGTCCACGCCCAGGAGCCGGCGTGGTGGCGCAGGTCGGACAGGAGCAGACGGATCATCGGAGGCCTCCGGCACCGCGGGCGGACAGGACGGCGGCGGAGACGGCGGCGGGGTCACCCCCCGGGAAGAGAGGCGACGAGGCGGCCGGCATCCATGACGAGGACGTGCTGGGCTCGGGCGGCGGCTGCGGCATCGTGCGTCACCATGAGGACGGTGGCCGGCTTCGGGGCAGGAGCTGTGGGCACGGCGCCAGGCACAGCACCGGGGCCTCCGGCGAGCTCGGCGAGCCAGTCGAGGACGGTCGCGGCGGCGGCGACGTCGAGGGCGGCCGTGGGCTCATCGGCGAAAACGATGTCGGGGCGGGAGGCCAGGACGCGGGCGATGGCGACGCGCTGACGCTCGCCACCGCTCATCTGATGAGGCAGGTGGCGAACCTGCTCGCTCAGACCCACACGCTCGAGTGCGTCGTCGACGGCACTGCGGCTCAGGGGGCTGCGGCGCAGACGACCGGGCAGGGCGACGTTGTCGCGCGCGGACAGGGAGGTGACGAGGTTGTCGTCCTGGAAGACGAAGCCGACGTGCCGGGCCCGGAAGCGGGCAGCGGGCCGGGGGCGCAGTGAGCTCGTCCGGGTGCCGAGGAGCTGGACGGTGCCGGCGGTGGGGGCGTCGAGCCCGGCGATGCACTGCAGGAGGGTGGACTTGCCGCAGCCGGAGGCGCCGACCAGAGCGGTGAAGCTGCCGACGGGCAGGGCGAGGTCGACACCGTTGAGCGCGGTGACATCGGCGTTGCGGCGGCCCTGGACGCGGAAGACTCGGGTGAGTCCGGCTACCTCGATGGCCGGTGGTACCTGCGGCCGATGATTGTCGGCGCTGACTGCGGCGGGAGGACCCTGGCGACGGATCATGACAGCCCCCAAACCCCTGCGACCGCAACGACGAGCCAGGTGAGGACGGATACTGCCCGGCTCCCCGCCAGGGCGCCCAGTCCCCATCGCGCGGCCAGCCTCCTCAGCCAGGGCCCCACGATGATCAGCAGCGCAGCCAGGACCGAGGGCAGCCAGGTCCGCACCTCGGCGTCGCTCATCCTGGCGAGCAGCTCACGCGACTCCACCAGGAGGTCGTGCATCCAGGCCGTTCCGCCATGCGCGACGGACCCGAGAACCGGTGAGAGCCGCTGCCCGACGACGACGATCAGCAGCGCCAGCGCCACGGCCTCGGCGCCCGCCGCCACGTACCAGTGCACGTAGCCCCGACGTCGTTCGTGGATGCTCACCTCATCGGAGTGCGCTGAGCGTACCGGCTCGTCGGCTCCCGGCCCGAGCACCTCGGTACCGGCGAAGGCCTGGAAGCGGGTGGGCGTGCGGACCGGTCCCGAGACGGGGCCGAAGGCGTCGGTGGCAACGGCTGCATGACATGGAAGGAACGGGTCGAGGCTCATGTCCACCAGTTCACTCTTCGCGGGCCTCCATGACACTGGTGCCCGCCCCCGTCTTCATGTCCGGCTAGCCCTACCTCGCCCCTGGTCGCGTGCGCACCACCCCGGGGGTGCCAGCACCACCGTGTCGCCCCATACAGCACCAATACGGGCACCAGCACGAGTGCGCCCCGGGCGCCAGCCCGTTAGCGTCGTCGGCATGACCTCGATGCCATTCAGCGTCCCTACCCACCGATCACCGCCCCGCCTGGCACAGCCGGCGCCGCCGGTGGATCGGCATCATCGGGTGGGAGCTCCTGCACGCCGCGCTGTGGGCACCGCAGCTCATTCTCCTCCTGCCCACCGCCCTGCTGTTCCACCTGACGGTCCCCCTGGGATCGTCGCTGGAGCGCATCGTTGCACGCAAGCTGGGAGCAGATGCTCCCTCCGGCCGCAAGGAAGGCGAGCGCAAGAGCCCGTGGCTGCTGGCGCGCGTCGCCCACGTGGAGTTCTGGCGACAGGACCTGCCCCTGTGCCTGGGGGGCCTGGCGCTGAGCACGACGTCATTCATCCTCGGTGGGTTCTTCGGCTCCATAGCCATCACCTGCATCCTGGCGCCTGTCACGGCCTCCCCGAAGAATCCCAACACGTTCCACCTGGGCGGCTCTGACATCACGGTGACTGGGTTGCAGGACGCCTGGCCGCTGCTACCCATCGGGTTGGTCAGCCTTGCCCTCACCGCCGCGGTGCTCCTGGGTTTCGGAACGTTGCGGCTGCGGCTGGTGGAGGCGCTGTCGGGCGAGCGCAAGAAGCAGCGCCTGGAGCAGCTGACCGCCGAGGTCGGCCACCTCACGGCCAGCCGCGCCACCCTCATGGACGCCTTCGAGGCCGAACGCACCCGTATCGAGCGGGACCTGCACGACGGCACCCAGCAGGACCTCGTCGCTCTCACCATGAACCTGGGCGGGCTGCGCCTGGCCGCCGAGTCCCTGCCCGACGACAGCACCACCGCCGCCTCCCGGACCACGCTGCTCAAGGGGATCGACGCAGCGCAGGACCGCGCCGAGGCGGCCCTGCGGGACCTGCGCGAGACCGTGCGAGGCATCCGCCCGGCGGTCCTGTCCGAGCGCGGCCTGGCGCCGGCCCTGAAGGACCTGACAGGTCGGGCACCGCTGCCGACCAGCGTCGTCGTCGACGCCGAGGAGGCCAACCTGACCCAGATCTCGCAGCCTGTGGCAACGGTTGTCTACTTCGCGGTGGCCGAGGCGCTGACGAACGCCGCCAAGCACGCCCGAGCCGAGCGCGCGACGATCACGCTGCGCTGCACGGGCACGGGGCTGAGCACCGTCGTGACCGACGACGGACGCGGCGGTGCGGACCCCGAGCGGGAGGACTCCACTGGCCTGCGCGGCATGGCGCAGCGGGTGGAGTCCATCGGCGGTCGGCTGAAGGTCAGCTCCCCCGAGGGCGCCGGGACGCGTCTGACGATCACCGCGCCACTGACGCCACCGTGGGGTGCGGAGGGCCGGGAGGACGAGCAGATGGACGCCCCGCAGGAAACGGTCGACCAGACGCTAGAGCTCTCGCCGGCAACGGCATCGGAGGTCTGAGAGGTCCCAGTTGGCCGTAGCCCACATGCGGCGGGCCGTCTGGGGCAGGATGTGCCCATGAGGATCCTGCTCGCCGACGACGCCGCCCTCCTGCGCGAGGGGCTGGCCGGGCTGCTGACCACCGCCGGGCACGAGGTCGTGGCGCAGGTGGCCGACGCCGATGCCCTGCGCGAGGAGGTCGGGCGTCTGGCCGCGGCCGGGGAGCTGCCCGACGTTGTCGTCACCGACGTACGGATGCCGCCGACCGGCACGGACGACGGCCTGCGCGCGGCGATCGACCTGCGCCGGGCCCACCCGGGGCTGCCCGTGGTGGTGCTGAGCGCCTACGTGGCCGGGCCCTACGTGCAGGACCTGCTTGAGGAGACGGAGTCGCCGACGTCCCCGGCCGGGCCGGGGGGTCCCAGCGCCAGCAGTGGCGGCGCCGTGGGCTACCTGCTCAAGGAGCGCGTGGGGCGGGTGGCGGACTTCCTGCACTCACTCGACATCGTCGTGGGCGGCGGCGTGGTCATCGACCCGGAGGTGGTCTCCCACCTCATGAAGGCGGCCCGGGCCGCCGGTTCCGGACACGACGAGGGACGGCGATGCCGGAGCCGGCGAGACGGCGGGAACGATGGCGGAGCCCTCCGGTGCTCGTGCGCCGGCAACGACCAGGACGGTCTCGCCGTCGACGCCGTCGGGCGGGATCGCGAGTGCGACACCGGGAGGAACGGGCCTGGACCGGCTGACGCGGCGCGAGCAGGAGGTGCTCGAGCTCATGGCGCAGGGGCTGTCGAACGCGCAGATCGCCGAGCGGCTGGTGGTCTCCGACGGTGCGGTGGCCAAGCACGTGGCGAATATCTTCCGAGGGCTGGACCTGCAGCCGGGCGAGGAGAACCGGCGCGTGCGGGCCGTTCTGGCCTGGCTGCACGCCCGGGCCTGAGCCTGGCCGCGCTGCGCAGCGGTCCCGGAGGCCGAAACGCCCCCCAATGGCGCGCCCGATGTCCAAATCGGAAACAAAGAGGCTGGGCGGAGTGAAACGGGCGGAATGAAACCGCATGATTCCGCGGTTCTGTTGAAGGCGTGAAGAACGCGAGGGCTCCTTTGTCACCGATTTGGACACAAAGCAGCCAATACAGCGGGACCTCGGCGGGGACTCGGACGCCGGCGACGCTCCCAGCCCGCCGGGGCGGCGTGGTCACGCCGTGAGCGAGGACGAGGCCGGCGCCGCGTCGGGGCGGTGCGGGGCCGGCTGCGGGAATATAGGCTGTCCACATGCGCCTCCACGTTGCCGACCACCCCCTCATCGATCACAAGCTCTCCGTGCTGCGAGACGAGAGGACGCCGTCGGCGGTCTTCCGCCAGCTGGTGGACGAGCTCGTCACGCTGCTCGCCTATGAGGCCACCCGCGAGGTGCGCACCGAGGAGGTGGAGATCCGCACCCCTGTGGCGCTGGCCCAGTGCCGCCGCCTGGCCGACCCGCGGCCGATCGTGGTGCCGATCCTGCGCGCGGGCCTGGGGATGCTCGAGGGCATGACCCGCCTGCTGCCCACCGCCGAGGTCGGCTTCCTGGGAATGAAGCGCGACGAGGACACCCTGGAGGTGGAGACCTACGCCAACCGCCTGCCCGACGACCTCTCGGGCCGGCAGTGCTTCGTCGTCGACCCCATGCTCGCCACCGGCCACACCCTCGTGGCCGCCATCGACTACCTGCTCGAGCGCGGGGCGCGCGACGTCACCGCGCTGTGCCTCATCGCCGCACCCGAGGGGATCAAGACGCTGGAGGAGGCGGTCGGCGAGCGCGCGAACGTCACGGTGGTGACCGCCGGAGTCGACGAGCGACTCAACGAGCACGCCTACATCGTACCCGGTCTCGGCGACGCCGGGGACCGCCTTTACGGCATCGTCGACTGACCCCAGCACCCGTCACGCACCGCTTCGTTTCAACGACGTATCCGGAGCGCCGATGACCTTATTCGGTGACCTCGAACCATAGATTTCGCTAGGCTCGGGAGACATGACGACGGGGCACTCACCTTCTTCCGGCGACTACGACGCGACGACGGCGCTCAGCAGGTTCGCCTCGCCGCAGGACCTCGAGAGGATCGCCGAGACCCGCCCCGACCTGCACTCGATCCTGGCGGCCAACCCGTCGATCCCGCCCCGGGTCCGCGCGATACTGGAGCGGTCCGAGGACGCCATCGTTCAGGAGGTGCTGGCGCGGCAGGCCGGTCGGGGTGCTCAGCAGGCACAGCCGGCGCAGCCTCCCGTCCCGGGACAGATCGGCCCGATGGCACCGACGATGGCTGTGGGAACGGCTGGGACGCCACCTCCGCAGCAGGCTCCCGCCGGTTCGGGCTACGGGCAGGTTCCTCAGGGCTACGGCATCACTCAGCCGAGCGCAGCAGGTGCACCGCCGCAGGGGACCTCGACTCAGGGGACCGCCCCTCAGGGTTATGGAACGACGGCGGCTCAATCCCAGCAGAGCCCGCCCCCGCAGGATCCTTCTCAGGCGGATCAGCAGGTGGCACTGCCTCCGTCGGTCCAGCCCTACTCGGCGCCCTCGATGCAGTCCGCGGCCCAGCCCATGGATCAGCAGACCGCGATGCCGCCCGGAGTTCCGACCGGAGCGTCGTTGGGATACGGACCGGGGCCGGCTCAGGCTTACCCGGGCCAGGCATACGGTCCGAACCAGGCGGCCGCGCCGGCGTACGGGGCGCCGATGTATGCGCCGCCGGCGCAGGCTCCGAGGAAGCACCGCCTCCTCAAGGTTCTCGCGGTTGCCCTCCCGGTCGCCCTCGTTCTGGGCGCTGGTGGCGTGGCCGCGTGGTTTTTTCTGTGGAGGAGCAACGTCTACGCAACGTCGCAGTACATTACTTTGTCGGACTCCTGGAAGAATGGAGCGACCAAGACATGGAGCGCCGACGTCACAAGTGGCGTACAACCATACGTCATCGGCAATCATTTCCTCACGCTCGACAGGTCGAACGGCACACTGACCGGCTACACCCCACTGAGCAGCGAGATGAAGGAGGCGTGGCATACCACCCTCGACGACGAGGAGCTGAGCTCCTCGTACGGATACCCTCCCAGTTTTCAGGCCTGGGGAGACAATACACTTGTGTACAAATCCAGCCTCGTCGACCTGAAATCCGGGGACACCTCTAAGGCTCCGTGGGGCGATGACAGCTCGGCGACGATCGCAGGCGACACCGCCATCTCCTGCAAGGAGGGTGACAAGTGCACCGCCTGGGACGTGAACAAGAAGCAGAAGTGGTCACGTGAGATAGACGGATCAGGAGAATCCTCAGGATTTCCCTATGTGCGCAATGTGCCCGTTCTGGTAAGAAATGGCCGGCACTACGTCACGCTGTACAATGTTGTCATCAATGTCGACAACGGAGAGACCCTCATTCTGGGCGGGGGATCCAAGGCCGACTCCAACCTCAGCACGATATATTTCGAGGACGGCTGGGGAACCCTTGAAGAGGAGAAGAAGTCTGACTCCGATTCAGACTCGTCATCGACCACACGATACAAGGTGACGATCTACGACTTCGAGGGGAAGAAGCAGAGCAGCCACCAGGAGATTATGCCGACGGACAAGAGGGCTATCACGGGAGACAATGAGATCCTCACCGCCGAGCAGCACCGCGCCTACTTCAAGGACAAGGACTACAGCAATGCCAGTCTGACCGCAACGAACAACAGTGATGGGTGCGTCAGCAAGCTCACTCCAAAGAAAGGCGATTCCATCACCGTTCCTCAGCCCAAAGACAACGACGACTCCTCCTATGACTCCGAGGCGCCCGAGTGCCCATCTGGCGCAGCGACCTCTGAGAACGGCGGCGTCGTCAAAGCTGGCGACATGGAAACGCGGGGACACCAACGAGATACAGATGCTCATGAACGTCAAGACCGGCAAGGAGATCACGTTCAGCGGGATCGACTGGAAGAGCGGGGACTCGCTCATCGTCGCAGGCCCCGACCTCATCATCGGCTACCACAAGGAAGACGGAAAGGTCACCGGCTTCAAGCCCGCCTCCTGAGACGACGCCGGACGGGTGCATACCGCTCCAGCAGGGGACGTCTCGCGCGGCCGGGTGCAGGAATCCGGTCCCCCGTACGCGCCGGATTTCCCCGACGGTGTCAATCCGGACGGCGCGCGCCTACTACATAAATTCAAGCGGCAGCAGGAGGGGCTGAGCTCGGACCAGCGCCTGAGCATCGGCATCGCCTACTCCTACGCGCCCAACACCGATGTACACGGTGAGACGCTGGCCGATGAGGCCGTGGACCCCTCGCAGCTGACCGCCGACGACCGCGCCTTCCTCGATGAGGCGATCCACGACTACAACGTGCAGTTCGGCACCGTCTACGAAACGAGCGCGCAGGACTTCGAGGGCTACTACGAGGACATCTCCCGGCAACCGGCGGAGCGGACCATCGACTTCGACGACGTGGATGTCAACTCCACCAAACTGGGCCGCACGGTAGCCCAGCGCAACGACAAACTCACGCGGCACAAGGTGATAGGGAACCTACCTTCTTCGCGGCCCGTAACCTCGCAAGCACCTCGGTCGCCGACGTTGTTCCTTCACAGGTCACTTCACGCACGCCCCGTGTCTAGCAGCTCCTCTGAGTACTTCGCCGCTGGCATGGTCTCCACCCATGTCTACTCACGGGAAGAAAATCTCCCCAAGTCCGACAAACGCCAGGCACTCCACATACAGGTGGGCGACGTTAGTGGTGCAGCTCAAGCAGCTGCTCCAGAATGGACACCACCGCGCCGGGGCGCGAGGGGACGCGGACCGTCCGCCTCCTCGCCCTGACCCCTTCCAGGCCGTCCCCGACGATGACACCGATGTCTGCCGCGCGGATCATCGCCACATCGTTGGCGTCGTTGCCTACCGCGACCCACGTGGAGACAGGCCGGTGGCGAAGAACCGATGCCTGCCCCATGACGGCTGTCCTTTCTGTGGTGTCCGCCCCTCCCGAGACGGCCGGCTCCTCCTCGCCGGTCAGCAGCCTCATGCAGACGCTCTTGTCCACCCCTGCCGCGCAGACGTCGACCACGCCGTCCTCGTGCGGGTAGGCGACGACGCCGTCAAGGCGCAGACCCAGCAAGTCCTGGAGAGTGCCCGCGGGCTCCGGGCCGCCCGTCTCCTGCGCGCCGGCAGCCCTCGTACCCGGACCAGCCCCTCCCTGTAGCGGATCGGCAATCCTCTGCCTGATGATGTCCCGCCCCGCACGGCCCTGGTACCTCCCGCTGACGACCGTCACCTTGAGCACGTCCTCAGTCGGTACCTGCGCCGGGTCGGTGCACCACGTGCCATCCGGGTAGTCCCGCATGTGCTCCAGGCCGTCCCAGAGGCCCGGTTCCGTTTCGGAATCTTGGCTGCCCCTTCGCCGGGGCTCCTTCTCCGCCGTTGTCCCTGGAGACGCAGCGAAATCTGAGACCGCTGCAGACACCTCCTCTGACCGCGGCTCTGCGACAGGGTCATGCCCTGCCAGTGCAGTGAAAGAGTGGCCCTGGTCCACGTAGAGGGGCATGCCCGCGCGGAAGGCGGCGTCCACGACGGCGCGGACGTGATCCGCCCTCATGGGGTAGCGCCTCTCCTTGTCTCCTAGGCGCAAGAGAGCACCGTTGAGGCAGACCGAGCCTTCCAGGCAGGTCACAGCGTCTCCCTAGTACCTCGGCCACTCCCCGGGGTGCACGCGAGGTCGCCACGATGACCGATATGTCCTCACGTCCCGCAGCCCGCCTGAGAAAGGGGGCCAGCCGGGGATCGGCGACTCCGCCGAAGACGACGGTCCCGTCCAGATCTGTCACCACGCCCACCGGGCTGCTCAGCATTGGCTACGCATCCTTGCAATATCGGGAATAACCCTGCTCTGAAAGGTGGACCCATCACCTGGCGAGCAGGTCACGGGGACCCACACTACGGCCTCGATCTCAGAGCGAGGGACCGGGTCGCCCACAATATCGCACATGTAGACGAATAGGGTGATCATCCCGCTCCGGTCGAAGATAGAGACATCATCATAGGTACCGAAGTAGGTGGCCGACACCAACGAGACCCCGAGCTCCTCATCAAGCTCGCGGCCGAGGCAGGCGACATGCGACTCCCCTCTCTCTCCAGCTTGCCCCCAGGAGAAATGAGGTCGGTCGTACCACGCTTGCGGACAAGCAGCACGCTGTCTCCGCGGAGAACGACCGCAGCGCACTTGACAACTGACGGACTCTCTCATGTCACGCCTATCAAATTGCACCCGCTCCCTCCCTCCTTGAGCGGCGAATGTAGTGCATGTTGAGGCCGACGATCGCCCCAATGACCACCGACCCACCTACGAGCGAAGCCGCCCCGGGATTCTCACGGAAGAACAGCCACACCCACACCGGGCCCAGCACCGTCTCCGCCAACACGAAGATTGCCACATGGTGCACGGGCAGGAGCTTCGGCCCAACGGATAAGCAGACCAGACCGACCGGCATGACCACGAAGCCCTCGGCTACCAGAGGCAGCCATGAGGAGGACTCGTCAGGAACCTTGACCCCGTGCAGAAGGGCGGCAGCGGTGAGTGCGCACAGCGCCCCACCGACCGCTGTGGTGAGGAAGGGGCTGGAGCGGCGTTTGGAGGAACACACGAAGCCGCCGCTCATCGACACGGCAGCCAGCAGGGCCAGCAGTTCCCCCCGGCCTGCGGCGCTGGACAGCTGTGAAGCGAAGATGACCGTCATACCGGCCAGCGACGCCAGGACCGCCAGGACCGTCGGCCGGTCGATACTGGCCCGAAGAAACACTCGTCCCAGAACTGCCGACCATACCGGCATGGTCGCCATGATAAAAAGCGTGTTAGCGGCGGAAGTGCTCTCGATGGAGTACACGAACGCCACTGATGCTATCCCGAACATCAGCCCGTTACCCCAGGCAGCCCACTCGTTGTCCCAGCGTTGCTTTACCCCAGCAACGTGGCAGACCCCTGCCGCCAGCACCATGGCAGCGCATATCAGCACACCGCGCCACAACGACAACACCCCGGCCGGCTGGTCTACAGCGCGGATGAGGGCTGCATCAAAAGACATGACCAGGACCCCGCCGAGCACCACCACCGCGCCCCGGACGTATCGGTTATCTAGCATTTCCCGACACCTGATCAGTCCCTCCAGGTCACGGCAGAAGGCTTCGGTAGCATCGTCCCAGGAATCATCCTTGCACCCCAGGCTCGAGTACGAGTAGCGAATGATTCCCTGACGCCTGAAGTACTTGGCGCTGGGTGGACGTTTCTCGTGCCATCACATCCGCGTCCCCCTCCCCTGGACATCCTTACCGCCACTGTTGCTCCTGGCGTACGAGAAGTAATCATGCCCGTGTTCATCTCATCGTTCTGGATGGGACTGCTCATGACGCCTTACCTGTTTTACTGGCTGAGCCTCAGGTCGCCACACAGGTGAGCGGGTAGTCGATTCAGGCCATTCGGCACTCTTGTACCAGGTGACGGCGATTTGGACGCGGTCGCGCAGGTGGAGCTTGGCCAGGATGCGGCTGACGTTGCGGCGCACGGAGGCGGGCTGCAGCACGAGCCGCTCGGCGATCTCCTCGTTCGACATCCCCTCCGCAATGAGCCGGGCAACGTCGAGCTCCCGGGGTGTCAGCGCCCCGAACCTCTCCCGTAGACCCTCGCGCTGCGCACCGGACAGTACCCGCGGAACCCCGCGCGCGATGAGCTCCTTGGTGACGCGCGGAGTGAGCACGGCATCGCCCTGCGCCACCGCCCGCACCGCCTGAGCCAGCTGCGCCGCGCGCACGTCCTTGAGCAGGAACCCTGAGGCCCCCACCTCCAGCGCCCCAAAGGCGTAGTCGTCCTCATCGTAGGTGGTCAGCACTAGTACCTTCACCGTCGGGAACCGCTGCGCCATCGCCCGGGTCGCGCTGATCCCGTCCATGCCCGGCATGCGCACGTCCATGAGGACGACGTCGGGCAGCCCCGTGGACCGGTTCAGCCGCTCCAGGACCTCCAGCGCCTCCTGCCCGTCGCCGGCCTCCCCCACCACACGCAGATCCGGCGCCTTACGGATCATGAGCGCCAGCCCCAGGCGCGCATAGCGCTGATCATCCACGATCATGACCGACGTCGGCCTCAGCCCCTCCGATTCCGCGCCCACACCTCAGCCCTCACCGCGAGTTCTCGGCACCGTCGCCGTCACCAGCCAGCCGCCGTCAGCCTCGGGTCCCCAGTCCAGCGAGCCTCCCGCCACCTCGACCCGACTCCGCAGCCGCAGCAGACCGGTTCCCTCCACGGAATCGTCACGGTAGCCGTCGTCTTCCCCGCCACTGTCACCCGAGGCGCCGTCGTTGCGAACCGTCACCGTCACCGCCGACTCGCTGTGATCCCAGGACGCCTGCACCTGCGACAGCACGGGCGCGTGCCGCACCGCGTTGGTGAGCGCCTCCCGGGTGAGCGCGAAGCACAGGTCGGCCTGCCCGGCGTCGTCGGCCCGCTGCCCGGTCTCGGTGAAGACGACCGTGACGCCCAGCGACCGGACCCTGCCGACGACGCTCCTGATCTCATCCCAGGACCTGCGCCCAGCGCCGTGCCGGCCCGGTGACTCCGCTGACTCACCCTTGCCGTCGGCCAAGGCCCTGACCGCCCGGCGCGTCTGCTCCAGGCACTCCCGCGCCACCTCGTTGATGCCTCCGAGCGCCTCGTCGACCTCCGGGTCGGCGCTGCCGGCCAGCCCCTCGGACAGGGCGATGATCGTGGTCAGACCGTGCCCCACGGAGTCGTGCAGCTCGGCGGCGATACCGGCCCGGTTCAGTGCGCGGTCGCGCTCGGCCCGAAGCGCCCGGAAGCGCTCTCGCTCCGCCTGGGCCTGAAGCTGCGCCGTCCGCCAGTTCGCGACGCTGCGCGCCAGCATTGCCGCAATGGCCGTCAGCAGGACGGCGACCACCTGGCTGAGCCACTCCTCCATCAGGATCCCTGGCGGGGCCACCAGGACGGCGCTGGCCGTCGCCATAAGGCAGGCCGCGCCGATCACCGCGAGGTGCTGCCACAGCGGGAGCCGACTCACCGCGCTCCCCAGCGCCACCAGCACCGGGAAGAGGAAGAAGTTGTTGAGCCCCAGCGCCGAGGCCGCCACGTACACGGCACACTCGGTCAGGAAGACCGCCAGCGGGTACCTGTGCCGCGCAGTGAGGAGCGCCGTGGACCCAATGGCCGCCACGATGAGAACCGTGAACCCGATTCTGGTCGGGGCGATCCCCGAAACCAGGCCGCCGTCGCCGACGCGACCGGTCAGCACCGCGCTGCCGATCATGCCGCCCTGGTAGGTGGCGCACAGGATGAGAAGCAGCGTGGACAGGATGCCGGGGCCGGCCTGCGCGGGCGCCGGCTGGCGCACCCACTCCCCCAGCGTCCGCCAGGTGGCCCGCAGCCTCATTGCCGACGACGAGCCACGCTCTGCACCGGGCACCAGCGTCCCTCCTCTCCGTCGCGTCCGTACCCTACGCCCCAAGATCTGAACCCCGGCCGCAGTCCGCGGACCGTCAGGCACAGTCGCGGCAAGCTCAGAACGCCATCGGTCAGTCCTGGGAGCGGAGGTCCTTGAGGACTTGGCGCACCTCGGCAGGGTCGTCATCGTAGGCGCCCATCGCCTGAGCGTCGGCCACTATGTCCGACAGAGCCTCGTTCGCCGCCCGGCGCTGACGCTCACGGAACTCCAGCACGTCAGTGAGAAACAACCGGCGATGCCGCCTGACCTTCTCGAACGGGATCTCACCGGCCTCCAGCATCCTGACCAGCGTCGGACGCGAAATGCCGAGCATGTCGGCCGCCTTCTGCGTTGTCAGACGCTGATCCTGCGGCGCGACCGTGACGGCCAGTCCTCGTCGCATCGCGTCCGCGACCTGGAGAAGGGCCGCAGCCATTCCGGACGTCAGCTCGATCGACTGACCATTGACTGTCAGCTGCGGCGTCGTGTCTGGGGACGCCTCAAGCGCCGTCACAAGCTCGGCGAAGCGCCCGGCGACGTCCTCCTCAGGCAAGTAGGTCTTGCTCTCAGTCGTCATCGTCATGTCACACTCCCACACTGTTGATCGTTCGTCTTTTTCGAATTGATCGTTTTGTGCGAATTGAGTGTAAGTCCCGGCAGGGATGAGCACAGCCAAGGCGTTGGCACTCCTACCAACCCAACGATCCGCGCCCACTCGGTGCCGGCCTCACTCGGCCGCCAGGACGGTGCCGATCGGGGTCCGGGTGGCGCCCCGGATCGGAGCGAGCAGCACCGCGGCCAGGGCAATGAAGGACAGGAGCGCCACCAGCAGCACCGGCCCGACGCCGGGGCGGATAACCAGCGGCAGCCCGGCCCTGGCGTAGAAAACAGCCTCGCCGACCGCCGTCACCGCCAGCGGCACGATCGAGATCAGCAGCGCCGTCCCCACGTACAGGCCCGCCTCGATGACCACCTGCCGGCGCACGCCGCGCACCGTGCTTCCGGCACAGCGCAGCACCGCGAACTCGCACTGCCGGGACCGGGAGGACATGCCGACGACGGCCACGGCCCCCAGCAGCGCCATCGCCCCGAGGATCGCCGCCAGCACCAGCGAGTCCACCTGGTTGATCGCCACGCTCAGGTGCGCCGCCTCCACCACTGCCTCACTCGTGCCGAGGCTGGTCGTGAGCGCCGCAGTGAAGGAGATCGCCAGGGCCAGCAGGCCGATGGCACTCGCCGCCGACGCGCTGCGCCACAGCGCAGAACGGCGCGCAATGAGCCACGGCCCACCCAGCCGCGCGAGCGGCGCCGACCACATCCGCAGCAGCGCCGGGATGAGCGCGGGTGCGAGCAGCACCACGAGGACCGCGAGCAGGAGGGAGGCCAGGGTCGCCTGGCCCCCGCCGGTCGGCCACCCCTCCACCATCCGGCCGGGCCGGACCAGGAAGGCCGCCACCAGCTGGCCGGCACACGCCAGCCCCCACAGCCCCGCCGCGACCCACCGGAGCACACCCATGCGGCGTCGCCCACCCGGGACCGCGTCGCGAACAGCCTCCACGGCAGGCGTCCTCACCGCGGCGCGCGCCGGGCCCACCGCCCCCAGGACCGCGACGGCGACCACGACCACCACGGTGAGCAGCAGCGTCGTCGACGTCTGGGCGACCTCGATCCGCCCCATGCGCGCGGCCGCCAGGCGGGTGAGCACCGAGGCGAAGGGCTGGGCCGCCACCACCCCCAGCAGGATCCCGGGTACGCAGGCCACCAGTCCCAGTGCCACCACGGTGGAGACGACGGCAACGAGGACCTGCCGGGGCAGGGCGCCGGCGAGCCGCCACAAGGCCCAGCTCGTGCGCAGTGCCTGCACGCAGGACTGCCCGACGACGGCCACCACCGGGACCGTCACCATCGCCGTGTAGAAGGCGACCGAGACACCCGGAACCGTGAGCTCGGCCGGGTCCACACCCGCCGCCCGCGCCGCGGCGACGACGTCGGGCCGGGTGACCGCCATGCGGTGCACTAGGCAGACGTTGACGAGCCCCGCGGCGAGGGCCAGCACCGCCACTGTCCCCGACCAGGACCGCCACTGGGCGGCCAGGGCGCGCAGTGTGTAGCGGGTCATGCGGCCGTTCCCGTCTGACTGACGGCCACCAGCAGCTCGTCGGAGGTGGCACCCCGGCGCTCGTCGATAATGCGGCCATCGCGCATGATGAGTACCGAATCCGCCAGGGCCGCTGCACCCAAGTCGTGCGTCACGAGGATGACACCGGCCCCGTCGTCGGCCAGGCGCCGCAGCTCGGCTAGGACGAAGGCGGCCGAGCGGGTGTCCAAGGCCCCGGTGGGCTCGTCGGCGAAGACGACCGGTGGACGGCGGTAGAGGACCCGCCCCAGGGCGACGCGTTGCTGCTCACCGCCCGAGAGCGTGGTCGCGACCGCATCGGCGCGCGCCTCGAGCTCCAGCCCGGCCAGGACTTCCCGCATCCTCGCCGAATCGGGGCGCCGGCCGGCCAGGGTGTCGGAGATCGTGATGTTCTCCCGCACCGTCAGGTAGGGCACGAGGTTGTAGGCCTGGAAAACGAAGCCCACCCGGTCGCGGTAGAGCTCGGCCACCCGCGCCGCCGGGATCCCGCCGAGGTCGCATCCCATGAGCGAGACCCGCCCCGACGTCGCCGGTTCCAGGCCGGCCAGGCACAGCAGCGCCGTCGACTTGCCCGAGCCACTGGGGCCGACCAGTGCCGTCATCCGCCTTGGCATCATCGCGCAGGAGATACCGTGCAGGATCTCGATCAGCTCCCCGCCGGGGGTCAGGAAGGACTTGCGCAGATTGCGCGCCTCGACGGCCGGCCCAACAGCGCTCACGCCGGCAGTAGCACCCATCCTGTCGACACCGTCCCTACCCCGAACCATCATGGATCTGCACCGTCCTCTCACCCGTGAATCCGCTGGCACCACTGGACGCCACCGGGTGCCTGAGGTTCAACCTAGGCGGCCGTCCCGACCCAGGGGCCCGCAGACCGCGAACTGTCCACAGATGATGACAACGCCAGGCCCATGACAACGCGGCGGGGGCATTCTGCACGGCCGGCCGCACACATCGAGGACGTACCTTCGCACCGAGAACGTACCTTTCCCGCACATGACGACAGTCAGACCGCAGTGATCTGTGGGAAGACGCAGTCCTCGCAGACAAGTACGTCCCCGCCCCTAAGCAGCACCCCCAACCATTATCAAAGACCTACAAACATTGTTGCTTTATTAGTCCATTCAACATAAGAGAACTCTCACGCTCACCTGTGGTTCATCTAGGACTGGCTCGTGACAGTTGAGGCATGAACACCTCACGCCGCATCCTCGCCCTGGCCCTGCTCATGCTCGTCCCGGTGGCGCTGGCGCTGGCCGCCGAGTTCATGGCCGTCGTCCCCGGCCCGCCCGCGCAGCCCAGCCCGGTCTACCTGACCTCCGCCGGCGATGGGAGCTGATACCGATGACCACCGTCCCTCATCTCCTCCCCCGCCGGCCGCCGACCCGGTCTCCGGCCCCTCGGTGCCCGCCCGGCTGCGCATCGTCGCCTGGATGCTGTTCGTCGTCGCCCTGGGGCTGACCAGCATGATCGTCTCCGTGCGCTCCACCCTCATGGCGGACATCTCGCGCTCCGCCAACACCGACGTCACCCATGAGGTCAAGGAGCTGCAGAACTTCGCCTCCACCGGCGTCGACCCGCGCACCTCCCAGCCCTTCACCTCCACCACCCGCCTCATGGAGGTCTACCGGGACGGCCAGCAGCTCACCGACCGGGAGGCCGTCATCGTCTACAACCACGCCACCGGCAAGGCCACCCAGGCCTCCGGCGCCTCCGCCCCGGCCCTGGACCTGACCAGCACGGACCCCCTGTTCGTGAAGATGCTGCAGTCGCCGTCGGGCGCCACCAGCTACGGCAGCGGGGAGGTCCGCTGGGCCCGGGTCGAGCTCGAGCCCGACGATCCCTCCCAGCACCTGTCCGTCATCACCATGAGCTTCACCGCCTCGCGCGTGGACCAGCTCAACGCCACGATCTGGCTCATGGTCGGCATCAGCGCGGCGGTCCTGGTCCTCACCGGAGTCGTCGGGCTGCTCGTGGCCCGCCAGATCCTGCGGCCCCTGCGCGACCTGCGCACCGCGGCCGCCTCCGTCTCCACCCAGGACCTCAACCGCCGCCTGCCCGTCAAGGGCCGCGACGACATCGCCGGCCTGACCGAGGAGTTCAACGGCATGCTGGACCGCCTCCAGGAGGCCTTCGACGGCCAGACCCAGTTCGTCCTGCGCGCCCACCAGGAGATCTCAGGCCCCCTGGCCGTCATGGACGCACGCCTGGCCAGCCAGCCGGCCACCCGCACCGTCCTCCAGCAACGCACCCAGATCGCCGAGCTGCAACGGGTCCTCGACGACCTCCAGTCCCTCACCCAGGCCGAACGGCGCGACTTCGCCCACCCCACCCCGGACGTCGAGGTCACCAAGCTGGCCCGCACCCTGCTCGACGACGTCGAGGCCATGGCCCCGGGCCGCTGGAGGTTCGACCTCAGGGCCCGCGGCACGGCCACGCTCGACGTCGAGCGCATGCGTCAGGCCACCGGCCACCTCGCCCGCAACGGGCTGCAGCACGGCGACGGCCCCCTGACCCTCACCATCGCCCCCGGCACCGACGGCTACGGCCGCAGCGGGCTGGAGATCTCCGTGACCGATGAGGGTCCGGGACTGGCCGACGACGACGTCGACTGGCTCTTCGAGCGCTTCACGCACGGCGAGGCCGACGGCAAGCCGCGCGGGAGCGGGCTGGGCCTGGCCATTGTGCGGGCCATCGCCGACGCCCACGACGGCACCGTCTTCGCCGTCTCCGCCTCGGGCCAGGGGGCCACTGTCGGCCTGCGCATCCCGGCCGACAGCTCCTGGAACCTCTCCTCGGACCCCGACCCCGCCGTCGTCGCCTCCCCGGCCACCGCCCCCTCCTCACGCACCTCGGCGGCCACGGCACCTCAGGTGACCACCGGTGAGCCGGCGGTCGCCCACGATGAACGCGCACACGGCGCCTCGGGAGAGGAGGCCGGCTCATGACCGCCGCGACTGCCGCCACCGGCTCCTTCGAGACCGACACGCCCACCGTGCGCGAGACCCTGCCGCTCTCCCTGGCTCGGCACGACGAGCCGGCCCCGGCCCAGCGCCTGCCGTGGCGACGCATCGTCTCCGCCGTCCTCGCCGCGAGCCTGTGCGCGGCGGTCGGGGTGGCTGCCTGGCGCGCGGGCGGCGGCGAGGGGGAGCCTGTCGGTCACCGGCGCGCTCACCCTGATCATCTTCATCGCCTCGGTGTGGGCCTGGGCCTTCACGAGCGTGGACGACACCTACATCTCCCTGGGCGCCGCCACCGCCCTGGTCCTCACCGGCGCTCTGAGCCCGGACGAGATGTTCGCCAGCCTCGGAGACGACACGATCTGGCTGCTGGTGGCGGCCTTCGTCATCGCCGTCGGGGTGAGCGCCTCGGGCCTGACCGGCCGCCTGGCGGCCTGGCTGGTGACCGGCACGGACCACCCCCGCGTCCTGGTCCACCTGGTGACCGCGGCGATCGTCGCCACGGTCTTCGCAGCCCCCCTCCACCTCGGGGCGGGCGGCTCTGCTGCTGCCGGTCTACACGGCCCTGGCCGGCGCGCTGCGCACCGGATCGGGCGACGACGCCCTGGTGGCCTCCCGCAAGCGGCTCGTTCACGCCCTGTCGCTCATCTTCCCCACCGTCATCCTGCTGTCCGCGGTCGGCTCCTTCCTGGGGAGCGGGCGCCCACCTGGTGACCTCCCACATCGTGGCCTCGGCGGGAGGGCAGGAGTTCTCCTTCGCCGGATGGCTGCTGCTGGGCCTGCCCCTGGCGGCCCTGTCCAGCCACCTGTCCACCGAGCTCATCGTGCGGCTGTTCACCCGCAAGGAGGACATGCGCCGTCGGGTGCGCGTTGACATCGCCGACCTCGCGGAGGCCTCCCCGACCCCGGTCACCGGTCCCCTGACCCAGGCCGAGAACCGGGCCGCCCTGCTCGTCGGCACGGTGGTGGTGCTGTGGTGCACCGAGGCCCTGCACGGCGTCGACCCGGCCATCGTGGCCCTCCTGGGGGTCCTGGTGACCTCGCTGCCCGGCTACGGCTCGGTGGCGCTGCGCAAGGCCCTGGCCAAGGCGCCCTGGTCGCTGCTGGTCTTCATGGCGGCCACCCTCGCCATGGGGGACGCACTGGTGTCCACCGGCGCCGCCAAGTGGGTGGCGACCTCGGCCTTCAACGCCCTGCGGATCGACTCGCCCTGGCCCTTCATGTTGGTCGTCGTGGCGCTCTCGACGGCGTCGCACCTGGTCATCCAGTCCCGCTCGGCCCGCTCGGCCGTCCTCATCCCGATCGTCGTGGCCCTGGCCCCGGCGGTGGGCGTCAACCCGGCCGCGGCCGCCTTCGCCTCGACCGCCGCCGCCGGCTTCTGCCACACGCTGCCGTCCTCGGCCAAGCCCGTGGCCATGTTCTCCGACATCGAGGGCATGGAGACCTTCTCCCCCGACGACCTGCGGCGCCTGTCGCTGCTCCTCGGGCCCCTCATGGTGGCCCTGGTCATGGCGTGCAGCGCCTGGCTGTGGCCGCTGCTGGGCCTGAGCTGGTGAGGCCGCTCGCCACTACGCCTCGGCGCCCGCCCTACCCCCTGAGAACCCCTCGAACACTGCAATCCTGGAGGAAGATCATGCCCACATCCGTTCCCACCCGCATTCTCGTCGCCCCCTCCGGCTTCAAGGAGAGCCTGTCCCCCCGAAGGGGTGTGCCAGGCCGTGGCCGCCGGGGTGCGCCGTCTCCTGCCCGGCGCCGTCGTCGTCGAGCTGCCCCTGGTCGACGGCGGTGAGGGCTCGGCGGCCACGATGGCCCGAGCCACCGGCGGCGACCTCGTCACCACCCGCGTCACCGGCCCCGTCGGCGAGCCGGTCGACTCCTACCTGGCCCGCCTGGGCGGCTCGGCCCAGGGGACCTGGTTGGTGGAGATGGCCGCGGCGGCCGGCCTGCGCCTGGTGCCCGCCGGGATGCGCGACCCCGGCGCCACGACGACGACCGGCGTCGGCGAGCTCATCTCGGTGGCGCTCGACGGCGGGGCCCGGCGCATCATCATCGGCTGCGGCGACTCGGGGACCTGCGACGGCGGGGCCGGCGCGCTCGTCGCCCTGGGCGCCCGGCTCCTGGACGCAGACGGCCATGAGGTCGACCCGATCGGCTCCAACCTGGCCCGGGTCCAGCGGATCGAGACCTCCGGCATGGACCCCCGACTACGCGACGTCGAGGTCCTCGTGGCCGGCAACATGCACAACCTCCTCACCGGTGAGCGGGGCGTGTCCCGTGTCTTCGGGCCGCAGAAGGGGGCGAGCCCGGAGCAGGTGGAGGCGCTCGAGGCGGGCCTGGTCCACTGGGCCGAGCTCCTCGCCGAGGCCTTCCCCGCCCAGGCGGCCCACCGCGACCTGCTCACCGGCCCCGGGACCGGCGCCTCGGGCGGCCTGGGGGCCGGGCTCGCTGCGGGGCTGGGGGCCAGGCTGTGCTCGCGCTTCGACGTCCTCATGGACGCCGACCTGTGCGGGGTCGATCTCGACGCCCAGATCGCCCGAGCCGACCTGGTCATCACCGCCGAGGGCGCCGTCGACTTCCAGACACCGCGCGGCAAGATCCCCGCCGAGGTGGGGCGCCGGGCCAAGGCGGCAGGCAAGCCGGTCATCGCACTGGCCGGCTCGATCGGCCGCGGCTCCGAGGCCGTCCACGCCGCCGGGATCGACGCCGTCATGGGCATCATCCCGATCCCCATGGACCTGCCCGAGGCCGTCTCCCGGGCCGACGAGCTCGTCACCGACGCCACCGAGCGGGCACTGCGCCTCATCCTCCTGGGCGCGGCCATCGCCGCCTGAGACGTCTGAGACGCCCGAGACAGGAGAAGGGCCGGTCGCGGTCGGCCTCTCGACCAACCACGACCGGCCCCGGTTGTATCCAGCCTCAGAACGCCGCGACGACGGCCCCGTCGGGCCAGGTCTTGTTGATGTACTCACGCAGCTTTTCGTCGTTGAGGAGCTTGGCGAGCTTCTTGAGGTGCTCGTTGTCCTTGTCGTCCTTACGAACGACGAGCTGGTTGGGGTACTCGGAGTCCTTGCCGCCCTTCTCCAGGACGAGCGCGTCCTTCTTGGGGTTGAGCCCGGCATCGATGGCGTAGTTGCCGTTGATGACCGCGGCCTCGGCGTCCGGCATCGACTTGTAGACCTGGGCGCCGTCGACCGTGGTGAACTTGAGCTTCTTCGGGTTGGAGGTCACGTCGGTGTCGCTGGGCAGCTCGGCGGCCTTGTCCAGCTCGATGAGCCCGGCCTGGGCCAGGAGCTTGAGGCCGCGGGCCGTGTTGGCCGGGTCGTTGTTGAGGACGATCGTGCCGCCCTCCTTGATCTCCTTGACGTCCTTGTAGCCCTTCGAGGTGTAGATGCCCATGGGCTCGATGTGGACGTCGGCGATGGAGACGAAGTCGTAGCCCTTCTCCTTGTTCTGCTGGGCCAGGAAGTTGGGGGTCTGGTAGAAGTTGGCGGCCAGCGAGCCGTCCTCAAGCGAGGAGTTGGGGGTCTGGTAGTCGTTGATCTCCTTGATGTCCAGCTTGATGCCGGAGCCCTTGGTGAGGTTGTCCTGAACCCACTGGAGGATCTCGACGTGGGGCTTGGGAGTGGCGCCGATGGTGATCGTGGCGGTGTTGCCGTCGACCTTGATGCCCTGGACGTCGCCGTTCTTGCCGGACTTGGAGCCGCAGGCGACCAGGGTGAGGGCGGCGGCGGTGGCCAGGCCGCCGGCGATGACGGTACGCCGGGAGATGGAGGAGGACATGGTGGTTCCTTTCGCGGGGCCGGACGGCCCCAATAACGGGAGAGAGGAAAGGCTTGACAGTGCTGGGCCGACGACGCAGCCGACCGGCTCTGGACGGCTCAGCGCGCTTACCCGGCTGGTGATCGCCTCAGCGGTGGTTCACCAGCCGGCTGAGCATGTCGCCGACGAGCTGGATGATGCCGACGATGACGACGATGACCACCACGGTGATGACCATGACGTCCACCTGGTTGCGCTGGTACCCGTACTGGATGGCGAGGTCGCCCACGCCGCCGCCGCCGACGGCGCCGGCCATGGCGGAGTAGCCCAGGAGGGTGATGATGGTGACGGTGGCCGACTGGATGAGGATCGGCAGGGCCTCGCGCACGAGGACGCCCCAGGTGATCTGCCGACCGGAGGCCCCCATCATGAGGGCGGCCTCGACCTTGCCGTGGTCGACGTCGTTGATGGCCGTCTCCACCAGGCGCGCGTAGAAGGGGATCGCGCCGATCGTCAGCGGCACACAGGCGGCCTGCCACCCCAGGGAGGTGCCCACGAGCATCCGCGTGATCGGGATGAGGGCCACCATGAGGATGATGAAGGGCATAGAGCGCCCGATGTTGACGATCTGGGAGAGCACCCAGTACAGACCGGGGTTGCGGAACTGGCCCCGCTTGCCGGTGGAGACCAGGGCGAGCCCCAGCAGGAGGCCGAGGATGACCGTCACGGCCCCGGAGACGAAGGTCATCGCCAGGGTCTCAACGAGGGCGTCGCCGAGCTTGTTCTGAATGGCCGGGTTGTCGAACCAGGTGCGGCTGCTCGGCAGGGCGGCGGCGTGGGTCAGCGGAAGGAGAATCGAGTTCATGAGCGGACCTCCGCAGCAATACCGGCCTGACGCAGGGTGCTCACGGCCTGTTCGGTGTCGGACCCGGGAACGGTGACGGCCAGGCGCCCGATCTGGGCCTGACCGATCGTCTCGAAGACGCCGGCAGCGATGTCTCCGCCGAGCTCGGCCACCATGGACATGAGGGCGACGGCGGCCGGCTGGCCCGGGTGGGCGGTGATGGAGACGTCGATGACGCTCTCTCCGTGGGCGACGGCGGCCTCGGGCACCTTCGGGAAGGGCACGATCTCGCGTGAGAGCCGGGAGTCGACGTCGAGCACGATGTCCTCCAGGCGTCCGCTCTCGACGATCCTGCCGGCCTCGAGCAGGCTGACGGAGTCGCAGACCTGGCGGACCACGCTCATCTCGTGGGTGATGATGATGACGGTCAGGCCCAGGGTGTCGCGGACGTTCTTGATGAGGTCGAGGATGGAGCGGGTGGTCTCCGGGTCCAGGGCGGAGGTGGGCTCGTCGCACAGAGGACGGCCGGGTCGTCGGCCAGCGCCCGGGCGATGCCGACGCGCTGCTTCTGACCGCCGGAGAGCTGGGAGGGGTAGGAGGCGCCGCGGTCGGCCAGGCCCACGAGGTCGAGCATGCGCTCCACGATTGGGCGGCGCTGTCCGCCCGGCACGCCCGCGAGCGCCAGCGGGTAGGCGATGTTCTGAGCCGTGGTGCGCTGGTCGAGGAGGTTGGCGTGCTGGAAGACCATGCCGATGCGGCGTCGGGCCTCGCGCAGCTGACCGGCCGACAGGGCGGTCATGTCCTGGCCGTCGACACTCACCTGGCCGCTGGTGGGGCGCTCCAGGGAGGTCAGGCAGCGCACGAGCGTGGACTTGCCGGCACCGGAGGTGCCGACGATGCCGTGGATGGAGCCGGGGGCGACGTCGAGGCTGAGCCCGTCCAGGGCCCGCACCTCCTTGCCGCTGCGCAGACGGTAGACCTTGTGGACGTCGCGCAGGGAGATCATGGGGGCGTCAGAGGAGCCGCCCTCCTCATGCCGGTCAGAATCGGCGGTCGACTGATCGCTTGTGCTCACGTAGTCCTCCATCGTTCCTGGCGGAAGCACCCGCACCATGAAGGGGGTTGCTGCAATGTCGTCGAGCCAGGTCTCTCGGTTGCTCTAGATGGCCACGAAATAACTTACGCAGCGTCTCGTCGGCTGCGCAAGCAGAGGCGCCGTCAAGGGACCCAGGTCACGCCGGCAGAAGCCGGTAGAGACTCACCCCAGCCACCTCTCCTCACATGTTTCGGTAACACCCTGGTTATTCCCAGGTTGCGTATCGGCGACGCTGCTCGCACCGCACAGGGCGGCATGTTTGGATTTGCCTATGAGCGCGCCCACAGATCAGACCTCCCCCGAGCCGAAGCCGGAGCCGCCCACCGAGCCACCCCAGGCCGGGCCCGCCGACCCTGCCGAGGCGACGGCCCCGGACTCCCTCGCCACTGCGAGCGCCGCCCCCAGGGCCACGGACGTCTCCGGCAGCTCCGATGACGTGATCACGCCCGACATCCTCGGCGAGCCGTGGGTGGCGCGCCGCATCCCGGTGACCGAGTCGCCCACGAAGGCGCCCGGCGCCGATCACGCCGTACTCGTCCACCAGCGCGAGGCGGCCGGTCGGGCCAGCCGGCCGCGTCACTCGCGCGCGGTCCTCTACCTGCACGGGCGCAGCGACTACTTCTTCCAGACCCACCTGGCGCAGGCCTACCTCGACGCCGGCTTCGAGTTCTACGCACTGGACCTGCGGGCCTGTGGGCGCGCCGGCGTCGGGCTCGCCTCCCCGCACGACGTGCGCGACCTGCGCGTTCACGACGAGGAGATCTCCGAGGCGCTGCGCATCATCCGCTCCGAGCACGGGCACGACGTCGTCGTCCTCAACGGGCACTCGACCGGCGGGCTGCAGGCGGTCATCTGGGCGGCCGATCACCCCGGGACCGTGGACGCGGTGGTTCTCAACTCCCCCTGGCTGGACCTGCGCGGCTCGGCGCTGGTCCGCTCCTACGGGTCGGCGTTCGTGGACCTCCTCTCGCGGCGCGACCCCGAGCGCGTCATCGGTGAGCCCGGCAGCGGCGAGGAGGACAACTACGTGGCCGCCCTGCACCGGCGCTGGCGTGGGGAGTGGGACTGGGACCTGGCACTCAAGCCGGCGCCGTCCTTCCCGGTGCGGGCCGGGTTCCTGGCGGGGATCCGGCGTCTGCAGCGCGAGGTCCACCACGGACTGGGCATCCGGGTGCCGATCCTCGTGTGCTGCTCAACGGTCAGCGGCGGCGCGAAGGCGAGTCTGGAGGAGGCCCAGCGCTCCGACGTGGTCCTCGACGTGGAGCAGATCATCGACCGTTCGCAGTACCTGGGCGATGACGTGACCGTCCGCCAGATTCCCGACGGCGTCCACGACCTGGCCCTGTCCGGGCCGCTGGCGCGCGCTGAGTACCTCCAGGCCGTCATGCACTGGCTGGACAACCGCCTGCACTGAGCTCAGCCGAGGAGCGCAGCGAGCTCGTCAACGAGTTCGTCACTGACGCGTTCGACGACCTCGAGGGTGTCGACGAAGTCGGCCATGGTCCCGTACCAGGGGTCGGGCACGTTGAGGACGCTGCGGGAGGCCCGACCGGCGACGACGGCCCTCGGCCTGCCGGGCGGCGGTGGGGTCGAGCTCGCGGTACATGCGGATTCGGGAGGGGTCGACCTCCAGGGCGGCGGCGCGGCGCTGGAGGACGTTCCAGTGCGAGTCGGTCATGGCCAGCAGGAGGTCGGCCTCGGCGATCTCGGCGTCGGTGATGCGGTGGGCGGAGTGGGAGGCGATGACGATATCCGTGGCTCGCGAGACGTCGTCGGCGCCGGTGCCGTAGCCGGCCTCGGCCAGGACGCGGCGGGCCCGGGAGTCGATGGGGTTGCCGCGCTCCTCGTCGGAGACGCCCGCGGAGGTGACGACCACGCCGTCGGACTCGCGCATGTGACTCCCCGCGGCGGCGAGGCGGTCACGCAGGACGACCTCGGCCATGGCGGAGCGGCAGATGTTGCCGGTGCACACCATGATGACGCGGTAGGCCCCGGTGCCACGGGGGCGGGGCAGTGAGGCCGGCGCCGGGGCGACTGAGCCGGAGGCGGGTGAGGTGGAAGAGGCGGAGGCAGCGGCGGTTGTCCCGGTGCTGGCGTCGGAGGAGCTCACGTCCCCGAGCCTTGCGCACTCCCCCGGCGCCTGTCCACCGGCACTCTCTTGCGGCCGGGGGCTGCGCGGGCCCCGGCTACAGCGCGCGGCCGTCGAGGACGTCGGCGACCCAGGACCGGGCCACGACGAAGTCCTTGTCGCTGGTGCCGGCCAGGACCGCCGTCGGGCGGGCGTCCAACCGCGGGTAGGAGCCCAGGAAGCGCACCATCGGGCAGGTGCGGTGCAACCCGATGAGGGCCGCCTGGACCCGCTCCTCGCGCACGTGCCCCTCGACGTCGATGGAGAAGCGGTAGCGCCCCAGGGGAGTCGCCCACGGGGCGGGACTCGATGCGCGAGAGGTTGACGCCGCGGGCGCTGAACTGCTCGAGCATGTCCAGCAGCGCTCCGGAGCGGTCGTGGGGGAGCTGGACGAGGAGGGTGGTCTTGTCGGCACCGGTCGGCTCACCCACGCGGCCGGGCCGGGTCACCTTGACGAAGCGGGTGACGGCGTCGGGGTTGTCCGCCACGCCCCCGGCGATGACCTCCAGCCCGTACTCCTGGGCGGCCAGCGGGTTGCACAGGACGGCCTGGAAACCGGTGTCCTCGTCGGAGGCGGCCAGCGCGCGGGCCGGCGCCGAGGTGGAGGTCCCGGCCACGTAGACGGCCTCGGGCAGGTTCTGGTGGACCCAGCCGCGGCACTGCGCCCAGGCGTGCGGGTGGGTGGAGATGGCGCGCACGTCCTCCAGGCGGGTGCCGGGGCGGCCGGCCAGGACGAAGGTGATCGGCACTGCCATCTCCGCGGCGATGACCAGGGGCGTGGAGACCACGAGGTTGTCCAGCGTGGCGTTGACCCCACCCTCGACGGAGTTCTCGATGGGCACGACGGCGGCCTCCACCGTGCGCTCGCGCAGGTGATCCAGGGCCGTGGGCACGTCCGGGCAGGGGTCGAGCTCGACGTTGACGGGGGCGACCTGACGCAGCGCCATCTCGGTGAAGGTGCCAGCGGGTCCCAGGAAGGACCAGAGCGGGGCAGAGCAGTCATGGGCACAGGGTAGCCAGGTCCGGGCCGGTCGGCCGGAACCGGGCTGCTCCGCGGGACGACACGAGGGCGCCGCGGCGGCCTCGGCCCGGCACGGAGCTTCCACGCCCCTCCCGCAGCCGTGCCGGGCCTGGCAGGCTGGGGCCATGAGCGTTTTCCGCAAGCACGACGACGGCCCGGTCTCCACCGCCCTGGAGGCCCAGGGCCTGGCCTGGCTCGCCGAGGCGATGGCCGACGGCGGTGCGCACGTGGTGCCGGTGACCAGTGGACCGGGCTGGCTGGAGGAGCCGCGGCTGACGACGACCAGCGTGACGCCGGCCGGGGCGGAGGCCTTCGGCCGGGCGCTGGCCGTCACCCACGCTGCGGGTGCCCCAGCCTTCGGGTCGGCGCCTCCCGGATGGGACGGCCGGGCGCAGATGGGCCGATCGGACATCCGGCTGCAACCACACGCAGCCGAGGAGGGCGAGCCGCGCCGCTGGGGCGAGTTCTACGCCGAGGACCGGATCCTGCCCTATCTGCAGCCCAGTCGGGACAACGGCTCGATCAGCGTCGGCGGAGCCCGCGTCATCGAGCGGCTGTGCGAGCGTCTGCGCGACGGCGACTTCGACACCGACCAGCCAGCCCTGGTGCGCGCCGGTGCCCGCGAGCGCGGCGCGCGGGTCGCGGTGGCCCGCACGCACGGGGACCTGTGGTGCGGCAACGTCCTGTGGACTCCGGCCGACGAGGCCGCGCAGTGGGCGCCGCCGCGGGCGGGGCTCGGGCCGCAGGCGTCATCCTCCGGGGAGGCTCTCGCGGGAGGCTCGGCGAGCCGGGCCACGGTGGTCGGAGTGCTCATCGATCCCATGGCGCAGGGCGCGCACGCCGAGACCGACCTGGCGGCCCTGGGTGTGTTCGGGCAGCGCTACCTGGACCGGATCTACGCGGCCTACCACGAGGTCTCGCCGCTGGCGGCGGGCTGGCGCGAGCGGGTGGGCCTCCACTCATGGCACATCATCATGATTCATGCCTTCCTCTTCGGCGGCGGCTATGGCGGTGAGGCGGCCGCCGTGGCCCGCCAGTACCTGTGAGTGACGGCGCCCCGTAGGCTGGTCGGGTGAGACCTCGACGACGTCAACAGCGCCTGGTGCGCGCGGTCGTGTACGTCCTCGTGCTGCTGGTGGTCATCGGCATGATCCTGACCATGGTGGGATCGGCACTGGCCGCCGCCGCGGTTCCAACGGCGTCAGCGCCTGGCACCGCATCGTCCTCGCGTCCGGCACCGGTCATCGTCCTGGGTACCGACAACCTCACCTGGGCGGATATCCAGGCCCGGGCCTCCCGTCACCGCGCAGGCGACCATGCCGACTCGGATCGTGTCGACTCGGCCGCCACCCACCTACTGTCCTTCGCCTCGGCCAATGAGCCGATGAACCTGTCCGTGCGCACCCCGGCGGACCGCACCTGCTCTGCCGACGGCTGGCTCACCCTGGGCCGGGGCACGCGCGCGAGCGCCCTCAAACCGGCCGATTCCTGCGCCGGTCCCACCACCGCCGTCCCCGACGCCACCCCCCTGGTACGGACGCTCGGGAATGACGTCTCGATCCAGGCCGTCGGCCCCGAGACCCAGCTCGCCACGGGAGCACCGGGGAGCCCGCCGAGCCCATCCGTCTCCTTGGCACCCTCCCTGCCCGAGGCCCTGTCCGCCGGCGCCGACCTCACCATCGTCGACACCGCTCGGGACGCCTCCACCGACACCGACCGGATCACCGCCCTGGACGATGCCCTGCGCCAGGCCCAGGAGCAGGCGTCCCCCGGCACCCGCATCGTCATCGCCTCCCTGGCCGACGACGAGGACCCCGGCCCCCAGATGGCGGTCCTGTCCTCAGGCACAGCGAGCGCGCGCGGCACCTCCAGCGGGTTCGTCGTGGGGACCTCGACGCACCGCCCCGGCCTGGCTCAGCTGACCGACCTCACCCCAACCCTCACCACCGCCCTGGCCGGCCGCAGCGTCCCGGCCTTCGACGGCCAGGCCCTGGACCTGCCCACCAGCAGCACGCTCACCCCGGCCAAGGGCGCCGCCGCGCCCGACGACGCCCGCATCTCTCGGCTCGCCGACGACGCCCTGCACGCCCGCGCCTCACAGCGCACCGTCATCCCGGCCAGCACCCTGCTCGTGGGGCTGGCCGTGGCACTCCTGGTCTGGGCGGCCATCGCGCTGCGCACCCCGGAGCCGGGTCGGCGCCCGGCGGTCCAGCGGCGGGTCACCTGGGCCGCCATCGGCCTCAGCGCCCTGCCGCCGGCGCTGCTGCTGGTCAACGCCGCCCCGTGGTGGCGCGTGGGGGCCCGGGACGGCTCTCCCTCGGCCTGGGCGCCGGTCTCCGCCTTAGCCGCAGCCGCGCTGGTCGCCGTCTGTGTCGTGGGCCTGGCCGCCGGGATCGCGATGCTGGTGCAGCGGCGGCGGGGCACCCGTGCCGGTCTCGTGGCCCTGCTGGTCACGGCGGCGATCCCTCTGACCTGGCTGGTCGACGCAGCGACGGGTGCGCACCTGGCCTTCAACAACCCGCTGGGCATGAACGCGGTGGTGGCGGGACGCTTCTACGGGGTCTCGAACACGGCCTTCGCTCTGGCGGCCGGGGCGCTCGTCACCGTCATCGCCGCCGCCTGGAACCAGCTGGGCCGTGGCCGCCGAACCGCACTGATTCTCACTTGTCTGCTGGGCGGCGCGGCCCTCATCGTTGACGGCGCCCCCCAGCTGGGAGCTGACGTGGGCGGGGCCCTGACCCTGGTGCCGACGTTGGCCCTCCTCGGCACGGGCCTGGCGGGCCTGCGCCTGAGCTGGCGGCGCTGGCTGGCCATCGGGACGACGACGCTCCTGGTGGTGGGAGGTTTCGCCGTCGTCGACCTGCTTCGACCTGGCGGCCCTACGCATCTGGGGCGCTTCGCCCGTCAGGTGGCGGACGGCTCCGCCGTGGGCGTGCTGGGACGCAAGGCGTACGCACTGGTCGGCCCCTTCATCACGAAGCCGGTCGCGGCGATAGCCCTGGCTTGCATGGTGGCCCTCGTGGCCGCAGCCCTGTGGTGGTTGCGGCGCCAGGTGCGGGCCTGGCGCGCCGGAACCAGCCCCTACGCCTGGCTCGCCCCCACCGCCCACGGGGACATTCTGCGCGTTGGGAGCAGGAATCCGGTCCGCCAACGCACGGAACGCCCCCGTCCGCGCAATGGGTGACGACGGCGCTGAGGTCATTGGGGGTGCTGACGACCGTATCCGTCCTGGTCAACGACTCAGGCGTCACGATGGCGGGCTTCATCCTGGCGGTGGCCGCCCCGGCCCTGTTGGCGCTGGCACTGACCGGGAGCGATTCGGCGCGTCAGCCGTCGGCCGTCTCCGAGGCAGCAGCCGGCGAGCCATTGGCATCGTGCGGCTTCTCGTCGGACTCGACGTCGTCGTCGGACGCAGGAGGAAGCGGCACGGCGCGGTAGGCGAAGAAGTGGTCCTGGGCGGCGGCGGCCTTCTCGAAGACGCTCCGCTGGACACGGTGGCGGCGCAGCTTGCGCCGGGTGATAGCCCGTAGAACGTCCTTGTACTGGGATGCCCGGTGCATCGTGCCGGCTCGGTCATTGCCGGTGACGCGGTGGGTGATGTCGCAGGGGACCTCGATGACGGCGAGCCCGGCCACGAGGACGTCGATCGTCAGGCCGACCTCGACCCCCCCAGCCGTCGGCCAGGGGTACCGCCTTCTCGTAGGCCTCGCGGCTCAGACATCGCTGACCCGACAGCGGCGCCACCGGCAACCACCCGGTAGCCAGTGAGATGGCCCGCCTGGCGGCGCGCACGACCCGGCCGCGCCCACCGGCCCCGGTCTGCTTGGGGGGAACCGCGATGGACATGTCGGCAACGCCGTCGACGACCGGGGGAACCAGCTCGGCGCAGGAGGCGGCCGAGTCCCCCAGGTCGGCGTCGACGAACAGCAGCAATCGGGCGGGCCCGTCGACATAGTCGCGCATCCCGACGACGGACGCCCCGGTCTCCATGGCGGAGGCCTTCCCCACGCGAGACGGAGTGGCGCACCGTGACGGCGCCGGCGGCGCGGGCATGGTCCTGGGTCCCATCGGTCGAGCCGTCGTCGACGACGATGACGAGGTCCACCCGTGGGATGGAGCGGCAGGCCCGAACAGTGGTGGCGATGCGCTCGGCCTCGTCCTTGGCGGGGATGACCACGGCAACGCGCTGGTCGGGGCGCTTGGTGGGACTCACACCACCAGGGTATCCAGACTCACGGCCTCTGGCCGACTCCTGAGCGGCCGGTTGTCGGGCAACAATTTTGTGATGCCTGTCAAGTTCGCTGATTTTGCACGATTTAGTGCGAGCTCTCAAGGCGTCCGCCCACCGGACCCGCGTCGGCAGCGGCCCACGTGCCTCCCTCACCTCCAGACGCGACACGCCGAGAGCCTGTGGACGCAGGCGAGGCACATCCCCTCACTCAGGCCTTCTTCAGTGATTTTGTGACAAACCTTCATCATGGGACAACGGTCCCCGGAGAAACCAACAAATCTTGCTGCAAAGCAGCACACTCCCTGATTGAAGCGCTAGAGTTTCCCGTTTCGGCATGTCATCCCCCTTTTCGTGGCACAGTGAGGGCATGGAGCCCGTCAACGGCGCCGGGTTCCTCCGACGCATCACGCGTCTTTCCGTGTGCCGGGGCGACGTCCCCCTGCCGCCCCGGCACGCCTTGGCCTCCGCACGCCCCGTCAGCGCTGCTGCGCGTCTGCGCGTCTCAGCCACAGGCGTTCGTGCAGGTGGCAGCACTCTTGTTCCCGGCCGGGTCCTGGTTCCCGAGTCCGGGCAGCGAGCACGTCCCGGCCAGAGCGGCAGCCCCCCTGAGAAGCCCGAGGCCCGGCCGACGAACGACCGGGCCCCGCATCCCCTCTGCGTCCTCCGTGCACGTCAGTGCAAGGCGCTTGCGAGCAGATCGAGCCCCACGCTGCCCAGGTCGATGCCCCAGTTGTGGAATGCCCGCAGATCCAGCTCACCACCCTCGGCACGGGCCTGCGCCTGGGCGCTGTGCCGGCCGGCCTGCCAGACCCGCTCGCCGACCGCGTAGGCCAGCGGCTGGGCCGGCCACCCCAGATGCCTCGAGACCTCGAAGCGCAGGCGCCCCTCGGAGATCACGGTGTGGTGGCGCAGCACGGCGGTCACGGTGGCTCGGTTCCACTCCCGGCTCGCACCGGGAAGAACCGCGACGTCGTCGGGCACGGGCAGCCGGGAGTGCACGCCCAGATCCACCAGTACCCGGGCCAGGCGCCAGCGGCGTGCTGCCAGGCGGCCAAAGCGGTCCTCAGGAGTGGGCATGAGCCCGAGTTCGTCGGCGAGGGACTCGGCGTACAGGCCCCAGCCCTCGTCACAGCCGGGCACAGAGCCCAGGTAGCGCTGCCAGGCGGTCAGCCGGGTGCTGGTGGCGTGCGCGCCGACATGGACGTGGTGCCCGGGGACCGACTCGTGCAGGACCGTGGTCCGCTCCATCCATGGCCACACGAGCCGTTCGCCGTCGGACAGCGACCGCAGGACCATGCCGGGCCGTCGCTCCCCACCGGTTCCGCGCGGCTCCTCGTAGTGGACCGCACCGGCTCCGGGCTCACCCAGGCGCACCCACGGACGGCCCAGGCCGTCGGGAGGATCAAGGACCCGACCGACGACGGCGTCCCAGGCCTCATCGGCCACCTCCTGCGCCCAGGTTGCGTAGTCCCCGGGGCTCAGGGCGCGAGTCGGGTCGGCGCGCAGGTGCCGGTTGAGGTCATCGGCGTCAGCACCGGGGCCGAGGATGTCGACGGCAATAGCGTCCTGCTCGGCGATGACCCGCTCCAGCTCCCCGGTGGCCCAGGTGTAGGTCTCCTCGGGGTCCACCCGGGTCCCGAGGATGCGTCGCATCCACAGCGCGTGGCGCTGCGGACCGATGCCCTCGGCCTGCGGCGCACGCGGTGAGAACGTGGTACGCAGGTGCGAGGCGAAGTCCAGGGCGGCGCGGCGGGCGGCGACGTCGGCCTCCTGCAGCTGGACGTGCAGGGTGGCCGGCAGGTCCTCGGGCAGAGCCCGGGTGCGACGGCTGGCGAGGTCGCGCGCCTGTCCGGCAACGACGTCGACCTGGCTGCGCGGCGCGATGGCACCGGCCTCGGCGGAGGCGGCCAAGGAGGCGGCCAGCCCTCCAGGGCCGCAGGCAGCGCCTCGAGCCGGGTGCGGTGCAGGTCCCAGGCGTCCTCCCACTTGGCCTCAGCCTCAGCGAGATCAGCCTCCTCGGAACCGACGCGGTCAGGGGCCTCGGGGGGCCGGTGCAGCTGGCGGGCGATCCGCTGGAAGGGCGATGAGAGGAACCCGAGGTTCCCACCCTCCTCCCCGGCGGAGATGAACTGGATGGAGGTCTCCAGGCGCTCCAGGAGGTGGCGGCGCAAGAGCTCGTCGGGGCCAGTGGAACGATCGACAGCAGCCACGCGGTGGCGCAGGGAGCGCTCGGCGTTGAGACGCTCGGCCAGGCCCGCAGGCGAGTAGTCGGGCAGAATGGCCCCACCAGGCATGCCGGTACGGGCGGCCGCCTCGGGATCGTAGGAGCACAGGAGCAGGGCGTACTCATCGGCCAGATCACGCAGAACAACGCCGGCAGCGGCGGTCTCCGAGGGCGAGTGCACAGAGGAGCGAGAGGCGGCATGGGCGGAGGTATGCGCGGCGGGGGCCGTGGAGGCCGCCGCCTCCACCTCGCGCACGCTCACGGGAGCACCGGAGGCGCTGACGGGATGCCAGGTTCCCGAGTTCGGGTGCTGCGGATAGACCGGTGGACGGTCGGGAGGTCCGGTGCTCACCGGGCTGGAGACCGGCGCAGGGGTGATGTCAGCCGTCCCGGTCCGGGTGTCCTGCTCATGAGAATCGGCGGAGGGAACGGTTGTGTCGATGTGGTGTCGGTTCACGGGGTCGGTAGTCATGACAAACAGGCCTTTCGCTTCACTCGCCGCATGGCGGGCGGGCCCGGCGGCGACGCTGCCGTTTCACCAGGGTGCCAGGAACCAGAACAAAGGTCCATAGGCGTCGCGGATCTAACGGCGAACAAGATTGGATGAGTGGGGGTGGCCCCGGCCTACCCGAGGACGGCGGGCGCCGTTGGGAACTGACGCTGATCTGGAGTCCGACTGGCGAGACTCAACGACGAGCCCGAGCGGATCCCCCGGCAGCAAATGTGGAGAGCAGGAGCCCTCCGGCCGGCCAGACACCCGAAGGCGTCGGCAGATGGTCAGCAGGTGATTCAGATGATCACCGAGTAGCGGTCGAGGGGCATCGATGGCGCCAGCTGACCTGCCGGCAGGAGCGCAGAAGGCTGATGCGCATCAGCATCGACCGCGGTGCGGAGCCGCAAGCGGTGCGCGTCATCAGTGCTCCCTTCGTACCGGACAGACCGGGATGGCCCGGCCAGGCGTTCGTCGTTCTGTGATGGACTTGAGATGATTCAAGGTCGCTGCGCCAGCAGTGTCAAGGTCCTGACCCCCGAGGTTCACCCATACCGATATCCGCGCAGGTCAGAAGCACTCTCGGAAGCTCGCCGACGTCGTTGCGCTACCGCGGTTGGTAACGTTAACAAGAGGGGCACCCAAACCTCTGCGCACTACATCCGCCCGGTCTCACGTCGACCACATAGTGGTCACTCACGGTGAACATGATGTAACCCTTACCCGCGTGGGCACGAGGCGTCTCCCGGACGCACGGACAACACCCGGGAGACGCCTCTGGCGCAGAGCCCGAGGATCAGAGCCGCTTGCGCACCGCCCAGACCCCAAGCGCGATGGCGAGCACGGCGGCGACGGCCTCGCCGACAAGAAGCGAGGTCATCGCGGGCGGCCTGCTCATGAGTGCGACGGACTGCATCCCGTCGAGGACGTAGGCCGGTGGCCACCAGAGGTTGAAGGCGCGCACGTCAGGAGGCAGGGTTGCCAGGCTGGAGAAGCCCCCGGAGGCGAAGAAGGTTCCGGCAAAGGTCACCAGGAGGAGGGGCTGGATGGCGCGGTAGTCGCGCAGCCAGGCTCCAATGGCCACGCCGAGTCCCGCACAGGCCAGGGCGGCCAGGCCGCCAATGAGCAGCAGGAGGGGCAGGCGCTCCCAGGGGATGCGCACCCCGAAGAGGGCGACAGCGATACCCAGGGCGACAAGGGCGTTGGTGGCGCCGGCGACCAGTCCGGCCAGGAGCTTCCCGGCGACGATCGGCTGGCGCGCCCTGGGAGCGAGACGGATCTCCTTGACAGTGCTGCGCTGCCACTCGCGAGCCACGATAATCGCCGTGTTGAGGGCCGCCCCGACCATGATGGCCAGGATCGAGGCACTCAGCCCGATGAAGCAGCGTCGCCACACGTCCGTCGGTCGGGTGGTGCTCTGCTCGACCATCACAGGCGTCAGGGCCGGCTCGTGGTGGCTGGCGTAGTCCAGGAGCACCCGGTTGAGGCGAAGCCGGGCGTTCTTCATCATGTCGGTGTTGATGTTGAAGACCTGGGTATCCAACGTGGGAATCTCGCCTTGATCCATATCGGCGTCGAAGTCCTCCGGGATGGTGACGACGAGCTGGAGACGACCCTGCTCAACAAGCTCGCGGGCTTCGTCAGGATCGGTGGTGACGACGTGGAAATAGGGCGAGATATTGCTGCGCAAGTCATGGATCTCCTGGACGAGCTCCTGGGAGTGCTCCCCCCGCGGGAGTTGTTGATGAGACCGATGTTCCACTCGTCGCCACCGAACCCGAACAGCACAGTGGAGACGAACATGAGAACGAGCGGAATGGCCATCGGGCCGAACATGGACTGGGGGTCGCGCGCCCACTGCTTGAGGTCCTTGACAGCGACGGCGAGGGTGCGATCGAGGTTCATGCGTTGCCTCCTGTGAGCTGGTTGTAGGCGCGTCGCAGGAGCCACGAGGCCAGCAGGAGAACGGCAGCAGCAGACAGCGCCACGATCGTGAGGTGGAGAGCCAGGTCGGAGGACTCACCGGTGAGGAAGATGCTGCGGGCGGCGAGGAAGGAGTAGGTGGGCGGGAGCAGCCGGGACAGCCCCCACAGACTCTCCATGGGCTGGGACCAGGCCAGTCCCCGCATGGACTCCTCATTGCCACAGACCAGGAAGAACATGATGGCCAGGGCGATAAGGCTCGACGACGACGCCAGGGTCTTCTTGCTGGCCACACCGAAGGCGGCCCCGATGCCGGCCCCCATGAAGGTCGTCATGGCCATGATCGCCGCCATCTGCCACAGGGATCCGACCGGCCTGAATCCGAATCCCACCACGAGCACGACCAGGACGAGGGCCTCGCTGACCAGTGACTGACCGAGCCCGGCGATCACTTGCCGGCCACGAGGGTGCCGCGACGCACCGGGGCGAGCAGGAGCGCCTTGACGGTGCGGTCGTTCCACTCGGAGGCGACGCCCAGACCGGTGTTGACCATGCCGGCGTAGAGGCATCCGAACAGGAGCAGGGAGGTCGATATGTAGCCCAGCATGGTGGGGTCGCTGGGGAGCCAGGAGGTCTCATGAACCACGGCGATGGGGCGGGTGAGCTCGGCGTCGAGATTCTTCACAGCCAGGTCGAGACGCAGCCGGAGGTTCTTGGAGTAGTCGGAGTTGATGTTGTTGAGTCGGAGCTCGACCTTGGCGTCACCGCTGTCGACAGCGTCGCCGAACCCCTGGGGGATGACTACCATGGCCAGTGAGGTCTGATTCCCAAAGGCCTGGCGGGCGGTGGCGGCGTCAGTGGTGACGACCTCGTAGTAGGGCGCCTCCACGGAGCGGATGTCACGCATCTGCTCGATGAGCGCCGCGGACCGCGCGGAGTGGTCCTCGTCGGCGATCATGATCGGCCCGGTGGCCGACAGCGGCACGATGATCGAGTAGAAGAAGATGAAGACCAGCGGAATGGCGACACTGATGATCATGAGGAAGGGTTGGCGGACGAACCGCTTCCAGTCCTTGACGGCAATCGACCAGGCCGAGGCGAGCCAGGAACGCATCATGCGTCACCATCCCTCAGAGCGCTTCCAGTGAGGTTCAGGAAGACATCGTTGAGATCCGGGCGCCTTACCCCCAGGACCCGCACCTCATAGCCACTTCGCGCAAGCGCGTCCATGACTGCGCTCAGCGTGGCCTGCCGCCCATCGGTCGCGACGACGACGCCGGCGGCCTTCCCGGTGACCTTCTGAACCCCGGGGAGGCGGCTGAGGAGGTCACGATCGCCGGCGGGCAAATCGGTATGCAGATCGATCAGCGACTGGCCGAGGTCGTCGCGCATCGCATCAGGAGTCCCCGACGCGATGAGCCTTCCGTGGTCGAGAACGGCCAGCTCGTGAGCGAGCGCCTGCGCCTCCTCCATGTAGTTCGTGGTCAGCAGGACGGTTCCGCCGGAGTCGGCTATGTCGCGGATGCGCTGCCACAAAGCAGCCCTGGACTGCACGTCGACGCCGAGCGTCGGCTCATCCAGCACGACGACCGACGGCTTAGTGAGCAGAGCCCGGGCCAGAGCGAGCCTGCGCTGCATCCCGCCGGAGAAGGTGCCGGCCCGGTCATGGCGCCGCTTGGTCAGTCCGACCAAGTCGAGCACCTCGGCGATACGCTCCTGCCGCTCCCGAGCAGGCACCTGGTAGAGGCTCGCATGGAAGTGCAGGTTCTCCTGGGCGGTCAGGTCGTCGTAGAGGGCCGTCTCCTGTGGAACCACACCGAGATGAGCCCTCACACCAACAGGGTCCTCGCGCACGTCAATCCCTTCGCACAGCACGGTCCCGCCGGAGGGACGGAGCAGACCGCACAACAAATTGACCGCCGTCGTCTTTCCCGATCCATTGGGGCCCAGGAGACCGAACACTCGACCTCCCCCGATTCTCAGGTCAAGCTGGTTGATCGCGACCAGCGGTTCGGCCTTGCGGCGTTTGAAGACCATCCGCAGGCCCCTGAACTCGACTGCTGGCTCACTCACGTCAGACATGACAACCTCCTTTTCGATACGGTACGTATATCGTATCGATTTGAGTTGCACCTCATCAAGGGCCTTTGCCCCGCTAGCCCACCCAAGCCCCCACGATGCCGCCGCCATGCCACCACCGCCCCGCCCCTGCTACCGTGAGGGCGTGACCGGAAGGGCCGTGGACGGTAAGACAAGAACTCCTGGGAGGGACGCAGGGAACAGCGCAGCGAAGGCCACCCGAGCGGGACGACCCCGCGACCCGTCGACCGACGCGCGCTTGCACGACGCCACCTTGCAGGTTCTTCGCGAACGCGGTCCAGCCGGCGTCACCGTCGAGGCCGTCAGCCAGGTGTCGGGCGTCGCGAAGACGACCATCTACCGCCGTCACGCCAACGCCCAAGAACTGCTCGACGCCGCCCTGGAGGAACTGACCGCCGCTATTCCCCCGCCGAGCAGCCTTCCGCCGCACGACCGCCTTGTTGCCAGCCTCTCCGGCTTTCAGCACGGACTAGAGGCGGGCATCGGCATCACGCCTACGCGACCTTGATGACCCGTCCCCACGACCCTTTCGCCAAGGCCTGCCGCACCCGACTCCTCCAACCTCGCCTTGAGGCGCTTACGGCGCTCGTCGCCGACCTCCAGGTCCAGCACCTCGTCCGCGACGACGTCCCCGCCGAGATGATCGTCCTCATGATGGCTGGCTCATACTTCACTCGCACCGCCACACAGGGCGCCACCCCAGAGAGCTGGGCGCAGGACGCCGTTGACGCCTGGTGGGTCGACTGACCCCACCCCACCCGCCACCGCGCACACCCCTCCGACATCAGCACACCCAAGAGGGAACGGCACGGCGCTCACGCACCCTTTGCGGCAGCTCCCAAAGCACCGGACCACCCCGCCCCGCCCCCGAGGACGCGCGAGACCCAACCGGCGCTCCGACCACCCTTCACCCACACCCCACTCGAAAGAAGAACACTCTTGACAGATAGGTTAACTGAGTTAACCTATCTAGTGTGAAGATAGACCGGCGCAGCACGGACACCCGTCAGCGACTCATCGACACCACCCTGGACCTCATCGAGACCCACGGCTGGAGCGAGGTGACGCTGGGCGGTGTGGCACGTGCCTGTCAGGTGACCACGCCCGCCTGCTACAAGCACTTCCCGTCCAAGACCAGCCTCTTCGAGGCTGCGGCACGCCAGCTGTCCACCTCGCTGGGCGAGCGCGCCGTCCTCCTGATCCAGGATGATCCGATCGAGTCGCTCGTCGGCATCGGCTCCCTCCTGGTGGACCTGGCCGCCGAGCACCCGCGACTCTTCGAGTTCAATCAGGTCAGCCCCGCGGCCATCGCCGCGCTCGACCGCCCGGAGGAGCACCCGCTGCTGGCACTGACCCATGGCGAGGCGGAGCGCCTGGCCGCGCAGCGAGGAACCGAGCCGGAACCGCTTCACCTCCTGGTGTGGTCCTGCCTTCAGGGCTACACCCAGCTCATCGCCGCCGGCGCCACCGACGCTGACGCCACCTTCATCCGCGCAGCCCTGCGCGCCATCGTCACGATTGGAGACAACTCATGACCGCCAAGAACACCCTCAAGACAACGGGCGACCGCACCCTCATCGTCTACGCCCACCCCTACGACGGCTCCTTCAACCACGCCGTGCTCGAGGCCGCCACCTCCGCCCTGGACAAGGCCGGCCGGCCCTACGACGTCGTCGACCTCTACGCCGATGGCTTCGACCCGCGCTACACCGCCGAGGAGCTGGCGCTGTTCAGCGAGGGCGGCACGCTGGACCCGCTGGTGAGCCACTACCAGAAGCTCATCGAAGGAGCCTCGCGCATTATCTTCATCTGCCCGATCTGGTGGAGTGACGTTCCCGCCATCGTCAAGGGCTTCGTGGACAAGATCATGAAGCAGCGCTGGGCGTACCACGCGACGTCCTCGGGGGTGAAGGGCCACCTCGGCCACATCCAGCAGGTCCTGGTGCTCACCACCTCGACCTCCCCCACCTGGTACCTGCGCCGGTTCTGCGGCAACTACGTCGGCTCGGTGTTCCTGGGCGCCGCCCTCAAGCAGCTGGGCATGCACGGACGGTCGTGGGTCAACTTCGGCAAGGTGGGCAAGGCCGGCCGAGGCCAGCACAAGAAGCACCTCAAGCGCGTGGCCCGCCTCGCAGTGAGGTGACATGAGCCCCACTGCGAGTATCGCCGCAGAGCGCCAAGCCGACCTGAACTCGGGACGAGACGAGTCCCGAACACTGGCGGAGATCCTGGCCATCACCCACTCCGCACTTCTGACGCAGGTAGTGCCAGATGCACCCGAGGAGCTGGTTGAAGCGGCCAAGCACGCCGACTCACTCGGCATCCTGGCTCGCATGCAGGCCATGGGAGAAGCACTGCATGCACACCTTGGCCGCTCTGCCTGCCTGGACCTCGCCGACCACCCGGCTGACACCGTCCGGGGCTGGGCAGTCTTCGCCCTGGTCTCCCAGGAGAAGGACGCCGACGTCGACACGCTGTTAACCCTGGCAAGACCGGCCGCGGATGATCCGCACTTCGGAGTGCGCGAGTGGTCATGGATGGCGGTGCGTCCGCACTTGGCACCCCAACTCGACGAGGCGATACGCGCGCTGCAGCCATGGACCTCAGGGCCCTCGGAGCGCATTCGGCGCTTCGCCAGTGAGGCGCTACGTCCACGCGGTGTGTGGGCACGGCACATCCCCGCGCTCAAGGAGGAGCCCGAGCGGGGCCTTCCGTTACTCGAGCCGCTGCGTGCCGACTCCTCCCGCTACGTGCAGGACTCAGTGGCGAACTGGGTACACGACGCCTCCAAGACACAGCCCACCTGGGCCATTGGGCTCTGCGAGCGCTGGCAGGAGGAGTCGCCCACCCCGGCCACTGAACGGATCATCAAGCGAGCACTGCGCTCGATCCGGCAGTGATGGGAACTGGTCAGAGGTTGACCTGGCAGGAGATGCCGGCCCTGGCGCGGCGGGCCTCGGGGGTTACAGGGCTCTCGTCCGCCAGGGCGACATCAAGGTGCGGCATACTTCGGTCGTGCCTGACACCGCGCGTCTTCCGCTGAGTCGGTGGCGTCTGCTCCCCCGCCGCCTGGTCCAGTTCGCCCTCCTGGAACTGGCCTGCTGCGCCTTCGCCATCGCCATCTTCGTTGGGCTCGCGGTCAGTGCCCTGATCTGGAACCATGCGGATCCGCCGATCGCCCGCTACGACGCCCTGCTGATCTACGTCGTCGTTGTGCAGATCGCCTTCGTGGCCCTGAAGCAGGAGACCTGGCGCGAGCTCGGCGTCATCTGCGCCTTCCACCTCATCGGGCTGGCGCTGGAGGTGTTCAAGGTACACACCGGCTCCTGGGCCTATCCGGACGCCGGGATGGTGCGTGTCGGCGGGGTGCCGGTCTTCTCCGGCTTCATGTACGCCTCTGTCGGCTCCTACATCTGCCAGGCCTTCCGGCGCCTCGACCTGCACGTGGGCGGCTTTCGGTGGTGGCCGGTGAGTCTGCTGGCCGTGGCCGCCTACCTCAACTTCTTCACTCACCACGTCATCATCGACCTGCGCTGGGTCATCGCCGCCGGTTTCCTCATCACCCTGTGGGGAAGCGCCGTCCACTTCACTGTCGGCGGGGAGCGCTACTGGATGCCGACGACGGCGGCCTTCATCCTCATTGGGGGATTCCTCTGGCTGGCGGAGAACCTGGCCACGGCGCTGAGCGCCTGGCGCTACCCCGACCAGGCCGACGGCTGGCACCTGGTGCACGCAGGCAAGTTCGGCAGCTGGGCGCTGCTCATCTCACTCAGCTTCGTGCTCGTCGCCGCCGTCAAGGCGAAGGAGGGCACCCTCTACGGACGCGGCCTGCCGCGCGTGACGCGCCGGCGTCTGCGCATCGCCGAGACCTGAGCCGCGTACCCCGACCCCGCCTACCAAACCGCGGCCGGGGACGTGCGACGCCGTCGGGGACAGGAATCCTCCCCCGTGCGCGCGAGACATCCCCGGCCACGAGAAGACAGGTCAGAGGTTGACCTGGCGGGAGATGATGCCGGCCTTGGCGCGGCGGACCTCGGGGGTCAGGGGGCTCTTGTCCGCCAGTGCGGCGTCCAGGCGCTTGCCCATGGCCTGCAGCGGCTTGGTGAGCTCCTCGGCCTCAGTGCCGGGCACGAGCTCCCAAACAGGGATGGCCACGCCGTTGGCCCGGAAGGCGCCGACGAAACGCGCCCCCTCCTCCAGGTCGGACTCGCGCGCAGCGTAGATACGGGCGAAGGCGTTGAAGAACTCGTCCTCGTCCTCCCCGCGCACCCAACGCACGAACTCCTTGGAACCCAGACGGCACCAGTAGGCGTGCTCGACGCCGGGCACGGGCCGGGTCGGGGCGATCTCGTCCTTGGCCCGCTCAATGGCCTCCTCGATGACCTGGCGGGCCTGCGCGTTCTCGCCGGCGGCCTGGGGGTCAACCCAGAAGTCGAAGGTCTCGCGCACGGAGACGGCCGGCGGCTCGCTGGTGTCCAGGATGTCCTGGAGGCGTGGGCCGGGCTCGGGCAGGCCGTCGGCGCGCAGAGCCTGGCCCTCGGGCAGCTCGAGGGTGGCCAGGACGGCGGCGGCGACGTCGCGGGAGGCGTCCCCGGAGTGCATGGAGGTCTGCATGGCCACCAGGACCTCGCCGTCAGAGCGCTTGAGCCCCTGGACGAACTCGGGCAGGAGCGTGACGAGCTGGACCTGCCTGCCGCCGTACTCCTCGGTCAGACGCACCGTAGCCGCGGCGGCCGGGATGATCTGGGCCATCGCCACGAGGTCCTCCTCGGCCGGCAGGCCGGCGAAGGGGCGGGCGACGAACTCGATGCTCTGCTTGCGGGGCTTGGCGGCCGCGGCCGGACGGCGCCCGTGGCGCTTCTTCTTCGACATGGCCGTCAGCCTACCGGCCGGCCCGCGCCGCTCCCAGGCCGACGACGGTCCGTCGGCACCCCATGACGCGGTTCACGACCGTTCTCCCCATCGCCCTGCCCTCACATCACAAGCAGAACGATGCCGAAGCCGCACGAAGTAGTGAATGCTATCCCTATGCGATTCAGCGCGGTGAGCCTTCGACACATGTGCGTCCGTCTTGCTCGAACGATCTTCCAAAGTCGTTCACTCACCACAGCGCTCGTCCTCATCATGGTGACCGCGTCCCTCTCCATCGCCCAGGCATGGGCCCGGCAGCGCCCTGTCATGGCATCCTCCCTCACCGAGCCGAAGGCGCCGGCCTTCTCAACGTGGCAGGCGACGACCGCGACGGATGAAACGATCTCCTGCGGCCCCCTCCACAAACACACCCCCTCCAGCCGGAGCGCAGTGGGACGAGGCCTGGCGATTGACAACTGACACAACCCAGGACATGCAAATTAGTTTTCCGCACGTCTCAAGATGCGGGAAATATTTTGTCGTTCAATCAGCCACATATGATTCTCCCAGCATTTTGAAAGGATATGTCCTCGAAAACGGTCACCTCAAAGAGCTATGGAAAGCACCTCCCAAGATCATTCACACCTGGGGCAGCAATCCATGGTGGGGCGGGCATATGCTTCTTAAACACGAGATCCTCAATCCCGCAACTGGAACTATCGAAAAAGCCCCCTGGTCGACCAACGACTACCCCTACATCATGTCTCCCGATCTCGTCCTGACATGCAACATGTATGGACACACCAACCACTGCGCAGCCTGGGAGTGGAACAACGGCGCACCGAAACAACGATGGGAGCGCCAGTACGACAAACAAGTCGAACCTGTCGCCTTCGGAGTCGCAGGAGACACCTCCGCACCGAGCCCCCTCGTCGAATTATCTCAGCCGAAGGGAAATGGATGGGAATCTGTCGGAACCGGCATCATGAACTTATCCGATGGAACGGTAACCGCACTTCCCGACGAACTCTTTCCAGGCGAACGAGCCGACTACATACCGGCCCGAGACGGCTGGATCCGCATCCCCAAAAAATCCGGCACCGCCGAGACCTACTCTCTCCAAGGTGAGCACATTGGATCGTTCCCGCTGTCGGGAAGCAATGCGCCACTTCTCATTTCTGAGTCCGGGATCCCGACTCTGGAACAGTTCCAGAAGGCCTACGAGTCAGGAGACACATCCTGGGCAAAATACGTCATCGAATGCACCACGAAAGACGCATGTACATTCAATGGAACGCCAGTAACCCTGCCCTTTGAACGGTCCTTCGTCTACCCTCCAGGGCGAGGAGAACTCCAGATCCACTGGAACCTGTCCAACGATCAACAAGTCCTGGCAGTCTCTGTCTACACTATCGGGGGCGTGGATTCCGAGCTAAACGATAAAACATCCCTTGTCATTGATACGCAGACCGCGCGTGTCATCACACCCCCTACTTCCTCATCACACATCATCACGAGCTTGGGCGACTCAGGACTTTTGGTAGGTATTCAAGGAGCTGAGATCGTTGGATACACACCGAACCATAGCTGAATCAACACACCGACACGCTGGATGTCACGACTGCCTCAACAACCGCCTCCCGTCGCTGCTCAAGTGCCGCAACCACCAGATCAATAATTCTCGACATCCCATCCAACTCAGCCAACGCCTCAACCGGGGCTAGCTCACGCTTGTCGAGGTCGACAGTCAGCTCTCCGAGCCGCCGATTCTGCCGGGCCACCCACGTTGCAATGTCCTCACGATTGACGGCGTTACTCCGACGCACCGATCCAGCCATTCGTGTGACTGCCCTCAATTTTTCCAGGATCGGCGCCTGCTGCTTCTCCCACGCTCGCTCCCATGTAGGCGACATCGTCAAAATGGAAACAGTATCGACGATGACGTCATCGCCATCGTCGAGAGCCGCCGAACGTTCCTGCAGACTCTTCGCGCTGTCGTATACGCCTTTACCGAACCAGTCGAATCCCTGCGGATCGCCGAACTTCCGCCACGCAAGCGTGACATCATAATAGTCCTGCTCAAAACTCTCATAGCGTGCTGCAAGCGCTCGCGATTCGGGAGCACTCGAGTCAAGGGTACCTACCCGGAGAGCAGTCGAGTCATAATCGTAGGTCACTTGACCATAGGAACTGGCCGCCGACCTCGCCATACGGCGAGAAGCAAGACCACGACGAAGATAGAGAAAGAGTTTTACTGCACCCCAACAACTTAGAACAGCAGCTACGGCGACGCCGGCTCGCGCGAGTCCGCTACTGTAGGCTCCTAAGTACCTCTCAGCCTTATTGCCCATGGCCAGGACGCCACCATTCCAGTCGCGACCGGAGAACTGGGCCGCCGCCGTATCCTGAATCGCGACCTGCTCTGAGCGTTCAAGTGAGATATCTGCGCCCGGGTACACGCCGACCTGATGCGCTCGGGGCGCCACCGCGATGACGACGACTCCTTTTTTCCAACTTCTTTTGTCGGCCGTCCTAATGTCATTACGATATTCCAGCTCCTGATCAGCGAATGACGCTACAGCTGCGTCCAGGTTCTGAATTCCCCACCCAGAAAGAGAAATAACTTCGAAACGAATGTCCTGGCGAAATCTCAGTTTCCCCAACTCGCGCTCGAGCAGCCCGCGATCAAAAACTCCTGCCTGGTCGTGCACGCTGACAGTCGGCGCATAACCCATCACGGGAGAGAAGAATATCATGACCGGCAGAGCAAGAACCATAGCCATACACAGTGAGACATTCAACGCAAATGAGATCGCACTCGACGACCCACTTCTTTTGTGTTCACGATTTTCTCGAGTCATTTGCGTCCCGACTCACCCTTGAAATTCTTCTTGATTTCAGATTCTTGTTTCACTCCCGGCAAGGCTACAGCACATTGATAGGCGTCCGATATATCTCGAACTGGTGCGTACACGGACATAGGGCCAGGAGTTTCCGTTCTCAGGGCGACAAAGGAAGCGGCCGGCGACCAGGGGTTCATACGAACAGTCACGGAAACATTGGAGAACTCATGACCTTCATCAGCAGAATTTGAGGGCGTCACGTAGTACACACCGTGGGCGCCCACTCTAAACTGAGGCCTGGAGGAAGGCTTCGTAGCACTCTTCAGACCCTGCCGACTTTCTTCGCGGTAGCGCAGTAAGTATTTTCGATATTCTCTATAATGATCCCGGCTAGATTTACCCCAAAATAACTCATCGACCGCTTGCTCTGCGAATTTATTTGCCTCAACGGAGAGGCGGTTCAGTACACGAAGCGCCTCGGCCGGGGACATTCGTTCAGTTAACACTTTCGTAGTAGTTTCATCGAGTTCTGCCTGCTTCAGTTTACCCACTTCAGCGCCTTTTCACCAAATTGCCGATGAATCCGTGGGACATACGAGAACATACGTGCTACAGCAGCAATATCTTGTCGAACAGGCACGCACTCATTTTCCCAGGACTCCCTCCAGCTCCCCGTCTTTGATAAGAGCTGTGCGCAATTGACAACCGTTTGCTGCATGGCGCGGAGCTGCACGGAGTATGAAGGTTATTCAGGGGGTGGTGGTGTAGGTGTAGAGCATGAGGGTGGCTGTGATGGTTTGTGGGAATGTGTTCAGGGGGCGTCGGTAGTCCTCCTTGAGGATCTTCCAGGTCTTGATGTGGGCGTTGACCTGCTCGACTATGTACCTGACCCGGTTGATGCTGCGGCTGACCTTCTTGGCGGTGTCGGAGAGCTTTTTGCCGGCCGGCTTCCTTGGTGGGGTGATCATCCCTCGTCCGATGTAGCCCTTGTCGGCGACCCACCCGCTGACGTCGAGGCCCTCGAGCAGGCCGGAGGCGTCCAGGGCGGCGACGTCATGGGTTGAGCCCGGGCAGGGATCCGAGACCCACACCAGACGACCGGCGGGGGTGACCAGGACCTGGACGTTGAGCCCGGTGCGCTTGTGCTTGCCCGACCACAGCTCGGGGTGGGCCTTCCAGCTCCAGCAGGGTATCAGGGTTCCGTCCAGGACGTAGTCGCAGCCCGGGGCGACCTCCTCGGCGGTGATGAGGTAGCCGTCCAGGGCGCGGGTGACCAGCTCAGTCAGGGTCTTGACGGCCCGGGGAGACGGTGGGCTGGGACACGCCGAGCAGCTCACCGATGGCAGCCTTGGGGAAGGTTATGGCGAAGGTAGATCAGTGTCGCCTGCAGCGACCAGCGACCCGGCCACCCCGAGGATCGCCGGGATGGTGTGGAGCGGTTTGCTCTGGCTGATCCACTGGGTCAGCTCGGCGAACTGATGGGCACTCAGCCCGGTGGTACACTTCACGGCGATGGCTCGTTTCCATAGGGGCTTTGTCTGGCGACAAGAATTCTCCCACAGGAACGAGCCATCACCCCTGCATAACACACCCACCCAAACCCCAACACCCTCCCTGAATAACCTTCTATGTCTTGGCATACTCAGCGAGACGACTACGTCTCATGCCGAACCACTGAAGACCAACCGGGTTCCCGATAATCTTCCAGGCACGCTCAAGCCGGCGATAGTGCCGTTGAAGAACAGTATATCTGGCGATCACCTGAACGCCATAAATATCATTGGTGGGGATGAGTTGAAGATAGTCGCCAGCGGCCGCACGCCCGACTACCGCCTGAGAGTACGCCTCACGCGCCTCCTCGATGCCGGACCTCGCCCGTTTCCCTCGGCCTAGATAATATCGAGTCCATTGGTTCGCCGCAACGAAGAAGATAACAAATAATGTGATCGTTGCACATACCCTGGCAGGATTTAACTGAGCACCAATGTAGTCAGATGCAACTTTGGCGGATTCTAAAACACGCCCGACCTCGTCGCGTTCTATCATTTTCAACTCCGTGACGTCCCATACTTCCTCCCTTCCCTTTTCGCTGATCTGCAGCCGGGAACCGTAGTAGTATCCCGCTACCTGCCCCCTCCAGCCTTTCATCATAATTGGCGTTGGGTGCAGCAGCGATCACGAACACATTGTCGGCCCAACGTTCAGAATCCGTCCATGATATCCAAGGGACGTCAGTGGCGTGGGTGCGGGCGTAGTTCTGAACCTCCTGCTCAAGGTTTTGAACTTTCGAGTTGCTCACATCAACCACAGCAATATGAGTCGGCTGCCGGAAGGTAAGCTTCTTAAGGTCGGACTCAATGAAGTCCTGAGGAAGAACACCGGGCTCATCATGAATCTCGACCGTCGGGTGGAACTGCTTCGAGGGGTAGAAGGGTGATTGTCCACCATTGATGATGAATGGAGCAGCAACAAGAGCCACACCGATGAGGAGATTGCCCACGTAGCCGAGGATCGCTCTCATCCCACCGAGCTCAGATACCGTTGGCAGCTTCTTCACAGCACTGCACCCCCAGGATTCGGGGCCGTGTCCGCCCGGGCCGCGGCGCCTGCGTTGACAGCGGCATCGAGCTCAGCCAATCCGGCCGTCCTCTCAGCGAGGCGAGTGGCCTGAGCGAGAACACCACGACCAAACCACTGAGCACCGTGCGGCTCCCCCGAAGTCCTTCCATAACTGGCTGACGGTGTCGTACTCGTCATGAAACCGTCTGTAGTCGGAGCCAACGTCCCGGCTCTGGTGGGACTCTTCCGGTACGGTTCCCACCTGCAGCTCGGTGAGATCGTAGGTGTAGACGATCCGCATCATCTCATGGTGTGCCCCTTGAGCACGCCGCCGAGCAGTCATGCCCCGCCACAAGTAGTAGACAAGCCATCCGGTTCCCACAGGGAAGGCGAGGACTCCGCCGACCACCCGCACAATCATGCTGCTTCCATCGCTTGAACCGATGTATATCGCCAGCTGCCGCCCCATCGCCACGGTCCCGTCATCCCAGTCGCTCTGAGCGTAGTGGCTTCCCGCCGCGTTCTCGATGGCCGTCCGTTTGTCGGCTGACAGTTGCAGGTCCTTCGCCGCGTAGCAACGTACCCAGTGAGACTCGGGCGCTACCACGAAGAGGATCGTTCCATTCACTGGGCTATCGACGTCGGAATCCTTGAACCAGGACGAGCCTTGTGTGCCATCACTCGCGTACTTGACAATCTCCTCATCAATATTGCTGATACCCGATCCGGGGACCGAGAGCACCGCGATGCGAACCTCACGATCGTAGACCTGCTCCTCCAGCCCATGGCGAAGAGCCTGCTCGTGATAGATACCGGCCTCATCACGAACTTCCACGACAGGACGATGCCCAGATGCGATTGGATACAGGAGCGCCGCCGGTAGAAGCAGGATCGAGATCAACGCCCCAGCTATATTCAGGAGGAAGATTGCGACTGCTCGAATACCCCCAAGACGGACAATCGCAGATTGCTTCATGTGACATTCCTTGTTGACAATCGAGCCGGCTCCGAACGACGCGCCGCGTCTGCTCTCACTGGTCGAGGTTAGCAGCATCAATTTTCCGATTTTTTCCATGTAAATCTAGTTCGTCGTCGCAAGCCATGCCGTCAGCCCCCGGGAGGAGCCGATCCGCTGGCGCAAGGGCGATGGTCGACACCGACCGCACCGGCCCCGGCGACCGGGACAGACGGCCGTAGAAAAGAGGCTCTCACGTTGCTGCGAGGATTGCCGACGTACTCCGCGGACTTCTTCCCCATGGAGGGCCAGGCCTCCGTCTCAGTCCTTCCGCCAGAACCGGGACTTGGCAGCGTCCTGGATGCCGGTCTCCTGGCTGCTCGTCATCTTGCCATCCTCACCGAAGGAGCCGCCATCAGTAATGCTCGTACCGTTTCCACCGGAGAAGCTGCTCGCCCCTCCCGCACCGCCATTCAGAATCTGGACATGCCTCAATGAGGAGACGTAGTCGGATAGCAGATGAGCCACGAATACCGCTGCCGCTCTCGGCCCGCCAATCTTGCCCAACCTCGATGATCGCACCATCAGCACATCTTTTCACTGATGAAAGCTGGTTCCGACGTTATTCAGAAACTGGATGACGAGCCGGATCCTGAGAACCCGCCTCCGCTGTAGCCGCCGGAGAAGCTGCTTCCCGAGAAGCTGGACCCGGAGCCGGAGCTGCTCGATGGCGTGTAGGAGGAGGCCGAGCTGTAGCCCACCACCAGGTCGGAGACCGGGGTGAAGGGAGCTGAAGGACCCACCGGCGCCGGAGCCCGAGCTGGACGAGCCGATGGCGGAGATGGCCGGCGAGGAGGGGTTGAGTCGGATCGTCGAGTGCGGGTTGTAGCTGCCGTGTCCGCCGCCCAGGTACCAGTAGCCGGCATAGGCGGCCTCCTTGGACGAGCTCGAGTCGTCATAGCGACGACGGCGCTCGTCGGCGTAGCTGGAGGTGTCGGCGTCAATGGCCTCGCGCGCGAGCCGGGCGGCCTTCGTCTTCGTCTCACTGGCGATCTCGTCGAGCTCGTCGAGCGCGGCCGAGGGCTGGAGTGAACCGGCCTCCAGACTGGAGGTCATGTCGTCCAGGCGCTGCTTGCGGGAGCGTACCCACTCCCGCTCCTCCTTGGTGCGCTCGGCGATCGAACCGCTCTCGGCGGCGTCGGAGCTGTCGATCTCGTGACACAGCCGCCGCAGCGACTGCAGGTCCTCCAGAACCGGCCCCTGCTCGTTGCTCCAGACTCGGTCCCAGCCGGGCGACAGGCTCAGGAAGGTCGCGGTGTTGGCGATGACGTCGTCGAGAGAGTCCAGAAGCTCGGAGCGCTTCTCCAGCTCGGTGGCCCGTCCCAGCACCGGCATGCTGAACCACTGGGCGCGGTAGGGGTTGCCGAAGTCCTGCCAGGAGCGGGTGACCTTCTCATACTCGCTGCGGAACCAGCGGTAGCGGGCCATGACCTGGGCCCCGTGCGGCTCGTCCTCGGGAATCGTGCCGGCCAGGAGCTCGGTGGTCTCGTAGTCGTGGGTGACCTGCGAGTAGTGGCGCAGCGCCTCGCGCGCCCGGCGTCGCGCCGTGAAGCCGCGCCACAGGTAGTACGAGAAGCCAGGCGAGGCCCACGAGCGCCAAGATTCCGGGCAGGATGTAGGTCATGCCGACGTCACCACCGCCGGGCCGGCCGATGACGTCGGCGGTCTTGGCCGCCATGGAGACGGTTCCCCCGTACCAATCGGCCTGCCGGTACTGGTTCTTGGCGGCGTCCTGGATGGCGGCCTGCTGCTCCAGGGGGACCGCGACGTCCTCACCGAAGTAGCAGCCCACCTTGCGCGCCTCCGGGGCGACCGCCAGGATCACCAGGCCATCACTCCAGTAGTTGGAGTTCGACGTCGAGATCCACGGGACGTCGGTGTTACCCGCGTGCGAGCGGGCGTACTCCAGCACCGAGTCGTTGAGGTTGTCGACATCCCAGCCCGGGACCGTGAGTACGGCGACGTGGACGTCCTGGCGGAAGCGCATCGCCTGGATCTCCTTGGCCAGTGGCTCGCTCTGGAGTATCCCGGCCTCGTCATGGACCTCCACGCTGGGGTGGTGGCTGCCGCCGAAGGGCCAGATGACCATGACCGGCAGCACGGCGATGAGGGCCAGGCTCACCACCACATTGGCGACGAAGGCTGTCACCGACCAGATTCCGCCGAGCCCGACGATGCCGGACTGTTTCATGTGCTTCATCTGCTCTTCCCTTTCTTTCTACGGACGTAGAGGCTTAACTGCTGCAAGGCTGAGTGGCGGGCCTGCCTCGGAGAGTCCGAGCCGGGTCCTCTGCCGGCATCAAGTGCCCGGGAGGGTCCCGACCCGGGGATATCCCGTGCCGACACTCGGGTACCGGCGAGCTCCGGCGTCGAACTCGTTGAGGGCCGGCCCGGTGCTGGCGGCATGCAGTGACAAGACGCTCACCGACCGGCGGGTGTCGGCCGCGATCCAGGCGAGCTCGTCGAGAGCAGCCGAAGGTTGCAGCCGGCCCTCTGACAGCTCGGCGGTCATCTCGGTGAGCCGCTGATGATGGGCACGGACCTGTTCGCGCGCCTCCACCGTGCCGCCGGGTGCGAAGGCGAGGCAGTCGATCTGCTGGCACAGGCTTGAGAGCAGGCCCAGGTCCTGGAGAACCGGCCGCTGCTCGTTGTACCAGATCTGCTTCCAGCTGGAGGACAGGGTCAGAAACGCGGCACTGCCGGCGATCGCGTCATCAGTCGAGTCCAGTGCCGCGCAGCGCCGCGCGAGCTCGGTGACCCTCCCGAGCATCCCCGGCTCGAACCACTGGGTGCCCCGGGGGCTGCCGAGGTCCTGCCACGTCCGGGTCAGGCTGTCGTACTCGTCGCGGAACCAGCGGTAGCCGGCCATCACCCGGGCCCCATGGGACTCGCCTTCAGGAACGAGACGGGCCTGGAGCTCGGTGGCCTCGTAGTCGTAGGTGACCCGCGAGTAGTGGCCCAGAGCCTGCTCGGCCAGGTGGCGCGCGTTGAAGCCGCGCCACAGTAGTAGCCGATGCCGCCGGCACCCAGAAGAAGCAGCACGATCGAGGGCGGCAGGAGGAAGGGCGCCCACGCCGCAGCAGCCACCGGTGAGAGCACTGCCGCCAGGGCGGCAGTCACGACTGCTGAGAAGGCCAGCAGCGAGCGGATCCCGCCGAGACGAACAATGAGGGGCAGGTGCGTAGGCGGCATCGTCTTCCTCTCATCGTCCCTTGCGGCCTGGTCGGCTGGTGGCCCCGTGGGTCACCCACCGCGCCTCATCCTTCCCCCGCAGACACACCACCCACCATGGGGAGAGCAACACGGGGCGTCCCCGACAAGGGGACACCCCGTGGACGTGGAACCGGGAAAGAGCCTAGTGAGCAGGTCGGCCCACCGGCAGGGTCAGACGCCCCGTGCCGGGCGGGGCAGCGCCCCGTCCGACGCGGCCGGTTCTGATTCGCATCCGTGCGACCGGCGCCGGTCTCGCGAGTGTCGGCGTGGCTTCGGGGATAGCTCTCGATCGGACCGGCTCAGGACCGGGCGGCGATGGCCTCGATCTCGACGCCTGCCCCCAGAGGCAGGGCGGCCACGCCGAAGGCGGCCCGGGCCGGGAGGGTCTCACCGGTGAAGTAGCGGGCGTAGACCTCGTTGACGGCGGCGAAGTCGGCGATGTCGGCGAGCAGGACCGTAGTCTTGACGACGTCGTCGTACCCGAGCCCGGCCTCGGCCAGGATGGCGCCCACGTTCTTGAGGACCTGCTCGGCCTGGGCCTGGATGTCACCCTCGACGAGGGCACCGGTGGCCGGGTCGAGCGGCACCTGGCCGGAGACGAAGACGAGCGAGCCGGCCTCCTGACCGGTCGAGACGCCCTGGGAGTAGGGGCCGACGGCGGCGGGGGCGCTGGTCGTGGCGATACGGCTGACGGTCATGGTTCCTCGTTCCTCCTGGACACTGGGGTTCGGCCGCGCCCCTGATGAGCGGAGCGGCGGCCCGGGTGGCAGCGCAGGAGCGCCGACGCCCGGGCCAGACTACCCATGTCCCTCGCTTCGCCTGCTTCCTGGACTCGGGGCTGGTCGGCCGCATCCGGTCGGCCGCATCCGGTCAGCTCACTCCCGCTTGGCTCCCATGTCTGAAGCAATCTTCCGCGAAGCCGCCCAGCATCCGCTCACGCGACGACCTGACCGCCCAGGACCTACGGCACTTCCCCGCGGGCCCTCGCGGCGGGTCCTCCCACAACGCCGTCGTCGTCGGACATGGCGCCCCCGCCGATCACCACGTCCCAGCCTCGGAACGGCCAGTGTTTCGCACAGCGAAACGGGCTGATTCAATCAGTGGTACGTGACACACTGTGCCCCATGCACGCACGCGCAGGACAGCCAGCACAGCCCGAAGACCTCATCGACGTCGACGAGGTCGTCTCCGCCTACTACGACCTCGTCCCCGACCCGACCATCCCGGCCCAGAAGGTCGTCTTCGGTACCTCCGGGCACCGCGGCTCCTCCCTGGACACCGCCTTCAACGAGGCGCACATCGTGGCCACGACCGCCGCCATCGTGGAGTACCGCCGCTCCCAGGGCACCGACGGCACCCTTTACCTGGGGCGCGACACCCACGCCCTGTCCGAGCCGGCCTGGCGCACCGCCGTCGAGGTGCTCTCGGGCGCCGGCGTCACGACTGCCGTTGACGCGCGCGGCTCCTACACGCCGACCCCGGCCGTCTCGCACTCCATCCTCCTGGCCAACGGCGCCGGCACCGAGGCCGGTGTGCGCACCGCCGGGCCGGGACTGGCCGACGGCATCGTGGTGACCCCCTCCCACAACCCACCGCGCGACGGCGGCTTCAAGTACAACCCGCCCACCGGCGGCCCGGCCGGATCGGACGCCACCAGCTGGATCGCCGACCGCGCCAACGAACTGCTGGCCTCGGGCTGGCAGGACGTCCCCCCGCGTCCCGTTCACCGAGGCGCTCGACGGTCCCTACGTCATCAAGCACGACTACCTGGAGACCTACGTCGCCGACCTGGAGAACGTCATCGACCTCGACGCGATCCGCGAGGCCGGTGTGCGCATCGGGGCCGACCCGCTGGGCGGCGCCTCGGTGGACTACTGGGGCGCGATCGGCGAGCGCTACAGCCTGGAGCTCACGGTGGTCAACCCCAAGGTGGACCCAGCCTGGCACTTCATGACCCTGGACTGGGACGGCAAGATCCGCATGGACTGCTCCTCCCCCAACGCCATGGCCTCGCTGCGCGAGAGAAGATGACGCCCGACGCCGAGGGCAGGACCCCCTACGACGTCGCCACCGGGAACGACGCCGACTCCGACCGCCACGGCATCGTCACGCCCGACGGCGGGCTCATGAACCCCAACCACTTCCTGGCCGTGGCCATCGAGTACCTCTTCACCCACCGGCCCGGCTGGCCCGCCGATGCCGCCGTGGGCAAGACGCTGGTCTCCTCCAGCCTCATCGACCGGGTGGCTGCAGCGATCGGTCGCACCCTCATCGAGGTTCCGGTGGGCTTCAAGCACTTCGTGCCCGGGCTGCTGGACGGCTCGATCGGCTTCGGGGGCGAGGAGAGCGCGGGAGCCTCCTTCCTGCGCAAGGACGGCACCGTGTGGACCACGGACAAGGACGGCATCATCATGGCCCTGCTGGCCAGCGAGATCATCGCCGTCACCGGCAAGTCCCCCTCCCAGCTGCACGAGGAGCAGGTGGAGCGCTTCGGCGCCAGCGCCTATGCGCGCATCGACGCCGCCGCAACCAAGGAGGAGAAGGCCAAGCTCGCCGCCCTAGCCGCCGAGGACGTGACCGCCACCGAGCTGGCCGGCGAGGAGATCACCGCCCGGCTGGTCGACGCGCCCGGTAACGGGGCCGCCATCGGCGGGCTCAAGGTCACCACCGAGGACGCCTGGTTCGCCGCCCGCCCCTCGGGCACGGAGGACGTCTACAAGATCTACGCCGAGTCCTTCAAGGGCGCCGACCACCTGGCCCAGGTCCAGGAGGAGGCCAAGCAGGTGGTCTCCGCGGCTCTGGGCGGCTGACGGAGGCACCGGGAGTCGGGGGCCGGAGTACCCTGACCCACACGCCCTTTCCCACGGCCTGGGATATTCTGCGCGGCGGGGGCACCTGCCGCTCCGGGCAGGGACGTTCGACGCCGTCGGGGACAGGAGTCCTGTACCCGCACGCGTGGGATGTCCCCGCCCGCATGAAAAGATGCCCGGCCGTGGCATCGGGGGGCGCGGAGCCACGGGTGTCTGTTCGACGTCGGGCGATCGACTGGTGAGAATACGGGTATGGACACCACCGGCTCCACGACCCTGCACATCCGCACGGCCCGGACGGCACCGGCGCAGCAGGCGCAGGACGCGGCCATGGCGGCCGCCCTGGAGGCCATCTGCTTCCCACCCGAGCAGGCCGCCAGCCCGATGACGATCGCCGAGCGGATGGCCCACTACGCCGACCACTTCTGGCTCATCGAGGACGAGGGCGGCACGCTGCTGGCGCTGGTCAACGGCCTGTGCACCAACGAGCCCAATCTGAGCGACGAGATGTACGAGTCACCCACGATGCACGACCCCGACGGGGCCTGGCAGATGATCTTCGGCGTCGCCACGGCGCCGGCCGCCCAGGGGCAGGACTGGCCACTCGCCTGCTGCGCACCGTCATCGAGGCGACACGCGCCCACGGCCGCCAGGGCCTGGTGCTCACATGCCTCGATGACCTCATTCCCTTCTACGCGCGCCTCGGCTTCGCTGACGAGGGGCTGTCCACCTCGAACCATGGGGGCGTGCCCTGGCACCAGATGCGGCTCACCCTAACCTGATCGTCCCGCCGCGCAGCGCCGGACGGAAACGTTCGACGCCGTCGGGAACAGGAATCCTGTGCCCGTACGCGCAGGACGTCCCCGGCTGTATGAACGAGTCCCCGGCCGCACGCAGGGGTGAGCGACTAGGGTGACGGGTGTGAGCCAGTCCCGCCCGTCGAGGCCGTCCAAGCACCACGTCGAGCACTCCTCCACGTCCGCCGACCACGCAGGGGGCCCTGAGCCGTCTGCGTCCTCCAAGTCGCCTGCCTCACCCGACATCGTTGACTCCACCTCGCCCGACAACACTGCCGGCCCGGTATCGAACAGCACCACCGCACCACGCCGCGCCCCTCCCAGCAGTCCCGCCCCGGCCCGCAGGACGACATCATGCTGGCCACCGGCAGGCCCCGGCAGGTTGAGCGTCCTAAGCCCCCCACCCAGGAGCAGATCCGCCGTCAACCCGGCCGCAAGGCCTGGGTCCCCAACCAGCACGGAGCCTGGTCGATGCTGGTCCTGCCACCGATCGTCGGCTGGGTCGTGGGCGGCTTCAGCTGGGTGAACCTCCTGTTCCTGCCGGCGTGGTGGGGCGGTTACCTCACCTACTGGTCCTGGTCGCAGTGGCTACGCACCCGCTCGGCCCGCAAGCGCGCCCTCATTATGCTGCCGCTCCTGGTCTACACCGGGTGGACGGCCTCCCTGGCCCTCATCACCCTGCTCGCGGCGCCCTACCTCATCCAGTGGGCGGTGCCGCTACTGCCGCTGTTCGCCATCGCGCTGCACCAGGTGTGGCGCGGTCACGAGCGCTCGCTGATCTCGGGACTGTCGACGACGGCGGCCGCCTCCCTCATGGCGGCCGTCACCTACAGTTTGGCGGTCCGCGGTGAGGGCGGGTTCCTGGGTCTGGGGACTCCGAGCACTCCCCTGCCGGGGACCTCCCCCAATGGCGCTCTGACGGGCTGGTCCTGGATGTGGCTGGTCACCGCGCTGACAGCCGCCTACTTCTGCGGGACGGTCCCCTACATCAAGTCGATGATCCGCGAGCGCTTCAACTACGTGCTGCTGGCCGGAACGGGGGCGGCGCACGCGGCGGTCGCGGTGGTGACGTTCTGGCTGGCCTCGTCGGGGCTGCTGCCGTGGGGGCACGCCGTCCTCTGGACAGTGCTGGCCGTGCGATCACTGGTCATGCCGCTGTGGCAGTGGAGCCTGGTGCGCCGGCGCCACCGTCCGCTGCGCCCAGGCACGATGGGCATCGTCGAGGTTGTCATGTGCGTGGCCTTCCTGGTGACCATCTCAGTCTGACAACGTCTGACAACTCGGTGCGACGACGCCGTAACCGCCTCACCCTCTCGGCTGCACCCGCTCCGGCGGGTCTCAGTGCTCGGCGCTCCAGGCGGCCGCGGCGGCCAGGACCCTCTCGTTGTCCGATGTCGTCCCGATCGAGACCCGCACGCCCTCGCCGACGAAGGGACGCACGAGAATGCCGGCGGCGCGGAAGTGCTCGGCCAGCGCCGCCGTCTCGTCGCCCACACCGAGCCAGAAGAAGTTGCCCTGAGCATCGGGAACCTGCCATCCCTGGGCCCGCAGGGCGTCTACGACCCGGTTGCGCTCGACGGCGATGGTGGCCGAGCGCTCGGCGGTGCGGGCCAGCTCGGCCTCCCCCAGCGCCGCGGCAGCGGCGGCCTGCGCGGGCAGGTTGACCCCGAAGGGCGTGGACACCGAGCGGATGGCAGCGGCCAGGCCCGGCTCGCACACGAGGTAGCCCACGCGCATCCCGGCCAGGGCGTGGGCCTTGGAGAAGGTTCGCGAGACCACGAGGTTGGGGGCATCGGCCAGGAGGGTGAGGGCATCGCCGGCCTCGGGGTCGGTAACGAAGTCGAGGTAGGCCTCATCAATGAGGACGACGACGTCGCGCGGCACACCGGTCACGAGATCAGCCAGCTCGCGGGCGGTCAGGATCGTCCCGGTGGGGTTGTTGGGCGTGCAGGCCATGACCACACGGGTGCGGGGGGTGATGGCCGCCAGCATGGCGGGCACGTCGTGACGGGCGTCGGGGGTCAGCGGGACGCGCACGGCCCTGGCTCCGGCGACGGCGATGCAGATCGGGTAGGCCTCGAAGGAGCGCCAGGGGATGACGACCTCGTCACCGGGCCGGCAGACGGCGTCGAGCAGGTGCTGGATGAGGGCGACTGAGCCGTTGCCGACGACGACCTGCTCGGCCTCCACGCCCCACCGGCGGGCCAGCGCCTGCGTCAGGGTCTCGCCGGTCATCTCGGGGTAGCGGTTGACTCCGGCCACGGCGCGGGTGATGGCCTCGACCACCGACTTCTGCGGGGGGAAGGGCAGCTCGTTGGAGGAGAGCTTGGCGATCTCCACCGGGCTCGCGGCATCGGGCCGGGCCCCGGGCACGTAGGCGGGCAGGGCGGCGACGTCGGGGCGGATGCGGACCGTCGTCGTGGGCTCGTCGTTCAGACCGGGAGCAGGGGAGCTCGGGACCGGTTGGCCGGTCGGCGGGGTCGCTGAGGAAGTCATATCCCCATCTTGGCATCACCACAGGTTTCCCAGGCACAATGTCCCTATGGAGATCGTGGCACGAACTATCGGAAACGCGGCCGGTCTGTGGCTGGCCACGCGCCTCCTGTCCGGGCTGAGTGTGCCCGAGGGGGTGAGCACCGCCCAGATGTGGCTGAACCTGCTGGTCCTGGGCCTGGTGCTGGCACTGGTGAACTCGCTGGTCAAGCCCGTGGCAAAGTTCCTGACCTTTCCGCTCTACATCATCACCTTCGGGCTGTTCGCCCTGGTGGTCAACGGCACGATGCTCTCCCTGACCGGTTGGCTCACCGACCACATCGCCGCGCTGGGCACCGGCGGCTCAGTACCGCTGGGGCTGGAGGTCTCCACCTTCAGTGCCGCGGTGATCGGCTCGATCATCATCTCGGTGATCTCCTCGATCATCGCCGCGATGCTCGTGCGCCGCGAGGACTGACGAGGTCGGCCGCAGTCGGCTCCGGGCGGCGCTAGTGCTCACCCGATGGCTGTGGGGCCGGGGTCGGCAGCTCGTAGGAGGGTTTCGATGACGGGACCTTGCCCTGGTAGCCCGTGTCCTGGTTGCCGGTGGCATCCTTGTACACCCCGCTGGAGTCGGTGTCGCGTTGGACCGCAAAGGTGTACTCGGTAGTGGTCGCCCCTGCTCACCGGCGCCTGAGGCGTGGGAGAAGGACGTGCGCCAGTCGGCCAGCTCCGGGGCCCGTTCCTCCAGGCCCTCAGTGGCCTGTGCGTAGACGTCCGAGGCGTGGGGGTAGCCGCCCACGTCCATCTGGTGGGTGTCGAGCATGGCGACCTGGCGGTGGGGACCGGTGGGCGTGGGGGCGGCGTCGAGCCCGGGGACGGCGTCACCGGCATTCTCCAGGTGGAGGGCGTGGACGTCGTCGGGGATGGCGGCGCCCGCGGTGGGCGATCCCGGCCGTGAGGACCGTGGTGATGTTGTACCGGTCCTGGATCGCAGGGTCGGCGGCGATGTTGGACACGGTGATCCCGCCCTGGGAGTGACCGTAGAGGGCGACCTCCTCTCCGGGCTGGATACCGGCCTGGCGCATGGCGGTGACGACGGCGCTCTCCATGGCCGTGGGGGTCCCGCCCACCCCCTCGAGGTTGGTGAGCAGGTCCTGCGGCTCACCGTCGCCGACGGTCCAGTCGGTGGTTCCGGGGACGTAGACGACCCAGGAGACGCGGCCGTCGGCGTGCTCGACCCGTTGGATGGAGATGACGCCGGCCTCCTCGTAGTCCTGCCCCAGGGATCCTCTGGGAGGCCTGCAGCTCCTGGCAGTGGGTGATCGTCTCGGAGATGCTCTGCGGAGACCTGGAGTCCTTGCCCTTGCCGGTCATGCCGGCCTGCACCGGGCTGCCCAGCCCCAGGGGGTCCTTAGTGGCGGGAGGAAGCACGGTGGATCCGCTGCCGCCCACGGGGGTGACCGTGATCCCGATCTGGCGCCCGTAGAGCCCGGCGCCCAGTGCCGTCGCGTTCATCCCCAGGTACGCGGTGACGCGCTGCATGGGCGTGAGGCTGGTGGTGTCCACGGTCCGGGTCCCCACGGGCACCTGACCGGGGAGGTGCTGCGTCACCCACGGGTCGAGGCGCTCGGAGACCTGCTTGAGGTAGGCCTCGATCGTGGCGGACTCCCGCCCGGTCCTGGCCTTCTGGAGCCAGAGTGTCAGCAGAACGATCCGCACGGCGTCGTCCTTGACCCACCGGGCGGTGGCCGGGTCGGCCAGCAGGAGGTGCAGGGCCTCGGCAACGGCCTGGCCGTCCTCGCTGTCCGCCAGCTTCGCGTAGAGGGGGCTGCCGGGCGTCGTCAAGAGCGTCGCCAGGCCGGTGGGACCCGAGACCGCTGCGGAGATGCCGCGCCCCAGCGCCTGGTAGGCCAGGCCACTGTCGAAGGCCCGGATGTCCACGGGGCCCACGAGGCCGGGACCGGGCGTGGCGCCGCCCTCGGCGAGCGTGTGGGCCTGGGAGCAGGCGATGACGTCGGAGGCGATGCCGCGCAGGGTGTCCGCCGCGTCCTGAAGCGACCCGGGTCCTGTGCTCAAGGCGGTCAGCGACTGAAGAGCGGCGGACTTCTCCAAGTCAAGACCGAACGGGTAGACCTGGCTGCTCAGTCCGTTGTCCTGCGTGGGAAAGGAGGGGAGGATGGCGGGGTCCGGAGCGGGAACGCACTGACCATCGACGTCGTCCCAGGTCCCCTGCGGATTGAGGAGACTTCGCGGCTCGAAAGGAGACATTGGAGGAAGCGGCGGAGGTGGAGCTGCATTCACCTCAGTCACTGCAGTGGCGATGAGTGTTCGCGCATCGTCGAGTGAGCCGGCGGCGGAGGTGAGGCTGGAGGACAGGGCGTCCAGGTCGGCCGTATCGACCGAGACGCTGCCGCCCGACACGATCGTTGGGGCCAGTCCTCCCCACATGCGCCATGGGTGGCCGGTGTCCTCCGGGGCCGGTCCGTTGTACGGGGCAGGGGAGCCGCAGGTTCCGGGGACGACGGATCGGGTAAGGCGGCTTCGTCGCGTGGGGGTCCTGCTTCCAGGCGGGGTACGAGCCGCTGGGACTGTCCGTGATGACCGAACTCATGACGAGCTCATCCCAGTCGATGAGTTGCGGGCGTCTATGACGCCGACATTGGTGAAGGCCGTGTCATAGCGCGTCGCCAGCGTGGTCAGGAGCCCGGAGGCATTGTCCAGTGCCGTCTGGCAGGCGTTGGAGTCCGCTCCGACCCAGCTGGCGGGGACCGAGGCGGGGAACTGGGTGACGGCGGTGTCATAGTCCGCCTTCGAGCGTGACAGTGAGAAAGACATGACTCGACGGTAGGGCGCGCCTGGGACGCCCGCAGCGCCCACGATCCGCCCTGTGGATCAGCCCTGCAGACTGACGCCTGTGGCCCCCGGAATCCCGAACGGGGCACCGTCCTTCCGAGCCCGCTCCTCGGCTGCGCACATCCACTCAAAAAAGGACTCGGCCCGCGATCCGGTTTCCCGGATCGCGGGCCCAAGCCTCGCGAGGTCCTCCTGCGACCCGGCTTCCCATAAGGCCGGGGAGGTGGATCCTCCTTCGCCAGAGCGCTCGGTCCGGGCTCCCTAAGACCCGTTCCGAACTCGGAGACCTGCCAGTCATCGGGCTCCCCAACCCTCGTGACCGGTTCCGTCCGGCGGTAGTAACTATGTAACCGACCGATCCTGAGCGGACCCCCCGGAAACCCCTATGAACATGCTGAGAAATAGGCGTCATTCCGCCATTTCCACGTTGCCTGTGCCACATTCCGGCTGTCACTCAGGTCATTCCGGCACTTCTTCAGGCCCTTTCCCAAGGCCTCTTCATCAAACCGAGGCGGGCGGCCGGCGCAGGCACACGACGGCGTCGGCCCGGCTGTCCTCCTGGCCGTCAGGCCCGGTGACCCGGCGCTGGCGCTCCTCAGCGACGACGACCTCCCAGCCCGCCGTCGCCTCGGCCAGGCCCGTCACCAGCTCGCCGGCCGCGTAGGTCCGGGCGTGGTGCCTGTGCCAGGGCGGGTTGACGGCGTGCACGGCGGTGAGCAGGCGCCCGCCGGGGGCGACGCGGGCGGCGGCGTCGGACAGGAGGGCGACGAGGTCGAGGGAGCCCTCCTCGGGCCCGCCGTGCACGTAGAAGCTCGTCACCAGGTCGAAGGGACCCTCCGGCAGGCCGGCTTCGACGTCGTGCACCCGGCCGGTCACTCGTGAGGCGACCCCACGGCGCTCAGCCTCTCGACTCAGGCGTGCGACGGCGGTGGCGGACAGGTCCAGGCCGGTCACTCGCCAGCCGTGCTCGGCCAGCCACAGGACGTCAGCGCCCTCGCCGCAGCCGATCTCCAGGGCGGCTCCGGGCTCCCAGTCGACGGCGAGCTCGGGCAGCCAGTCGTTGGGGCGGCCCGACCAGAGCTGCTCGACCGAGGCGTAGCGCTCCTCCCAGCTCGAGGCGTGGTGACCGGCGTCGGACGGCGGCTCGGAGGGCTGCTGGCGGGAGGACGTCATGGTGCGATCTAGGCGGTGCCGGCTCACGCGGCAGGTCGCTCAGTGAAGCGCTCCGGCGGCCCCACCGGCGACCGGGCCGGTCCGCCGGAGCGCGGCCGATCTATCCTCTGCCTCATGACGATCGACACCTCCTGGGTCTCCCAGCGCAACGCCGTCTTCCTCGCCGACCCCGCCGCCCGCCTGGCCGGCAACGCCGTCGCTGCCACCGACGTGGAGAGGGTCTCCCTGGACCGGGCCGTGGTGACCACGATTGACACCTCTGTCTCCGACCTCGTCCCGGACGCCTCAATCACCGACCAGAAGCGGACGGGGCGCTGCTGGGCCTTCGCCGGCCTGAACGTGCTGCGTGCCGCCATGATCAAGGAGCTCGAGCTCGACTCCCTGGAGCTGAGCCAGTCCTTCCCCTTCTTCTACGACAAGCTGGAGAAGGCCAACGCCTTCCTCACCCGCGTCATCGCCGAGGCCGACCGCCCCCTGGATGATCGAGAGGTCGTCGCCTCCCTCCACTCCCCCATTCCCGACGGCGGCTGGTGGCCCGAATTCGCCCGTCTGGTGGCCAAGTACGGGATCGTGCCGGCCTACGCCATGCCGGACACGGTCTCGGCCGGTGACTCCGACGCGATGAACGAGCACCTGTCCACGCTGCTGCGGCGCACGGCGCTGCGCTTGCGGACCGCGGTGGCCGACGGCGTCGACCCCGAGCCGCTTCGCGTAGCGGCCCTGGAACAGGTCCACCGGATGCTGTGCATCCATCTGGGCGCCCCCGCCCAGCGAGTTCGTGTGGCAGTACCGGGACAAGAACAAGAAGTTCCACCGGGTCGGGGCGCTCACCCCGCTGGAGTTCGCGCAACGCTACGCCACCGGGGTGGAGGAGTTCGTGGTCCTCGCCCACGACCCGCGCCCCGAGATCGCGGTCAACACCCGCTACGGCATGGGCCGCAGCGATGTCATGGTGGGAGCACCGGTCCAGGACCATGTCACTGCCGAGCTCGAGGTGCTCAAGGCCGCCGCGATCGCCGCGATCCAGGACGGTGAGCCGGTGTGGTTCGCCTGCGACGTCGCCAAGCAGCGCGATAAGAAGGCCGGGATCTGGGACGCTGCCCTGCACGACTACGAGGGCCTGTACGGGGTGGACCTATCAATGACGAAGGCCGAGCGGCTGGCGGCGCGCGAGTCGGCGCTCACCCACGCCATGTGCCTGACCGGCGTCGACCTGGTCGACGGCACCGCGCGGCGCTGGCGGGTGGAGAACTCCTGGGGCGACAAGTTCGGGGACAAGGGATTTCACACGATGAGCGACTCCTGGTTCGACGAGTACGTCTTCGAGGTCGTTGTGCGCGCCGGCCGACTACCCGGCGAGGTCCGCGCCGCCCTGGAGACCGAGCCGATCATGCTGCCCAGCTGGGACCCGATGGCCTGAGGCGGCCGGGAGGACATCGGGTCCGCCGTCGGCGGTCTTGCGGCATTTCCCGACATTTTCTGCCCTTTTCCGGGAGGACCGTCCCAAGCGAGTTCACATCTGCTCCAGTTAAGGTTCGCCTTGGAAAGAGATCAGTTCATCAGGAGACGGACACGCAGATGGCACGTGGAGGACGGGGATTCCAAGGTGCGGTGCTCAAGGCGCTGCGCGTGCCGGAGCACAGGCTCACGGTCACCGGCGTGCGCGATCTCCCGCCCTACACGGAGCTGACCGTGCAGAGCCCGAGCCTTCTGGGCGCCGGAGGCCCCAACCTGCCACCCACCGCCTGGGTGCGCATGTGGATCCCGCAAGGCGGCCGGGAGTACCAGCGCGCCTACACGCTCACCCGCATCAACCGAGCTCAGGCCAGCGCCACGCTCCTGTTCCTGCACCACGAGCCGGACGGGCCGGCGTCGCAGTGGTCGAAACAGGTCAGGCCGGGGGCCACCGTGGCCGTCCAGGTCATGGGCGGCACCAGCTATCGCTCGCCGTCTCACGGCGACCGGATGCTGCTGGTGGGCGACCGCGCCTCCGCCCCCCCGCTCTCGCCGACGCCGTCAATGCCGCCCCGGCGGGCAGCCTGGCCACGGTCATCATGCTGGCCCCCGAGGCCGGCTACCTGCCCCTGGCCGCGCGCGAGCACAAGCTCATCCGACTGGCCCCCGAGATCTCCGAGGACAGGCTGCTGGCCGCCGTCGACCACACCTTGTGGGCGGACACCGGGGACATCTCGCTCGACTGGGTCTGGATCGCGCTGGAGAGCGACGCCACCAAGGCGGTGCGGCGCCACCTGGTCGCCTCGGGCATGAGCCGACGCAGCATCCAGCACCAGGCCTACTGGATCCGCGGCCGCGCCATGGGCGTGGCCTCCGAGACCTGACCCGAGGAAGCGGCACTGGGCGAGGAGCGGACTTATCCTGGAGCCGTTCATCGTCGCGATCTGTTCACCGAGGTGCTCGCCATGCGACTCATCAAGCCCGCCATTCCTGTCCTTGCCCTGACCGTCCTGGTCACTCAATCGGGAACCTGTTTCTCGGGTGGCAGTTCAGCAGTCTCAACACATCGCTGTGCATGCTCCTGCTCGGCCTGGTTCTGCTGCAAGCCCAGACCTCAGATCCGGGCGAACGCAACCTGTCGCCGTCGGGAATCCGGTTGCTGGGGATCGCCGGACTCGTCCTCTCCGGGCTCGTTCTCGCGCGCGGCCTCTACCGGTCCGACGTCGTCGCGCTCCTCATCCTGCCCGAACTGGTTCTGCTGGGTTACGTCCTGGTGCGCAGCCTGAGGGACCGGCGGCCCCGTGAGGTCGCCGCAAGCAAGCCCTCGCCCCGATAGGCCGGGCCCGGCCACCAGACTCCTCGACGAGGTCGATCGAGAACGTACTTCCGCGGCGAGGACTGCGTCTTCCCGCAGATGACTGAGAGCAGACCTCAGTCATCTGCGGGAGAAGTACGTCCTCGGGGTGGAACGCAGTTCTCGGCACGTGCCGTTCGGGGGAGGGGCTGCCGCACGCATCGGTAGCGGCGGCGCCCCGGCCAACGCGGGTCCGATGGCGCAGGACCGATATCGAAGTCGAGCGCCCGGTAGAAGCCGACGGCGTCGTCGTCGGTCTCGGCGACGACCGGCTCAGCCCCACCAGCCAGGGCATCGACGAGCACCCGCCCAACCCCGCCGCCACGCAACTCCGGAGCCACAGCGATGTACTCCAGGACGACGCCATCGGGTCGAGACACGTAGGCAGCTACTGACGTGGGCGCACCCTGCAAACCCGTGCCCACGACCTCCATGAGCGCTAGCTCCTCAGCAATGATCCTGCGCAGCTCGACGACGGGCAGTCCCGCAGCCTCGCGCATAAGCGCCAGCATCTGCTCACTGGCCAGGTCTTCCCCCCACCAGCCGTCTGACCGTTGGTCTCGTCGACATCCGCGCTCCCTCCATGGGCTCGTGATCTCTGGGCGACACAGCACTTATGACATCACAGATGCCATTGGATTTTCTCTGGTCAGAGCCAATTCCAGGGATACAGGACCGACCTGCCGTACAGGTTGACGGCACCCGGGCAGCGCTCCCCATCAGCAATGACGGACCGATTGTTGAAAATGCCACAAGGATCCGGCAGGATTTCACCTGGTCATACCATTCCCCACCATGTCCGCCCCTACGAGGTCATCTACCATGCGGCTCCTCCCCTCAGTCGTCTTCACGCTTGCCACCACCGTCCTGGCCCTCACCATCGGTGGCGGCCTGTTCGGCTGGCAAACCTCCCTCCTGACGCCCCTGAGCCTGTTGACGGTCAGTCTCATCCTCCTCCAGGCCCAGCGCGTTCAGCGGGCCGAGCCGTCCCAGCGCATCCCCGGCCCCTCGGTCCTCGCACTGGCCGTCATCGGCCTCGGGCTGGCGATCGCCCTGCTCGGCTACGGCGTCTACAACCACGACGCCGCGGCCGCCATCAACCTGCCGGCAGCCGGCGTCCTGCTCTACGTGATCGTGAACGCCTACCGCCGGCGCAAGCCCGCCTCACAGCCCGTCTTCGCCACCACCCCGACGGCTCCTCTCGCAGAGATCGGCGGCAACCTGCCACAATAAGCGGCATGGTCGACCTCTCCATCGTCTCCCCCCGCCATTGCCCTGGGCCCCCTGGACGGCCGCTACCGCGCCGTCGCCGCCCCGCTGGTCAACCACCTCTCCGAGGCCGCGCTCAACCGAGCCCGCCTGCAGGTCGAGGTCGAGTGGCTCATCCATCTCACCGACGGCGGCGTCCTACCCGGCGCCCCTCGCCTGAGTGAGACGGAGAAGGCCTACCTGCGCGGCGTCGTCGAGGACTTCGGGGCCCAGGAGATCGCCGAGCTCGGCGCCATCGAGGCCGAGACCCGCCACGACGTCAAGGCCGTCGAGTACCTCCTCAAGCGGCGCCTGGCCGCGGCCGCCCAGGCCCCCGGCGTCGTCGGCGCCGACGGCGGCCCCACCGCGCTGCCCACGGTCGGCGAGATCGTCCACATCTTCTGCACCAGCGAGGACATCAACAACCTCTCCTACGCCCTGACCATCCGCGCCGCCATCGAGCAGGTCTGGCTGCCGGCAGCCAGAGGACTGGTCGAGGACCTGGCCGCCATGGCCCACGAGTACGCCGACGCCGCCATGCTGGCCCGCACGCACGGCCAGCCGGCCACCCCCACCACGCTCGGCAAGGAGCTGGCGGTCCTGACCCACCGGCTGCGCCGCCAGTGCGCCGCGTCGAGGCCACCGAGTACCTGGGCAAGATCAACGGCGCCACCGGCACCTTCGGCGCGCACGTCGTCTCCGTTCCCGGCGCAGACTGGCAGGCGGTGGGCCGCGGCTTCGTCGAGCACCTGGGCCTGACCTGGAACCCGCTGACCACCCAGATCGAGTCTCACGACTGGCAGGCCGAGCTCTACTCCGACGTCGCCCGCTTCAACCGGATCGCCCACAACCTGGCCACGGACGTGTGGACCTACATCTCGCTGGGCTACTTCCACCAGCGCCTGAGCGCGCAGGGCTCCACCGGCTCGTCGACCATGCCGCACAAGGTCAACCCGATCCGCTTCGAGAACGGCGAGGCCAACCTGGAGATCTCCTGCTCGCTGCTGGACACGCTGGCCGCCACGCTCGTCACCTCCCGCCTCCAGCGCGACCTCACCGACTCCACCACGCAGCGCAACGTGGGTGTGGCCCTGGGGCACTCGCTGCTGGCCGTCGACAACATCCGCCGTGGCCTGGCCGGGCTCGATGTCGACCGCGCCCGCCTGGAGGAGGACCTGGATGCGACCTGGGAGGTGCTCGGCGAACCCGTCCAGCAGGCCATGCGGGCAGCCGCCGTCGCCGGGGCCACCGGCATGGCCGACCCCTATGAGCGCCTCAAGGAGCTCACCCGCGGCAAGAAGGTCACACCCGAGGGCATGCGCGAGTTCATCTCCGGGCTCGGCATGCCCGACGACGTCGAGGCACGACTGCTCGCCCTGACGCCCGCCACCTACACGGGCCTGGCCGCCGAGCTCGTCTCCCACCTGGACGACTGAGGCCCCGCCGGCCGATCAGCCGACGGCGCCGGAACCGTCGGCCGGGCAGCATCCCCTTCATAGACACTTCCGGGCCCTTCATCGACACTCTGCGACCCTTCATGGACACCTCATAGACACTTCATGCACACTATGGAGCCCTTCATCGACACTTTATGTACAATCGACATGTGATTGTCGATCTGAATGACCTCACAGAAGCCCTCGCTCGTTTGGCGCTGGAGGGCGGCGACTGCCTTGAGATCGAGGCGAAGACGTTCTCCGAGTACTCCCGCAGCGCCCTCGGACCCACGCTGTCGGCCTTCGCGAACCTTCCCGGAGGCGGCACCGTCCTCCTGGGCGTCAGCGAGGATCCAGTCTCCGTCGTCGGAGTCCAGGACCCACACACAAGCTCCGGCAAGCCCTCGTCTCACAGGCCCGTCAGGGCTTCTCCACCGAGATCGCTGTCGATACGCACGCCATCATCGTTGAGGGCAAGACCGTCATCGCTGCCAACGTGCAGGAAGCTCCCGTCAACAGCAAGCCATGCCGGTGGAAGGAGACGGGGGCGGCGTACCTCCGCCAGTACGACGGCGACTACCGCATGTCGCAGCAGGAGGAGCAGCAGCTCCTTCTGCGCCACCAACGTCCCCGGCAGGACTCCGTTGCCGTTCCCGGTACCTCCGTGGACAGCCTCGACAACGATCTGGTTCAGCGCTTTCTCCGAGCGGTTCGTACTGGCTCCACCGCGCTTAGCGGCCAACCCGACGCCGAGGTCCTCGTCAATCTGAATATCCTCACCGAGGACGGAGAGACGACCCGAGCAGGGCTGTACGCGCTGGGCCGTTATCCCCAGAGGCAGTTCCCCGGCCTGTCCATCACAGCCGCCGTCACCGACACGAACGACGCAGTCAGGGCAACGGATCGACTCACGATCGCGGGCCCCCTGCCGCAGATGCTCACCGACGCCGTCGACTGGGTCGCACGCACCACGCAGACACGCATCCGGTTCGGGGATGACGGACACGGCCGCGATGTCCACGAGTTCCCGCTCATCGCGGTTCGCGAGCTCATCGCCAACGCTCTCGTCCACCGAGACCTCTCCGAGCCCGCGCTCTCGAAAGCGATTGAGATTCGTCTGCTGCACGACCGCCTCATCATCTCCAGCCCAGGTGGTCTGTGGGGGCTGAGTGTGGATCAGCTCGGTACACGAGACGGAAAGTCTGCGGTCAACGAGCACCTCTACACCGTCTGCACCTTCGCCACGGACTACGAGGGACGGCGCGTGATCGAAGGATTGGGCTCCGGTATTCGGGAGGTCCGGCGCGCCCTGCGAGAGGCGGACATGGAGCCCGTCCGCTTTCAGGACACCGGCGTGCGCTTCACGGCTCTGCTCCCCCCCGAAGCGCGCTCCTCTCACCCGAGGATCTCACCTGGCTGTCCGGCCTTGAAGCCCACGACCTCGGCGTCGAGCAGCGCCACGCACTGGTCGAGATGCGGCACGGAAAGTCATGGACGAACTCCTCCTATCGCCGTCGCTTCGGCTGCGACTCCCAGCAGGCCCGTCGTCAGCTCCAAGAACTGGTGAACCAAGGCTATGCAGAGGCCCGAGGACAACGCGGCTCCACCTCCTACGTCCTGACCTCCGACGGCGCTCGACCGGCTTCCGGCATCAAGGAGCTCACTGTTCCCCCAGAGATCTCTACCCTGTCCACCAACGCGCCCGCCGTCTGGGCCTGTCTTGAGAACGGGCCGCGCACGCGCCAGCAGATCGTCGAGGCCACACGCCTGTCCCCACGCCAGGTGACGTACGCGCTCAAGCATCTCGAGGAGGCCGGATTCGTTGAGAAAGACGGCCGTCGGGGTGACACCACCACCACGTACCACCAAACCTGATAGGCGCACCCATCGAGATCGTCTTTCACCTGGACGACTGAGGGCTCGCAAGCAGATCAGGCCCAGACCGGGAGACGCCGGCAGGGCGCACTGGCCGGGAGTCACCGACCGGGGACCAACACCGAGAGACGCCGGCCGCCCCAGGCGCCCCGCCCGCACTGCACGAGGGTCGGGCGCTACTGGGGAAGGGTCGGGTGTACTCCATGAGGTGCGGGGGTTCGTGCAGTATGCACAACCCTTGGCCAGTACACCCCCCGCCCTCGTTCAGTAGGCCGGCCCGAGGCGGAGGTAGGCCGGAGCCGATGATGCGTCAGTGCCACCTGACCCCAGTCCAGGAGGAGGACAGGAGCCAGGCGGGGCAGGGCGGCAAAAGCTACAGCCCCGGCCCTGGACTCGATCACGCCGGCGACCTGGTGTCCACATAGCGGACACCAACGAGCCCGCCGTCGAGGCGCCCGGCGTGAACCGTTGGAATTCCAAGGTTTCTTCTCAGGATGCGAGGTCGGTGCAGTGTTCATGTCCGCTGCGTGGACGCCTCGGCGCGCTTCAGGCCTCAGAGGCAGGGCGACGCGCGTGGCTACCCGACGGCGGCTGAGGGCTGGGCCGGGGGCACGGCGCCTCCGGCCAGGAGCTGGCGGGCGCACAGCCCGGCAACGCACTCCTCGGCCGGGTTGAGGCCGAGCCGGTTGACGTCGATGTGCAGCAGGTCCAGAGCCCGGCGCCCATCGGTCCCCGCTCCCATGACCCCGATGGCGCGCCCGGCGTCGTCGGCCAGCTCGCCGATGGCCCCGGCCGCCTGGCTCCAGGAGGGGATCTCGTCGAACTGGAACTCGATGACCTCCAGCAGCTGCTGGACGATCGGCCCCAGGGCGCTGCCGTCGCGCAGGTGCGCGGGCAGGCGCGATCCCCACATCCGCAGGTGCGCGGAGAGCAGCTCGGCCTCAGGCAGCGGCGCGCTGCGGGCCGCCAGTGCCAGGAACCGCGCTGCCAGGGCCGCCCGCGGCACCGGCCTGGGAATCTGCCAGATCTGGTGGTCCAGACACCACCGGCTGGAGACATAGAAGTGGCGCTCGGCCTCCTCGACGCCGGCCACGCCCCCGTACTTGCCGTACTCGGGGCCGTAGACGTCGAAGGCGATCCCGGGCCGGCTGGCGCCGATCCCTCCGGTCATCGGGTCGGAGACGAGGCGCTCGACCGTGCGCACCTCGGTCCGCTGGGCCACGGCACCCAGCTCGCGCATGCTCGCGTAGGCATCGTCCAGGACGCCCTGAACGGCCTTGAGCCGCAGCCGGATGTGGTGCCCACGCAGGTCGACGAAGCGCAGGAAGTGCGCCGAGCGGATGTCCCACTGGCCGCGGGCCCGGGCCAGCCACTGCGCGATCTCGGGCAGCAGGGCGTCGGTGTCGTCCCCGCCGGCGCAGTAGATCCTCGCGTACAGCCAGCCGACATCCTCCGTCTGGTTGACCAGCGCCGATCCCCGCTGACGCACCGAGCTGTGCTGGGCGCGCAGGCTGCCGAAGTCGGCGGCCGCCATCTCCAGGGGCTGGATCCCCGGGATCGAGCCACCCACCTGCGGGGTCGAGCCTCCCTGACCAGGCCGCTCAGCCTGCTCGCCGGCCCGCGAGCGCCCGCCGAGCCAGCGCAGCCGCCGGGAGCGGGTGAGCCGGCTGGGCTGGTTGCGCTGCTCGCGCCGGCTGGACTGGGCGTCGTCATGCGTGCTCATGCCATGCCTCCCAGGTTCTTGGACCACTGGAGTCCCACCAGGTACTCGGCCACGGTGGGCTCACCGTCCTGTGTGAGCCCCAGGGCCTCGCCGCGGGCCGGGAGGGCCTCGACGAAGCTGATGTGCGCGGCGGCGGGATCGATCCAGCCACGCAGCGCCAGCAGCGAGACCGGCGAGGTGAGGTCCACGTAGCGGGGCTTGTGCTGATCGAAGGTGGCGCCCTGAGAGGGCATGTGCTGGTGGACGAACACCTCCGTCGGTATCCCCCACTGCTTGCGCAGGTCGTCCATGTGCAGCAGGGTCGTGGTCAGGTCGCGGTCCATGAGCGGGGCGATCTGTGCCGCCGGGAAGGTCCAGGACTCGCGCCGGGTCACCAGCCGGCCGGCCACGGTCCGCTCGGAGTGCATCACCTCATCGGGCAGGGCCCGTTGAGGTCCCGACGCCGACTGGTCCAGTGGTCCGCGAACGGGGGCAGCCGGGACCACGGGTCGCTCAGCAGCACCAGCCAGGACAGGTATCCGCCCAGGAGGTACTGGGGAGTCAGACCCAGATAGGCCAGCCCCACGGGCCCGGCGTCGTCGGCCAGGAACAGGGTGCTCGTAGCCGGGTCGTGGACGAGCCGCAGGGAGCTGAGGGGGACCGTGTCCGGCGCCCCCGGCTCACCGGGCAGGCCCAGCGGCGGCAGGAGCCCGCAGGAGACGGCCTGGCCGGTGTTGCACTCGGTGCTGGCCTGGATCTCCAGGACCCGCTCGGTGCCCCAGGCGGTGCGGATCCGCGTGGCCAGGCGCTCCCGGAAGCCGGAGCCCAGGAGCCGGTGGAACCGGGTCTGGAGCGAGCCATTGGCATTGGTGAAGGCGTTGACGACGGTCAGTCCCCCCGCCGGCGGCGTAGGTCCGGGCGCTGGGGGCCACCGGCTGGAGGAAGGCGCCCAGGTGCCTCGGCGAGCCGGAGAGCCCACCGGGCAGGGCGGCGCGCTCCGTATCGGGGCCGGCGGCGTAGTCGAGCCCGGCGGCGCGCAGCATCTCCTTGTCGCCGTCGGGGGCGTGGGCGATGGTCATGAAGAAGGCGAGCGGGTCCTTGCACACCCCACCGCTTCCGAACAGCGCGACGAACCGGGCCACCATGAGGTCGTAGATGTGGGAGCGGGCCACCCACGGGTCGGCGAGCTCGCCCAGGGTCTTCACATCCTGCTCGAAGGGGGCGTCGTCGAGGGGGGTCGACCCAGCTGCGGGCCGACTCGCAGTCCTCGTAGAGGAAGCCGCTGGGGCGCTCGCCGAGCTCGCCGTCGGGGAAGACGCGCTCGGCCAGGCGCACCGTGCGGTTGAGCAGCTCGGCACGGCCGGGCCCGTCAGCGGCGCCGACGGCGTCATCGAGCCGGGCCAGCCAGGCCAGGTCCTTGCCCCACTGGCGCTGCTGGTCCGGTGAGAGCGTGGCGGCCAGCAGCGGGAAGGGGTTCTCCCCGCGGTACCAGGGCACACGCGGCACGACGGCGCCCGAGGCCAGCAGCCGTTCCAGGCGCAGTCGCGGGTCGACGCCACCTACGCGCTCACAGGCGTCGCGCACGCTGAGCACGGCGTGCATGCCGCCGCCGGTCAGGGCGTCGTGGGTCTCCTGGAGCCAGCGGGCGGGCTGGACGGTCTCCTGGCGGAAGACCATGCCGTTGCCGTACTCGTGCTCGCCGACGATGGTCAGCGCCTCGGCCTCGGCCTCATCGGGCGGGTACTGACCGTAGGCGCCGGCCGCGCCTGCGCCGGGACCGGCGCTGAAGGCCCGACGCACGGGAGTGGGCTCGAGGTAGAGGGCGCCGTCGGGAGCCAGGTCCTGGGCGGTGGCGCTCAGGATTCGGTAGGCCAGGTGGGTCGCCACCATCCGGTGGCTGCGCCCGGCAGCGGGCTGGCCCGCCTCGTTGACGGTGGTCAGCCCCGAGAAGGGGCTGGTCTTGAGGGCGGCCCGGGTGGCCAGGGTGTAGAGGGTGCGCAGGACGCGGGGGTCCTCGAGCCTGCGGCCGCGAGTGGCCAGGGTGGAGACGAGGGCCGGGGCGGCGATCGCCAGGGCCTCCTGGTAACCGGGCTCGTCCAGGCCGGCCGCCAGCAGCTCGCGGCTGCGGTCCAGGTCGACGTCGACGAGGACGGCCAGGCGCGCGCGGGTCTCCTCCTTGCGGGCCACCAGGGCGTCCCAGCGCTCCAGCAGCGCGCGGAGCTCAGCGGGCAGGGCCGCGAGGATCTCCTCGGACAGTCCGGTGGCGCGCCCCTGGAAGACTCGGCGCTTGGCGCGCAGGACCGGGCGGCGCTCGGTCTTGGCCAGGGTGGGGACGATCTCGTAGAGCGGGTCGAGCAGCTGCTTCGCGGCGCCGTCGAGCACCTCGTCGAGCCGGCGCAGGTACTCCAGGTTGCCGGTTACGGCGGCCGTGGTCTCGGGAACGGCCCGCACCGGGAGTCCCCCCAGGCGCACGAGGGTCGGCAGGGCCACGGCGGGCTGCGCCAGGGCCGGAGGCTCCGGCTCCGATGCCGGCACCGACGCTGGTACGGCGGAGGATGGAGCGGATGGGACGGGCTCCCCAGGGGTCACGGCGGATTCGGGCTGCGGCTGTCGGGATGGGGAGGCACCGGCACGAGAGAGACCGGCTGCGTCATAGGGAGGAAACCTTTCAAGAGAGCTGACAGCCAGTAGCCTATCCATACAACGCTCATCCCGAAGACCAGGAGACCAAGAAGGCTGCACAGAAGCCCGTATGAAGTAGCCCCAGCGCACCGCGGGCCGCATGACGGCCAGGGCCGGTGGCAGGGGCTGACGGGTCAGGACACGGCGCAGAACGAACATGGAGCGCCCGCGCAGGTTGACCGAGCCGGTGGCCGCCTCGACCGCGGCAACGCCGTCGGACTGGGTGAAGGGGTTGAGGTTGGTGACGAGCATCGTGAGCTGGAAGGCGCACAGGGTCAGGGCCACCTGGCGCACCATTCCCGTCGAGGCCCAGGCGATGGCCGCCTCCAGACCGCAGACGACGCCGTCGGAGAAGATGCCGGCCAGGGCCAGCATGGTCAGCCCGCGCCGGGAGCGCACCCGGTAGGAGTCGGTGCGGTCGACGTAGGCGATGGGGATCGCCCAGAACATGAGCGCCACCCCCAGCCCCCGGATGGGGGTGCCCAGGTAGCCGGCAACGATGGCGTGCCAGGACTCGTGCAGCAGGATGCTCACCAGCTGGATCACCACCGCCGTGATGACGACGAGGACGCCCGGGCGGGGACCCCCGGCCAGGGAGCTCAGCACCATCGCCCCGGCCGCGTATCCGCAGACGGCCAGCGCCAGGAAGACCCAGCTGAGCGCGCGGGCCGGCAGGCGCTGGAGCAGGGTGACGATCGGGGCGACAATCCGGTGGTACTTGCGGGCGATGATGATGCGGGGCAGCCACCAGCCCCCCGCTGCGCCGGGGCCTCTCGACCTTGAGGTGGCGGGCCTGACGGGGCTGGGCGGTGTGACGTCCTCGGGTGCGCCTGGTGCGCGCCGGGGCCGCGGGCACCGCGGGAGCGGGCTCACTGCCCACGAGGAGGCTCTTGTCGCGCAGGTTGTCGACCAGGCTCGTGATGCGCTTCGCGCCCGCCTCGTCGATGTCCTGAGGGAGCTCCTCGATGATGGTCGGCAGGGAGCGCACGCCGTCGAACTGGTTGACGATGAAGGCGGCGGCCGCACCGAGCCGGTGGTACTTGCCCGAGTCGGAGTCGAACAGCATCGGCTGGTTATCCATCCCGACGATCAGGCTCACGCCGCGGCGCAGGCGCGGAATCGGGTTCGTCGGGGCACTCCCAGGGCTCATCGGCGTGCTCGTCACCGTACTCATCACCGTGCTCATCGTGGGCTCTTGGCTCCCTCAGATCGGTTCGCGGGAATCCGGGGTACCGCTAGTGGCGGGTAGGAGACCCGGGTCTCCTACCCGCCACCGTGGGGTCGTCAGCAGGACGTCGTCGACGCGCTGGCGGCGCAGGCCGGGCACGAGGCCGAGGCGGCGCTGGCCGGGCAGGACGCGCAGGCGTGGCAGAAGGCGCAACCCAGGGCGTTGCCCTCAGGCAGCTCCTCGACGCCGAAGTCGCTGTCGGCGAGAGTGAGATCAATTGCGCTGTTCGTCATATGCTGTTCACCTCCTTCTCTCAGGTGTCTTGTGGGCAGGAGCGGGGCCCGATCGGGCCCCGGGGGTCCGGTCTGCCGGGACCGGGCCCCAAACCCCGCGAACGGGGTGGTCTGTGGAACTCTCTGACGCGGTATGCAGTTCTGGGTCCGTCTCGCCGGCGGTGGGCCGTCGGCGCTCGCAGGCGGTGGCCCGGGTTAGCCGGCCGCCTCATCAGACGGAGCGGTCTGTGGACTGGCGATGGTGACGGCGAACATCTGGTGGCGGCTGACGCCGTCGGAGTCCAGCAGGTGGCGCACCGCCGAGGTGGCGAAGCCGGCGAAGACCGTCCCCACCAGCCCACGGGCGACGGCGCGCAGGTGCAGCGAGTAGATGAGGGCCGCACTGCGGCTCATGGTGAAGCGGTAGCCGGCCGCCCCGCCCCAGGTGTCGGCCTCATCGAGGTTGGCGGCCACCGAGACGATGGCGCCGGCGCGGGCGAACTCCTTCTGCACCGTCATGCCCTCGATCACCTCCGCCTCCGGCAGGGGACGGACGAGGTCGACGCCGTCGAGCCGCACCCGGTAGATGCCCGGCTCAGCACCTCTCGGGCGCAGGAGGAGGACGAAGGGCTCCAGGGGGCAGGCCTCAGCGTCCTCTCCCCAGGTGCGCGCGTCATCGGCCAGGGCGTCGCGGACCATGCCCAGGAGGGACTCGGCCTCGAGCGGCTCGGTGCCGTAGCTGGTCGACGACGAGCGGCGCTCGAAGGTCTGGTGCAGGTCGTAGGGGTAGGCCTCCTGGGGGCCGGGGACGAGCACGTCCGGCGCCTGGCAGTCCAGCGGCGGGCGCGGGCGGCTCCCGGCCAGGCCGTCGGAGGTCGGCTCACCCGGGCGAGTAGCCGATCCGGCGGAGAAGCCGGAGACGAGCTCGCGCAGCGTCTCGAAGTCAGTGCGCACGGCTGCCTCCCAGGTCGACGACGATGCAGGCCGGTTCGCGGGCAGGGTCGGTGCCCAGCGCCCGGGCGATGCGCTGCTCGTCCCAGCGGGCCCGGGCGCGCAGCGGCACTCCCAGGGCGTCGGCGACGAGGCGGATGACCTCGAAGGAGCAGCCGCAGTCCTGGACCGCGATGCGCAGCGCGAAGGAGAAGTACTTGCGGGCCACCTTGTCCACGTTGCCGGTCAGGACGATCCGGGCGCCGACACCGTCGGGCAGGAAGTCCGTCTCCGCGTCTTCCCCCGAATCCGCCCCCGAGGGGGCGGGGCCGATGAGGGCCAGGGCGTGGTCGCGCTCGATGTAGACGTAGGTGCCCGGGGCCGGCTGCTTCTCACCGGCTTCACCGACCGCTGTCCCAGCGGGGACGAGGACGTAGGCGGTCACCGAGCCGATGTTGCCGCCGGCGGCCGTCCAGCGGCGCAGCTTGGCGCTCAGCGGGGTCTGGGCGGCATCTGCCGGCCCCTGGCCGGTGGGCTCGGAGCCGAGCGGCTCGCGCACACCGACCGACAGCGCCAGGATCGTGGCGAGCTCGGACAGGGGTGGGCCGGGCGACGAAGTCGGGCTCGTTGCCGTCGTCGGCGAGCGGGTGCACGACGGGCCAGGGCTGGTCCAGGCGCTCCAGGTCGGCGGGCGGCAGGGGTGTGCGCGGGCAGACCGGCCAGTCGCGGAACTCGCGCTGGAGGCGCAAGTTGGAGGGCTTGTAGTGCTGCTGGTGTCCCTTGGAAGTCCACGAAGGCCGCCGGCGGAATGGCCACGGACTGCTCGTAGCGGGCTCCCACGGGGGCCGAGGGCGCCACCGGTACCGGGGGCTCACCCTGCCCGGCGACCGAGCAGACGGGACAGCCGGGGCGCGAGACGACCGGGCGGTCGGAGTAGGTGAAGGTGGCCAGGTCCGTACGCCGGGAGTCGCCGGGCAGATGGGTGACGGTGGCGCGGGCAATGAGGGCGGCCACGGCCCTGGCGGCCAGGCCGATGACGATGTCGCGGCGAGAGGCGTCGGGGCCGGGGCCGAGCTCGGGCTCGTCAGCGCTCGCGCAGGCCAGGCAGGGCGAGAAGCTCTCATCGATGTAGGGGCCGACCGTCACCGCCTCCTGCTCGGCGCGCACGCGCAGCAGCGGGATCCCGGCCTCGCGGCAGCGGCGCGCCACCTCCTGGGAGCGGCCCACGGAGCCCTGGGTCTCCATGAGACGACGAGCGTGTCCCCTCGACGGGGTGCGCCGTCGAGCCGGACCTCGGGCAGTGTGGGCTCCAGGGCGGCGACCATCTCCCCGGCCAGCTCGGTGTCCCCGACGACGGCGACCCGAGCCGCGGCCAGGCGGCGGGCGGCGTCCTGCCAGGAGTCGTTGACACCGGTGGAGTCACCCAGGCGGGAGAGGAACCGTGCCAGCTCAGGCGCCGGCTCACCGGGGGCGGGCTCAGTGTCGCCCTCCTCGACAATGCCGCCGGTCCACAGCAGGGAGACGGCCTCGAAGGCGGCCTGCCGGCCGATGCCGGTGACCTCACCGATCTCATCGAGGGTCCGGGTGCCGTCACAGGCCTCGAGCAGGGGGCCCATGTGCTCGCGGGCGAAGGCCCCACCCAGGACCTGGCTCTTGCGGGCGCCGTCGATGATCCAGCCGGTCTCGTCGGGCCGGGCGCGCAGGCCCAGGCGGACCACGGGCCTGCGGGGAATGCGGAACTGCAGGTCGCTGCGGGCGGCGCGGCCGACGTCGCCGGCGCGCATGACGGAGCCTGTGGCGTCTCCGGCCATCTCAGGCCACCTCCTCACGGCGCTCGGGCAGGAGGGCCGCGAGCGCGGGCAGCCCGTCGCGGCGCCCCTCGTAGCGGCCCGAGCAGGTCTCACAGCGGTCCACGGCCACGGTCCGGGAGCAGGCGGTGACCCCCGAGACGAGGTCGATGGTCCACACCTGACCCCCGATCTGCGGGGGCTCCGCGGGCTCCGCGCTGCTCTCAACGGCGTCGACCCCACCGGCCTCAGCGTCGTCGGTCCCGGCCGCCTCCGGGCGGTCGAGGGTCTGGAGGGCCAGCGAGATGAGGCCGGCGCCCAGGAGGACGTGATGCCGCGCGTAGGCCTGCTCCAGCGGACCGTGCTCAGCGACCACCTCCGCCGGCAGCGGGCGGTATCCGTGCTGGCGGCGACGGCGGTCGTAGCAGCGGTAGCAGGCACTGCGGCCGGGAACCACCAGCGGTCCGCAGCGCAGCTCGGTGGGGAGGAGCTCCAGGCCGAGGGAGGGCATCCCCCGGGTGAAGGACAAGGCGTCGAGGTCCTCACGCAGGCCGGTCTGGTCGGGGTCGGCGACGAGCACAGCGCGGTCGGCGTAGGGGACGTAGGCACTGACCAGCCCGTTATCGACCGGGATGACGACGTCGTCCGGTCCGGCGAGCCGCGCGGCGACGGCGCGCGCGAACCCGCCCTGGGGAAGGTAGACCGTCACCGGCCCCGAGGGGGCCTGCGGTGCCGGCTGCGCGGCGAGGGCGGGCGGCGGCGTGCTCATGGCGGGTCGAGGCTCCTGGGAGTCGGTTGGTGGCGTGATGGACATCGGGGTCACGGCTCAGGCGAAGGGCTGGCGGACGGGGTTGATCCCGGCCTCGTCGTGGACGGTCAGGCCCATGGCCCTGGGCGCCTCGTAGAGGCGGGGCGTGGCCAGGTAGCGGGCGTGGTGGCTGAAGGACAGGGGCATGGCCTCCGGGATGAGGGCCTTGACGACGTGCATGCCGACCTGGCGGGCCTCATCGGTGGTGATGTCGACGACGATCGCCTCGGCGCCGGCCCGCTCCAGGTTGGCGACGACCTGCTCGAGCGGGTCGTCGGCGTCACTGCTGTCAACGCCGGGCACCGGTTCCCCAAGGGTTCCGATCCCGTCCAGGGCGTGGACGGGCCGCTCGCCTTCCAGGAGGAAGTCGAAGACGTGGCGCATGGACAGCTCGGCGTCGGCCAGGGCTCCACCGACCACGGTGAGGTCCTTGCCCTTGATCTCCTGGGCGCGCGGGCCGCGGGCGTGGCTGCGCAGGGCGATGCGCAGGGAGGCGAGCTCGCGGTAGATCTTGGCCAGGGCCCGCTGCGGATCGATATCGCAGGTGGCAGCGACCACCTGGGCCAGCTCGGGGTCGACCTGGGAGGTCTGAACGGCGTAGAGGGTGGGGACGCCGTAGTCAGTGGTGGCGTCGAACAGATGGGTCTCCAGCTCGGTGGAGGTGCCCACCCGGTGGTACTCGGCGACATCCTCACCCAGGGTGGAGGGATCAACGGCAACCGCCGGCAGGCGCAGGCGCTGCAACCAGGTCAGGGCGATGGAGTCGCGCTCGATGACCTCGAGCAGGCCACCCAGAACCGCCTCGCGCAGGTCGGAGTGCGCGGCCGTGCCGGTGGAGATGGGATTGACGAACTGCTCAGAGGGGGCGCGTACCGGGAAGTTGAGGTATGTCAGGACTGCCGGGACGAAGACCTCCCGGCCGCGGGTCAGCGACCAGCCGCGCACCCATCGCATGGGGACGCGGGGGTCCGATGCGATGAGCCCGCAGGCGGGGTCCGCCAGCTCCGTGGCCGAGCACGCCGGCCAGCGCTCCGGTCCGATCGCGGCCTCGCCGAGACCGGCGGGGGTGTCCCACACCAGCTCCTCCTCCGTCCATGAGCAGCTGGAGTAGCGTTCCATCGTCTCCACGATCGCGATGTGTCTGGCGCGATCGGCGTCGATGGCCCCGCCGGCCCCGTCGAAGTTGCCCGCCTCGGCACGGTGATTCCAGGTGCGCTGTGACCTCAGCGCCTCAGATGGATCACCCAGAGAACCGGTCCAGATCGCGAAGACCGGTTCTCCGGCCGCTTGGGGCAGCTCGGTGGAACGGGAAACCAGGCCGAAGGGAGACTCAAGGGACGCAGCGCGAGCCAATGACGGCGCCACACCCTCAACGAGCGCAGAGCGGTACACGGACCCTCCTTCCTGGGAACGACAGAGGAGGCACACTTGGGGGGAAGTGCCGTTGGCGAAGAGCCTGCCCGAGGTCACCGGGCCCTCACATCGGTCTTTGATCTACTGCTCGCTCCACTGTTTGGATAGCCCTACCCGTCCTTTTGTCGGGACGTGTCCCGGACGTGATTACACGGCGGACACCTTTCTTCAGGTAGTTTGTTCACTGTTCCCAGCAGACCGCGACCCCCGATTCCGCGGTCTGCACATCTGCCCAAGGAGACACATGTCTTCCCAGATCTCTCCCGATCACGTCGGCCTTGCCCTGGTCGACGACGACGCGATGGCCCTGGCCCATCTGGAGTCCTATTTTTCCGACGCCGAGGACCTCACTGTCCTCACGGCGACCCGCTCTCCCCGCGCGGTTCTCAAGTTCCTTCAGTCGCATCAGGTTGATGTCCTCATCACCGATGTCCACATGGAGAACATGGACGGAGTCGAGATGACCAGGGAGGTGCTTCGCACCTCGCCGACGACCCGGGTCATTCTGCTGACCACCGTCGACACCGACGAGGACCTCCTTCAGGGGCTGGGGGCGGGTGCCAGCGGCTTCCTGCTCAAGAGCGCCCCCGCCGAGGAGATCATCGCGGCGGTGCGCACGGTCCACTCCGGGGAGAAGGTCGTGGCTCCGACGCCGACGACGCGCCTCATCGACTACGCACTCGCCTCCGTGCGCGGCGCGGACGGGAGCGTCCACCTCTCGGACCGGGAGCGCGACGTGCTCCACCTCCTGTGCGAGGGTGCCTCGAACCGCAAGATCGCCTCACTGCTGGCCATTGCCGAGGCGACGGTCAAGTCGCACATCACCGGCCTGTTCCACAAGACGGGGACGGCCTCGCGCCTGGAGATCGTGGTGTGGGCCTTCAAGCACAGCTACGCCTCAACAGCCCCATCACGATCCCGGCCACCAGCGCCCCGACCCCACGGTCGAGTCCCAGCCCCTCGGAGACCCGGGACACCGCACCCGGGCACTGACCGCCACCGCCCTCCACCGCACCTGAACCGCGCCCTCCGTCAGGAAAGCATCCGGATCAGTATGAAGATGAGGATGAACAGGCCCCAGCCGACCACCTTGCCCAGGCTCGCGCCGGACCCCGAGGGCGAAGGCGAGCCACCTGGCCGAGGCCCGGCCGCATATCGACCCGCCCCGTAGACGGAGGCGGGCGGGCCGGAGGGCACGGGCGGCACCGTCGGCTGCACGATGCCGTAACCCGGCATCCCACCCGACGCCCAGGGATTGCCCGCTGGGCCGCTCGGGGCCCCACCCGCGTAGCCGCGGGGCGAGGTCACGGGACCGCCTCCGGCCGGCCGGCCTGACCCCGGAGCCGGATACGCGCCCGGCTGCGCGTAGCGGCCGGGCGGCACGGGGGCCGGTGCGGACGGAGCCGGCGCCGGACGCGGCGCCGCTGTCCGCGGAGACGAGGTGCGCGGCGGAGTCGTTCGGGAGGCGGTACGGGCCGCCGCGGTGTGCGGCCTGGAGGTGCGCCGGCTCGACGTCCGGCCCTGCCCACCACTTCCGGCCGGGCGGGCCGCGCGGTCGGCGTCGCCGCCAGCAGAACCGACGACGTCGGCGTCATCGGGATCGTCACCCGGACCGCCGTCGAAGAGCGGCGAGCCCATGAGCGGGTCGCCCAGGACGGAGCCGAAGGGGTCGTCCCCCAGGCCGATGTCGGAGGGCTCCCATCCCGTGGGCGCCATCGACACGGAGTCACCGAAGTCACCGGCGTCACCGGCGCCGCTCTCCCCGATCGAATCGGTCTCGACCACGGAACGCCTGCTGCGACCGGAACCGACGACTCCCATGCGGCCGACCCAGGCGCGCAGCTCCGGGGAGCAGCCCGGGTTGTCGACGATCACGGCGCGCAGGTCGGGGCGGTTGCCGGCCAGCACCATCAGCCTTCCGGCGCCCGCCTTCGGGTCCCGGGCGAGCCGGAGATCGGGGTCGTCTGATGCCTGGTCCCTGGTGGTCGCTGCATCGCGGCCGGGAGCTGCATTCGCAACGGAAGTCATGACACGAGCATCCCATGCCACCCTCCACCTTGTCCCGAGCCGAGCACCATCACTCCCCCTCGTCCAGAAGACGGAGGACTCGACGAACATACCCCTCGGGGGTACTTGACCCGTCTACCCCCGAGGGGTATGTTCGTCGTCGAACGAGAAGGAACCACGGAGGAGAGATGGCCGGCTACACCGGGACCAAAGGATGACTACCTCAAGCGCCTGCGCCGCATCGAGGGGCAGGTTCGGGGCATCTCCCGTATGGTCGAGGAGGACACCTACTGCATCGATGTCCTCACGCAGATCTCCGCCGCCACCAAGGCGCTCCAGGCCGTCAGCCTCGGCCTGCTGGAGGATCACATGAGCCACTGCGTCCTGCACGCCGCCCAGTCCGGTGACGAGGAGGGCATGGCCAAGATCCGCGAGGCCTCCGACGCCATCGCCCGGCTCGTCCGGTCCTGAGCGCCTCCCGGCCCGGCCACGGGCCCGTCACCTCGTTCCCGTTCCATTCCAACCGCTTTGTTCACACGCTTCCCAAGGAGTGAGAGATGACCGAGTTCACCGCCGACGGCGTCGACCGCACCACCACCCTCAAGGTCTCCGGACTCACCTGCGGCCACTGCGTCGCCCACGTCACCGAGGAGCTCGAGGAGATCAACGGCGTCAAGAACGTCTCCGTCCTGCTCAACAAGGGCGGGCAGTCCACCGTCACCGTGCTCTCCGACGTCCGCCTGGAGGACGCGGCCCTGGCCGAGGCCATTGACGAGGCCGGGGACTACACGCTCGACGCCATCGAGCGCGACGTCCGCGAAGGCTGAGCCGGAGGGTCTCAACATCGGCGCCCAAGGCCCGGGCGCCGTCGGGCGGCAGCACACAAGGAGACTCACATGAGTACATCAACCGCTCAGGAACAGGGCGAGCAGCTGCGCACCGTCAGCCTCTCCATCGGGGGCATGACCTGCGCCAGCTGCGTGGCCCGGGTGGAGAAGAAGCTGGGCAAGCTCGACGGCGTGAGCGCCTCGGTCAACCTCGCCACCGAGTCGGCCCGCGTCACCGCCCCGAGTACGGTGAGCGTCGACGACCTCCTTGCCGCTGTCGCCCGCGCCGGGTACTCCGGCGCCCTGCTGGACACCGGCCCGCAGGACGAGTCCGCGAAGGAGACTTCTCAGCGTCCGTCTGCGGACTCGGCGGTAACGGGGTCGGCCCCGGCCAAGGAGGCGCCGACCCCGGCGTCAACGGGCCCTGAGGCCTCGGCGGCGACATCCTCATCGGCCACCTCGGCCTCACCAGCGACCCCTGCCACACCGTCGGGGACGACCGCGCCGTCGGAGTCCTCCCGGCCGGCCCTGGGCGCCTCGCACGTGGAGCGCGCCGCTGACCTGCGGCTGCGGCTCATCTACTGCCTCATCCTGTCAGTGCCGATCATGGCGATCTCCATGGTGCCGGCCCTCCAGATGCCCGGATGGCAGTGGACGGTGGCTCTCATGGCGCTGCCGGTGGCGGTCTGGGGAGCCTGGCCCTTCCACAAGGCGGCTTTCCGGGCGCTGCGCCACGGGGCCTTCACCATGGACACGCTCGTGTCGCTGGGGGTCATCGCGGCGACCGGTTGGAGCCTGTGGGCGCTGGTGCTCGGCGGGGCCGGGCACATCGGTATGCGGATGAGCATGGAACTGCTGCCGCGCGCGCAGGGGCACGCCGCCCACATGTACTTCGAGTCGGCCGCCTGGGTGACCACCTTCCTCCTGGCGGGCCGCTACGCGGAGGCGCGCGCCAAGTACCGCTCCGGCGACGCTCTGCGCGCTCTGCTGGAGCTCGGCGCTAAGGAGGTCACCCGCGTGGTCCTCACCTCGCCGTCGGGCAGCCACGACGCCATCGACGTCCTCGACGAGGACGGCTCGCCCCGCACGGAGGCCACCCGCACCGAGGAGCGCATCAGCATCGAGGACCTGGCTACCGGGGACCTGTTCCTCGTGCGGCCGGGTGAGAAGGTGGCCACCGACGGCGTCGTCGTCGAGGGCCGCTCGGCTGTGGACGCCTCGCTGCTCACCGGGGAGTCCGCGCCCATCGAGGTCGAGGCCGGGCAGGCCGTCACCGGGGCGACCGTCAACACCTCCGGCGCGCTGCTGGTACGGGCCACGGCCGTGGGCGAGGGGACGACGCTAGCCCGGATCGGTCGGATGGTGACGGCCGCGCAGGCGGGCAAGGCCCCGGTCCAGCGGCTGGCCGACAAGATCTCCGGGGTGTTCGTGCCGGTCGTCCTGGTGCTGTCGGCCGCGACGCTGGTGGGCTGGCTGCTCACCGGCAACAGTCCGCAGGCGGCCTTCACCGCGGCGGTGGCCGTGCTCGTCATCGCCTGCCCCTGCGCGCTGGGGCTGGCCACGCCGACGGCGCTGCTGGTCGGCTCGGGCCGGGCCGCCCAGCTGGGCGTGGTCATCAAGGGCCCGGAGGTGCTGGAGTCGACCCGGGCGCTGGACACGATGGTCATGGACAAGACCGGCACGGTCACCCAGGGGCGCATGAGCCTGGACGTCGAGGCCTGCCGCGAGGTGAGTGGGGCGGATCCGGCGTCGTCGCAGGCCCCGGATGCTGCGGGTCCGGTCCCGCTCGGGGAGGAGTCGCTGCGCCTGGCGGGCGCCGTGGAGTCGGCCTCCGAGCACCCGGTGGCCACGGCGATCACGACGGCCGCCCGCGAGCGCCTGGGCGCCCTGCCCGCGCCTGCAGGATTCTCCAACCACGAGGGCCGGGGCGTGTCCGGAACTGTGGAGGGGCGCCGGGTGGCGGTGGGCCGGCCGGGCTGGCTCACCGACGAGATGGGCGCGGAGGTTCCTGAGGCTCTCAGCACCGCCGTGGAGGAGGCTCAGGAGTCCGGGGCGACCGCCGTCGTCGTCGCGGTCGGCGCGGCGGATACCACTGACGCCGTCGAGGCTGGGGCCGACGCCGACAAGGAGCCGCTGCAGGCGGTGGCGGTCCTCGTGGTGCGAGACACGGTGCGGCCCTCCTCGCGGGCAGCGGTGGCGGCGCTGCGCGAGCTGGGGATCCGGCCGGTGCTGCTGACCGGGGACAACGCCCGGGCCGCCGAGCACGTGGCGGCTCAGGTGGGGATCGACGCCGCCGACGTGCGCGCCGAGGTGCTGCCCGGCGACAAGCGCGACGTCGTCGCCGCCCTGCAGGCCGAGGGCGCGGTGGTCGGCATGGTGGGCGACGGCGTCAACGACGCCGCGGCTCTGGCCCAGGCCGGCACGCAGGGGCTGGGTTTCGCCATGGGCTCGGGGGCGGACGTGGCCATCGAGGCCGCCGACATCACCCTGGTGCGCACGGACCTGGACGCCGCGGTGGCGGCGGTGCGGGTATCGCGGGCGACCCTGCGGATCATCCGCCAGAACCTGTTCTGGGCCTTCGCCTACAACGTGGCTGCGATCCCACTGGCGGCCGCCGGGCTGCTCAACCCGATGATCGCGGGGGCCGCCATGGCCGCCTCCAGCGTCATCGTGGTCTCCAACTCCCTGCGCCTGCGCCGGGCCGGCTGATCGGTGGGCGGCTGATTGGTGGCCGGGACAACGCATCGGAGAGTGGCTCCGGCTGCGGCGTTCCCGCTATGCTCGCTGCCATGACGACTCCTCTGCCCCAGGCCCGCACGACGATGGTGCGTCCCCTTGGCGAGGGTCGAATGTGCATGCGCTGACAGCGCCAGCCGTCGCTGTCTGACACGTAACGGTGAGAGTCCGAGCCGCCTGAGACCGGCTCGTCGCACTCCGCGGAGGCCCCACCTGCCCCGTGTTCATCCCTCCAGCACCCGCCACCTCGGCCGGCCCGTGTGCCGGCCGCCCCGGAGCGTCGCGCCGATGCACCGCACCGTCACCTTGCGTTCACGCACGTCGCCGCACCCAGGGGACCCGAGAGGACCCCAGTCATGCACGCCCACCTCACCCCCGTCAGCAGCTCCAGCGACTCCGCCTGTCCGGCCCGCCCGGACCTCCCCACCCCCAGGCCCCCGCGGCCGCTTTCTCACCGGCGGGCCGCTCCCCTTCTCCACCGCACCCGCAGTCGATGCCGCCGCCTTCGACGTCGTCCCCGATCGCCGCGGCACTGCCAGCCTCAAGTGGGACTTCGCTGCCGAGCGGGGCCGTCCCGAGAACGTCCTGCCCCTGTGGGTGGCGGACATGGACCACGCCACCGCGCCGGCCGTCACCAACGCCCTGCTGTGGCGCACCCGCCACGGCATCTTCGGCTACTCCGACCCCGACGACGCCTACAACGCGGCCCTGACCGGCTGGTTCTCCCGCCGCTACGGCTGGCAGGTGGAGGCGGGCTGGAACACCGTCACCCCCGGCGTCGTCCCGGCCCTGGCCCTGGCCGTGCGAGCCCTGACCGCACCGGGCGAGGCGGTCCTCATCGAGGAGCCCGTCTACTACCCCTTCCGCGAGGTCGTCGAGGACAACGGGCGCACCGTGGCCGCCGTACCGCTGGTGCGCGACGCCGACGGCGTCTACCGCCGTGACCTGGCCGCCCTGGAGTCCACCATCGAGGCGACCGGCTCGCGCCTGCTGCTCCTGTGCAACCCGCACAACCCGGTGGGCCGGGTCTGGAGCCGGGACGAGCTCGCGGCTCTCGATGAGGTCGCGGCCCGCCACGGCGTCGTCGTCGCGGCCGATGAGATCCACGCCGACCTGGCCCTGCCGGGCTTCGCGACCACACCCTTCGCCTCCCTGAGCGAGGCCACCGCCGCCCGCACGATCACCTGCACCTCGCCGTCGAAGTCCTTCAACCTGGCGGGCCTGCAGGTCGCCAACATCCTCATCGCCGATGCGCACCTGCGCGAGGCCTTCCGCCGAGAGCTCGCCACCACCGGCTACTCCCAGCCCAATGTCCTGGGTCTGACGGCCTGCCGGGCCGCCTACGAGGGCGGCGAGGCCTGGCTGGACGCGCTGCGCGAGCACATCGCGGCCGCCCGCGCCCACGTCGAGGCGCGCCTGGAGCGGATCGAGGGGATCGAGGCGGCGCCCTGCGAGGGCACCTACCTGCTGTGGCTCGACTGCTCGGGCTTCCTGGAGGCCACCGGGCTCGAGCCCGACGCGCTCGACGACGTCATGCTGCACGAGGCCGGGCTCTGGCTCGACGACGGCCGGATCTTCGGAGCCGGTGGCGAGGGCTTCACCCGCATTAACATCGCCTGTCCCCGTGCCACCCTCGATGCCGCCCTGGACCGGTTGGAGGCGGCCGTCGCCACTGTGACCGCTCGCGCCGGGCAGGCCGCTCGCCGCGGTCGCGTCGCCCTGTCCGCCTGAACCGGATCGCCCGAGCAGATTCGCCCGAGTCCTGCCGACCGGACCGGCTACCCGGCGTCCAGCCACCGAGCACCGGCGGCACCACCACCGCCCCTCAGCCATCATTCCTTCCGCCCCGCCAGCCCGAGGAGAAGCCGCCCATGACCAGTACGTCCGCACCCCAGCCCACCGGCCGCCCCGAGTGTCCGGAGCCGCCGGCCGCCCGCACCTTCCCCGTCCACCATCACCCGACGTCGTCGACTCCGGCCCCGCAGGTCCGCCTGGAGACGCTGCTGGTGCGCTCGGGCACCGGGACCGACCCGGCCACGGGTGCGATCACGACACCGATCCACCTGTCGACCGCCTACGGCCACCCGGGTCTGGGCGAGTCGACGGGCTATGACTACACGCGCACGGCCAGCCCCACCCGCGACGTCCTCCAGGACGCCCTGGCTCGCCTGGAGGGCGGGACGGCGGCCTTCGCCCTGTCCTCGGGCATGGCGGCCCTGGAGCTGGTGACGCGCACGCTGGCACCTCACGGCAGCCGGATCGTGGCGCTGCGCGACCTGTACGGCGGCTCCTTCCGGTTCCTGGAGGTCCTGGCCGAGGAGGGGGCGGCCGACGTCGACTTCGTCCTGGGGATCAAGGGCCTGCGCGAGGCACTGGCCACCCCGGCCGACCTGGTCATCATCGAGACGCCCACCAACCCGATGATGGAGGAGATCCCGATCCCCGAGGCGGCCGAGCTGGCCCGTGCCGCCGGGGCGAGGCTGGTCGTGGACAACACCTTCTACACCCCGGTGGTGCAGCGACCCCTGGAGCTGGGGGCCGACGTCGTCGTCCACTCGGGCACGAAGTACCTGGGCGGGCACAACGACGTCATGGCGGGCGTGGCGGTGGTGGCCGATGACGTCCTGGCCGAGCGGCTGAACTACCGCCTCAACACCACCGGGGCGACGCTGGGCCCCTTCGACTGCTTCCTGCTGCTGCGCGGACTCAAGACCCTGGCGCTGCGCATGGAGCGCCACGAGGCCAATGCCACCGCGATCGCGGAGTTCCTGCGCTCCAGCCCGCACGTGACGCGCGTGCTCTACCCGGGGCACTCGGGCATGGTGAGCTTCGATCTGGCCGAGTCGGTGGATGTGTCCCGCTTCCTGGCCTCGGTGCGGGTGTTCACCTTCGCCGAGTCCCTGGGGGGCGTGGAGTCGCTGGTGACGTGCCCGTCGGTGCAGACGCACGCGGACGTGCCCGTCGAGGTGCGCGCCTCCTACGGGTTGAGCGACCGGCTCATGCGCCTGAGCGTGGGGATCGAGCACGTCGACGACCTCATCGCGGACCTGGCCCAGGCCTTCGAGGCGGCCGGCATCTGAACGTGGACTGAGCCGGAGCACCGACGGCGGAGGCTGTCATGTCGGGCTACCCCGACAGCAGCCGGCCAGGCTGCCGGATGGTTCATAGTCATCAGAGACACAAGGCTTGTTGCCATGAGACGCCTACGAACCACCTCCCCATCGCACGCCACCTCAGCCCTCGCCGTCCTCACCCTGCTCGGCACGATCACCGCCTGCAGCATGTTCGGCGCGAACACCGCGGTCGCCGCGAGCCCGCCCGCGCAGAACTCTCATCACGCCGGCGTCGTGCTGGACAGCGGTACGAGCTCGAACAGCAACGCCGGCACGTCTCAGCCCACCGGCAGCAACAGTTCACACGGTTCCGGGGGCTCCAACGGCTCCACGGGGGCGAGCGTCCCCAAGGGGCTGGAGTCCTTCTACCACCAGGACCTCACCTGGACCGACTGCACCGACGACACCACCGGCACCGCCTTCCAGTGCGCCACCGTGACCGTGCCCCTGGACTACGACCATCCGCAGGGGAAGACCATCACGGTGTCCCTCAAGAAGCTGCCCTCGACGAGTCCCTCCCCTCGGGGCTCGGTCTTCCTCAACCCCGGCGGACCCGGGGGGAAGCGGTATCTCCCTCATCGAGTCCCAGGCCGAGCTCTACAAGAGCGGGGACCTGTCCGAGGTCCTGGCGAACTACGACGTCATCGGCTTCGACCCCCGCGGCGTCGGCCAGTCCACCCCCATCACCTGCTGGACCCCCGAGGACGTCCAGGCGATTCTGGCCGGGCAAGCTGAGGCGCCTTCCCCCACTTCCCTCTCGACGTCGGGTAGCGCCGCCGATATCGTCGCCCAGGGCTCACGCGAGGCCGCGGCCTGCCAGGAGCATACGGAGGTCCCCGAGATCCTCGATCATGCGGACACCCGTTCCGTCGCCCGTGACATGGATGTCATGCGGGCGCTGGTAGGAGACCAGGACCTCAACTACCTCGGTTACTCCTACGGCACCAAACTGGGCGCAACCTACACCGAGCTCTTCCCCGACAACATTGGACGCGTCGTCCTGGACAGCGCCGTCGACCCCACTTTGGCGTGGCAAGAGGTGATTGTGGGCCAAGCAACGGCTAGAGATCAGGCGCTGCACACCTATATCGAGTCCCAGCAAGGCCAGGCGGGGTTCCCCCTGAGCGGTACAACAGATGAGGCCGTCGCCCAGCTCGCCGCCTTCCTCGACGACCTGGACGCCAACCCACTGACCGTCTCCAACTCCCGGGAGACTCTGAACCGGGCCAAGGCCGTCGATGCAATCGGCGCACTCGCCGTCTCCTCACCCGATAAGTGGCCACTGCTCACCGAGGGACTGACCCAGGCCATGAACACTCATGACGGCACCGCCCTGGTGAGGAACGCCGCCTCCGTCTCAAGCAACAGCGTGCCTTCTCCTACGACTGAGAAGCAGGTGGTCGAACAGCTCAATTTCTTCTACGCCGAACTGGCCAACATCTGCCTCGACTTCCCCGGCACCGGGAACGAGGCGAGCTGGGACGCAGCCCTGGCCTCCTACCGCCACGACTACCCGGTCTTCCACAGCACGCTCCCCCAAACCGACGCCTTCTGCCACGGCTGGGGGCACACCAGTAAGACCAAGGCGGTCGACGTCGACGTCGAGGCCACGAACCCGATGCTCGTCATCGGCATCCTGCACGATCCGCAAACACCCTACCCGTGGTCCAAAGCACTGGTGTCGAAAATCCGCAACAGCCATCTGCTGAGCGTGGACATGTACGGTCACGGAGCCACCGGTAGCAACGCCTGCACGAGCGCGAAGGTGAGCGACTACCTCGTCAACGGAACGCTCCCTTCAGACGGGGAGATCTGCCCGGCGGACCCGGAGCCCCAGGCAGGAGGTGGTGAGAAAGGCTGACACAGAGACGCAGCGACTCACTTGAGCCGCGTCGTCGGAGCCGGGGAGCACCGGAAATGGAAAACACCCCGGCTCCGACTCTTCAGCCGAGGGCGGGGTGTTGGTGCGCCCGAAGGGATTCGAACCCCCCAACCTTCTGATCCGTAGTCAGATGCTCTATCCGTTGAGCTACAGGCGCTCGTCGTTGCCGACGGGTAGAAGATTACTCAGCGTCCACCCAGGGGACAAATCCGTTCCCCGTGAGGATGGGCACAGGGCCGGAGTACCCGTCGACGACGGGACTCCGGCCCTGCAAACGCTGTTGCGGCAGCGGTGCTCACACTGTTGAGCGGGCCGTTCATCCTGCGCTGGAGGAGTTCACCACTGCCAGCAGTGTGGCGCCCAGCACGACGTAAAGCAGGATGGACAGAACGGTGGCAATGGCCGCCCAGATGAGGGTGGCAATGGCCCAGTTCCTCTTGCTGGCGGAGTGGCCGCTGCCGAAGGCGAGTATCAGCATGTAGATGAGCCCGAACAGCGGGATTGCGGCCAGGAACATCGTCAGCATCCAGCTGCCAACGGAGTCGGCACTCTCCTCTGGGACCTGCGCCGGCGCGCCACCGCCCACCGGCTGCCCGAACGACGCCCCCGCTGCTCCAGGAACCACGTCGGAGAAGGAGGGGGCCTGACCGGCTGCGGCGTCGGAGGAGGGTGCCGAGCCCCACTGGGGCGCTGAGCTCTGCGACGGCACGGACGGAGCCGAGGACGGCGCAGACTGGGCGACCGGCTGCGCCGCGCCCTGGGGACGTAGGTCTCCGCCATCTGCTCGGCCTCGGCGCGCGCCGTCGCTGTGGGGAAGACCGAGGACATGCCGACATCCCCCTCATGACGGCCACCACTGAAGGGATGCGAGTGCGGGGCGGGCTGGCGGGCGGAGGTCTGCGGCGGCGACCCCTGCCAAGCCAGAGTCTCCTGCCCCGTGGTGGCTCCCGACGCCGCGGCTGCAGCCGGATCCGAGGCCGCACCCGGCGCGGATGGAATGCCGGGCGCCGACTGGGCGAAGGGCGACGCGGCGGCTGCGGCGCCATTGTCGGCCTGAGGGGCGCCCCAAGCGGGCTGAGCCGGCTGGCTGTACGGCGTCGGCTGGACACCCGGCTGCGCGGCAGGCTGCCCGGCCTGGAAGGGAGCGGTGGCCCCGCCGAATCCAGTGCCTCCAGCCGGGTCGGGCTGGCCGAACTGAGCCGGCTGGCTGGGCTGGGACTGCGGGCTCGGCGGTCCGAACGGGTCAGTCCCGCCCTGCTGGGCGTAGGGGTTGGGCTGGAGGTAGGGGTCGGCAGGGGCAGTTGCCGGCTGCGCGGCCGCCCGTCCAGCGCCTGCGGGGTAGGCGCGCGTCTGTTCCTCGGGGGGAGGCCCGGCGGGAAGGTCGGGCTGTGCGGGGCGCCACGAGCCGGCCTGAGCCTGAGCGCCAGGTACCGCACCGGGTGCGGAGCCGGGAACCTGTCCGGCTGCCGGCTGCGACTCGGAACGTGCGGCGTCGAGCAGCTCCTGGTTGATGAGGACGGTCCGGGCGCTGAACTCGTCCCCTTCACCGGGACGGGGCGTTCCGGAGGACGGAGGCTGGGTTGCATCGTGGTCAGACATGAGTTCCCTCTCAGTCGGGTACAGCATCACGCTATCCCGGATCGGCCCGGGAGGACACGTAGGCACCCCGATCGGCCAGAGGCGAACGCCCCGACCGGGGCTGATTCACGGGCCCGGTCAGCGGGAAGTGGCCGCCGAAGCGGTTTCGCTGGCTCCCGATCCAGCCGGAGCCCTCCAGCGCTGCCAGCAAGCGACCCCGACGAACATCACCAGCGGACCGATGGCGCCGACGGCGGAGCCCGCGTGGGTCCGCAGCGCAACGAACGGTAGCGTCACCAAGAGGATGACTGCTGCGATCACGGCAAGACGCGATCTGGTTCTGATCGCCAGCAGTGTCACCACAACGACCACTGCGGACACGAGCGACAGGACCCGCCCGGGGCCGGCCCAGTTGAGGACGATGAAGAGGGCGACGAAACCGCCAATGAGCGCGTATCCGGCGATGGCCTGTCTTCGGTTATCCATGTCAGTCATGGCCGCTCACTCCCAGCACGATTGATGGGCTACTGCCAGGGTAGACCGCAGGATGCGAGCCGTCGACCGTTCGGTCGATTGAAGGGAGACCGGCCCAGGCGCAGCCCTCTCCGCCGCAACAGCTGGGCCGACGACGAAGCCCCGGCGCACTGCTGCATACCGGGGCCCTTCGCTCTGGCGGAGATGGGGAGATTCGAACTCCCGAGGGGCTTCCCACCCCAACCTCCTTAGCAGGGAGGCGCACTAGGCCACTATGCGACATCTCCATCGCCTTCCCACAGCTCCACCATGGGACGCACGGGCAGCCTACCGGGAGGGCGCCCCCGCGAGCAAACCGCCCGACGACATGTCGCGGGCAGCTTGGCCTGAGGCGCCCCAGCCGCGAGCCGGAAGGACGGCCTGCACCGGGGTCATAATGTCCCCGGAAGCTCGTCATGTGGCGACGGGAGGCATGCGCTGTGCACTGCGAGGAGGCGGAGAGAGGTGAAGAGCCGATGAGCGGGGAGACGAGTGCGCGGATCACAGCCTTCCTTACCGACCTGAGCGAGGCACTGGAAGGCGCGAGCAACCCTGCCCGCGCGGAGCAGCAGCGGGCGTACCTGAAGTCCGAGATGGCGATGTACGGCGTCGGAGTCCCAGAAACGCGACACCTCGCCCGAAGGACTGCTGGCGCCCATGCCGATCTGTGGGCCGAGGCCGCAACCTGGGAGGCCGCGCTACGGCACCTGTGGGACGGGGCCGCCCACCGCGAGGAGCGGTACGCGGCCCTGGCCATCATCCGATCCAAGCCGTCCGCGTCACATGCTGGACGCATGGAGTCCCTGGCACTCTACGAGCACTTTCTGCGCACGGGGCAATGGTGGGACCTGGTCGATGAGACCTCCCACGCCGTCGGACTGGTGGTGCGTCAGCACCCGGCTGCGGCGGCCCGCATGCGCGTGTGGGCCACCGATCCGGACATGTGGGTACGGCGCAGCGCCATCATCTGCCAGCTCCAGCACAAGGCCGATACGGACCTCGACCTGCTCACCGGCGTCATCGAGGCCAACCAGGAGGACTCGGGAGTTCTTCATCCGCAAGGCGATCGGCTGGGCGCTGCGTGACTACGCGCGTACGGACGGCGACTGGGTGCGCGCCTTCGTCCAGGGACATCCGGACCTGTCCTCGCTCAGCCGACGCGAGGCCCTCAAGCACCTGTGAGATTGGGGCGACATCAACCAGGACGGCGGGCCACCGAGGCATGTGCGGACAACGCACAGCGGAGATGAGAGAAGCGCCCCTCCACCCCCATCTCCTTGGTGCGCGTACCACAGGGGATTGATCCCCCTTCCGCTCATACTATTTCGAGGTCTCATGGTTGTGCAGCAACAAGCAGAGAATTCACTCGGACGTCAATGTCCAGCCAAAGGAGGCACCCCCATGCAACTCACGAAGCGAAACCTCATCAAGACCACAGTTTTAGAAATTGTTCATGAACGCAACAGAAATATCCGTTTGCACAGATTGATACGACTTTATTCCCCTTAACAAAAAACCTCCACACTCTCTTCAGGCATACGCCATCAGAATCTATTTTACTTTAGAGAATTTCTGCGCAACAGATTCTACACCGACCAACTCTTCCAGCCCTTGCATTAAATTCACGAAATCAGAATCGTTAGGAGATAGACATGAGTGCCCGAAAAACACCTTTACTAGTCGCATTGTTGAGCATCCCGACTCTTGCCGTACTCACTGCGCCGGCGATGGCCACCCAAAACTCATCCACAAACGACACAGCCGAAGCGCTCTCCAATGCCGGAACAATTGTAACACAGGAAAACATAACACCAACAGATAATTCGACCGAGTACATGTCCGATACAGGCAATAACGTCGTTACTATGCCACACCAAGCGTCCAATGAGGTCAGGGTCAGTGACAAAGACCCTGATGATTCTGACGTCAAATTACCTTGCCAAACAACTCAACAACGGTCAATGCAGAACTTTCGCCGGTGGGTGGCGTCACTTACGAAAGTAGCGATCACGGCACTACCGTGCTCCCAAAGAGTGACGGATCGGTCCAGATAGCAACAACCATCAACTCGGCCGACTCACCCAGCGACTACACATACACGTTCACCGAGAGCGAAGGTTCTTATCTCAGAATGGAAGATGACGGCAGCGTATCCGTCATAGGAGCAGACGGAACATGGGAAGGAGGCATAGCCGCCCCCTGGGCCAGGGACGCCAACGGGAACACAATACCTACGTCGTACAGCGTAGACGGAAACAAATTAACTCAGCATGTTTCATTCAACAATGATACCGCCTTTCCTGTCGTAGCAGACCCTTGGTGGGGAGGGGATCTTATCGACCATACCGAGTGGGCCGACGAATGGCAATGGAGTCCTACACTCAAAGTGTACCCATCACTTTGGGGACGAGTAGCACCCAGTTTCCTTGTGTTCACAGCCTGGGAAGAAACCCTCGACGAAACAGAACGTACTGGCCACCCCGACCCAGACACCAGTTCGATGTTTAATCAATTCAAGTGCCATTGGGATTGGGCTCGTGTTTGGACACCTTTCAAGACGAGCTGGAATCTCGATACAAAAATTCCCGACAAAGACTATTGGGACTTCGCTACCCACAAATGCAACTGATAAAGTGCCGTCCCTGTTATATCTATGGATATCGGAGACACTCTAACCGGACTCATGACGCTTTAGTGGCTCTTCATGTTTGAGGGTGTGGTAGGTGGGGCTTGTCGTCTGGTTTAGGTGGTTGTTGTCAGGTGGTCTTTGAGGCGTCCGGCATGGATGAGGCTGCGGATGGTGTAGCTGGTGAGGTTGCGCAAGCCCAGGGCGATGCCGCGTAGGGTGCTCCAGACGCCCGTTGATCGCCTCGGTGGGGCCATTGGAGGTCGAGGGCGGTCGAAGTAGGCCAGGGGTGTGGGCAGCTCTTTCGGTCATGGTCCTGACCAGTGTCTGGATCTCCTCCAGCCCGTCTGGGACGGCCTGCCTCAAGGAGTCGATGAGCCGTTGCATCAGGAACCGTCCCAGGCCCGGGTCCTCGACCCTGTAGGCCTGGAACCGGGCGCTGGTAGACGCCCCAGGAGGCCTGGACCGCAGCGTGGCGATCATCAGCGAAGAGGTTCTCCAGGCGCTCGGCCTGGGCATCGGTGAGCAGACCGGCCCCGGTGCGTAGGGTGCGCCGGGCCCGGTAGAGCCGGTCACCTGCCCGGCCCCGCCGCCCTGTGATCGCCCGCTGGATCCGGCGGCGGCACTCATCGAGCTTGCCGGCCGCCAGGGACACGACATGAAAGGGATCCATCACCGCCCGGGCCTGTGGGAGCTCCTGGTCGGCAGCGCTCTTGAAACCGGTGAAGCCGTCCATGGCTACCACCTCGACCCGCCCACGCCAGGACTCGCCCCCGAGCCGCGAGCCAGGTCTTGAGGACCTTCTTGACACCGGCCCGGGATCACGTCCAGAAGCCGGGCCGGACCACTGCGGTCACGCACGGGGGTCAGGTCGATCATGACGGTGACATACCGGTCGCCCCGCCTGGTGTGGCGCCACACACAGGGGGCACCTCCCGCACGAGAGCGAAGCGCGCGGGGGGAATCATCGACGCCGAGGACCTCCACCCTCTTGAATCGGTCGGGCACCTCGTTGAGGATCTGCTCGGCTTGGGTCAGGATTGCGTTGTTGGCGGTGTGCCAGGAGATCCCCAGGGCGGCTGCCACCCGGCAGACCGACATGCACTCCAGGGCAAAGGGCCCGCAGCCCCCACTCGACGGCCGAGTGGGTCAGACGCGCCCGCGGCTGGGCCAGGGCCGAGGTGTCCTGTCTCCACACTCGACAACAGTGGGTGCAGGCGAAGCGCCGCACGCGCACCACCAGCTGCGTGGGTCTCCACCCCACCGGTACGTGGGCCAGGCGCCGGGCCACCGTCCCACGAGCCTGCCCCTGGGCGCCGCAGGCCTTGCAGAACGGATCCTCAAACCCGATCGGCATGCGGCACTCCACAATGGCTCTCGTCGAGGTCAGGAGCTGACCCACCGCAGTCAGTCCCAGGGCATCCAGCCCCAGGAAGGTCGTCAGATCAGGGTCGGTGAAGGTAGCCTCAGGCACGTCAAGGTCTCTCGTGACGGTTGTGTAGCAGCTCCCATCGGGGGACCTCGACCCCTACCCAAGCAACGACGCACCCACCCAAACCAGACGACAAGCCCCACCTACCACACCCTCAAACACGAAGAGCCGGCAAACAGTCCAAGCAAAGGTCAGAAGACAAGCAGCGCAGCCTTCTGGTGTGATTCGGGCGGCGAGGCGTCGAGTAGATAGTGACCGACCACCTCAACCGTGGCCTGACTTACACGGAGATCGCCGAGAAGCACGATGTGGCACCAAGCACAGTCGGCAAGTACATCCAGCAGGCTAAGCGCCAGCGAGTGGAGGAACTCACGTAACCTCCGTGGGACACGTCTTTTTAAATCAACGACAGTATGCACAGCGGAACTCTGCCGCGAAACCACCTCAATCAATTGCTGACACCATCGACCTCGGAACGAACGAATACACAAAGAGACCAACAATAAATAGCAGCAACGGAACACCCAATACCCACGCAACGACCGAACTCGAAATCCCCAGGGGGGGTCGACTTCGGTAGGCATAGCGGCAAGCATCTGCATCAAGAGTCCGACAACAGCTCCCCCTAACACAGGGCCGGCTTGACGAAGGACATTGAGGAGAGATGATGCAGCACCGAATTCGTCACCCCTCAGCGCAGTCATACCTACTGTCGTCAGTGGCGCCATCACAAACCCATTTCCTATACCGAAAACGACGGTCGCCCCCAGGAACCACACCCAAGAACCCCCCATAGCGGCAATCAGCATACTCAGGGCGGTTCCCACCGCGGAGGCCCCGAAGCCGATCTGTAGAACGAGGCGAGCTTCCCCCTCATCAACCCAGCGACCCGCAATAGGTGCTGTGACCACAGATGCAATCGACGCTGGCGCAAGAGCAGCCCCCCGCCCAGAACGCCGTTTGCCCCATCACGGACTGGATGTAGTTCGATACGAGAAACGTCAAAGCGAATACACCAAGGGCCGCAAAGAGCCCGAATACAGCGGCAACGAGGAACCGTGGATTTCTGCGAAGGGACTGTGGAAAAACTGCGTGCGCCGGATCTACCCGACGTTCATACCGGAAGAACACAAACAGGCAGAACACAGCAAACGGCAGGCAAGCAATGGTTAACAGGTCCCAGCCCGCATGGGGACCTTGCAGACATCCATAGAGAAGTGCCACAAGGCCGATGCCTGCGAGAAAGGTGCCCACGAGATCAAGTCTCACGGAACGGGCCATCTCGATTGGAAGGCTTCGCAGGCCCAGAACCACGACGAGAGCCGCAATCGGAAGGTTGATGAGGAAGACCCATCGCCAACTGAGACCGTCAATCAACACTCCGCCGGCCAGGGGACCGATGATGGATGCAGTTCCTGCAATTGATCCCCAGATGCCGACTGCGCGCCCACGAATCCTTTCAGGGAAGGTGACACCGATGAGCGTGAGAGTCTGTGGCACCAGCATGCCGGCACCGAGTCCCTGAAGGAACCGGCCGGCGATCAAGACGAACGGAGAGGTCGCAACACCGCAGGCGAGGCTGGCAGCTGCCAAGATGATCGTCCCAAGGTGGAAAAGGCGTCGGTGTCCGAATCGATCACCTAAACGACCTGACGGGATGATCGCCAGTGCGAGAACGAGACCGTAGCTGTTGACCGCCCAGAACACCTGAGCTGTGGACGCGCCTAAGTCCCGTGTCAGTGAGGGAACTGCGAGGTTGATAATTGTCAGGTCGAGGAGAGCAATGAAGTACCCTCCGGCCAACGCGCACAGCCCGATCCACTGCCGAGCGCTGACTGTTATGGCTAGGGAATCTTCCGTCACGTCTTCCCCTCGTTCGCAAACTCGGTATCACGGAAGGTGATTGCGTTGCTTGAGCGGAGAGGGGGGGATTCGAACCCCCGGTGCGCCAGGCGCACAGCGGTTTTCAAGACCGCCACATTCGGCCGCTCTGTCACCTCTCCTGGCCGCGCCCTCGGGGCGCGGCAGCCATAGACCCTACCATCCCTGCGAGCCCCACGGTCACCGGGCCCACCGGCGGCCCGCTCAGGGCACCCGGCGACGTCAGGACCTACTGAAGAACCCTCGCCGGTGCGGCTTGCTGGCGCGCGCCGGCAGCGGCGAGTCCGGTTCGTCGAGCCGCCCCTCGGCCAGGGCCTGCCCGATCGCCGGCCACACCGGCAGACGCGCCATGAGCGTGGCCTGCAGGGCGTGGTAGATGTCGGGATGCCCGGCCCAGGTACGGGTCGAGGGCTGGTTGTCGCGGTCGAGCTCGTGGATCCACACGCCGGGCGCCTCGATGAGGAACTCCTCGGCGTAGTCGATCCAGGCCCGGTAGCAGTGCTCGTAGTGCTCGACATCGATCTCCCCGTGCCCGTCGTCGAGCAGAGCCTGACGGATGGCGGCCGAGGCCGAGATGCCCTCGCAGACCACCCAGTGCATGCGCTCATGGACCATCGGCTTGCCGTCGAAGTCCGTGGTGTAGACGAAGCCGGGGGCGCCGTCGACGCGCCAGCCGTCGGTGCGGGCCTGCTCGAAGATGTGCTCGGCGGCGTCCAGCATCCAGTCCGGCGCACTCATGGAGCGGTTGATGAGGGCCCCACGCAGCTGCACGGTCAGTCGCGCCCACTCCAGGCCGTGGCCCGGCGTGACGCCGTAGGGCCGGAAGGGGTGAGCCGGCTCGTCGCGGTTGTAGTCGAGCCGCGGTTCCCAGGAGGTGCTGTAGTGCTCGGGCAGGCGCCAGCCGTGCTGGCGGGCCTGGACGTTGACTGCGAAGTCGACGATCTTCAGCGCCCGCTCCAGCCAGCGCACCTCCCCGGTGACGTCGGCGGTGGCCAGGTAGGCCTCCACCGTGTGCATGGCGGCGTTGATACCCCGGTAGTCCTCGGGGTCGGTGAAGTCGGCGGCGTAGGACTCGATCGGCATCTGCTGGGCCTCGTCCCACCAGTGGCGGTCCTGGATCGCGATGGCATCGCGCAGCAGCTCATGGGCACCGGGCCGGTCGGCGGCTGTTGCGGTGGCCGCGGCCAGGAGCACGAAGGCGTGCTGGTAGCACTCCTTACGGGCCTCGGGGTCGATCGGGACGCCACGCCCATCGGCGTCGGGCTCGAGGCCGATCGCCGAGTACCAGCCGCCGTTGACCGGGTCGCGCAGAGGACCGTTCAGGGCGCGCACGCCGTGGTCGGCGTAACGCCGGCAGCCGGGGATGCCCATGAGCGCCCCCAGGGAGAAGGCGAAGGTCATGCGGCCGGTGATCCACAGCTCGACGGGATGGGAGAGGTCCACCTCGCCGTCCTGGCCGATCCAGCCGAATCCGGTGGGCACCTGCGCGGCGCGCGCGTAGTGCAGCAGCGCATGCGTCTCGTAGGCCAGCCAACGCTTGTGCTCGGGGGCGCCGAACCATCCCAGTCCCATGAGTCCTCTTGATCCGCAGGGGATCCAAGGCTATCGACCCGCCCCACACGGATCAATGCTCCGGTCTGCTCTCAGCGGCTCTCTCCCAGGCCCGCTCAGCATTGCCGACGGCGCCCCGCCCCGCCTACTTCTGCTTCGGCCAGGCGGACTCGCCCTGCGCGAGCGCCTCCCGGGCGCTCATCGCCCCGGTCGACCAGCGGCTCAGCCCCAGCCACAGGGCGCTGCTGCCGACGCCCACCGGCATCGAGTCCGAGGCATCCATCTCCACGGTCGTCTGACGCGACTGAAGCAACCTGGTGGCGCGCCTACCGACGTCGCTGGGCGCCAGGTCCGGGTCGACCCCCTGATAGGCGGTCGCCACCCCGCCCATCGCCATCCGCGTGCGGGCCCAGTCCTGGGAGGTCAGGTACTCCATGACCGCATTGGCCGCCTCGAGCGAGTGAATCCCACGAGGTAGTCGGTGCCCACGAGTACGGCGTCTGAACCGCGGTCCGCCCCCGGGGTGACGAAGGCCGAGACCTTGACACCGTTCGACGGCGATGCCGACGACGTCGCTGCGGCGGTCTTGGCCTCTGCGGAACCCGTCGGGCTCGCGGAGGCGTCCCCCGTGGCACCCGCGGAGGGGCTGGGCGCCTGGACCGTCACCGAGTTGGCGCCGTCGGCGTCGGTGATGGCGGTGCCCTCCGGGAAGCGGCTCTCGAAGGAGGAGGAGGCGTGCAGCATGAGGCAGCTGCCCTTGACCAGGTCGGCCCCGGCCTGCGCGGGAGTCCGCGAGATGATCGAGCCGCGCCCGCCGGCCACGCTCCGGTCGGCCAGAACCAGGGACTCAACGGTGTCGAGGGCCTCCACCGCGCCCGTGGAGTCGATGGGCACCCGGTGCGAGGCCCAGGTCTCGTAGGCGCCGGAGCCCTGTGTGGAGAGCATGGTGTCCTCGAGCCAGTCGGTCATCACCCAACCGGTGGACTCCCCGTCGGAGGCGCCCACGCACCAGGGCGTCACGGAGCCGTCGGGGTGGTCGGCGCGGACCTTGCGGGTGAGGGCCTCCAGCTCGCCCCAGGTGCTGGGCACCTCGTAGCCGGCTTTCTTGAAGGCATCCGGCGAGTACCACACGAGGGACTTCACCGAGGCCATGAGCGGGGCGGCATAGGGGCACGGAGGCGTGGATGCCCACCTGGATCCAGTGCCGGTCCCATCCGGCCTCCACGTTGCTGTTGACCGTATTCGGCAGCGGGTGGACCACGCCGGTGTCGACGAGCTCGGCCACCATGCCCGGCTGCGGCACGATCGCCAGGTCGGGCAGGTTCTCGAGGGTTGTCCTGGCTCGATGGCGAGGCCCCCTTGCTGGTGGACAGGGTCCGCACCCGAGCCGTTGAGCAGCTGGGAGCGCAGCTCGGAGGTGCCGGTGTGCTCGACGGTGATCCCCGTGCACTTCTCGAACTCGGCCACGGAGGCCTCGAAGCGCTCGGCCTCGGTGCCGGTCAGGCTGCTGGAGACGGTGACGGTGGTGCCCTCGTGCCCCTGGTAGGCCTTGTAGGCGGCGCAGTCCGTGGCCGACGCCGAGCCGGCCCCGCCGGCCGAGCAGGCGGCGGTGGCGGCGGCCGCCAGCATCAGGGCGCTGGCCGCCGCGAGGAGGCGACCGCCCCGCCGCAGCCGCCCGGTGGGGCGCCGGCGTCCCGTGACCGCCTCACCGGGCGGACCGATGGTGCGACCGGCGTCGTCGGTGGGGGTTTGGCCGTTGAAGTTGAGGTGGGAGACAGGGAGAGGGGACTGTCGCATCAGGGGTGCCTTACTCGTTCTATGAGAGCGTCCAGGACGGCGGCGCAGCCGTCCCGCCACACGGGCTCGGTCAGGATATCGCCGCGGTCGCGCACCCACTGCGGCGCGCTGCCCATGACGACGCCGGCCCCGGCCCACTCGATCATCTCGACGTCGTTGGAACCGTCCCCGACCGCGAGGGCGCGGGCGGGGTCGGCGCCCAGGCGGGCGAGGAGCGCCTCGAGGGCGGAGGCCTTGGTGACCCCCTCGGGGGCGACGTCGAGCCAGGCCGTCCAGCCGATGGCGTACTCCACCGAGTGCAGCCCGGAGTCGGCCACGATCTCGGAGAAGCGCTCCACCGACATGCCCGGGGCCCGCAGGACCACGCGGGTGACGGGCTGGGAGACGAGCTCGGCCATGGTGACGACCTGCTGATCCTCAATGAGCTCGCCGTCGGGGAAGAGCCGGGAGACCTTGAAGCCGATGCCGGGGTCCTCGACGGCGAAGATCCCGTCGGGCACGGCGGCGTGCAGGGTCTCGATGGCGGTGCGCGGGTCGAAGGTGCGCGAGTCGACCACCTCGTAGCCACCGGGGGCGTCCGGGTCGAGCCGCAGGGTCAGGGCACCATTGGCACAGACCATCCAGCCGGTGCTCAGCCCCAGGTGGCGCACCACCGGCATGGCGGCGGCGATCCCGCGCCCGGTGGAGATGACCACGGGGACCTCGTGGGCGCGCAGGCGGGCGATGGAGGCCATGACCCGCTCCGAGACGCGCCCGTCCATGTCGAGGATGGTGCCGTCGACGTCGAGGGCGACGACGAGCCCGTCGCCCGGAGCGAGCCGGGCTCCACCGGCGGCCTCCAGGGCGTCGAGGTCCCGCATCCGGTCCTGGACGAGGGCGTGGTACTCCTCGTGGTTCAGGGCCCGACGGCGCAGCACGCGCCTTCCGGCGGCCCCGGAACCGGCCTCCTCCGTGGGCTCGGAGCTGCTCTCGTGGTTCTCGAGGTACTCCGTGGAGCCACCCAGGCGGGTCAGGGGCTGGCCGGCCGGAGCGATCCCGGTCTCGGGGTTGACGGCCGGACCGTTGCCCGTGGGCTCCGGGCCGACGGTGCCGCCCGCGGCGCCGGCAGCACCGGCGGTGTCCAGCAAGGGCTCCGGCGTCGTCGGCGAGGAGGACGAAGGCGTAGGGCTCATGATGGAACCCGCCTCAGGCGACGGCACCGACGGGCTCGATGACCTCCAGGCCGCCCAGGTAGGGGCGCAGGCCCGCCGGCACGCGCACCGAGCCGTCGGCCTGCTGGTGGTTCTCCAGGATGGCGACCATCCAGCGGGTGGTGGCCAGGGTCCCGTTGAGGGTGGCCACGGGGCTCGTGCCTCCCTCGCGGCGCTCGCGCACGGCCAGGCGGCGGGCCTGGTAGGTGGTGCAGTTGGAGGTGGAGGTGACCTCCATCCAGCGCTGCTGGGTGGGCAGCCAGGCCTCGCAGTCGAACTTGCGGGCGGCCGAGGAGCCCAGGTCCCCGGCGGCGGTGTCGATGACCCGGTAGGGCAGCTCGACCAGGGCCAGCATCTCCTCCTCCATGGCCAGGAGCCGGGCGTGCTCGGCCTCGGCGTCCTCGGGCCGGCAGTAGGAGAACATCTCGGCCTTGTTGAACTGGTGGACGCGGATGATGCCGCGGGTGTCCTTGCCGGCGGCACCGGCCTCGCGCCGGTAGCAGGTGGACCAGCCCATGTACCGCTTAGGGCCGGCGGACAGGTCGAGGATCTCATCGGCGTGGTACCCGGCCAGGGCCACCTCGGAGGTACCGGTGAGGTAGAGGTCGTCGGCGGGCAGGTAGTAGATCTCGTCACTGTGGGCGCCCAGGAAGCCGGTACCGCCCATGACCTGCGGGGTGACGAGGGTGGGCGTGGTCATCGGGGTGAAGCCATGGGCGACGGCGGCGTCCAGGGCCGCCGTCATGAGCGCCAGCTCCAGGCGCATACCCCAGCCCTTGAGGTAGTAGAAGCGGGCACCGGAGACCTTGGCGCCGCGGCGGGTGTCGATGATGTCCAGGCCCTCGCCGATCGCCAGGTGGTCGGCGGGCTCGAAGCCCTCGGCGTCGAAGTCGCGGGGCTCACCGCCCTCGTGGCGCAGGACGACGTAGTCCTCCTCCCCTCCCGACGGCGCCCCCTCGATGAGATTGGCGAACTGACGGGCCAAGGCGTCGAGCTCGGCGGCGGCGGCCGAGGAGGCTGACTCAGCGGCCTTGACCTGCTCGGCGAGCTCCTTGGCACTGGCGAGGATCGCCGGGCGCTCCTCGGGCGAGGCCTTCCCCACGGAGCGAGAGACGGCCTTCTGCTCGGCGCGGAGGTTCTCGAAGGCGGCCAGCGCCTGACGGCGGGTCTCGTCGGCGGCGATGACGCGGTCAACGAGATCGACGTCGGCACCACGGGCTCGCTGGCTGGCGCGGAAGGGCTCGGGGTTCTCACGAAGCGCACGCAGGTCGATCATGCCCCTGAGTGTAGTCAGGACCGCGCCGAAGGCCGCACCCGGGTCACCTTCCGAACGCAGCCGGCCCTCGGCCGGACGTCGGAGACGATCAAGAAGGATCCTGGAGACGGACAAGGTCACAGGCCAGTGGCGCAACCGACACTCCGGGAGAACGGCCCCGGATCGACGTCGGATCGCCCCCGAATCCACCCCACCGTCGAGGTGGCCTCAGGGCCGCGAAGGCCAACATTTTACCGGAAGATCGGGGCCGAATGACAGCGTGTGACTCATACATGCTTCTCCCCGAGTACACCACCCCGAAACGGCGAACGTGACCCACTTCCTACTACCAACGCAATCCACCTGTGAATAGAATCCATTTCAATCGGTGTACCCTATAGTTCCCGACGGTGTTTCCGTGCCGCCACGTTGGAGGCCCGCCCGCACCGCCCCCACACCGCTCTCCCCGCCTTCCCGGCCAGTCGTCTGCCTCCGATTTTCTGTCACTCCGTCATATCAGGCTCGCCGATCGCAGTGGTGCGGGCCCCGACCACAGGACCACAACTCATGCCGATCTCATCATCTCCGTCCTTCTCTCAGTTACGGGCCTTCGTGGCCCTGTGCGACCACCAGCACTTCGGTGAGGCCGCCACCGCGCTCGGCGTCAGCCAGCCCAGCCTGTCCCAGGCCATCACCGCCCTGGAGAAGCGTGTTGGCGGCGAGCTGGTGGAGCGCACCACCCGCCGCGTTCTCGTGACCTCTCTGGGCGAGGCCCTCCTGCCCTTCGCGCGCGACGCAGTCCTGGCCGCCGAGGCCTTCAACGAGGCCGCCTCCAGCCAGGGGGCCGCCCTGAGCGGCACGATGCGCCTGGGCATCATCCCCACCATCGCTCCCTACCTGGCACCCATCCTCCTTGACGGTCTGCGCGAGGCCCTGCCTCAGATGGAGCTGGACCTGCGTGAGATGGTCACCGGGGACAACCTCGACCAGCTCGCCCAGGGACGCCTCGACGCCGCGATCATCTCCCTGGAGGACGACCTGCAGCGCACCACCGCGATCCCGATGTTCGACGAGCAGCTCGTCATCCTCACCGCCGCGGATCACCCCTGGGCCGGCCGCACGGACGTGAGCCCGGCCGAGCTCGACAGCCAGCCCCTCCTGCTGCTCGACGAGGGCAACTGCCTGCGTGACCAGACCCTGTCCCTGTGCCAGCGCTACGGCACCCAGCCGCCGATCGCGGTGGCCACCACCCTGTCCACAGTGACCCGCATGGTCGCCCACGGCTCGGGCGTGACGGTCATCCCCGAGGGGGCGCTCCAGCTGCTCACCCCCTCCACGGAGTACGGCGTCGCCGCTTCGGCGGCGAGGTGCCGCTGCGCCGCATGGGTCTGGTCCACCGGGTCTCCTCCTCCCGCGGCGCCGACTTCGCCCAGCTGGCCAGCCTCATCTCGCGTCTGGTGAGCGAGACCGACCTGCCCACCATCCCGGTCAAACCCTTGGCCGCGGCCTGAGCGCGGCCTGGGGCTCCGCCCCTGCACCGGGCTCACATCGTCTTGGGTTCGCCTCCGCGGCCCCAGGACCGTGACCGAGGCCGCATGGGCGGCTAACCTGCCCCTATGACCGGCTTCACCGACGGCGGGACCCGGACCACGACGCGCCCCGACCAGCCGTTGGCCTGCGTCATCATCAACCCCTCCAAACGTCGCGCCACCACCACGGTGCGGGGTGTGCTGGAACGCGAGCTGCGTGAGGCCGGGTACGCCGGACCGGTGTGGCTGGAGACGAGCGTGTCCGAGCCCGGCACCATGCAGGCGCGCCTGGCCCTGGCCGCCGGGTCCCGGCTGGTGGTGGCCGCAGGCGGCGACGGAACCGTGCGCTCGGTGGCGGCCGGCGTGGCCGGTACGGAGGCACGGATGGGCATCATCCCCCTGGGTACGGCGAACCTGGCGGCCCGCAACCTCGGGGTGCCGGTCGGCGACCCGAGGGCGGCGGCTCGAGTGGCCGCCCTCGGGGTCGACCTGCCCGCCGACCTGGCCTGGGTGAGGACCGAGGCCTGGACCGCTCCCGACGTCGGGCCGGGCAGGACTGAATCCGCCGAAACCACCGGTGCGGCGGACACGCTGGGCGGCGCCACCGCCACCAACGCCCCCTTTCCTGAGGGCTCGCCTCCCTCAACCGACCCGACGGGCGCAGCCGATACGACCACCTCTCCACGGCTGTCGGCCGAGGCCGCCCGAGCGGTGCGCACGATCCAGCGGGCGACCCGCAAGCCCCGTCAGTGGGCCCGCCCCACACTCGGTGACGAGCACGCCTGCATGGTGGTGGCCGGGATCGGTTTCGACGCCGGGCTGGTGGCCTCCACGCGCCCGGCCCTCAAGGCGCGAGTCGGCTGGGGCGCCTACGCCCTGGCGGCCATGGAGAACCTGAGCTCACCGCGCATGGACCTGGTGCTCAGTCTCCTGGACGAGACCGGCCAGCGGCGAGTGGAGCGCCTGAGAGCCCGCAACCTGCTGGTGGCCAACGGCGGTCGCCTGCCGGCCGGGATCACCCTGCTGCCCGAGGCGCGCACCGACGACGGCCTGCTCGACATCGCCGCCATCGACACGGTGGCGGGCCTGGCGGGCTGGAGCTCCCTGGCGCGCCAGGTGCTGCCGCCCTACGCAGCGCGCTACTCCGAACCGAGTCGCTCCCTGGGACGGGTGGTGCTGCGACGCGGCGGGGAGGTGGCCGTCCAGCTCTCGGCGCCGGCCCTGGTGGAGGTCGACGGCGACCTGCTGGCGCCCACGCAGGGCATGCGGGTGCGCATCGACCCCGGGGCGCTGCTCATCCGCCGCCCGCCGACCTGAGAGCCGGAGCGGCCGGAGCGGCGCCCCGGCTCACTCCTCCCAGAAGCCGGCGACGTCGATCGCCCCGCCGGTAGCCTCGAAGTCGGCGCGGACGGCCCGGCGCAGCTCGGCGTCGTGCAGCCAGTCCAGGGCCACGGCGGCCAGCCCGTAGGCGCCGTCGAGCGCGGCCGCGTCCCCGGTGGGGGCACCGGCGGCCTCGGTCATGGCGCGGGTGTGGAGGGCGACGTCGGGCCGGTCGGTGACCTTGATGAGCGGGTGGATGCCGGGCACGCGCTGGGGAGACGTTGCCGAAGTCCGTGCCGGCGGCGATCGTCTCGGGGAAGGACCCCGGGGGGCCAGGGGGTCGCGGCCCCGCTCGCGCTGGGAGCGCGCCCAGGAGGCGAGCAGGGGGCCGTTGTCGCGCACGGGGACCTCGTTGCTGTCCTCGGAGGTGAGGATCTCGACGCCGGTTCCGGTCATGAGGGCTGCGCCGTGGAGGACCTCCTCGACCCGCTCGGTGATCTCCTTGAGGGTCTCGAGGTGCTGGAGCGCACCATGATGGACAGCTCGGTGCGCTCGGGGATGATGTTGGGGACCTGGCCGCCGTCGGTGATGATGGCGTGGAGGCGGTCCATGGGGAGCATCTGCTGGCGCAGCAGGCCGATGCCGGTCAGGGCCAGGGTGGCGGCGTCCAGGGCGTTGCGGCCCATGAAGGGCTGGGAGGCGGCGTGGGCGGGCACTCCGTGGAAGACGACCTCCATGCGGCGCACCCCGAGCCAGGTCTGATGAGTGACGTCATGGGCGTATGAGTGGGTCTGGATGGCGGCGTCGACGCCGTCGAGCATGCCGCGCACGGACAGGATCTCCTTGGCGGTCGAGTTCTCCTCGGCGGGCGTGGTCTGCAGGACGACGCGGCCGGGAAGGGCTCCGGGGCGGGTGCGGTCCAGGGAGGCCAGGGCGAGGAAGGCGCCCACGGAGTTAGCGCACATGACGTTGTGGCCGCAGCCGTGGCCGATGCCGGGCAGGGCGTCGTACTCGGCGAGGATCGCGATGGTACCGGCCGGCTGACCGGCGTCTCCGGCCGCTGCGTCAGCGGTACCGGCCCCGACGGTCCCGGAGATCTCGGCGCGCAGGGCGGTGTCCATGCCGTAGACGCCGACCTCGGGCTCGATACCGTGGCGGCGCAGGGAGCGCGGCGACCGTGGCGACGGCGTGGTGCTCCTCGTAGCCGGTCTCGGGGTGAGCGTGGATGTCCTGGGAGAGCTCGATGATCTGCGGGGCCAGCTCGGCGACGACCTCCCCCAGGGCGGCGCGCAGGTCGGCGGGGGCTCCGGCGTCGTCGGGCAGGACCGGGGCCGGGCCGACGACGCCGCGGCGCTCCTCGGTCTCGGCGATCATGCGCTCCTGGATGGCGCCGGAGGGGTGGTGGGGCGGGTGAGGTCATTCAGGTCGCGCATAGGGGCAATCATGCCCAGCCGACGCCCGTATTGCACGAGGGTCGGGCTCCCCTGGCCAGGGCATGGGTGCACTCCACGAAGATCCGGACCCCGCACAGTATTGACGGCTCCCGGCCAGTACGACCCGAGGCTCGTGCAGTAGCCACCGGGGGCCGCACACCACCCAGGTTCTCGGCGTCTACTCGCGGGGCGCGGCGAGCCGGCGGGCCGCTTCGACGACGACGGCGCGCCGGCGATCATGCTCCTCCTCGTCCAGGGGCCCACACAGCATCCGCGCCACCTGGGGCGCAGTGGACCACCAGCCCGTCAGGGACATGATCATGAGCATGAGCGCACCGGGGTCGACGTCGCGGGTCAGGGCGCCGGAGTCCTGACCGCTGCGCATCCCGGCGATCTTGCGCTGGTAGTGCTCCCGCCGCAGCTCCTCCTCCGGCACCTCGTCGTCGAAGGTGAGAGCCTCCCAGCACAGCAGCCGGATGAGCTCGGGGCGTTGCCGGTGGTAGTCGTACAGGCGCCCGGCGTAGTCCCCCACATCCTCCCCCTCGTCGAAGGCGGGAGGCACGGCCTCGGCCGCCTTGGTCAGCTCATCGCACAGGACTGCGGAGAACAGGCGGTCCTTGGAGCCGAAGTAGTTGTAGACGCGCTCCTTGTTGACCCCCGCCCGCTTGGCGATGCGTTCTATGGTCGTCCCCGCAGGCCCGTGGCGGGTGAACTCGGCCGTGGCGGCATCCTTGATCTTCCGCTTGGTCCCCTCGGTATCCCAGGCCATGACGCCTTCTCCCGTGTTCGCGAGCGCCAGCAGCAAACTCCAACGCTACCGTTGCAACTACCTCTCCAGTCTACTAGGGTCATTTCCAACGCTTACGTTGGAAAGGGGTTCTCATGTCTCCCGCGCACCGACCCGATCAGCATCCCGACGTCGCCCACTCCCCCGAGCCGTCCGCCCAGTCGACGACTCGGCCGGCCTCCCCCGCCTACCCCGCCGGCAGCAGCGCCACCGCGACCCTCGTGGTCACCGCACTGCTCGTCCTCACGCAGCTCTATGCAGCCATCCCCCTGCTCGCCCCGATCTCGGTCGATCTCCACGGCAACGCCACTGTCGCCCTGTCGACGGCCTTCAGCCTCACCTACGCCGCGGGCTTCCTCATCTGGGGGCCGGTCTCCGACCACTACGGCAGGAGAAGGACGATGGCGCTCGCGCTGGGGATCCTCACTGTCTCCACCGGCTGCTGCGCCCTGTCCCCGTCCCTGCCGGCACTCGCGGCCCTGCGCACGGTTCAGGGCCTGAGCGCCTCCGGCTTCGCACCCGTGGCCCTGGCCTACCTGTCCGAGGCGCTGGCGCCGCACAGGCGGGCCGGGGCGATCGGGGCGATGTCGACGTCGTTCCTCGTGGCGGGCATCGTCGGCCAGGTCCTGGCCTCGCTGGTCGCACTGCACCTGGGGTGGCGATGGTTCTTCCCCCTGTGCGGCGGGCTGCTGGCTGTGGCCCTGGCAGCCGTCCTCGCCGTCGTGCACGACGCCACTCACGCCTCCGGCCCCTCGGGCTCCTCGCTTCGGGGGCAGTTCGCATCGCTGGGACGGCTTGCGCTCAGACCTGCGGTTCTGGCGCTCAGCCTGGCGCACGTCACGCTACTCATGGTGTTCGTCGCCATGTACACGGGGATCGGCGGCCACCTGGAGTCGCTGGGTATGCGGCCTTCGACGATCATTCTCATCCGCCTGGCGGCCCTGCCGGCCATGTTCCTCAGTCTCGGCGCCGGCCGGTTCGCTGCAAGGCGGTCCTGGGCGCAGATAGCCCGGCTCGGCTTCGGAGTATCGGCGTTGGGCATGCTCGGTGAGGCCCTGCTCGCGGGCAGCCTGGCGGGCCTGGTGGCCGCCAGCGTCGTCTACGTGGCCGGGGTCGCGCTGGCCGCGCCGGCGATGATCAGCCTCTATGGACAGGTGTCCGCCCCCAACCGCGGCAGCGGCATGGCACTCAACGGGTTCATCCTGTTCGTCGGTACGAGCGCCGGCCCGCTCCTGGCGACGTCGTCGCCCACCTTCCGAGCCCTGACCTTGGCACTGACCGGGATCCTGGTCCTGGCACTGGCCGCAGTCACCGCGTTCAAGGCACTGGCCGGCGCCGACCACTGACTACCACCCGCACTGCGGGAGCCGCCCCGCCTCGACTTCAGCTGAAGAGCGAGGCGGCCACCATGGTGTCACCCTTCTTGATGCCCGGCGGGATCGCGAACAGGGCCGAGGCCTCGTGCTTGAGGTACTCCTGGAGGGCGTCGTTCTTGGTCATGCGGTCCAGGATCGGGTAGAAGTTCGTCCGCGGGTCACGCACGAAGGCAATGAAGAACAACCCGGTCTGCAGCAGCCCCAGGGAGTCGGAGCCGTCGGTGTAGTTGTAGCCGCGGCGCAGCATCCGGCGCCCCTGGTTCTGCTCCGGTGAGACGACGGCGATATGCGCGTCGGCCGGCACGAGCGTCTCGCCCTTGTCGTCCTTGGCCGCGTAGTCCACGGTCGTGAACTCCTCGGAGGACTTCGTGGGGTTGGCGATGCTCAGCGGCGCCCCGTAGCGCTTGTCGCGCCCCATGGTCTGCTCCTGCTCGATGAGCCGCAGACGGTCCCAGACCTCGGCGAGCATGCGGATGCGCCGCGCCACGTAGTAGGTGCCACCGGCCATCCAGGACGCCGCGGCATCGTCGCCCGGCTGGACCCACAGGTGCTCGTTAAGTTGGTCGGCGGGATCCTCGGCCTTGATGTTGTTGGTGCCGTCCTTGAAGCCGAACAGGTTGCGCGGCGTCTCCTGGTCCACGGAGGTCGACGACGTCCGCCCGTAGCCGACCTGGCTCCAACGCAGGGTGGCGGTCCCGAAGGCGATACGGGTGAGGTTGCGGATCGCGTGGACGCAGACCTGGGCGTCGTTGGAGCATGCCTGGATCAGCAGGTCGCCGTCCGACTGGGCGGCGTGAAGCTGGTCGCCGGAGAAGGAGGGCATGCCCTCCTTGAGAATCGCCGGCATCTTGGCGGCCAGGCCGAAGCGGTCCTTGCCATCGGCGTCGACGAACAGGCCCTTGCCCACGCCGAAGGTGATGGTCAGGCCGTTGGGCTTGTAGCCCCAGGCCTCACCGGTGTCCTTGGGCGGCAGCTGCTTGTTGGAGCTGGGCTGGCCCCCGATGAGCTCGCCGGCGGTCATCTGCTCGGCGGCCACGGCCCAGTCGGACAGGAGGGTTTTCAGCTCCTCGACGTCGGTGGTGGAGACATCGAAGGCCGCGGTGAACATGTTGTCCTGGGCGGGGGTGGTGATCCCCGCCTGGTGGTCGCCGCGGAAGGGGTAGGTCGTGAGGATGGCCTCCTCGGGTCGCTGGGAGGCCTCCCAGGCGCGCCCACCGGCGACACCGGCCAGGCCCGCGAGCGCGGCCCCCAGGCCCGCGCCGGTGAACATGGCGCGGCGGCTGGTTCCCTTGCCGCCGGACTTCCCAGTCCGTCCAGGTTTCCCGGACTCATCCGGCCTCCCCGGCTTTTCATCCTTATCGGACGTGCTGGCGTCCTCAGACTGTTCCGCCGCGCCCGAGGCCAGAGAGCCGTCACCCGGGTCTTCCGACGTCGGGGCCTGCGACTCCTGCTGCGCCTGCGCCGCCTCCGCGGCGGTCGCGTCATCCGCGACCGGGGAGGTCTCCGGCTCGTCGACCGGCTTGCCACTCACTGCTGACTCCTTCCAGGGCGTCCGGGTTGCTCTGGCCTCGCGGCCTCAGAGGATGGTCCCGGCGACCTTGGACAAGGACTCGCTCAGGGCGTTGACGGCGTCGGAGAACTTGCGCTGCGTGTCGGTGTAGGAGTTCTTGTCCGGAGCCTCGCCGGCGTCCTTCTGCACCGCAGCGATGGTGGAGTAGTCCGCGTAGGTGGGCTCGCCGTTGGCGGCCTTCCCGGAGACGTGGGCCTCGACGAGCTTCTCAACCGCCGCGAACTGGGTGGTGATCTTCTCGGCGAGCTTGGCGTCCTTCTTCTTCATGAGGTCCTCGACATTGCCGTAGGCGACCTTGGCGCCCTCGACGTTGGCCTTGAAGTCGTAGAGGTCAGTGTGGGAGAAGGTCTCCTCCTCGCCGACGATCTTGGTGGTGGCGACCTCCTCGAGGAGGGAGGAGGCGCCGTTGGCAACGTCCTCGAGCCCGAGCTCGAACTTCTTCCCACCGGTGCCGGTGATGTTTCCGTAGACGAGGTCGTAGAGTGACTTGGTGTCGGTGTTGAGCTGGTCGGCCACCTTCTTGCGGGCGGCGTCGTCGGCGAACTTGAAGGGGCTGGAGGAGTCCTGGACCCACAGGTCGGCCTCGATGCGGTGCCATCCGGTCCAGCCGGAGATGACCTCCTTGTCGGTGACGGCCTTACCGGCACCTGCGGCAAGGTCCTGGACGCGGGTGTCCAGGGCGCTGTCGAGGTCTCCGGCCTCCTTGACGCCGAAGGACTCGGCGGTGGGCTCGATGCGCTCGTAGAACTGGCGCGCCAGCGGGTAGAGGCTCTTGGCAGTGGCGGTGTCGCCGGAGGTGTAGGCAGTGACGAAGCTCTGGGTGGCGGTCAGGAGCTGGCCGGCCTGATCACGCACGTAGGCGGTGTAGTTCTTGACGGCGTCCTCGCGCGCCTTGGCCTCATCGGCGCTGACGTCGACGGCGGCGCCCTTGGTGATCTTCAGCTCGGTGACACCCTTGAGCTCGCCGACCATGTTGGGCTTGCAGGCCGCGTAGCAGGTGCCCTCCTTGAGGGAGGTGGTGAGCTTCGTGGTGGTGCCGGGGCCGATGTTCTCCTGCTCGGAGATGATCTGGAGCTTGTCCTCGGTGAGAACCTCGAACTCGTTGGGCACCGTGCCGGAGTTGGTGATGGTGAAGGTGACGACGCCCGAGGGGAAGGACGTGGACGAGAGCTTGCAGGAGTCGTCGGTGAGGGTCACCGTGATCTCCTGGGCCTTGCCGGATCCCGAGGCACCGCCCTTGGCGTTCTTGGGGTTGTCGGCGCAGGCTGCCAGACCCAGCCCCATGGCGGTCAGAGGAAGCATGGCGAGCACGTTGCGTCGCTTGATGGTGGGCATCTGTCTTTCCTTTACGAAGAAGCGGTGGTGGATCAGGGGTGGGTCAGGGTCTGTGGAGGCGGTCAGGAGGCCTCGACGGCGTCGACGGAGGCGTGCGCGCCGGTGTCGACCTTCTCGATGTCGTCCTTCTGGCGCGGCGCGGGCCACCGCCCCATGATCTGGAGGGTGAGCAGCACGAGGGTCGGCACGATGTAGAGGCACCAGCCCAGCACCTGCAGCACGGAGGGCTGGAGGTTGAGCTGGAACATGGCCTCGAGCAGCACGTAGAGCCAGTGGAGGGGCGAGGTGTTGGCCGGCAGGTAGGAGGACAGGTCCCAGGCGTGGCTTGTGTGGCCGGGCAGGAGGCCCGCCTCCTGGAGGTCGCCGATGCCGTAGGCGACGATGCCGGCGGCCACGACGATGAGGAAGTAGCCGGTCACGGCGAAGAAGATGCGGAGGTTGATGCGCACCGCGCCCTGGTAGATGAGGACGCCCAGCACAATGGCCAGGACGAGGCCCGTGACGACGCCCGCCGTCGTCTGCATGATGGAGGTCTCGATGCTGGAGCGCACGGTGGCCCACACGAACAGGGCCGTCTCCACGCCCTCGCGCCCGACGGCGACGACGGCGATCCAGACGACGCCCCAGCCGGAGCCGCCCTCGGCGAGGGTCTTGGACAGTGAACCCTCCAGCTCGCCCTTGAGCTCGCGGGCGTTCTTCCCCATCCAGAAGATCATCCAGGTCACCAGGCCGACGGCGACGAAGGACAGGAGGCCTCCGAGGATCTCCTGGGCCTGGAAGGTGAGGGTCTTGGGCCCCCAGGTCATGATGGCGCCGGCGACCAGTGGGACCAGTGCCGCCAGCCCGACCCCCAACCACAGCTTGGGCAGGGGCGTCCCGGCGGTCGGACTTGACCAGGTAGGCGACGATGATGCTGACAACGAGTGCCGCCTCCAGGCCTTCCCTCAGGGCAATGAGCAGGTTGGCGAGAAACACTCGACCTCCACGTCATGTATCAATCTCAGATCACTACGGTCGAGGTAAGCCTAGCCTTAGACGATCTCATCACCAAAGACTCACGTTTATCGCGCTCATGTGGGATGAAGCCCAGTTTCGTCGGTCACACCGACCCACGTCGCTCTGGGGTACTCCGGGGGCACTCCACAGTCTCCACGGGACGTTCGCCCGGTCGGGCACGCCTGGCGGCCGACACAAGACCCTGACACCCGCACCCTTCCACCACTTCCAGCGCCCGCACACCGAGACTCTCTCAAGACCGAGGATCCAGCCCTGGTAGTGCTATACTGGTAGCGACTGAATTCCTAGTAACCTTCGCCATGTTTGCGGAGTGGACTGCTCCACCGCCTAGCCGGTCTGACTGCCCGATCTCACATCGAGACCGGGCAGTTTTTTACGTCAACCTCACGATGAGCCCGAGTGTGGTATGCATCTCTCATGTCTGCTCACCACCTTCGCGTGGGGATCGACGTCGGTACCCATTCAGTCGGGCTCGCAACGCTGCGGGTTGACGACCACGGTACCCCCATCGAGCTCCTTTCAGCACTGTCACACATCCACGACTCCGGGGTCGGCAAGGAAGGGAAAAAGGATCACGATACTCGTAAGAAGCTCTCCGGCATCGCCCGCCGCGCCCGGCGCCTGCTGCATCACCGACGCACACAGCTCCAGCAACTTGACGAGGTGCTGCGCGACCTGGGCTTCCCGATCCCCACGCCAGGAGAGTTCCTCGACCTAAATGAGCAACCGACCCGTACCGGGTGTGGAGGGTGCGTGCCCGATTGGTCGAGGAGAAACTCCCCGAGGAGCTGCGCGGCCCGGCCATCTCCATGGCAGTGCGCCACATTGCGCGGCACCGGGGGTGGCGCAACCCGTACTCGAAGGTTGAATCGCTGTTGTCACCCGCAGAGGAATCCCCGTTCATGAAGGCATTGCGTGAGCGCATCTTGGCGACCACGGGCGAGGTTCTTGACGACGGCATCACCCCCGGGCAGGCGATGGCCCAGGTGGCGCTAACCCACAACATCAGCATGCGTGGCCCGGAGGGTATTCTCGGCAAGCTGCATCAGAGCGACAACGCCAATGAGATCCGGAAGATCTGCGCCCGACAGGGCGTCTCTCCCGATGTCTGCAAGCAGCTACTGCGAGCCGTTTTCAAGGCGGATTCTCCACGTGGCTCAGCCGTCTCCCGTGTGGCTCCCGACCCGCTTCCCGGTCAGGGCTCCTTCCGGCGCGCGCCGAAGTGCGATCCGGAGTTCCAGCGCTTCCGGATCATCTCCATCGTCGCCAATCTCCGCATCAGCGAGACCAAAGGAGAGAATCGGCCGCTGACAGCGGACGAGCGCCGCCACGTGGTCACCTTCCTCACGGAGGACTCGCAAGCCGACCTGACCTGGGTTGACGTGGCCGAGAAACTAGGCGTGCATCGCAGGGACCTACGAGGAACCGCTGTACACACAGACGACGGCGAACGATCTGCGGCAAGGCCGCCCATCGACGCCACAGACCGCATCATGCGCCAGACCAAGATCAGTTCACTAAAGACCTGGTGGGAGGAGGCTGACAGCGAGCAGCGGGGCGCCATGATTCGTTACCTCTACGAAGACCCTACCGACTCGGAGTGCGCCGAGATCATTGCCGAGCTGCCGGAGGAGGACCAGGCTAAGCTCGACTCCCTCCACCTTCCAGCCGGCCGCGCGGCGTACTCGCGGGAGTCATTGACGGCTCTCAGTGACCACATGCTTGCGACGACTGACGATCTGCACGAGGCACGTAAGCGGCTCTTCGGCGTCGATGACTCATGGGCTCCTCCAGCTGAAGCTATAAATGCTCCGGTTGGCAATCCGTCCGTCGACCGGACTCTCAAAATCGTCGGACGGTACCTCTCTCTGCGGTCGAAAGTATGTGGGGTACACCTGAGGTCATTCACGTGGAGCATGTTCGTGACGGGTTCACCAGCGAGCGCATGGCAGACGAGCGAGATAAGGCGAACAGGCGTCGCTACAACGACAACCAGGAAGCGATGAAGAAGATTCAACGCGACTACGGCAAGGAGGGATACATAAGCCGAGGTGACATCGTGCGCTTGGACGCCTTAGAGTTACAAGGATGCGCCTGCTTGTACTGTGGGACGACAATCGGTTACCACACACATGCCAGCTGGACCACATCGTTCCTCAGGCTGGCCCAGGATCGAACAATCGCCGCGGGAATCTTGTGGCTGTCTGCGAGCGCTGCAACCGTTCGAAGTCTAACACCCCATTCGCAGTGTGGGCACAGAAGTGCGGGATCCCTCACGTCGGAGTGAAGGAAGCTATTGGTCGAGTGCGAGGCTGGCGCAAACAGACTCCTAACACATCATCCGAAGACCTGACACGCCTTAAGAAGGAGGTCATCGCTCGTCTTCGGCGCACCCAGGAGGATCCGGAGATCGATGAGCGCAGCATGGAGTCTGTGGCTTGGATGGCCAATGAGCTGCACCATCGCATTGCGGCCGCCTATCCCGAGACCACTGTCATGGTCTACCGAGGCTCTATCACCGCAGCAGCTCGCAAGGCGGCCGGCATCGACTCCCGCATCAACCTGATCGGAGAGAAAGGACGCAAGGATCGAATCGACCGCCGACACCACGCTGTGGACGCGAGTGTTGTGGCACTCATGGAGGCAAGTGTTGCCAAGACCTTGGCAGAACGATCAAGTCTTCGCGGGGAACAGCGACTCACTGGCAAGGAGCAGACCTGGAAGCAGTACACGGGCTCGACCGTGGGGGCGCGAGAGCACTTCGAGATGTGGCGGGGCCACATGCTTCATCTCACCGAGTTGTTCAACGAGCGCCTGGCAGAAGATAAAGTGTACGTCACCCAAAACATTCGCCTTCGACTATCTGACGGCAACGCACATACTGTTAATCCGTCAAAATTAGTCTCCCACCGCCTCGGCGACGGATTGACAGTGCAGCAGATCGACCGCGCCTGCACTCCCGCACTGTGGTGCGCACTCACTCGGGAGAAGGACTTCGACGAGAAGAACGGTCTTCCCGCACGGGAGGACCGCGCGATCAGAGTTCACGGTCACGAAATTAAGTCTTCCGACTACATTCAAGTATTTTCCAAACGAAAGAAGACAGATAGCGATCGAGACGAGACCCCCTTTGGGGCTATCGCCGTGCGCGGCGGATTCGTTGAAATCGGGCCATCAATTCATCACGCCCGCATCTACCGTGTCGAGGGCAAGAAGCCCGTCTACGCGATGCTCCGCGTCTTCACTCATGACCTGCTCAGTCAGCGGCACGGGGATCTCTTCTCTGCAGTCATCCCACCCCAGTCGATCAGCATGAGGTGCGCTGAGCCGAAGCTTCGGAAGGCCATCACCACAGGCAATGCCACCTATCTGGGATGGGTCGTGGTGGGTGACGAACTGGAGATCAACGTTGACTCCTTCACAAAGTACGCCATTGGGCGTTTCCTTGAAGACTTTCCCAACACCACACGCTGGCGCATATGTGGTTACGACACCAACAGTAAGCTGACATTGAAACCAATAGTCCTTGCCGCGGAAGGATTAGAGAATCCAAGTAGCGCCGTGAATGAAATCGTTGAACTCAAAGGATGGCGAGTCGCCATTAACGTACTGACCAAAGTACATCCTACTGTTGTTCGGCGCGACGCCCTAGGGCGCCCTCGGTATTCCAGCAGATCTAATCTCCCAACCTCCTGGACTATCGAGTGAGGATGGCCGATGGACTCAGCCTGGCGCATCATTGACTGTTCGTCGCTGGAGGGGCGCATCACCGCGGATCGCGGAGCAATCTGCATCCACCAGGATGACGGCGGTGAGCATCGGGTCCCGACAGCCGATGTGGCGGTGATCCTCATGGGCCCCCACGTGAGCTTCTCGACGGCTGTCGTGCATCGTCTAGGCGCGGATGTCGTCGTGCTGTTCTGCGACTGGCGGGGCGTCCCCGAAGGCGCCGCCTATCCGTGGCATGAGCATGGTCGCGTTGGGGCCAGGCAGCTGGCGCAGTCGCAGCTCTCTGAGCCGCGGCGGAAGAATGCTTGGGGTCGCCTGGTAAGAGCGAAGGTGTTGGGGCAGGCGACTGTTCTGCTTCAGAAGGATCGTCCTGCGGCGGCCCGGCTCAAGGAGATGGCGCGTTCGGTGCGCTCGGGTGACCCGGAGAATGTCGAGGCCCATGCCGCTCGCCTGTACTGGTCCCGGCTGTTCGCCTCCGAGGGTGTTTTTCTCCGGCGCCCGGAGGCGGAGGATCACCGCAACAGCTGCTTGAACTACGGCTATGCAGTCCTGCGCGCTCACGGGATCCGAGCGGTGGTGAGCGCCGGGCTTAGCCCGACGCTCGGGCTGTTCCATCACGGACGCGGCAATATGTTCAACCTGGTGGATGACATCATCGAACCCTTCCGTCCTGCGGTGGATGATGCTGTGCTGCATCTGGATCTTGATGCGAGTCCCGCTGAGCGGCAGGTGAAGCAGGTTCTGGTTGCTGCAGTGCAACAGCCGTTCCGTGACGACGGCGCTACGCTCCCAACCGTCTTGGAGGAGCTGGCTCAGCACTTGGGTCAGTACTGTGAGGGGGGACCGAGCCCGCTTGGATGTCCCATCTTGGACCGGACCTAGGCGTGAGTCCTGATGGCGGATGATCCAGTGTGGTGCGTGGTCATGTTCGATCTGCCGGTTGCGACGAAGGAGCAGCGCAAGGAGGCGACTCGTTTCCGGCACCTTCTCCTGGATGAGGGTTTCTGGATGCTCCAGTACAGCGTCTACGTCCGTTACTCCCCAACCGTGGCCGGCGAGCCTCGCAGGGTGGGCTCGATCAAGAGTAGCCTGCCGCGCGGAGGTGAGGTGAGGATGCTGTATGTCACCGACCGCGAGTGGTCGCGCACGCTCTGTTTCCGCAACGAAGAGCCCGTTGAGCCTGAGTCAGAGCCCCAACAGCTCATGATCTTCTGACCTCTGACGAGGTGTTTACGCTGGTCAGACCCCCTTGACAGACGTTTCTGAAGTCTATCAAGGGGTCTGGTGACTGAATCCCAGCGAGATGTGCGCCCCGCTGGCTGACCGGCGAAGTCTATCAAGGGGTCTGGTGACTGAATCCCAGCGAAGGGGCCAGGCCCGACGGTCAGTCCTGAAGTCTATCAAGGGGTCTGGTGACTGAATCCCAGCGCATGCTGTTGTCCTCTTTCCAGTGCTCGAAGTCTATCAAGGGGTCTGGTGACTGAATCCCAGCTACACATCGCACACCGTGATCGACCGGGGAAGTCTATCAAGGGGTCTGGTGACTGAATCCCAGCGTGGGTCCAGTGGCCACGCACGACATGAGAAGTCTATCAAGGGGTCTGGTGACTGAATCCCAGCAGCCTGACTCCATGGCGATGAAGACCGAGAAGTCTATCAAGGGGTCTGGTGACTGAATCCCAGCGTGGCGTCGATGCCGGCGCGGCGTAGGGGAAGTCTATCAAGGGGTCTGGTGACTGAATCCCAGCGGCGAGGTGACATGTGCTCAGGGCGGCGGGGGCTCCGGCGTCGTCGGGCAGGGCCAGTGCCCGGCCGACGACGCCGCGGCGTTCCTCGGTCTGGCGAGCATGCGCTCCTGGATGGCGCCGGAGGGGACGGTGGGGCGGGTCAGGTCGTTCAGGTGGCGCGTGAGTCCATCGTGGCCCAGCCACCCGCGCCGCGGGAGCCACCACCCCATCGAGGACTTACTTTCGGCACCAGGACTGTGTTCTCCCCCAGAAGACGGCGGGGAGACCCCAGTAGCCTGGAGGACAACGCAGTGCTCGATCGGAAAGTAAGTCCTCGGTGGCGACGCAGGCGAAGACAACACGACGGGCAGCGCGCCAGCGGAGAAGAACTCCGCCTGCACTCCGCCCCTGGGAAGGCGGGTGGGGGCGAGGGCGCACGGTCCGTGTCGCCTCAGTCTCGCCCCCACCCGTGAGTCACGCCGCTCACGCAGCCTCAGCTCGTCGAGTCCTCGCCCTCCGAGGTGCCCACCGTGCCATCCGAGCTTCCGACGACATCACCCCCACCGACGGCGCCGCCGGCCTCACCTAAAACCACGGAGCCCCCGCCGGCCACCCCGACGCCGACCTCCGCCTCGGCCCGCGTATCGGCCTCCTCCTTGAGCCGGGTGTTGACCTTCTCGACGTCGAGCCGCATGAGCAGGAAGAGGATGAGCGCGTTGGCCACGAGCGGCAACCACACGTACATGACGTAGATCATCTGGATGGCGGACTCCGGCTGGACCTTGAGGTTCCCGTCGTACCCGGAGGCGGCCAGCAGCCACCCGGAGAGGGCCGTGCCGAGGCCGCCGCCCACCTTCACGCCGAGCGAGGTGCAGGAGAACATGAGCCCGTCGATGCGTTTGCCGGTGCGCAGCCAGGTGTTCTCCGAGGCCTCGGCGATGAGGGCGTTGAGCGTGCCCTGCAGCGAGCTCATACCCAGAGCCGCGACCCCGGAGAAGAACAGCATGAGCGCAAGGCTGTCCATGTAAGCGGCCACGAGTACCCCGAGCCGCCCCAGGGTCGCGATGACATAGCCGATGATGTTGATCCGGTACATGCCTCCGAACCGGCTCACCACCAACGGCGTGATGAGGAGCCCGATCATGAGGGGGACATAGATGGACCAGGCGAAGGTCTTCAGCAGGTCCTCATCGCCCAGCACGTACTTCATGAAGTAGATGCCCATGTTGAGCATGGCCGTGAAGATCTGGGTGAGGAGGAAGACGATGAGGATGATGAGGTAGTACTTGTTGGACACGAGAATCTTGGCCGACTCCCCCCACCGAGAGCTTGTCCTCCTGGGGCTCGTCCTCACCCTCCAGCTCCTCGGGCGGCAGCTCCTTGACCGAGAACACTGAGAGCGTGTTGACCGCCAGGCCGAGCAGCGCGTAGATGATCGCCATCGTCCGCCAGCCGCTCGCGCCGCCACCGAACATGGCCACACCACCCACCGTGGCGCTCTGGATGAGCAGGTTCGTCCCGAAGGCGAACACGAAACGGATGGAGCCCATCTGCACGCGCTCAGCCCCGTTGCGGGTGATGAGAGCGGTCAGCGAGGAGTAGGCGATGTTGTTGGCCGTGTAGAACACGGCGTTGAGCAGCGTGTAGGCGATGAAGAACCAGGCGTACTTAGCAATGTTCCCCAGGCTCGTGGGGATCGCGAAGATCGCGATGATCAGGATGGCACAGCCCACGAACCCCCAGAGCATCCACGGGCGAGCTTTACCCATCCGCGTGTTGGTGCGGTCCAGCAGCGTCCCGAAGATGAGGTCGGAGAATCCGTCGAAGATGCGGGAAACCATCAAAAGCGTGGCGACGACGCCCGCATCCAGCCCGACGGTGTCCGTCAGGTAGATCATGACGAAGGAGGTCAGCAGGACGTAAACGACGTTGCCGGCGACGTCGCCCGATCCGTAGCCCACCTTGTTGTACCACTTCAGGTACTTCCTCTCGCTGGCCGCCTCCAGTCCGATTCCTGCTGCGGGGGCGCCGGTCTTCTTGCCGGCAGAGTCGCTGCTCATAGCGTCACCTCGTTGTGAGTGCTGGTGTGGGAGACAAGGGGGTTGAGCAGGAGATGGAGCTCCATCCCCAGCTCCTGGCTGTCGACCTGGTAGCGGGGCCGCAGGGCGGGCCCGCAGCTGTTGGATCCGATACCGGCCATGGCGGCGTCGAGGCACAGGACCGTGCTGCCCGACGGCGTCAGATCGGTGTTGCGGTGCCGCGCGGCCAGCTCCTCCTGCGTGTAACGGGAGGCGTTGAAGGAGAAGGGGGTCGGCCCGACGACGGCCAGGCTCAGCCCGCCTCCGGAGACGATCACCTTGTTGCAGTCGGCGTGGCTGCCGTTCTCCTGGGGCCGGATGTAGTCCTCGTGGAGGTCGACGACCTCGGCGCTGAAGGCCCCGTGGTGGCTGGCGCGGCGCTTGTCGACGTAGCTCTCCTGCGGGCCCAGTCCGTAGTAGTCGACCTGACTCATGGACTCGGGCAGGAAGAGGCGCAGCCCCAGGCGCGGCAGGCTCGGGAAGCCCAACGTCCGGCGCAGCCGCATTCCCAGACTCAGGACGCCGTCGTCGGTGAGGCTCCAGAGAAGTCGCCCGTGCAGAGCGGGCTGGACCGAGGGCGCCACGAGGCCGACGTCGGCGCTGACGGTGACCCGACCGGGCTCCTCATCGACCTCGACGCCGTAGGCGCGGGCCACGGCCTGGTGGTAGTGGGCGCGTTCCCACTCCAGGCGCACGTGGCGGTCGTTGTCGGTGGGCGCCCGCCAGATGTTGAGCTCGACCGGGCGGTCCAGGAGCTCGCGCCCCTCGGTGGACAGCGAGACGGGCAGGCCGGTGCGCATGTCGATGGCGCAGCTCAGCCTGTCGCTGTCGATCTCGATCCGAGTGCCCTCACGTCTGACCGGAAGTCGGGTCTCACCGATAGGGCGGTTGGCGAGCGCGGCGACCCACCGGTGGCGCCTGTCGGCGTTGCGCAGGGCGATCTCGTCGAAGCCCAGGACGTGGCCGGCGGCCAGCAGCGAGTCCGGGCGCGCGAGCCGGTAGGTGACCAGCAGGTGGCAGCGGCCGGTGGGCGGGACATTCGGCTCGCAGCGCAGCATGACGCTCGTGTGCGGCGGGACGGGCTCCACCAGGTCGAGGTCCTCGCGGTCCACGACGACGCCGTCGCACCGCACCTCGTAGGAGATGCGCAGGTACTGGGACAGGTCGGTGTGGTCGAGGTCGTTGTGGATGGTGAGCAGACCCTCGTCCTGGTCGTACTCGATGACGCGGGCGGGGCGCTGGACGTTCTTGAGCTCGGCCAGGCCGGGGTGGGGGACACGGTCGGGCGAGACGAGCCCGTCGACGCAGAAGTTGCCGTCGTGGACGGCCTCGTCGTGGTCGCCTCCGTAGAGGTGAACCGGCCGGCCGTCATCACTGGTCCCGGCGGTGACCGCATGGTCGCACCACTCCCACACGAAGCCGCCGCACATGCGCTCGTCGGCCCGGATGATCTCCCAGTAGTCCTCGAGGTCGCCGGGGCCGTTGCCCATGGCGTGGCAGTACTCCACGAGGATGAAGGGCTTGTCCGGATCGGAGTCCAGGTAGTCGCGGATCTCCTCGATGGCCGGGTACATGCGGCTGTACAGGTCGATGCAGGAGTAGTCGTAGCGGCGCTTGGAGTCGCGGTAGTAGGAGCTCTCGTAGTGGGTGAGCCGCGTGGGATCGAAGTCCTTGACCCAGAAGAGCGCCGCCTCGAGGGTACAGCCGTAGGAGCACTCGTTGCCGGCGGACCAGGAGATGATGCTGGGACGGTTCTTCTCGCGGTGGACGCACAGCCTCATGCGGTCGACGGTGGCCTCGGTCCACTCGGGGTTATCGGCGATGGGCTCGTTCCAGTGCTCGACCTGGTTGTCCCAGGAGGGGTCGGCCAGGAACCGGCTCTGGGTGCCGTGGCTCTCGTTATCGGCCTCGGACATGACGTAGAAGCCGTGCTCGTCGCACAGCTGGTAGAAGCGCGGGTCGTTGGGGTAGTGGGAGCTGCGCACCGCGTTGATGTTGTGCTCCTTCATCAGGCGCAGGTCCCACAGCATGTGCTCCAGGTCGACGACAGGGCCGGTGGCGGGATCGGAGTCGTGCCGGTTGACACCGCGCAGGGTGATGGGATGGCCGTTGAGGCGGACGACGGCGTCGCTCACCTCGACCTCGCGGATGCCCACCCGGTCGGTGATGACCTCGTCGGGCGTGGTGATGACCAGGGTGTAGAGGTAAGGATCCTCGGCGCTCCACAGGTAGGGGGCCTCAACGTTCAGACGGGTCCGGTGGGTGTAGCCGTCGTCGCCGGCGAAGGGCTCCAGCTCACCGGCGGCCACCACTGCACCGTCGTGGTCGACGAGCTCGACGGAGGTGGGGACGGGCCCGCCCCGGTAGGCGCCCTGGATCTTGATGAGGCGGTGGACGGGCCGGCGTCGAAGCCGGTTCCAGCCACCGGGCCGAGCGAGGTGGTGGTGACGTAGTCGAACAGGACGGCGGCCGGGCGGCTCAGGAGGTAGACGTCGCGGAAGATGCCGCTGGTGCGGAACTTGTCCTGGTCCTCCAGGTAGGTGCCGTCGCACCACTTGAGCACCAGGACGGCCAGACGGTTGGCGCCGGGACGGACGAGCTCGGTGACATCGAACTCCGCGGAGGCGTGGGAGACCTGGCTGTAGCCGACGTAGGTGCCGTTGAGCCACACGTAGAAGCAGGAGTCCACGCCCTCGAAGGTCAGGTAGGTGCTGGGGGCGGCGGGGTCCGGGGTGTACTCGAAGTCGCGGATGTAGGCGCCGCAGGGGTTGTCCTGAGGCACGTAAGGCGGGTCGAAGGGGATGGGGTAGCGGACGTTGGTGTACTGGTGGTGGTCGTAGCCCAGGTGCTGCCAGGTACTGGGCACCTGAATCATGGTGAAGCCCTCCGGAACGGCGGCGGGGCTCTCCTCGCCGTGCTCGTCGTCGGTCTCGGGGGCCTTCTCCTCCCAGAAGGGCTCGGTGAGCTCGTGGACGCTGGGCAGGTAGCGGAAGGCCCACCGGCCGCTGAGCAGGTGGAAGCGGTCGGAGTCCTCCCGCCTCCAGGGGCTGGTGGCGGTGGCCCGGGAGGCGGGCACGTAGTAGGAGCGCGGCGGCAGAGTGTGCTCGTGGAGGACGTCGAGGTCCTCGAAGTGTCTAGGAACGATCATTGTTCGGCTCCCCAGGGGGTTGACGGGAACAGAGGACGCGCAGCAGTGCAACGTCTGCTTGTTGACGTTAACACAGTAGATGAGATCTGCTCCAGTGAGGCAGATCTACTCCCAAGATTCTGACTCCACCGACCTCAAAGGCGGATCGATATGGTAACGTCATCACATCGTCAGGATGCGGTTACCCCTGACAATCCTGATAACCTCGCGTCATGCCAGGGCAGAGCCGGGGCGCGCAGGGAGCGCCGTCGATGAGCGACGTGGCCCGCTTGGCCGGCGTCTCGGCTCAAACGGTGTCGCGCGTGGCGGCGGGCTCGGAGCACGTCCGGCCCGATACCCGCGAGCGGGTCCTGCGCGCGATGAACCAGCTCGGCTACTCCCCCAACCGCGCAGCTCAGGCCCTGCGCCGCGGTTCCTTCAAGACGATCGGCGTGCTGACCCAGCAGATCCAGCGCACCGGGGAGGCCCTGACCACCGCGGGCGTGCTGGGAGGCCGCTACCGCCGCCGACTACGCCGTCAACCTCGTCCAGGTGGAGCACCCCGCCTCCAACGACCTGCGCGAGGCCGTCTACCGGCTCTCCCACCAGGCCATCGATGGGCTTGTCGTCGTGCAGGCAGGGCGGGCCGGACGCGAGCAGCTGGTACTGCCCCCCTCGATGCCGGTGGCGGTCTCGGACTCCACGCTCGTGGACTACTACCCCTCGGCCAGCGCCGACCAGGTCGGCGGGGTGCGCGACGCCGTCGGCCACCTTCTGGAGCTGGGGCACCGCACCGTCCACCACGTGTGCGGGCCCGAGGACTCCCAGTCCAGCCTCATCCGCAGAGCCACCTGGGCCAGGACCCTGCGGGAGGCGGGACGGGTGGTTCCCGAGCCGGCACCCGGCGACTGGGAGGCCGCAGCGGGCTATGAGGCCGGCCTGCGCCTGGCCGCGGACCCGGAGGTGACGGCCGTCTTCTGCGCCAACGACGAGCTGGCTCTGGGCCTCATCCGGGCCATGCACGAGCAGGGAAGGCGCGTGCCCAGCGACGTCTCGGTCGTCGGCTTCGACGGCCTGGCGCTGGGCGAGTACAGCTTCCCGCCCCTGACCACGGTGCGTCAGGACTTCAAGCGGCACGGCCACGAGATGGTGGACCTGGTGCTGGAGCAGGCAGCCTCCGGACCCCTGGACGGCAGCCGCAGCATCATCATCCCCACCGAGCTCCTCGTGCGCGGCTCAACCGCCCCGCCGACGCCCTGAGCGCGCAGCGCGGCGTCGGTGCGACTGCTTTGTCTCCTCACTTCTGAGACATGCGAGTGTCATGACTTCTGACATGCTCGCTCGGACGGGAACCCGGGGCGGGGCCAGTTGCCCTGGAGCTGACGGTGGACCGACGGAAAAGGCCTGACCGGGCGTCGGTGTCCATGGTGCGGACATCAACTCCGCACCGGCATCGCGACCCGAAGAGCAACCGCAGAATTCCAACGATCCTCATTGACTGCTTCGACGGCGGGGCTACTGATGTCCGCTGCGTGGACACCGGGCCGCTGGCGGGATCAACTCCCCCAGGGTCTTAGTGGTAGGGCTGAGCACCCCTGGCCCCATCCGCCCTGACTGGCTCCCGTTCCTGGTCCTGGTGACACCGACGCAGCACCGACTCCGACACGAGTCCCGCCACGGTCCGACCTACTCCACGAGGGTGGGGATCTACTGGCCAGGGATTGTGCGTACTGCACAAGAGCCCGACCTACGTGGACCACCCCCGACCCTTCCCCAGTAGCGTCCGACCCGCGTGCAGTACGCGCCAGTCACCGCCCGAGCGACTGGGAACGCTCAAACCTGTCCCTGCAGCCTGGACGAGTGCGGCAATCAGGCCTGATCCGCCCGCCCCGCCGGTGTCGTGAGATGTCATGACATCCAAAAACTCTCAGAAGCCATGAGACAACACACGGTGTCGGCGCGACGTCGGCCCGGCCCAGCCCGGCCCTCGTCTCAGCCGGCTTGCGGCAGGAGCACGGAGGCGCCCAGGGCGAAGGGGAAGCCGGGCTTGAGGATGCACTGAATGACCGGCTGGGCCATTTCCAGGACACTGTCGGCGTCGAGTCCCTCCTCGCCGTTGGGGCCGGCCTCGGCCACAAGGTCGGAGTAGGGGATGGTGAGGTCGAGCAGGGCCATGCCGTCCTGGTGGGTGGCGGAGTCCCAGGCGCCGCCTTCCATCTCCTGGAGGGTGCCCAGGTGGAAGCGCATTACGCCGCGGTCGTCGACCTGCGCGGGCACGGACAGGATGTGGTGGGGCTCGGGATCGCGCGGCGCTCGCAGGGTGAACAGGATGATGCCGCCGTCGCGGGCGGCGCAGCATGATGCGGCCGATGTGGATGCCGAAGCTGACGACGTCGAAGACCCCTTCCATGGCCTCCTCGTAGCTCAGCGGTGCCTCCAGGGGGATGGGCGCACCGTCACCGGGGTCATTGATCGCGCGGCGGCCCGACGGCGTCGCCGCCTTGAGCAGCAGGAGGCGACCGGAGTCGGTCAGGGTGCCGGTCTCGACGCGCTCCTGCCAACCCGCCGGGGCCTGGGCGGGACCGGGCTCGGACTCCACCAGCCCCATCCCCAGGACGCTGGACAGGTCGGTGCCGTCGGCGGGCCGGTGCCAGGTGATGGTGGCGTCGTCGTGCCAGATGGGGACGACGCCGTTGAAGGGGATGCCGAAGCGCACGTGCTCGCGGTCCCTGTCGACTGGACGGGAGTCATCGACGTGGCTGGCATGCCGGCCGGCCCGCGCTGCTGGTCCCACCCTGCCGGCGCTGCCTTCCTGCGGTCCTGCCAGGTACTCGCTCATGAATCCACTCTAACGGCGGCCGAGTCGTCGTATGGCTCCGCCTGCTCGGCGGTTCGGGTGCCGGCGCGGACGGAACGACGCTCCTCCTTGCGGGCGCGCTCCCACTCGTGGACCTGCCGGGCCGAGAGGGCCAGCAGGGCCAGGACCTGCAGCGCACTGGTGACGACCAGGCCGAGGGTGGCCTGGCGGACCCCGAGGCTGGAGACCTGAGCCATGTCGGTGACGATGCTCAGGACGAGGGTGGCCATGAGGGCGATGCGACCGCGCGGATGACCGTGCCAGGCCGCCACACCCAGGGCGGCGGTAATGAGCGTCAGGACGGCCGAGACCGCGGCGATCAGGCCGATGACAGCGGCCATGGCGCTCTGGTCCATCCCGGGGACCGGAGCGGTCTCCAGCAGGTCGGTGAGGTCGACCCGGACAGCGCGTATGAGCTCGACGACCATCAGGAGCCCGATGAGGACCAGGGCGATGACGAGCTGGCTGGGGCGGCGCCGTCGGGCCTCGAGGTCAGCGAGGTGGGCCAGGCGCAGAGAGAGCCCGGAGTCGGATCCGGGCACTACCTCATTGAGGTCGAGGACGTGAAGGGCGCCGTCGGTGACCACTCGGTCCCCTCCCCGTTCTTGTCGTGGTAGGAGGTGAAGAAGTCCGGCCAGATCTCGAGCTCGGCGGCCTCGTTGGCCCAGCGGACGTCGTCGACGACGTAGTCGCGCTCAATGTCGATGTCCGCGTCGATCTTGTGGGTGACCTGGAGGGTGAGGACGCTCAGGCCGACGGCGCGGTCGTAGGTGGCGGCGGCCAGCCAGTCCACGCGCCCGCCGCCGGGCAGCGACCAGCCGGGCGGGCAGTACCAGAAGCGGATGTGGTGGCGCTGGGAGGGGTTGCCCTCCACCTCCTTCTGGTAGGCGAAGCTCTGCTTGCGCCCGAAGAGCATGAGGTTGGAGACGGGGGCGGCCGGGTAGGAGCGGCGCAGCAGCGAGGAGACGATGATCCGCCAGGAGGTGCGCAGAGTGATGGGGTCGGCGCGCACCCAGCCGGCCGCGACCATCGCCTCGTGAATGTCCTCCTCATCGCCCTTGACGGCGAGGTTGACGGGGTCGCCCAGGAGCCCGTCGGGGGTACGGGTGCGACCGATGAAGTAGTCGGGGACGTAGAGCCAGGTGAGGACCTGGTGCAGGCGCGGCAGGGCGAGGTAGGCCAGGACCGCCCAGAACAGCAGGGAGTTGACCACGAGCACCGGATCGAGGTGCCAACCCGATCCGATCAGCAGCCAGGCCAGCCACAGCGTGGCGACGGCGGCAATGGCAAAGAAGACGGAATCGAGGACATCGTCGATGCTCCAGGAGCGAGCGTCGACCTCCGACATCTTGGAGGGGCCGTCCCGATAGACGGGCGGCGCCGTCGGGCGGGGGCGAGTCACCTCGGATGTCGTCATGACGTCACGCTACCGAATGCCTCCGACGCCGGAGGCCGGCCGCGCCGGCACAAGCCGATGCCTCGCACGGCACCGCGCCCTTCGAACCTGCGGGGACGGAGGGCGCGGCAGCCGGAAGACAGCATCGTCGGGAATCTCGGGGCCGCCGAGGAGACGATGTCGTCGGATCTACTTCAGCACGAGGTCCTGGGTGTCGGAGTAGGCCGGGTACTCCTTGCCGGTCTGCGAGCTCTTTGCGTCTTCGCGGTCGTAGACGATGCTGGTGGTGCCCTCGGAGAACGGCTTCAGCGTGCTCGACTTCGTCACGGAGCTGAGGGCGAACCAGCCCTCTACCTTCTCAGAGCCGAAGTCCTCGTAGTCGATCACCTCAAGACCGTCATCCTTCAGATCGTCGGTCAGCAGCGCTCCGTACTCATCCGCCTTGCGGGAGGAGCTCGATTTGTCCTGGAGTGAGGTGGAATCTGAGAGTGTGGTGCTGTAACCGATGTCTCCGCTGAAGTCGAGCGTGCAGTGAAGCAGGTAGACAGTCTCTTCGCTGTGGGTCTGCTTGTACTTCGGTGCGGCGTAGTCCTCGATGACCTTGTCGCAGGTCTGCGTGAGACTGATCTGCTCGTCCTTGAAGGTCACCGGCTTGATGTTCTGAATCTTGGAGCCGGACTTGGTGGTCTCACCGTCCTTGTCCGTAGAGCCCTTGGAGTCCTTGTCATCCTTGGAGTCCTCGGACGGGGCTGTGTCCGAGGCGTCCGAGCCCGCCTCGACGGAGCTGCTTGCGGAGGCGCCGTCGGGCGAGGGCTGGGCGATATCCTGCTCATCGCAGGCGGACAGTCCGGCAGCCATGGCGAGAGTGGCGATGGCGGAGAGAACCTTGACGGTGGAGCGCATGGGAGTTCCTTTCTGGCGCGCTGCGAACAGCGAAATTGTGTGCCGCACACGCTCTCTCCACTATGGGGAGACCACCCGGGGGAAGTACTCCCCACCCCCACCCGGGTGCGCTCAGAAGTCCCAGTCCTCGTCCTGGGTGGCCTCGGCCGTGCCCATGACGTAGGAGGAGCCCGAGCCGGAGAAGAAGTCGTGGTTCTCGTCGGCGTTGGGGGACAGTGAGGCGAGGATCGCCGGGTTGACGTCGACGGCGTCGGCCGGGAAGAGCGCCTCGTAGCCCAGGTTCATGAGGGCCTTGTTGGCGTTGTAGCGCAGGAACTTCTTGACGTCCTCGGTCAGGCCGAGCTCGTCGTAGAGGTCCTCGGTGTACTGCTCCTCGTTGTCGTAGAGCTCCATGAGCAGCTCAAAGGTGTAGTCCTTGAGCTCTTGCTGACGCTCGGGCGAGGACTCGCGCACGGCCAGCTGGTACTTGTAGCCGATGTAGTAGCCGTGGACGGCCTCGTCGCGGATGATGAGGCGGATGAGGTCGGCGGTGTTGGTCAGCTTGGCGTGGCTGGACCAGTACATGGGGGCGTAGAAGCCGGAGTAGAAGAGGAAGGACTCCAGCATGGTGGAGGCGACCTTGCGCTTCTCAGGGTCGTCGCCGCGGTAGTAGTCCAGGATGATGCGGGCCTTGCGCTGAAGGTTCTCGTTCTCCTCGCTCCAGCGGAAGGCCTCGTCGATCTCCGCCGTCGAGATGAGGGTGGAGAAGATGGAGGAGTAGGAGCGGGCGTGGACCGACTCCATGAAGGCGATGTTGGTGAGCACCGCCTCCTCGTGGGGGGTGCGGGCGTCCGGGATGAGGGAGACCGCGCCGACCGTGCCCTGGATGGTGTCCAGGAGGGTCAGGCCGGTGAAGACGCGGGTGGTCATGTTCTTCTCGGCCTCATTGAGGGTGGCCCACGACTGCACGTCATTGGACAGCGGCACCTTCTCGGGCAGCCAGAAGTTGCCGGTGAGGCGGTCCCAGACCTCGAGGTCCTTGTCGTCGGTCAGGCGGTTCCAGTTGATGGCCTGGACGCGGTCGACCAGCTTGATGGGCTCGTGCATCGGTTCCTCCCGGGGTTTGGGTGATCTGGCCTCATGCTACCGACGACGGCGCCGACGGGCTCGACGCCCGACCGGTCGGCGCCTGTGGTGCCCGCCGCGCTCCCACGGCCGAGGGCTTCCGGGCGGAAGGCCGACCAGCGGACGTTATTGACTCACATAATGTTACTGACTAACATGTTCTGCATGAGCCCACGCGCCTCCACCGCCGACCTGCTTCGGCACACCGCACTGCGGATGTTCACCGAGCAGGGCTTCGACGCCGTTCCGGTCACTGCGATCGCCAAGGCAGCCGGGGTCTCCCACATGACCTTCTTCCGCCACTTCCCCCACCAAGGAGGCCGTGGTGGTGAGCGACCTGTTCGATCCACCCATCGCCGAGGCGGTGCGAGCCCAGCCGCAGCGGTGGCGGCCCCTGACCCGAGCCGTGCGGGGCCTCGTTGCGGCGATGAGTCAGGAGTCAGCGCACGAGGAGATGTCCTCCCGAGAGTTCTATGAACGCATTCGGCTGGCAGCTCTCACCCCCGTCGCTGGCGGCCGCCGTGCGAACCGCAGGACAGGAGACCGAGCGCGCCATCGCCGCGGCGCTCATCGCTCCCGGGGTGGACGACGCGGCGGCGCGGGCCGCGGCCGGAGCCGTCATGGGCGCGGCGAGCAGCCTCCTGCTTGCCTGGGCCGGCGAGAACAACGCGCCCGACGCCGGAGCAACCGGTACGGCCACCAGCACCGCCGGCGAGGCGGCAACCGTTCTCAGTCGAGGTCTTCTCAGCCTCCTGGGGGGAATCATGAGCGGCACAGCAGCTCCAGCCCTGGAGGTTGAGGGCGTCCATGTTGCCCTGCGGAGGAAGCCTGTTCTACACGGCCTCAGTCTCTCGCTCGCCGAGGGCGAGTGCCGCGCCGTCGTAGGTCTCAACGGCGCTGGGAAGACCACGGCCCTGCGCGTCATCCTCGGCATGCTCCACCCCAACGCCGGGAGGGTTCTCCTGTACGGCCGCGATATCGCCTCCACCTCCAGGGACGTGTGGCGACAGGTGGGTCATCTGGTGGAGACACCATTCTCCTACCCCGAGCTCACGGCCCGGCAGAACATCGAGGCTGCTGCCCGCCTCCACGGGGCCGACCCCGAGCACGCCGGGAGGCTCACAGCCCGGATGAGTGAGGCGCTGGCGCTGACCGGTTGGCTCGATGTGCCCGTACGCCGCCTGTCACTGGGGACGCGCCAGAAGGTAGGGCTGGTGGGAGCATTGGCTCATGAGCCGGACGTCGTCGTCCTCGATGAGCCGACCAACGGACTGGACCCGCTCGCCGTCGTCGGATTCAGGGATCTGCTGCGGGAGGTGACCGGGCGCGGCGGAGCGGTGCTGGTGACCGGGCACCACTTCGATGAGCTGACGCGCATCGCCGACCGCGTCGACATCCTGCACCGGGGACGGATCATCGACACGATCGTGCCCGAGGAACCCGGCCGCCCCGGAGGCGCAGACCTCGAGAGAGTCTTCTTCGACGCCGTCCTGGCGGCGGACCTGGCCACAGACAGCACTGCCCTGGAGTCTGGGGCGGGGCCGGACGCCCGCGTGGACACAAGCCGTGAACGGACGGAGGTCTCATGATGGCCATGGATCGCAGCGCTCTCGGGATCGTGATCGGCATGGAGGCCCGCAAGCTGGCTCGGGCCACGGTGACGCGCGTGGCGACGATCGCCGCCCTCACCCTGGTCACGGTCACCACGGCCGGCGGTTATGCCGCCGCGATGCACGCCGGAGACACCGATATGGGGCGGAAGGCGGCGTCCATGGTGACCTCGCCGGGCTGGGACGGCTACACCGGTCTGGGGGCGACGAGCGTGAGCGCGACGATCCTCCTGGCTGTGGGCGTGGTGATGTCCTGGAGTGTGGGGCGGGAGTTCACCGATGGAACCATTGTGGGCCTGTTCGCCATCCCGCCGACCCTGCGAACCATTGCGACGGCGAAGATGGTGGTGACCCTGTCCTGGGCGGTTCTGCTGGGAGCCGGCGAGGCGGCACTACTGATGACGGCGGGGCTGCTGCTCGGCCTGGGGGCGGCAGGAGCCGCCGGCTGCTTCGCGACGCTGTTGCTTGTCTCGGTGGCGCTCGGCGCCGGTATCTTGCCGGTCATGTGGGCGGCAACGTGGTGGCGCAGCTACCTGGCCGGCATCGGGCTGACACTGGCGATCCTGGTCGTCACCAATCTGGCCGCAGGGTTCGGGCTCGGTTCCTACGTCCCGTGGTCCATCCCGATCGTGTGGGCCTCGCACCAGACGGAGGTCAGCACGCCGTTGCTGGCGACACCGGTGATGACCACCGCGATCGGCGCCTGGGTCACCCTCCGATCCTGGGACCGACTCCAGCTGGGCGCCGACTGAGCACGAGGCTGCTCCCGGCAGACGTTCAGACAGACGTCAGCCCGCCCGGACGGGCCAGGGCGAGAGCGGTCAGAAGGACACGGATGACGCTGCGTCGACGATGAGCCATGATGTCACGGTAAGGTCTCACCCCCGTCACACGGGATGGGGATTCCTCCCCCTTGTCTCACTCATATCCGGCCCAGTCCCGCTATCTCCTGGACCTCGTCGCCCGTGTCACCACCATCTCAATCCACACCCAAGAGGTCGCGGCTCACCCTGACACCGCGTCTCAGACCGCCAGGTCCTCCATCTCCTCGAGCTCCTTGCCCTTGGTCTCGGGCACCCGGAAGAAGACGAAGAGGAGGGACAGCAGCGCGAAGACGGCGTAGAAGCCGTAGGCGAAGGTCAGGCTGATGCTGGAGAAGGTCGGGAAGGTGGTGGAGATGAAGAAGTTCGCCACCCACTGGGCCGCGGCCGCCACCGCCAGCGCCCCGGCGCGGATCCGGTTGGGGAACATCTCGCCCAGCAGCACCCACACGAGCGGCCCCCAGGTCGCTCCGAAGGCCACGACGAACAGGTTCGCCGCCACCAGCGCGATAGGCGACCACGGCGCCTCCAGAGTTACCTCACCACCACTGACGTTGGCGAAGGAGAAGGCCAGCGCCATGAGCCCCAGGGAGACAGTCATGAAGAACGAGCCGGCCAGCAGCATGGGCCGGCGCCCCACCTTGTCCACCAGGAGGATCGCCAGATCGTCACCACGATGTTGGTGACCGACGTGATGACCGTGATGGTCAGGGCGTCGGACTCCTGGAAGCCCACGGTGCGCCACAGCGTCGTCGAGTAGTAGAAGATGACATTGATGCCCACGAACTGCTGGAAGACGGACAGCAGGATGCCTACCCACACGATCGGCTTGAGCCCCAGAGCCGCGCCGCGCAGGTCGGACAGGGACTCGCGCTTCTCGGAGTCGATGGTCGAGCGGATCTCCTCGATCTTGAGGTTGACGTTGATGATGCCGGTGAAGTCGTAGAGCACCTGGGAGGCCTTGTCGTAGTCGCCGCGCGCCACCAGGAAGCGCGGGGACTCTGGCAGCCGGAAGGCGAAGAGCCCGTAGACGAGGCCGGCAGTCCCTCGGCGATGAACATCCACCGCCAGGCCTCCATCCCCAGCCACAGCTCCTTAGCGGCCCCGCCCGCCTGGCCGGGAGAACCAGGCGTCGGCCAGAAGTGAGGAGAAGATGCCGACGACGATCGCCAGCTGCTGGAGGGAGCCCAGGCGGCCGCGCACACTCGCCGGCGAGACCTCGGCGATGTAGGCCGGAGCGATGACGGAGGCCGCCCCCACCCCCAGGCCGCCCACCACGCGCCACACGATGAAGTCGATGACACCGAAGGCCAGCCCCGATCCGAGTGCGGAGGCCAGGAACATGACGGCGGCGATGAGCATGACCGGCACCCGCCCCAGCCGGTTGGAGACCGGCCCGGCGAACCAGGCACCCACCGTGCAGCCGATGAGCGCCGAGGAGACGGAGAAGCCCTTGAGCGCATCGCTGAGGGCGAACTGGTCGGAGAGGGCGTCGACGGCGCCATTGATAACGGCGGTATCGAACCCGAAGAGGAACCCGCCCAGGGCCGCGGCTACACAGATGCCGATGATCCGGGCGTTAATACGACTGACGGTCGAACCCGGATCATCCGAGGTCGAGGCGGGTGAGGATGTGGCCGGCGGCCGTGAGGCGGAGGACGGTGACGACTGGGAGGACTCTGCCATGGTGTGTTTCCTGACGTCAGAAGAGTCGCGCACGGCGCTCGCTTCATGCCGTGCGGCATGGCGGACCCCTTCAGGCTACGACCGTGCCGGGCGCCACAAGAACCGCTTCGACATTCGTTTCCGCGCCCCCGTCTCCTGTCCGATCCAACGCCGTCCGGTCAGGACCCTGGTCCTTGACACCTGAGCGATTCATCCGAGTACGAGCACCTTCGCCTCGCGCCGGGCTCCACAGCAGCCCCGGCCAGCCGTGTTCCGCTCCCCATCTCGCGCGGCTGGTGGCGAGCGATGATGCACCCGAGCCCACCTGAGTGCAGGACTCAGGTGGGCTCGGGTGCATCTCCCTATGAGAGGTAGGAACCGGTGGCCGGCATCAGGCGCGGCGACGGCTCACCAGCAGAGCACCTCCCATCACGGCGAACACGGCGACCGCCAACGGCAGACCAACCCTGACACCGGTGCTGGCCAGAGGGCCTCCAGAGGGCTCCTGGGGCTTCGCCGGGTCGCTGGGTGCGGCAGGCGGAGTACCACTCGGCGAGGAGGGGCGCCAGGCGTGGCGGGGTCGCTCGGGTCCGGGGTAGCGCTCGGATCGAGGGACGGCGACTCACTGGGCGCCGGAGTCGGAGACTCGCTCGGGTCCGGAGTCTCACCAGGCGTCGGGGTCTCGCTGGGAGTCGGCGTGGGCTCGGGCGTGGGAGTCGGCGTGGGCTCGGGCGTCGGGGTCTCGCTGGGAGTCGGCGTGGGCTCGGGCGTGGGAGTCGGCGTGGGCTCGGGCGTCGGGGTCTCGCTGGGAGTCGGTGAGGGCTCGGGCGTGGGAGTCGGCGTGGGCTCGGGCGTCGGGGTCTCGCTGGGAGTCGGCGTGGGCTCGGGCGTGGGAGACGGTGAGGGCTCCGGCTTAGGCTCAGGGGTGTAGGCGTTCGTGAAGGTCACGAGCACCGCCTGCTCCTTCTCACTGATGGTCACCGTCTGGGAGGCGGGCGCCTCCCAGGGTGTACCCCTTGACCGCGGCGGACTGTGCGTCCTCCTCGATGGTGCACTTGGTGCCCACGGGAAGCTCGGGTCCGGAGGTCACCGATCCGTCAGCCTTGACCTTCAGCGTGCCCTTCACGTTGTTGTCGCAGGTGTAGGAGAAGGCGAACTCATTGTCCACCGACTCGAGACCGGTGACGACCTTGGTCACCGAGAAGGTGCCCATGTCACGGGCGTACGTGTTGGTCATCGTCACCGCGGCCGTCTGATCCTTGGTGATCGTCACGGTCTGCGCTGCCGGGGCGGTCAGCGTGTAGCCGTTCTGACCGGCCTTGGCGCTGTCCTCGGTGATGGTGCAGGTCGATCCGGCCTTGACCTTCTTGGACTTCTCCGAGGTCGCGGCTCCGGTCACCGTCAGCGACCCCTCGGTGCCGTCGGTGCAGGTGTAGGTGAACTCGAAGGTCGACTTGCTGAAGTCGCCGTCGCCGGCCAGAGCCTTGGTGACCGTGAAGTCACCCTCCTCCACAGCGGCGGGGTCGGCGGAGTTGCGCAGCGTCACGGCCGTGGACTTCTGGTCCTCGACGGTCAGGCTGTTGGTGTTCTGGTCGCCTACCGTGAAAGTGTGGCTGCCCCAGACGACGCCAGCGGGAGTGGCCGAGGCCGTCGTCGTGTCCTCGTCGAGGGTCAGGACCGTCCCAACCGGGAAGGTGCCGTTGTACACGGCCTTCTCACCGACGGTGACGGTCATGGAGGTGTCGCCACCAGTGTGGGTCTGGTTGACGGTCCCCGGAGCCTTCCACCCCGGGTAGGTGTCCACGGTGGCACCGCCGGGCAGGGTGTAGTTGATGCCCACCTGGAAGGTGGTGCCGGCCGGCACCTTGGCGGTCTCGGACCCGGTGAGGAGCTTGGTGATGTCCAGTCCACCGAATCCGGGCTTCATCTCAACGTTGATGGTGAAGGACTTGGTGTAGTGCACCGAGTAGGAGTGCTCCAGACCGCTCCCCACCACAGAGGCCTTGTTCGTGTACTCCACACCGGCCTGAACAACGCCGTCGGCCGTGGTCGGGGTGGAGGAGTAGTAGATGTGGTAGTTGGTCTGAGGTGCGAAGGGGCCGGTCACGGCGATGGTGGCGGTGTTGCCTTGGATGGTGACGTCGAGGTCGAAGTCGCCCTGGCTGACGTCCTTATCGGCACCGCTGGCGTCGGTGACCTGGCCATAGAAGTTGTTCCTCCCCTGGGCGGCGCCGATGCTCAGCTTCCAGTCGCTCTTAGTCGGGACGTAGACCTGCCCGGGGCCGAGCTCGTCGGAGAAGGTGATGGTCGAGCGGGTCCTGCCGTCCACGGTCAGCGACTGGCCGTTCTTCTCAAGCGCCTCCTTGACCTGGTCAGGCCCGAAGGTCACTTCCCAGTCCACCTTCTTGGAGGTGCTGGTGACATCGGCCGCCCACTTGCTCATCCACTGCGGCTTGTACTCAAGTCCGACATTCTCAGCAATCTTGCCGCCGGGCACAGGCACCTCGGTCTGCTTGCCGTTGGCATCGATTGTCACATTGGCCGAGTCGCTGGCCTGAGAAGCCAGCACCAGAGCCGTTCCATTGCCCTGCAGGCCGGTGAAGCCCTGGCCGATGATGGTGTCGAGAGTGCTGTTGAAGGTGCAGGTGATGGCGCGGTCGTCCATCACGCACTCACCGATGGTGTGCTCAGCGCCCTGGTGGGAGACCTTCATCGGCTCGGAGAGGCGCTCCCGGTTGCGGAGCTGCTCGGGCAGCTGGATCTGAAAGGAGTCGCCGCTTCTGGCGCTGGCGTTGCGAGCATCCCAGGCGAACTTCAGCTTGAGGATGTCATCGACCTTGACCGAAGTGTTGTCCGGTTCCTCGACACCGTTGGCGTTGGAGACCACAAGCGACAGGCCGGAGACGGTGATCGACGGGTTATTGGCGGCTCGGGCCTGCGTGGGCAGGACCGTCAGGAGCGTGGCGACGAGCGCGACCAGTGCGACAAGAGCACCTACCGCGCGCCCAGGAGTGCCAAGCACCCTGGGGATAGGGATGGCGGACACGGGCGACCTTTCGAGAGAATTCTGAGAAGAGGCTTACAATTGCCTGAATTTAGATTCCTCGAGGGCGAGGGTCAGTGGCGCAGGTCTCATCTGCAGTCACAACTTTGCGGCCATCGGATCTCAACCTGCTAAAGCGCACAACCCTTCCCAGACTCTCCGCACGGCCGTCAGGGGTCTCCATCCCGGCCCAACAACGACATACATGACCGCCGCATAGCCCACCCGTGCGAGGCCATGGGCAAGCCGGCGTTTCTGTCCCTTTTTCCCTACGTCACCGCATCCACTCCCCGACGCTCGGTCTTCAAGGCATCACAATGGATACAGATACCGCATCTGCTCCTCAGTCAGATAGTTGACTGAGATAATAGTTCCATGAGCCCCACGGTTCGGGTGGGCGAATTCTCCACCCTTATCAGCAACCTCGTCGACCAGCTCACGCAGCGGTTGGCGGCCGACGACGCACCAGAACGCCTCCTCGTCGGGCTCGTCGGGGCACCCGGTTCGGGGAAGTCGACGATCGCCGCAGACCTGGAAGGCCGACTCAAGGAGGCCGACCTCTTCGCCGGGCTCGTCGCCATGGACGGCTTTCACCTGTCCAACGCCGTCCTCGACGAGCTGGACCGCCATCACCGCAAGGGCGCCCCGGACACCTTCGACGTCGAAGGCTACCTGGCAGCCCTGGACCGGGTGCGAGCCGACGGCGCCCATCAGGTCTTCGTCCCGGTCTATCGGCGCGACCTGCACGAGTCGGTGTCGGCTGGAGACGTCGTCTCCGGAACCGGCGTCGTCGTCACCGAGGGCAACTACCTTGCGCTCGAGACACGCGGCTGGGGTGCAGTACGAGAGAGCGGATCGACCTCCTCATCCACATCGATGTGCCTGAGGAGGAGCTCGTGGTGCGGCTTATCAACCGGCACGAGGACTTCGGCAGAAACGCCCTCGACGCCGGTCACTGGGTGCGTACAGTGGACCTGCCCAACGCCCGCCTCATCGCCACAAGCGTCCACCGCTGCGACGAGGTATGGCGCGAGCCCGAGGACGAGCCCGACTCCGACGACGGCGCCGACGACGAGCTCGAATAGCGCCTCGGCACCTCTGCACCAGCGTCCGCGCAGTGACAACCTTCTGGCACACGATCACCGGCTCCCTGCTGGCGATGTACTGGCGCCTACGCGGGTTCCCGGCCGGGGAGGACCCGCACGCCACCGTGCGCGAACTGCGTCGTCGTGCCGAGGGAGTCTTCAGCCATCAGGTGAGCCGTTGCCATCAGGCGGACACCTGCGCGATCCGGCCCAGAGTGAGCGCCCCGGCACCGGCCGGCTATCCGCCTCGCGGCCGATCCTCACGTCGCACATCGTCTTGTCCATCCTTTCCCAGGGGCCAACGCAAGGTCATGATCGATAGCGATCAGCGTTCCGACCGGCACCGCTCCAGCACGACGAGGAACAACGGTGCACGCTCAAGGCCCTCGACCGACACCACCTCGTACCGTCGGCGCGAACCGCGTTGACGAGTCATGACGCCATCACTGGCCCAATGGTCCGTAGCGGAGCTTGTCGCGGGTGCTGCCGCCACCATCTCCAGGTGCCTGCTCCACGAGGGTCGGGTGGTACTGACCAAGGGCTGTCCGTACTGCACGAGACTCCGACCCCCATGGATTACACCCGCACCTCCCCCAGTAGCACCCACGCCTCGTGCACTACATGCCGGGCGCACCAAGGCGACCACGCCCCCGGATCGCGTGGCGTCCACACCACCTACTGACGCACCCCTAAAATGGCGATGCCACCGCGTTACGGCGCGGAGTGGAAGGAAGCGCCGGCGCACCCGTGTCGTCATGTGGGCCCGGCGCTTGCGCTGTAACCGCCACCTCTCCGGTCACCGGGTAGACTCAAACCGCTCAGGGCAGTAGCCCTGCGAAGTGGACCCGGCAGCCTTCCGGACGGTGGGCGAGCCGGGTTCTGCGCACCAACGGAGCGGCTCGCGCACGTAGCTCTCCATCCAGCACGACGTCGGGGCCGGTTGGGCTCATATCCTCCCGGCCCCGACGTCGGTTACTGGCCGGCAGCCAACGGTCGCAGGCTCACAGCATGCAGGAGACGCAGCCCTCCACCTCGGTACCGGTCAGGGCGGCCTGACGCAGGCGGATGTAGTAGAGGGTCTTGATGCCCTTGCGCCACGCGTAGATCTGGGCGCGGTTGACATCGCGGGTGGTGGCCGTGTCCGGGAAGAACAGCGTGAGGCTCAGCCCCTGGTCCACGTGCTGGGTGGCCGCGGCGTAGGTATCGATGATCTTCTCGGGGCCGATCTCGTAGGCGTCCTGGTAGTACTCCAGGTTGTCATTCGTCATGAAGGGCGCCGGGTAGTAGACGCGGCCGATCTTGCCCTCCTTGCGGATCTCCACCTTGGCCACGATCGGGTGGATCGAGGACGTTGAGTTGTTGATGTAGGAGATAGAGCCGGTGGGCGGCACGGCCTGCAGGTTGCGGTTGTACAGGCCGCCCTCCTTGATCTTGGCGGCCAGCTCGGCCCAGTCCTCACGGGTGGGCACGTGCACGCTGGAGGCGGCGAAGATCTCTTTGACGCGCTCGGTGACCGGCACGAAGTCCTGGGTCACGTACTTCTCGAAGAACTCGCCGGAGGCGTAGGTCGAGTCCTCGAAACCCACGAAGCTCTCATCGCGCTCCACGGCCAACTCGTTCGACGCCGTCAGGGCGGCGAACAGGACGCTGGCGAAGTAGACGTTGGTGAAGTCCAGGCCCTCCTCGGAACCGTAGTGGATGCGCTCGCGCGCCAGGAAGCCGTGGAGGTTCATCTGTCCCAGACCAATGGCGTGCGACTCGTGGTTGCCGCGGTCGATGGAGGGAACGCTGGGCAGGTGGGTCTGGTCGCTGACAGCGGTCAGGCCGCGCACGGCGGTGCGGATCGTGCGGGCGAAGTCCGGGGAGTCCATCGTCTTGGCGATGTTGAGGCTGCCCAGGTTGCAGGAGATGTCCTTGCCCACGTGGGCGAAGGTGAGGTCCTCGTTGAGCTCGCTGGGCTCGGAGACCTGAAGGATCTCGGAGCACAGGTTGGACATAACAACCTGCCCTTGATGGGGTTGGCCCTATTGACCGTGTCCTCGAACATGACATACGGGTAGCCGGACTCGAACTGGATCTCTGCCAGGGTCTGGAAGAAGGTGCGGGCGTTGATCTTCTTCTTCTTGATGCGCCCGTCGTCCACCATCTCGCGGTACTTCTCGGTGACGTTGATGTCCGCGAACGGCATGCCGTAGACGCGCTCGACGTCGTAGGGGCTGAAGAGGTACATGTCCTCGTTGTTGCGGGCCAGCTCGAAGGTGATGTCTGGGATGACGACGCCCAGCGAGAGGGTCTTGATGCGGATCTTCTCGTCGGCGTTCTCGCGCTTGGTGTCCAGGAAACGCATGATGTCGGGGTGGTGGGCGTGCAGGTACACGGCCCCGGCACCCTGACGGGCCCCGAGCTGGTTGGCGTAGGAGAAGGAGTCCTCCAGCAGCTTCATGACGGGAATGACGCCGCTGGACTGGTTCTCGATGCGCTTGATGGGAGCGCCCATCTCCCGCAGGTTGCTCAGCAGGAGGGCTACTCCCCCCACCGCGCTTGGACAGCTGGAGGGCGGAGTTGATGCCGCGGGCGATCGACTCCATATTGTCCTCGATGCGCACCAGGAAGCAGGAGACGGGCTCGCCGCGCTGGGCCTTGCCCTCGTTGAGGAAGGTGGGGGTGGCCGGCTGGAAGCGGCCGGACATCATCTCGTCGATGAGGTCGAGGGCCAGCTGCTCATCGCCGTCGGCCAAGGTGAGGGCCACCATGGTGACGCGGTCCTCGAAGCGCTCCAGGTATCGCTTCCCGTCGAAGGTCTTGAGCGTGTAGGACGTGTAGTACTTGAAGGCACCCAGGAAGGTCTCGAAGCGGAACTTGTGGGCGTAGGCGGCCTTGAAGGCGGTCTTGACGAACTCCGGGGAGTACTTGTCCAGGATGTGGCCCTCGTAGTAGCCCTCCTCGACCAGGTACTCGAGCTTCTCCTCCAGGTCGTGGAAGAAGACCGTGTTCTGGTTGACGTGCTGAAGGAAGTACTGCCGAGCCGCCTCATGGTCGGCGTCGAACTGGATCTTGCCGTTCGCGTCGTAGAGGTTCAGCTTCGCGTTGAGCGCGTGGTAGTCCAGATCCGGGGAGGACACGGTCTCTGAGCCGGTGTCCGTCAGCGTGTCTGCCAAAAGTCTTCCAATCCTTCTTTGACGCGTGCGACGTCCGTGGGGGTGCCGAGCAGCTCGTAGCGGTACAGGAACGGCACCCCCAGCTTGCTGGCGATGATGTCACCCGCCAGGCAGTAGGCCTGGCCGAAGTTGGTGTTGCCCGAGGCGATGACGCCCCGGCACAGAGCCCGGTTGTCCGGGTTGTTGAGGAAGGCGATGACCTGCTTGGGCACCGCCCCCTTGACGGAGCCGCCGCCGTAAGTGGGCACGACCAGGACGTACTCCTCGTCCACGGTCAGCGGCGGGTCCGTCCGTCTTAAGGGGATGCGCGCCGTCGGGAAGCCGAGCTTGCCTACGAATCGGTGCGTATTCTCCGAGGTGGAGGAGAAGTAGACCAGCAGAGGCTCGCTACTCACGGCGCGCCCCGCGGTCTCAGACCGCGACGGACTCGACGGCGAGCGCGAGGGTCTTGATCTTGTCCGGACGGAAGCCGGACCAGTGGTCCTCTCCGGCGACGACGACAGGGGCCTGGGCGTATCCCAGGGACTTGACCTGCTCGAGGGCCTGAGCGTCCAGGGAAATGTCAATCGTCTCGTAGGACAGACCGGCCTTGTCCATAGCGCGGTAGGTAGCCGTGCACTGAACGCAGTTGGGCTTGCTGTAGATGGTGATCGCCATGGCCGTCTCTTCCTCAGGGTCCGGTGGCGGTGCCTGCGGCCCGTCCCCGGGCAGGGACTGAGCCGGCAGCACCACACGCTTGTCATTCGCGGGAGGCCAGAACGGCCCCGCGGAGTAAGACACTACCCCTTGGGGTAGGCCCGGTCCACCACCCCAAGATGCTGTGTCTGACGTGCTCCTGTGCACACCACCCCTCCCTTCTGTGGAAAACGCTCACCGAGTTGTGGACGGCCGGTGGAGAGGGCTGGCAGCCACCTTAATGGCGACGCCGCACCCCGGCTCCACGATCCGCAGAACGATGGTCTTACACGGGTGTGACATCTATTCGGAGCCCTTAGCCACAGGGAGGCTCGATGCCCACCGGCGATCTACCCCCACCCCTGGGGACGGAGAGGAGAAATTCATCTCCGCAGACGTACCCGCTCGGCGTGTCGCCACTCCCAGCAAACCGACAGCCAATAATCAGAACCGGAGATGGTTGAAGATGTTTCTTTCAAGCATCCGGCACCAGCGACATCGCACCTGAGAGGCGACGGACAGGCGCGGCGAGAGTACGCAGTCTCACACCGAAGGAGAGGCTTCCGCTCTAGCAATTTTCGTAAGGGTCGATTTATCGTTACGATATCGTAATAATGCGGTTCCCAGCCCAACTCCCCACTCCAAAGGACTCCTCATCATGCAGCAGGTGTTGCAAGAACTACCGCGGACGCTGGCCTACATCGGCGCTGACCTGATCGCCCTCACCATTCTGGTCGGGGCGCTTTACATCCCGCGCCATGGACGTCGTGACCTCGTGGCCGCCTACATCGGCGTCAACGTCGGCGTCCTGGCTGTCACCCTGCTGCTGTCGACGAGTGACAACGTCGGCGCAGGCCTGGGACTGGGGCTCTTTGGCGTCCTGTCCATCATCCGCCTGCGCTCCTCCTCCCTGGCCCAAGGAGAGGTGGCCTACTTCTTCGCGGCCCTGGCTCTCGGCCTGCTCGGCGGTATCGAGAGCCACATCGTCATCGTGGCCATCCTCATGGCCCTCATCCTCGCCTCACTGTGGGTTGGCGACCACCCCGCCCTCATGCGCCGCAACCGCAACCAGACCGTCACAATCGACCGAGCCATCAGCGACGAGGACGAGCTCGTCGGCGAGCTCGAGGACCTGCTCGGCGCCACGGTGCGCAACGTCGACCTCAAGAGCCTGGACCTGGTCAACGACACCACCATCGTCGAGGTGCACTACCGGCTGCATCGTCGGTCTCGCAAGGCAAAGCCACCAGCACGCCTCGAGGCCGATAACGCGCAACAGATCCCACAACAGCTTCAGGATGCCACCCCACAGGGCCCTCACCTCATCCAGGACACTCCACGTCAGGATCCCGTGCAGGTCCACCCCACCGCACAGCAGGTCTGGCCCGAGCCCCCCTCGCATGACAGCGCCGCATCAGCGGCCACCGCCCCGCCCCCGGTACGACTGGATCACCGGGAACCGGAGTCAGCACGCCTCCCAGCAGCGCGCCCAGTCCACAACCCGCCGCCACCCATGGTGCACCCCCATTACAACTGAGCACCGGTTCCATCACCTCAGCACCACGACGTCGGCGCCGCACAACCACCGCACCGTCGTCTGACCACCACTGTCCCTCCAGCACCGCCCGCCCCAGATGAAACCCCCGATCCCGGAAAGGACTGCACCGTGCCGAACACCGACGGCATCGACACGATCACCCTCGCCGAGCTCAACTCCGAAGCCAGCCTCCTGACCCGCATCGACCGCAAGTACCTGGTGCCCCCCCGGCGCCACCCAGGAGGTCGTCAACCATCTCGCCCCGCGAGCGCAGGTCCTCCAGATCGACGGCCTGCGCCACTTCCGCTACGCCTCGACCTACTTCGACACCCCCGGTCTGGACGCCTACTTCCTGGCCGCCCGCAAGCGTCGTCGGCGCTACAAGATCCGTACCCGCACCTACCTGGACTCCGGCCTGTGCTTCCTGGAGGTCAAGACCAACGGGTCGCGTGAGGCGACCGTCAAGGACCGCTTCAAGTACGACCCCGACGACGCCGACCGCATCACACCCGACGGCCGCCTGTTCGTCATCGAGCGCTTGGTGGAGTCCTCCACCTGCTCCCTGGACGAGGCGAGCACCATCGCCCAGGCCCTCGTGCCGGTCATGGACTCCACCTACAGCCGCACCACCCTGCACCTGCCCCATGACGAGGCCCGAGCCACCTTCGACACCGAGCTCACCTGGGACCTGTTCGACCCCGACGGGCGGCGTCTCAAGACGGGCGTGTCAGTGGGCCACCTCAACGTCGTCGAGACGAAGAACCCGTCCACGGCCTCCCCCCCACGGACCGGCTCCTGTGGCGCCGGGGCCACCGGCCGGCCCGCATCTCGAAGTACGCCACCGGCATGGCGCTGCTGTACGCCAACCTGCCTACCAACCGGTGGAACCGCACCATCAAGCGGGACCTGGGGCGCTACCGGCGTCAGGTCCCGCTGCGCCAGATGGCGGCCTGAACAGCAGCCATCCGCTCACCCACAGTCTCGCCCTTTCACCAGCGCCTCCGGACGTCGCGGGCCCCGCCCGCCCCGGAGGCGCTGTTCGTCGCTTCACACCGGCGGCCGACCAAGTCATGCCTCACCCTTGTCGCTTTCACAGCCGGCTCATGGAATGCGCCCCTTGACTGTTATTCACCGGACGGAGCCACGCCGCACGGCGCGCCCAGAGCACCTGCTCGGTCTTCAGGCGCCCACCTCGGCAGGCCCCGCTCCCGGTCCGAATGACCCGACAGGAGCCTCCCGATGAGCCTGACCACCCTGACCTACATCGCCGCCGACCTGATCGCCCTGGCCGTCCTGGTCGGCGCGCTCTACGCCCCCCGCCACTCGCGCAAGGACCTCATGGCGGCCTACATCGGCGTCAACGTCGGCGTCCTGGCCGTCACCCTGCTGCTGTCGACGGCGAGCGTTGCAGCCGGACTGGGACTGGGGCTCTTCGGCGTCCTGTCCATCATCCGCCTGCGCTCCACCGAGCTGGCCCAGCACGAGGTCGCCTACTTCTTCGCGGCCCTGGCCCTGGGCCTGCTCGGCGGGATCCAGACCGCACCGATCGCGATGGTGGCCGCCCTCATGGGCATCGTCGTCGCCGCCCTGTGGATCGGTGACCACCCCGCGCTCATGCGCCGTAACCGCCACCAGGTGATCGTCCTCGACCACGCCATCACCAACGAGACCGCCCTCGTCGCCCACCTGGAGCGCACTCTGGGCGGGCAGGTCCGCTCGGTCGAGGTCCAGCGCCTCGACCTGGTCAACGACACCACCATCGTCGACGTCCGCTTCCGAGTGCCTCGCGAGACTCCCTCCGAGCTGGAGGTCCAGGCCACCCGAGCCTTTCAGGACTCCCGGTTCTCCGACGACGTCGTCCCCGTCTCGAGTCCGGCGACCGAGCCAGTCGGCGCGCCTGCTGCCCCAGCCTCCCGGTCCTGGGCCGGAACACGCCTGAGCGCCGTGCAGACCGGCGCCCACGCCGACCAGGCGGACGCCCAGCCCGCCATCATCACGCCGAGAGCCCAGTACGTCGCCCGCTCCGCCGGGCAGCAGAGCGTCGCCGCACGATGAGATCAGAGGACTGCGAGAACGAGATGACACGAACGACTGCCATGCCTCTGAGCACGAATCACCTGACCACGACCACCCTCGCCGAACTCAACAGCGCCGCCGGCCTGCTGACCCGCGTGGACCGCAAGTACCTGGTTCCGCTGACCTGCGCACAGAACCTCGTGGACGGCCTCGCACCCCACGCCCGTGTCCTGGCCATCGACGAACGGCGCCGCTTCTCCTACACCTCGACCTACTTCGACACCCCGGGGCTGGAGGCCTTCATGCTCGCGGCCCGCAAGCGGCGTCGACGCTTCAAGGTGCGCACCCGCACCTACCTGGACTCCGGCCTGTGCTTCCTGGAGGTCAAGACCTGCGGCGCGCGCGGCTCCACCGTCAAGCGACGCATGGGCTACCACGCCGACGACGCCTCGCGCCTCACCGGACCGGGACGCGCCTTCGTGGCGGCCTGCCTGGCGGGCGCGGGAGTGACCGGGTCGGCCGCGGCCCGCGAGGTCGCAGCAGCACTACGGCCGGTGCTGACGACCACCTACGAGCGCACCACTCTGCACCTGCCGCGCGCCGAGGCCCGCGCCACCATCGACACGGCCCTGACCTGGCGGCGCCTGAGTCCGGCGGCCCCCCGCGGGGAGCTCCGCCGGGACCGTCGTCGGAATCCCCATGAGCCCGCAGGCGCTGCGCCCGGCCCACCTGGCCGCGGCCATCAGCGAGGGCGAGCCGGTGTCGGTGGCGGACATCGCCGTCGTCGAGACGAAGAACCCGGCCACACCATCACCCGCGGACCGCACCCTGTGGGACGCCGGATACCGCCCCACCCGCATCTCGAAGTACGCCACCGGCATGGCGCTTCTCCATCCCGAGCTGCCCGCCAACAGGTGGTACCGGACCCTGACCCACGAGCTCGCCGGCCTGTTCGGCACCGACCGCTCCAGCCTCGAGTGCCTCAACGCCGCCTGAGCACTGCACCCAGACCACCCACAATCCGACACCGGACCCGAGAAGAAGAGGCCCAGAAACCATGAAGACCACCAAGACGATGACGACCAAGCCCCTCAACCGACTCCGCCGTCGCGCGACCGGAGCCATCGCGTTCCTGGCCGCGATCGCCCTGGCGGCCGGCTGCTCGACCTCCTCGGCCTCCAGCAATGCCAGCGCCTCCAGCTCGAGCGAGTCGAACACGACGTGGACGACGATCTCCTCATCCGTGGCCACGGCATCGACCGGCGCGAGCGTCTCCGACATCCTGGGCGCCAACGCCTCGGTGGAGGACGCCTCCAGCTCCGAGGACGACGCCGGGACCACGGACACCTCGTCGGCCACCACGATCACGCTGTCGGGCTCGTCAGCCTCGGCCAGCGGGTCGGCGTCGGGCAACGTGAAGGTCGACGGCGGGACTGTCACCATCAGCGGCGGCGGCACCTACGTCATCAGCGGCGAGCTCAGCGACGGGCGGATCGTCGTCAACGCCCCCAAGGCCGACGTGCGCCTGGTCCTCAAGGGCGCGAGCATCACGAGCTCGGACGGACCGGCCATCGACATCCAGGATGCCGGCAACGCGATCGTGGTCCTGGCCAAGGACTCCAAGAACACGCTGACTGACGGCGCGAGCTACGCCTCGGGGCAGGAGGCCACTGCGGCCCTGTTCTCCTCCGACACCCTCACCGTCACCGGGGCCGGCCAGCTGGACGTGACCGGCTCCTACAAGGACGGCATCTCCTCCAAGAACGGCCTCATCATCACCGGCAGCACCACCATCAAGGTCAAGGCCGCCGACGACGGCCTGCGCGGCAAGGACTACCTGGTGGTGGAGTCCGGGAGGCTGACGGTGGAGGCCGGGGGCGACGCCCTGAAGTCTAGTGAGGGCGACGATGAGACGAAGGGCTTCATCTCCCTGGGTAAGGCGAGCATCACGCTGACCTCCTCCGACGACGCGATCGCCGCGACCACGGACGTCACCGTCAAGGACACGACCCTGACGATCACGGCCGGCGGCGGGCAGGCTAACGCCACCGCGGAGGAGAAGGGTGCGCCCGGGCAGGAGTCGACGGCGGACTCCTCGACGCCCTCGCCCAAGGGCATCAACGCCGGGGTGAGCTACACGCAGGACTCCGGGACGGTCACCGTCAACGCGGCCGACGAGGGGCTGCAGGCGCCGTTCATCAACGTGGCCGGCGGGGAGCTGTCCATCGCGGCCGGCGACGACGGCATCAACGCCTCCAACGGCGACCACGTCATCGAGGGCCACGAGAACGCCGACTCCGAGTCCGACGACGGCTCGGTGCTCACGATCAGTGGCGGCGAGGTGGAGGTCTCCTACGCCTCCTCCGATGGTATCGACTCCAACGGCTCGGCCTACGTCAAGGGCGGGATCGTGGTGGTCTCGGGGCAGGCCGGTGCGATGGACGGCTCGGTGGACGCCAACGGTGAGAGCCAGCTGGTGGGGGTGACGGGCTCGCCGTCGGTGAGCGCGGGGGACACGCTCACCGTCAAGGACTCCTCCGGGTCCCAGGTGGCCTCGGTCAAGGTCGACTTCACGGCCGAGGCGATCACGGTGCTGGGGCTCACCGAGGGCCAGCAGTACACGGTGGCGACGTCGTCGGGTGGATCGGCCACGGGGACAGCCTCAGCGCTGTCGGCCGGGATGGGCGGCCAGATGGGTGGCGGTGGCCAGGGCGGTCAGCCCGACGGCGGCCAAGGCCAGCAGCCCGGCAACCAGAGCAACCAGAACAGCCAGTCCAGCACCACCCAGAGCAGCTGAGCCGGGCCAAGAACCGGGTGGGGGCCGCAGCGCAACGCTGCGGCCCCCGAAGCGCGTCAATTCACGACAAGTCGAATACTACAGCACGGCAAGACGCTGTCCCGAACGCCCACTCCGTTAACGCGAATTATCTACACTAGAAGCATGCAGGATAAACCTTGGGAGATCGTAATAATTGCTTCTATAGTTTGCATAGTGATCGACGGACTCGCAAACCAACTGGCAATCCGTGCAGTTATCGCCACAAGATTCTACGCAAAGAAGGTTTCCACCTTCATCGATTATGTTAAATTATCTAAATTTGCGAGTATCGAGCAAATGGTCATCTCAGCGACCGTCAGCGCGTTGACATTATGGATCATAATACACCCCGATTGGACTCTTTGGAACTCGATAACACAGCCATCTGAAAGTCCCAGAAATACAATGCTGGGGGCTACTTCAATAATTGCATTACTGACCTTTGTTACGGCAAGTTCAGCAAACGCAGCTAAAGAACAGGAAGATGGGTCAAAGTACCTAAAGCAACCTTTATCGACATACGTATTTCATGAATCGTTATTTAGTAAGTTTCTTTGGACTCCGGAACTCTCGCTGCTAACTATGGCCGTATTCACGATCCCATTTATTGTCGATTCTGTCAGCAAGCAGGAGTCCGCACTTTCTGGAATCCATGGAACTCAATTTTCACCATACCTTCTCGTCACCTCATTATGGTGTGCTTGTTTTGCTATTGTAAGCGTTACACTGGCCTGCACCTCATTAGCGTTCCTCAGAGGATACGTCATCAGAATACTACAACCAGAATGGGTTATAAATAAAATCGAAAGCGCCCTACGCTTCGAGTCCGACAAAACAGTTAAAAAACACTTTTCGTTACTTCCCAAGAACGATAGATACTTTGCCTATTATTGGGTTTCCGAACGTATTTCCGATTTAATTGAAATACCTCAAGAACAACACTGGTCCTACATTGACAACACCTTGGCCACAAGAAGACTGAAAATTATTCTTCGGAAGCGCGCCCGATTTACTAAATTCCTCATTTTAATTTGTTCACAAGCATTGTCGGAAGGAAAGTTCTATCGCCACCTTCAATCATTTTTCCAAAACTTAGCCACACACACTATCAGATCAACAACGGAAATAATGGCGCTCCGAAACAATGCCTATTCATCTTATCTACGCGAACCAGACGTCAGCCTCCCGCTTCGCCTCGAGCTGACTGATCTCATAATTAACGAGTCTCTACAAATGATTGAATTTAGAAGGCAACTAAGAAATGGGACAAATACCAGTAATCTCGACAGACAGCAGAAACTGGAAGCAGATACTAACCTCATCGCTCTAAAGCATACCTTCCCGAATCGACAGCCATACCGGCTGTGGCTCGCGCTGCATCGAGGCCGACTGAAATGACAAACTCAAGCAAGACTGAACTACTTGAAACACTAACAGCCACAACATTTCGAGATCTCGCATACTTCATTCATGAACGGATTGGTTTGACCTGCAGCGGCTCGTCTACAGAGTACGTCAAAAGAGTCATTACTAGGGCAGATAAAATCTCAGACGCTGAAACCCGCCTATATTCTCTCAAGGAGGTAATAGGAGCGACTATATACGCTTCTGTTTCCAACTTTACTCAAGGCACCCGATTATCACTCCGCATTCTTAATGAGATTGGCGAAGGACTCAAAAATCCGCATCACAATTTACTGACAATGCTGTCGAAGATAGTCAAAAATGAGATAGTTCCCCAAATCTCAAACGAATAATCCTGGATAATGTGCGCAACACATTCTCCTCATATCCATATATATGTGCAGAAGTATATAGTGAATTATTGACAATGATTCCCCGACAGTGACGTGCGTCCGACTTTTTTTACATTACCTGACGTTTAACGCTTATCAGGGGATCAGGCTAGATCTGGATATCTTGTCATCTTTCGATATACGTTTAACAGTTCCATTTTATTACTCACTCTCTGCGAGAATCCCATGCAGATCGCTATCCTCGGTACTTAAGCGCTACCTTTACTCTGGCATGACAGGATTAAACTCGAAAGGCGTTAACTGGCTATTCGGTATCCTGGAGACGAAGTCGACTGCCGCCTTTATTCCAAGTACTTAAAAACTGCGCCATAACAACGGACTGCAAACGGGATTCGACACGGTTTTTACTGTGGAGAATCATGGCAGGGTGACGATTTCAATCCTGTCCCACCGGTGTACGTACAGGGACGCTACTCCAGATATCGAAGACCACCAATTGGCGCGTCTACGCGAAGAAGTTGACCGAGCCGCAGGAGTTCTCGATAGTCTTGGAAAAATACAGAGGCGGATAAGTTGCGGTATTCTTTTTGGCGTTCCCACACCGGAGGATATCGGACGCAGTGACGCCTAAGGAATCGAGGACGCACCTTAGCCCCCAACTAGCGCACCTCGCGGGTACAGCCCGCGCATCCCTAAGGTGCTTCCTCGGCACCCCGGCGTACCACTGTCCCTGTGGTCGCCCTCTATTTTTCTGCAGAGCGACCTATTTCAGCACTCCACGACGTTGACGGCCAGGCCGCCGCGGGAGGTCTCTCGTACTTGGCGAGCATGTCCTCGCCGGTCTGGCGCATCGTCTCAATGACGGTGTCGAGGCTGACGGCGTGCCGGCCCTCGCCCCACAGGGCCATGCGGGCGGCGTTGATGGCCTTGACCGCGGCCACCGCGTTGCGCTCGATGCAGGGGATCTGGACGAGCCCGCCCACGGGGTCGCAGGTGAGCCCCAGGTTGTGCTCCATGGCGATCTCGGCAGCGTTCTCCACCTGCGCGGGCGTCCCGCCCAGGGCCTCGGCCAGGCCGGCGGCCGCCATCGAGGAGGCCGAGCCGACCTCGCCCTGGCAGCCCACCTCGGCTCCTGCGATCGAGGCGTTGGTCTTGATGAGCCCGCCCACGGCGGTGCCGGCCAGCAGGAAGCGGCGGGCGCCGTCGTCGTTGGCCCCGGGGATGAAGCGCTCGTAGTAGGCCAGAACCGCCGGGACGATGCCGGCCGCGCCGTTGGTGGGGGCGGTGACCACGCGGCGCCCGGCAGCGTTCTCCTCGTTGACCGCGAGCGCGAACAGGTCCACCCAGTCCATGCCGCGCAACGGGTCGGCCATGGTGAAGGCGGCGGCCGGGCCGGTCGACTGGGCGCACAGCCGCTCGTGGAGGGCCTTGGCGCGGCGGCGCACCCCGAGCCCGCCGGGCAGGATGCCCTCGGCGTTCATGCCGGCCCTCGATGCAGGCTCGCATCGTGGCGCGTAGGCGATCCAGGTAGGCCATGACCTCCTCCCGGCTGCGGGCGGAGAGCTCGTTGGCCAGGACGACGTCGGACACGCTTAGTCCCTCGCGCTCGCAAATCGCCAGCATCGCGGCCGAGGTGGTGAAGGGGAAGGGCGCGCGGGTGGCGTGGGCCTGACTGGCGGAGGCGGTCGCCAGGGCCTGGATCGACGGCGATCCGGGAGCACCGACGTCCTCCATGACGAAGCCGCCGCCCACGGAGTAGTAGGTGCGGCGCAGGATCTCGGCGCCGCTGGCGCAGTAAGCGGTCAGGGTCATGCCGTTGACGTGGTAGGGCAGGACCCGGCCGGGCAGGAAGTGGATGTCGGCACTCGGGCTGAAGGGGACGGGGCCGACGCCGTCGACCACCAGCTCGCCGGCGACCTCGACCTCCTCCATGAGGGACTCGCACACGACGGCTGGGACGGTCTCGGGCTCGTAGCCGGCCAGGCCCATGACGGCGGCGCGGTCGGTGGCGTGCCCGCGGCCGGTGGCGCCGAGCGAGCCGTAGAGCTCGACGGTGACGCGGGTGGGCTGCGGCAGGCCGGCGCCGAGGGCCCGGGAGTCGCACTCGCCGTCGGACGCCCCCGTGCCGCCTGGGCGGACCGCCTCAGCCAGCTCCCGGCTGAAGGCGCGCCCGGCCCGCATGGGGCCCACGGTGTGGGAGGAGGAGGGGCCGATGCCGATGCGCATGAGGTCGAAGACGCTCAGCGGGCGGGGTGCCTGCTCCACGTCGATCGCCCCGGCGAGGAGCGCGGCGGGCGTGGCCGAGTCCAGGGCCGTGGAGACGAGGGCGGTCTCCGGAGCGAGAGCCGACACGCCGGTGGCAACGGGGCTCGCCGAGTCGGCAGGGCCGGCGACGACGGAGGTCTGTGTCGAGATGGAGAGTCCACGGCTGGTCACATCCCCATGATGCATGCCCGGTACCCGGCCTCCCAAGTTTCGACGAGCCCGCGCCGATTCGCCGTCAGTCGGTGGGGCGCACCAGCCACCAGGCGGCGTAGGGGGCACGGGCACTCGCCCGTCCCCCGCCCCCTCCAGTGAGGTTGACCCGAAGGGGACCGTGTCGGTCAGGACGTCGGTGGCACCCATGACCCCGAGCCGGGCGAGCTGGTCGGCGGCCACCGAGCGCCACTGCGGCGTCACGTTGTACACGCCCACGAAGCTGCCGCGCGGGTGGTCGCGGTAGGTCACCAGTACCCCAGGGTCGTCAACGTCCTGCACCTGGGAACGCACGACGGCGTCGAGCTGGGGCAGGCCGGCGCGCACCCGCGCCATATGCGCCAGGTCGGTGAAGACGCGTCCCTCGACGGTGAAGCGGTCGTGTCGGTTGGCCATCCGGGCCTCGTCGAGGCGGGGCCGCCCGGCCCAACGCGAGTCGGCCTCGTGACCGGGCTCGGTGTCCCAGTTGGGGTCGTTGGGCTGGGCGAGCTCGTCACCGCTCCACAGGACGGGGATGCCGCCCCACCCGTAGAGGATGGCGTGGGCCATGCGCAGGGCGTGGATCCGTTCCTCGCGCCAGGTCCACAGCGACTCGACCTCGTGCTCGGGAGTCTCGTCGGTGACGCCCCTCCCAGGCCTCGGCGGCGGCCTCGATCCCGATGAGCGAGGCTGCCGTTCCAGCGATGCGTCGGTCCCCGGTGGCCGGGTTGTGCTGGAAGACGAGGCCCGCGGCGTCGGAGGTGGGGTACTCACCGCTGTACCAGTCGGCGAGGAAGGCCCGGTGGTCGTAACCGCCAAGACCCACGGCGGCCGCGTCGTCGTCGTCGATGGCCCAGCCGATGTCGTCGTGGCAACGCAGGTAGGTGATCCAGGTGGCTGTGGACGGCTCGGTGGGCAGGTTCTGGAGCGCCTCGACGGCCAGCGTCGTGTCGCGCGCGGCGAGCATGGACCAGATCTGGACCATGAGGGAGTTGTGGTAGGCCAGGTCGGAGACCTTGCCGGTGTACTTACCCTGGCCGAGATACTGGAGGAGCTCGGTGGGGGCCACGATCGCCTCGGCCTTGAGGTCGACGGCGGGGCAGGCGATGCGGGTCAGTGCGCGCAGGACCTCGGTGATGGCGTGGACCTCGGGCTGGCCCTGGCAGTCGGTGCCCTTGCGCTTGATGGTGAAGGCGATGGCATCCAGGCGCAGCACCTCGACGCCGCGGTTGGCCAGGTCCAGGACGATGCCGGCGAACTCGGCCATGACGTGGGGGTTGCGCCAGTTGAGGTCCCACTGGAAGGAGTTGAAGGTGGTCCACACCCAGCCGCCCACGCCATCGTCCCAGGTGAAGTTGCCGGGGGCGAAGTCGGGGAAGACCTCCGGGAGAGTGCGCTCGTAGGCGTCGGGCTCGGTGCGGTCGGGGAAGATGAGGAAGTAGTCGCGGTAGCGCTGCTCACCGGCGCGCCCGTACCGCCCACTCGTGCTCGGCGGCCACGTGATTGAGGACGAGGTCCACCACGAGGCGAGATGCCCTCGGCGCGCAGCTCGCCGGCCAGGTGCTCGAGGTCGTCCATGGTGCCCAGGTCGGGGCGCACGGTGCGGTAGTCGGCCACCGCGTAGCCGCCGTCGGAGTCGCCGGGGCGCGGGGTGAGCAAGGGCATGAGGTGGAGGTAGGTGACGCCCAGCTCGCGCAGGTAGTCGATGCGGTCCTCCACACCGCGCAGGGTGCCGGCGAAACGCTCGGTATAGGCGGCGTATCCGATACGGCCGGGGTGCTGTGCCCAGGCGGGGTCGAGGGTGCGGGCCAGGTCCAGACGGCACAGCTCATGCTCGCGCTCGACGTAGGCCCGGGCGGCCAAGGCCAGCAGATTGAGCGCCTCCTCCTCGGCGGCGGTGCCGTAGAGGTGGTGAGCCCATCGAGGAGGTCGGGTACCAGGCCTCCGCGCGCGTAAGGAAGACATCGCGTTCGGCGGCCTCAAGCGGGTCCAGGATGTGGAAGACGATGTCATCGAGGATGGCGGGAGGAAGTGGCGGCGCTCATAGATCTATGGTCCCCGATTCAACGCCGCTGCGGTACTGATTTGCTCACCGTCCCATCAGCGGGATCGATCGTAGACGGGGAGCGGCCCACCGGTGGGGACATTCTCGATCAGGCGGGGACACCGTGGCTCCGCGAGCGCCGGACGTCAGGATCCGACGGCGTCATAGGACTCGCGGTGGGCCAGGATCCGGGCGGAATTGGCCTCGATCCAGGTGCGCAGCGCGTCGATGGGCGCCTGGAGGCTGCGGCCCAGGTCGGTCAGCTCATAGTCGACGCGCGGCGGCACGCCCGGCAGCTGGGTGCGTCACCAGGCCGTCGCGCTCCATGGATCGCAGCGTCTGGGTGAGCACTTTGGGCGTCACCCCGCCGACTCGCGCGCGCAGCTGCCCGAAACGGCTCGGCCCGTCGGCCAGGACCGTCACCACCAGCGGCGTCCAGCGGTCGACGACATGGCGCAGCACCGTACGCGACGGGCAGGCCGGTGAGAGGATGTCGAAGTCGAAGACCGCGGCGTCGCCACCGAGGCTCGCAGCCATGCTGCTGCGCTCGGCGGCGTCGGTCCGCACCGAGACCCCCGACCTACTCGTGACCGACACCGCCTGCTCTGCCACCAGCCCCACTTCCTGTGACACGACACACTCCCTTAGTTACTTTGAGGTACTCAGTATCTTGATCATACCATCAAGTCATCGCGAAGCACCGAACACGGCGCCTCACGTACCAGCCACCCCACCCGCTCAGGAGGAAGTCATGAAGATCGCCGTCATCGGAGGAACCGGAATGGTCGGCTCGGCCACCGTCGCCGAGGCCGCCGGCCGCGGCCACGAGGTCGTCTCCGCCTCGCGCTCGGGCCGTCACGCCGAGGGCGCTACGCAGGACGTCACCTCACCCTGGCCGACACGCAGGCCGTGGTCGACCCTCATCAACAGCTCCGACGCCACCGTCATCACGGTCTCCGCCGGTCGCGGAGAGTCCGCCCAGCCCGTCATCGACGCTCACCGGACCCCTCATCGCCACCGCCCCTACCGGTCGGTTCATCGTCGTCGGCGGCGCCGGCTCCCTACTCACGCCCGACGGCACCCGTCTGGTGGACACCCCGGGTTCCCTGAGGAGTACAAGACAGAGGCCTGGCCTTCGCCGAGGTCCTCGACCTCTACCGCGAGGGGCCGGCAGCGCCCTGAACTGGACCCTGCTCTCCCCGCCCCGGGTTCACCGACAAGCCGCGCACCGGCACCTACACCGAGGGCGGCGACCAGCCCGCAGGCAGCGAGATCTCCGTGGCCGACTTCGCCGTCGCCCTGGTGGACGAGGCTGAGAGGGACGCGCACCGCGGCCACCGCTGGACCATCGCCAACGCCTAAGCCCGCGGCCGCTCACAGCGCACCAACCCAGCCGGGCCGGTTCCATACGACCGGCCCGGCTTGCTCGTGCGCCCCGGCCGGTGCAGGCTTGACCCATGACTGCCATCGCCCTGACCATCGCCGGCTCCGAGGCCTCGGGCGGCGCCGGCGCTCAGACCGACCTCAAGACCTTCCACACCCTCGGCGTCTGCGGATGCACGGCCCTGACCTGCATCGTCTCTATGGACCCCAAGGACGGGTGGAACCACCGCTTCGTCCCTGGTGGACCCCGGCGTCATCGCCGACCAGATCGAGACCTGCGCCGCCGTTCACTCCGCGTCGACGCCGTCAAGATCGGCATGCTGGGCACGGCGCCCACCATCGATGTCGTCGAGCAGGCCCTGGAGACCTACGACTTCCCGCCGTGGTGCTCGACCCGGTCCTCATCTGCAAGGGCCAGGAGTTCGGGGGCGCCTCGAGGTGGACAACGCCCTGCGCACCAAGATCCTGCCGCGCGCCACGATGACCACCCCAACCTCTTCGAGGCCGCCACGCTGGCGGGCATGGAGGAGATCACCACCGTCGAGCAGCTCAAGGACGCCGCCAAGCGCATCCACGACCAGGGCGTCCCCAATGTCCCTGGCCAAGGCCGGGCCCGTCACTGGGTACCGGCACCGCGCTGGACGTCTTCTACGACGGCACCACCCTGGAGGTCCTCGAGGTTGAGGCCGTGGGCACCGAGCGCGTCCACGGCGCCGGCTGCACCCTGGCCGCTGCGGTCACCGCCGAGCTCGCCAAGGGCGCCACCCCGCTTCAGGCCGCCGTCACCGCCAAGGAGGTCGTCCTCCTCCATCCGGCACGGGCTGCGCGGCAACATGCCCGCTTCCTCTACGTCTACCAGGGCGAGTACCGGCCGGCCTGAGGCCTCACTACCGAGGCACCCTCGGTTCCTCACCGATCCTCCGCTTCACCATCCGCCGCCGACGGTCTCCAGCCCGTCGGCGGCGGACTTCACCATCGGTAGATAGATTATCTAGTAACCAGGTAGCCTATAAACCATGGACTCATCAGCAGCACGCCTCCTGCGGATTCCTGGAACCCTGTCTGCTCTCACTGCTGGCCGAGCACGCCGACTACGGCCCTGTCCCTGGCACAGTGGCTCGCCGTCGCCGGGCTGGACGAGGTGCCCGGCGACGCTCACCCGGCTCTCATGCGCCTGGAGAGCGCGGCCTCATCGCGGTCTCCTGGCGCCCTCCACCTCCGGACCCGCCCGCAAGTACTACGAGCTGACCGACGCCGGGCACACAGAGCTCGCCGCGCGACGGGCCGAGTGGCGAACCTTCTCACGGCGGTCGGTGCTCTCATCGAGGGCCGGAAGGTACGCACGAGGCCCCCTCATGAGCCGGCCCGAGCAAAGCCAGGGACCCGGTGCCGGACACGATGGCCGACTGGTACCGAAGCTTGAGGCGGAGCTCGCCTCCGCGGCCTGCCGACCTGCGAGGTCGAGCGCACGGCCGCCTCAGCCGGGCCGAGGCCGAGGCAGCCGGAGTGACACCCGGCGACCTGTACGGTCCGGCGGTCCTCTACGCGCGCGAGGTCGCCTCTGCGCTGCAGGGACTACCAGGCTGACGTACCCGCGCCCACCGTGGCCGCTCCCGTCGTCCTGCGCCTGAGAGACGTCTCCGCGCGCCGAGGCAGGCACACGGTCCTGTCCGGCATCAACCTCACCATCCACCGGGGCGAGGTCGTCGCCGTCGTCGGAGCCAACGGCGCCGGCAAGTCGACCCTGCTTCAACTCTGCGCAGGCCTGCTGCGCGCAAGCGGTGGGAGCATCGAGAGGACGCCGAACTTCGGCTACGCGCCCTCAGCTCGACTCCTTGGCGCCACTGTTGACGGTGGACGAGCACCTCCGGCTCTTCGGGGCGGCACGCGGGATCCGGCAAGGCCGCTCCGTCTCTACGGGACACCGCCTCCTCACCCGCTTGGGCTGGACCGCTCGCGGAGACCAGACCGCCGGGACGCTCTCGGCGGGACCCAGCAGAAGCTCAACGTCGCTCTCGCCCAGCTCGACGCACCCGATCTGCTCCTGCTGGACGAGCCCTCACCAGGGCCTGGACGCCCTGGCCTACGAGGACCTGTGGGCCCTCATCTCGGCCTGGCGAGCCTCGGGTGCAGGCGTCCTGCTGGTCACCCACCTGCTGCGTGACGTCGACCTGGTCGACCGCGTCGTCGAGCTGCCGGCCCCGCAGGAGGACTGCAGCCGGACAACCCACCGAATGCCCCTGACGGGAACGTCGAAAGGAGTCCGCATGAGCACGCCGCCTGACCAGTCCACACCGCACACCGAGTGGGACCACGCCGAGGACGCCCGGTTCCGGTCGACGGCCGCGACCACGGGCCTGGTCGCGCTCATCACCCTGCGTGAGCTCGCCCGACGGCGCGGTGCCCTCGCGCTGGCGACCCTGCTGCCGCTGACCTTCTACCTGGGTGCGCCTCGAGACGCACTGGACCGCCATCCGGCTCCTGTCGATCGGCCTGGGCTGGGCGACGGCAACGCTGGCGCTGTTCACGCAGGTCTCGTCCCGCTCAGTGGACCGCCGCCTCGCTGTGAGTGGAGCTCCACCCGCAACCCTGCTGCTGGGCCGCTACCTCGCGGTGCTCGGGCTCGGGTGGATCATCGGCCTGCTCTACAGCGGCCTCGTCCTGATCACGATCGGCGACGAGCTCACCCACTCGAGTGCGGTGCCGGTCATGCTGCTGTTGACCGCCACCGTCGCCACTCCCTGGGCTCCCTGGCGGCTGCTCTGGTTCCGCAGGACCTGGAGGGGCTCTTCTGCTGCTGTCGGTCATGGCGGTGCAGGTGCTGGTTGATCCCTCCGAGGGCTGGACCCGCGTCCTGCCGCTGTGGTCGACCCGGGAGCTGGCAGAGCGTCGTCGTGGAGAACCTGGGCAGGACACCGGCGCCTACCTGCACCGCGGGCTGGCACGGCGCCGCCATGGCCGTCCTGCTGACGGCGGCGAGCTGGGCCGTGGGCGTCCTGCGCCTGCGCACAGTCCGACTCCCGGCCCCACCCCCTGCCGAACCGGCCTACTCGTAGGCGGGCTCAGGGGTGACGTCGCGCGCCATGTTAGCGAAGCGCGACACGTGCCCCTGGAAGGCCACCGGGATGGTGCGGGTCTGCCCGTTACGGTGCTTAGCACGATGATGTCAGCGGCCTCGCCCGGGCGCTCCCTCGTTGTTGCTAGTACTCCGGGCGGTGCAGCAGGATGATGATGTCCGCGTCCTGCTCCAGGGAGCCGGACTCGCGCAGGTCACTCATCTGGGGCTTGTTACCGGTGCGCTGCTCGGGACCGCGGTTGAGCTGGGCGACGGCGATCACCGGGATCTCCAGCTCCTGGCCAGCAGCTGAGGGACCGGGAGAACTCGGAGACCTCCTGCTGACGCGACTCGACCCGCTTGCCCGAGCTCATGAGCTGGAGGTAGTCGATGACCATGAGCCCCAGGTTGTGCTGCTGCTTCATGCGCAACGCCTTGGAGCGGATCTCCGGCATGGTGAGGTTGGGCGAGTCGTCGATGAACAGCGGCGCGTTGGAGACGGGGTTGTAGGCCACGGCGACGTCGGTCCAGTCGGTCTCCATCTGGCGAGAACCGCGCAGCTTGTTCATGTCCACGCTGGACTCGGCGGCCAGGGATGCGCATCATGAGCTCCATGCGCCCCATCTCCGGGAGAAGTGGCAGCTGGTGATGCCGTGGTGGATCGAGGCCGAGCGGCAGAAGTCCACGGCGAGCGTGGACTTCCCCATGGCGGGGCGCGCGGCCACGATAATCATCTGTCCGGGGTGGAGCCCGCCGGTGAGCTCATCGAGCTCGATGAAGTCGGTGGGCACTCCGGTCAGCGCCCCGTTCTCGCGGTTCTGGGCGGCCTCGATCTCGAGATTGGCCTCCCCAGGGAGCTCGGAGACGGCGACGTAGTCCTCCTTCTCCCCCTCGTGATGGGCCACCGGTAGACCTCGGCCTCGGCCAGCGTGACGAGCTCAGCGATGTCGCCGGCGTCGGTGGAGCACCCCAGCTGCGTGATACGGGTGCGGCCTGGACCCAGGCCGCATGAGCGCCTTGTCCCTGACGATGCGGGCGTAGTAGCCGGCGTTGGCGGCCGTGGGCACGGTGGCCATGAGGGAGGCCAGGTAGGGCGCGCCACCGATGCGCTCTGAGCTCACCGCGCCGGGAGAGCCTCATCGGCCACGATCAGCGGGTCGGCGGGCTCGGAGCGGTTGTAGACCTCGACGATCGCGTCGAAGATCGACTCGTGGGCCGAGCGGTAGAACTCGGACCACGCAGGACGTCGATGACGTCGGTGATGGCCTCTGCTCAGGGAGCATGCCGCCCAGCGTGGCCATCTCGGCCTCGAGGTCCTGAGGCGGGAGACGGTCGAAGGCGGCACTATCGGTGCGGACGCTTCCGCTATCGGCGCCGCCCGAGCCGGCCTGAGCGCCCATGCCGTTGTCCATCCGGCCACCTTCCGCACTATCACACCGGCTGGCACCGGCCCGTCCTAGCGCTCCGACGACGTCGTGCCCGCCAGGAAGACGCTCGCCCGCGTAGAGCGCGCGCGCGTGACGATAACGCCATCGTGGGGACCTCGCAAACTCTCAAGTTCACCGCCACTGGGGATATCGGCACCCCACCTGTGGGAAGGCCCCCAATGCCTGGGGACATAGACGCGACGCCTGTGGACACAGATGTATGCACCTGGCACCACACCACTAGAGGGACATCGATTTTCTCGTTGCAATAACGCCATGATGGGAGTTCAGACTTTCTATAGGTACTTCCCACGACATCACAATGTGATCTGTGGACAGTGGGTAAACCTGTGGACAAACATGACCTTCGACTTGAGGTCCACGCCGTTTGTGGGTCTCCCTACACGGGTGTCTGAACCAGTTATCCCCAGACCGCGAGCACCTCGGTCAGAAACAGCCCCACACGTCAAATCCTCAGCACTCTTTCACATTTACCTACCTTCCCAGGAAGATCGTTGTGCGATCCTCCAGCGGTATCGGGTGTTCGCCCGATCGATCACATCGAGGACGTGAGGTGAAGAGCTCATCCTCAACCTGATCCTCAACCTGGTCATGAGGACCCGCTTGGGCAGCGAGGCGGTCGGCCCAGGCCAATGGTCTCCGGTCACCTGCCGTAGTCCACAATGGGGCCGTGCCCGACACCAGCAGCCCCACATCCACCGAGCCTCAACCGCCAGGTCCCGTCCCTGGCTCTGCCCGCGCTGGGGGCGCTGATCGCCGAACCGCTCTTCGTTCTGGGCCGACTCGGCGATGGTGGGCCACCTCGGTGCAGTGAGCCTGGCGGGCCTGTCTCTGGCCTCCTCGATCCTGACGACGACGGTGGGTCTATCGTCTTCCTGGCCTACGCGACGACGGCGACGACGGCCCGCCTCTTCGGTGCCGGCCGCCGCACCGAGGGGCCTGCGGGCCGGCGTCGACGGGATGTGGCTGGCGCTTCTGCTGGGGCTGGGTGCAGGGGCATTCCTGGGACTGACCGCCCCCTGGCTGACTGAGGCGATGGGAGCCCACGGCCCTGGTGGCCCAGGCCGCCATCGCCTACCTGCGCGCCTCCCGCCCGGGGCTGCCGGGCATGTTCATGGTCCTGGCGGCCACCGGCGTGCTGCGCGGTCTGCTGGACACGCGCACGCCTCGTCGTGGCCACCGGTGGGGCGGTCCTCAACATCGTCGTCAACGCGATCCTGCTCTACGGCGTCGGGATGGGGATCGCGGGCTCGGGCGCGGGCACCGCGATCGCGCAGACGGCTGGCAGCTGGCGCTGGCCGGTCCAATTGCCCGGACGGCCCGGGCGGCCGGCGTGGGCCTGCTCCCCACCGCGAGGGCCTGCGGGCCCTCTGGGCAGTGGGACCTCTGCTCATCCGCTCGCTGAGCCTCAGGGTGGCGATCCTGGCGACCGTGTGGGCGGCGACGGCGCTCGGGACGTGTCGCTGGCCGCTCACCAGGGTGGTGAACGCCCTGTGGACCTTTGCGGCCTTCGCCCTCGACGCATTGGCCGTGGCGGCACAGGCCCTCATCGGCACCGCCCTGGGACAGGCGCAGAGATCCGACGCCGACTCCGCTACGAGCGACACCGAGGTCGACATCGCGGCAGACACCGACGCTCAGTCCGCCTCGGCCACGGCCGGCTGGTCCATTGATGAGCTCCTAAGACGACTGCTGGCCTGGGGTGCTGGAACCGGCGTACTCATCAGGGTACTCATGGCGGCGGCGCCGCCTGGTTTGCCTCACGTCTTCACCTCCGACCCGGGCGTCATCACAACCGCGACGCCGACGCTCCTGGTCGCGGCGAGCGCGCTGCCGCTGGCCGGGGTCGTCTATCTGCTCGACGGCGTGCTCATGGGTGCCGGCGACGGTCGCTACCTGGCGTGGGCGGGCCTGCTGACGCTGGTGCCCTACATCCCCCTTGCCCTGCTCATCGGCGGCGGCGCGCTACCGGAAGTAGTCGGCACCGTCTCGGGTCTGGCGCTGCTATCGGATCGCCTTCGCCTGGGTCTTCGCGGCCGCCGCAGCGCCACCACCTACCTACGGGCCCGCGGCACCGCCTGGCGCCACTGATCGACCTCTCGCCGCGTCCCTTCCTCGCGCGGGGCATTCCTGTGTGGCGTGTTCGGGGGTCAAGGGTACGAATGCGCGACCCACCCTACGAACCAGGCAGCTGGACATCGCCGTCAGGGCCGAGTCCCGCATGGAGGACCCGACCCGACGGCGGAAAGGATGCTCGGTGGCGCTCAGCGCGCAGGGGACGACGTTGACCTCGAGGGGGCCACGACATCGGCGTGCAGGCGCACGGAGGCGCCGTGACGGCCGGTCGACTTGATCGGCGGCACGACCTGGATCTTGCGACGGTCGACGGCGGGCCGCCGGCGACCCTGCACGGCATCGGCTAAGGTCGCGGTGGTGACGGCGCCGAAGAGGCGGCTGTTGTCACCCGCTGTGGCGGGAGACGGTCACGACGTTCTCCTGCAGCCAGGCGCGCGCCGTCTGGGCGTGCTCGAGGACTCGATGGGCGCTTGCGGCGAGCCTCGGCCATCTGGTCGATCTGGCGCTGGGCGCCCTGGTCCACGGGGTGGCCAGCTTTGCGGGGGCAGGAGGTAGTTACGGGCGTAGCCGTCGCCTGACCTCCACGACCTCGCCGGCGGAGCCGAGGTGGGAGACGTCGTGCGTGAGGATGAGCTCGGTGGTCATTGCGCGTGCCTCCGATCAGCGAGCCGGAGCTCGAGTAGGGCAGCAGAGCCATCTCGCGGGCGTTCTTCACGGCCTTGGCGATCTTGCGCTGCTCTGGACGGAGACGCCGGTGACGCGACGGGCGCGGATCTTGCCGCGGTCGGAGATGAACTTCCGCAGCGTGGCGGTGTCCCTGTAGTCGATGGTGCCGACCTTGATGGCCTTGACGGGCTGACCTTCTTCTTCGGCTTGCGAAGTTGGGGCTTCGCCATGGTGGTACTCCTGGTCTGAGCGCCTGGGCGCTCTACGAGATGAAAAGTGTTGTGGTTGAGGAACGGGTCGACGACGTCGCGGCTTCAGAACGAGGGGCTCGTCACCGAAGAGGTGGAGCGCCCGTGGCCCACAGGTCGTCCGCGGCGCCGCCGGCAGGGGCGTTGTACCCGGACTGGCCCTGGCCGCCGAAGCCGCCACCGCCGTTGTCAGCCGCCCTGCTGGGGACCGCCCTGGTGGTATCCGCCCTGGTTCTGGCTGCCGAGCCGCCGCCCTGGGGACCGCCCTGACCTCCGCCGAAGCCTCCTGGCCACGCCCCGCGGGGCTGGCGGGTGACCTGGGCCTTGAGCGTAGCGCAGTGAGGGCCGATCTCATCGACCCTGCATCTCCACCACCGTGCGGTTCTCGCCTTCACGGGTGGTGAAGGAGCGCTGGACCAGTCGGCCCTGGACGATGACGCGTGTGCCCTTGGTCAGCGACTCGGCCACGTTCTCCGCGGCGTCGCGCCAGATCGAGCAGCGCACGAACAGGGTCTCCCCGTCCTTCCACTCGCCGGGCCTGGCGGTCGAAGGTGCGCGGCGTGGAGGCGACGGTGAAGGAGGCCACCGCTGCCCCGGAGGGCGTGGAAGCGCATCTCGGGGTCCGCGGTGAGGTTCCCGACGATGGTGATGATGGTGTCTCCGGCCATGGCGTTGTCTCCGTTCGGTAGAGGCTCCAGGCCTCGGGACGCAGCAACGGTGCGCAGAACGGTCTCGTTGAGACCGAGCTGACGGTCGAGCTCCTGGGCGATCTCGGGCGTGGTGGCATGTCACGACGGCGTGAAAGCCCTCGGACTTCTTCTTGATGTCGTAGGCCAGCCGGCGCTTGCCCCAGATGTCGACCTTGTCCACGGTGCCCCGTTGCTGGGAACGACCTGCAGCAGCTTCTCGAGCGTCGCGTTGGCGGTGCGCTCGTCCGTCTCGGGGTCGAGGATGATCGTGATCTCGTAGTGACGCATGCTTGGTACCCACCTCCTCTGGTCTGTGGCGGTCACGGTCCTTCCGTGACAGGAGGGTGATGCGTGCGCGCACCATCTGGCGGAAACAGGTTCATCCGCCCGACGACGCAGCCAGTTCGCACATTACCGGACAACCGGGCGGCCCTGAAAGCCGAGACGGTGGGCCGACGACGTGCCATGCAACGTCGTCGGCCCACCGTCAGCACCTATCGGCAAGCGGGTGCTCATTCGCCGTGGACTAGTGGCGCTAGCCGACGCCGCCCTGGCCCCCGCCTTGCGCCACCTTGGTTTCCACCGTTGCCGCCGTTACCGCCTGGCCGCCGCCCTGGTTTCCACCGTTGCCGCCGTTACCGCCTTGGCCGCCGCCCTGGTTTCCACCGTTGCCGCCGTTACCGCCTTGCCGCCGCCCTGGTTTCCACCGTTGCCGCCGTTACCGCCTTGGTCTCCACCGTTGCCGCCGGCATCGCCGCCTTGGTTTCCACCATCGCCGCCAGAGTCACTTGTGGCCTCAGGTACCTTGGTCTGTTGCCGCTCAGGCTGCGGCGTACCCTGCTGAGTCGCCTCGGGTGTGGGCGCGGCGGTGGAGCCTGCGTCGCCTCCCGGTTGGGCGGTGGGGGTCGCAGTCAGCTCCTCCTCCGGCTCGCCAGTGGGGTTGGCGGTCTCAGGAACCGTTCCGCCACGGGTGGCCGGGATGTCGACTGGCTCCGGGAAGTCCTCGACCTCCAGAGACCCTCGTGGGCGACCTTCGCGTAGTTGATGAAGATGTCGGCGGGGTAGGTCGAACCGGTGATCTCCTCGTAGTCGCCCCAGGGCTCGATCGACTCCTCGGAGCCGTCAGTACCAGTCTGGTAGAGGGTCACCGCGGTGACCACCTGCGGCGTGAAGCCCACGAACTGGGCGGACTTGTTGTCCGACGACGACCCGGTCTTGGCGGCGACCGGGCGATCCATCTGGGCGGCCACCTTGTCCGCGCTGCCGTTCGCGCGGAGACGACCTGCTGGAGGGCGTAGGGTCGTGTCCGCCATGACGTCCTCTTCGAACTCCGATGACCAGCGGTGTCCGCCTTGTAACGGTCCGTGCCATCAGGGGTTCTTCAAGGAGGCCACGATGTGGGTGTCACGCCTGATGCCCTGCGCGGCGAAGGTGGAGTAGGCCGAGGCGATGTCGATCGTGTGCGGCGAGGCCGACCCGAGACGTTCTGGATGAGTCCGCTGCCCGAGGTCTTCAGCCCCTCGGTCTGCTCCCGGGTAGCCGGCGCGGTTCGCCACCTTCGCCGTGACCCCCTCCTCGATGTCATCGGCATTCGTGGGCTCCTGATTGAGCTGAAGGTAGAGTGTTGAGCGACTGCTCCGTGGCCTGAGTCAGGCTGGCCCACTTCAGTGAGACGTTCTTGAAGTTCTGGAACTCGTGCCCCTCAATGGTCATTGGCGAGGTAGCGGATAACCACTGCCCAGGGACCACCCGTTCTCCAGGGCTGCCACCAGCGCGAAGGGCTTGAAGGTGGAGCCGGCCTGGGCGATGGCGTCAGTAGAGGTGTTGACCTGGCTGGTCAGATAGTCCTCGCCCCCGTAGAGCGCCAGCAGACCCCCGTCTTGGGATCGATGGACACCAGCGCCTTGCGCAGGTTGGGTGAGGCTCCCGGAGGCGGGGAGTTGACCGCGTTGACGGCGGCCTCCTGGTCCTTCGGGTTGATCGTGGTGATGATCTTGAAACCACCCGTATCGACCTGCTCGGGCGTGAGCTTGGCCTTGCTCTGCAGCTCGGCGCGCACCATCTGGAGCAGGTAGCCGTTGGTTCCGGCGTAGACCTGCTTGGTCTGGGACTCTTGAGTCTTCGGCATGCCCGCCTGCTTGGCGGTGTTGTACTGCTCGGAGGTGATGTAGCCGTCGTCGGCCATGAACTGCAGGACTCGACCCCACCGCTCCTGGGCCTTATCCGGGTTCTCGGCCGGGTCCCAGGCGCTGGGCGATGGCAGGATTCCCGCCAGAAGCGCGGCCTCAGACGGGCTGAGGTCCTTGGCGGGCTTGCCGAAGGACTTCGAGGCAGCCTCGATACCGTAGGCACCGCGACCGAAGTAGACCGTGTTGAGGTAGTCCCCCAGAATCGCCTTCTTGGGCTTCTCCCGGTCGATCTTGATGGCCATGATGGCCTGCTTGAACTTGCCGCTGTAGGAGCTCGTCGTGTCGACGTAGTAGTTCTTCACGTACTGCTGCGTCAGCGTTGATGCTCCTGGGTGTCGCCTCCCGCAGGTTGTTCACCAGAGCACGGGGCAATGCCCTTGGGATCGACTCCTTGTTGGAGTAGAAGGTGCGGTCCTCGGAGGCCACGACCGAGTTGCCCACGTAGTCCGGCAGGGTGGAGGCGTCCACGGACTCACGATTGATCTCGGCGAACTTACCCATCTCCGTCGAGCCGTCGGCGTAGTACACCGTGCTGCTCTGCGCGAGCGCGAACTCGCTGGGGTTGGGAACCTGATCGTGTTGCAGGCCCACATGAAGGCGCCCACCATGCTGAGCACCCCCAGCAGGAAGGTGCCCAGGACGAACCGCCAGCTGGGGATCCAGCGATGGATCTTGCCCTTACCGGCGCGAGGGTAGTTGAAGAAACGGCGCTTGCGCCCCGAGGCGGCGTCCTGAGATCGCTCGGCCTTCGAGGGCCTGCGTCCCTTTCCGGACTTCTTGCCAGGCCCCGAGGCCTTTGCCTGGACCTGCCGACCGGCGCTGGCCCTCTGGGACAGCTTCTGCCGACAGGGCGGCTGGGTCCGCCCCAGTTCGTGCCTTCTGCCACGCGCTCCTCGTTTCGGTTGACTGTCATAGAAGGTGACTGGATACCGCGTCGGCGCGGGGGATAACGCTCCGGTTGCGGTCAGGACTCCATCATGACCGATATTGGCGGTCGATGCCGACTCGGGTATCAGTCACAGTCCTGTATGACTGTCGACGGCGATCGGACGCGATCGCTGCGGACAAGCCGCATCGGGCATCGACTGCGGACCAGTATGGGGGAACAGAGGGGAGTGGCGGTAGCGATGCAGGCCTGGGAACCGGCCATGGAAGCCGCCACCGAACGTTATCTTAACTCCACCTGATTGGCTCCTGACCAGCGCGCTCATGCGCTTTGCGAACCGTAAACATTTCGCGGCAAAACCAGAATGTGAGTTCGCGCCCAGACAGCACCACCGTCCGATGTCATCGGATATTACCGATCGGGACAATAGTCCCGCACAATGAATGAGACACTGGACACAGTGCTGACAACCTGTCAGTTCCTCACCCTGGCTCTCGGTCTGCCCGAGGGCCCCGGCTCCAGTCCGCCCTGCTCATGAGGGAGTTCCACCGTGACGCCAGTTCAGCCCTCCAGACCCTCAGCATCATCCTTCAAGTCGGCATCATCCTCACCTGCCTCATCGTCGGGGCGAAGAAGGGCGGATCGCCCTCGGCCTCATTGCGGGAATCGGCCTACTGGTTCTCGTCTTCGGCTTCCGTCTGGAGCCGGGTGAGGCTCGGTCGATGTCATCCTCACCATCCTGGCCGTCATCGGGTGCGCAGCCACTCTCCAGCAGTCCGGGGGACTGGACGTCATGATGCAGATGGCCGAACAGAGTCCTGCGTCGACATCCCGAGCAGATCACCATTCTCGGCCCATGCGTCACCTGGCTCCTCACCGTGCTGTGCGGAACCGGGCACGTCGTCTACGATGCTTCCGATCATTGCGGACATCGCCATCAAGAAGGACATCCGAGCCCGAGGCGCCCCATGGCCGCCTCCTCAGTCGCCGCCCAGATGGGGATCACCGCCTCACCGGTCTCCGTGGCCACGGTCTCCGTGGTCTCCATCATCGCCAAGAACACCGACCGGCACTGGTCGGTCCTCCAGATCCTGGCGATCTCCATCCCGGCGTCCCTGTGCGGAGTACTCCTGGCCGCCCTGTGGTCGATGCGTCGCGGCAGGGACCTGGACCAGGACGAGGCGTACCAGAAGCGCCTGGAGGATCCGGAGTTCCGCGCCGCCGTCCACTCCAGCCCGAGACCCTTATCGGGAAGGTGTTCTCACCCGAGGCCTACCGCGCCACTGGGATCTTCCTGGCAGCCATCATCGCCGTCGTCGTCCTGGGCGCCTTCGACGTACTGCGTCCCGAGTTCCCCACCGGCGACAACGGCGAGCTGGGCACCTGAGCATGAACCTCGTCATTCAGATGGTCATGCTCGCCGCCGGGAGCACTCATCCTGCTGACCTGCAAGGTGCAGGCCGGCAAGATCGCCTCCACCGCCGTGTTCAAGGCCGGAGCCACCGCCATGTTCTCCATCTTCGGGGTCGCCTGGATGACCGAGACGGTCGTCCACGCACACCTGGAGGACCTGGAGCACGGACTGGCCGGCGTGCTGGCGAACCACGTGGATGTACGCCATCGTCTTGTTCATCATCGGCAAGCTGGTGAACTCTCAGGGCGGCCGGGCCTGCTCATCGTTGCCCTGATGGCCCTGTCACTCGGGGTGAGTCCGGTCGTCGTCGTCGGGTTCATCGGCGCCTCCTACGGGCTACTTCATCCTGCCCACATACCCCTCGGATCTCGCGGCGATCGGCTTCGATCCCACCGGCACCACCCACATCGGCAAGTACGTCATCAACCACCCTTCCTGGTCCCCGGACTCATCAGAGTCGTCACCTCCCTGCCTCGTGGGCTCCGGACTGGCCCAGCTGCTCCTGTCATGAGCCCGGTCTCCCGCCGGCCGGGGGCGGGGTGAGGTACGACCGGTAGGCAGGTGCGACGTCAACCACTGCTCTAAGCCGTCCTTCTGGGCAGAACGTAACAGGAGCGTGTCATCTCGGTCTGTCTCAGGCTCGTGCCATGACAACTACAGACGCGGCCACTACTTCCGCCATCGCCCTGCGTTTGGAGCTGCTGGGGCTCTCCGCCCCGGCACCGGTCAAACAGAGTGAGGCGGACCGTCTCATGTCTCGATCCTGGCACGCCAGCGCGAGCTCTCCCGCCGGTTGGCCCACCGCCCCTGTGCCGCTGACCAGCGCATCCAGACCTTCCTCGACTCCTACCTGGAGGGCGCGGCCGCCACCCCGAAGCTGCCCGCTCGACCTTCGTCCTGGACCAGCCCGGCCTGGCGCGGGCCCCTGTCCCTGCCGGCGGACTCCACCAGCTTCACCTCCGACTACGTCGAGAGCTACCAGGTGCTCGGCGGTGTCCTGCACAACCCCCGCAACGACCGCCGTACCACTGCCGGCGTCTTCCACGTCGCCGAGGGCGGCCTGCCGATCCCAGATGACAAGATCGCCGTCCCACGCGACGTCTTCGCCCGCCTGCTGGCCCACGCCGTCGAGGCCCCTGAGGACCCTACTGACCCTGCCCTGGGCCTCCCTGGCAGGAGGACCCGGCGCGCTGCTTCGTGTCCTGCTGCTGCGCCCTCGTCGTGCCCGAGGTCCCCGGCTTCTCCGCCGAGCGCTCCATGGAGATCCGCTTCATCGCCCCCGGCGGTCTGGTCTCCAACCTGGACTTCGTCGAGGGCATCTTCGGCAACGGCGGCGACCCCTACCTGCCGGAGAACGACTCCTCCTGGCCCCCGGAGTCCTGGACCGGCCACACCGGCTGCGTCATTCTCGCCCCGCACCTGACCACCCTGACCAAGAAGAGCTGGGGCCTGCCCTCCTGGGAGGAGGCCACTGAGCGCCAGCGCCGCGATGGCCAGTGCTGGAAGGACGAGGCCGAGCTCTACAACGGCGGCAAGGCCTTCGTGCGTGGCCCGCGACGAGCGCGGCGTCATCGTCACCATCATCGCGGACAACTACTTCGGCTACTGCAAGAAGGAGGTCAAGACCCAGATCGGGTACTCGGCCAACCTCTTCGGCTGCGTGGAGGAGGAGCACGCCGGCGGCGCCGTCGCCCACCCGCGTTACAACATGAGCCAGGAGTACACCGACACCCACACGCCCGAGGGCCTGACCCTCGAGCACGTCGTCGAGCGCAACCCCGGCCGCTTCGAGCGGCGCGAGACGGCTCCGCCGTCGCCATCGACGACCCAACCGTGGTCCTGGTTCCCGCCGGCGCCCACTACCGATGCGCAGCCAGACGATCACCTGGACCGGCCCCTGACGGTCAGGAGGCCTCGATCCCGTTGCTGGTGAGCAACACCTACGTGGCCCCCAACGGCTATCGGGTCCACGCCAAGCACCGCGAGGGCGACGCCACCCAGTGGCACCTGGTGGGCACCGCCCCTGGTCCACGCAGGCCCTACAAGCCGGCCACCGTCTCCGGCGGCGGCAAGTCGGAGATCTCCAAGTCCCTCCTGGACGCCTTCGTCTTCGGTGAGGCCTACGTCGGCGACGTCGACGAGGACTTCGACACCGTCCAGAGCATCCTCGACGGCAACTACGCCGACCGCTTCGTCGACCCGGCCAACAAGAGCGACAACCACCGCTCGATCCTCTCCGAGCGCCGCTCGCTGGGAAGCGTCATCAGCTGCTGACGCCGTCGTCGATGTACACCGACGAGTACAACGCCTTCCTGGAGTCTATCCCGGCCCACATCGAGAGCTCATCTTCACCGTCAAGCGCTTCACCAGCCCAGCTGGGGCCAGGACTGGCGCAGCCACTTCTCCGTGGGCATCATCAACGGCCGCAAGGGCAACTCCCTGCGCCTGGACGGTGAGGTCATCAAGGTCAACATGCTGCGCGTGGGCTTCGAGGACGACGGCGCCTGGCGCCTGCTGTCCCTGCGTCCGGACTTCTCCCCCGCCGCCAAGGTCCAGACCGAGGACGACATCACCTCCTCGATCGTGGTTCCCGGCGGCCTGGTCTCCACCCCGGACGCGGAGCTGTCGCGCAAGTTCGTCACCAACTGCAGTCCTTGCTCTTCCAGCGGCCCGACGACGCGATCGTGCGCGGCTACGACAAGCAGACCGAGTCGGACATGTCGGATGCGCAGGCGGACCTGTTCATCTCGAACTTCCAGCCGCTCACGCCCGCCGACGCCCGGGCGATGGCCGCCGACGCCCCCGGTCTGTCCCGCTTCACTCAGCCCATGCAGGACCTCGTAGCCCGTGCCGCCGCCCTGCCCGAGGCCGAGGATCCCGCCGAGGAGACCTACTGGGTCTCCACGGCCAACTCCCGCTCTGGTCAACGGGGCCCCCACCAAGAACCCCCGTTACCTCCAGGTGCGCCCCTGACATCGCCAACCCGAAGGATGTGGCGCTGGCGGACCTCACCAACCACCTCTTCCGCGACGTGCCGCTGACCGAGCCGCTGTGCCACAGCGTCGACGTCGTCGCCGCCGGACGCCGCAACAACCCGCCCGAGGACGGGGTTCCGCCGCTGTGCGCCTACAACCCGCTGCACTACATGGAGCTGCCGGAGCTGTTCATGGAGTTCATCTCCTCCATGACCGGCAAGTCCCCTCGACGACGGGCGCCGGCAGCGAGGGGGCGCTGACCAAGTCCCTGTTCAACGCGCTGCCCGCGATCTACGACCTCAACGCGGCCCTGCTGTCCTACGCCCTCAGTGGCTACGACGGCTGGCTGTCCTCGGCCGGCTACATCGGTCCGAAGGTCCAGGTGGCTCACGACATCTCGCTGCTCATCCCGGAGATCTTCTCCCGCATGAGCGCTGAGGAGCGAGACGCCCACAACCTCATCGAGGACGGCTACCTCGAGCGCATCGAGGACTTCGAGTACAAGGGCCGCACCGTTCAGGCCTCGCGCCTGGGCTACCGCATGAACCAGGCCTTCGCCTCGACCTTCTTCGGACGGATCTTCCTTCACCCGGACGTCGTCTTCACCGAGGAGATGCTGCGTCCCGAGCTGCAGGACGAGGAGGTCTTCGCCGACTCGGTGGACATCATCGTCACCACCCACAAGGTGGTGGCCGAGCACTACCGGGCCGACGGCTCCATCGAGTGGGCCGTGCCGCCGCTGCGGGCCCTGCTGGAGATCATGATCGACGGCACCTCCCGCGAGGGCTGGGACCTGACGAGCCCGGAGTTCCGCGCCCTGTTCGAGCGCGAGAACATCCTGAGCTCGTCGTGGTACGCGGAGCGTCTGACGCCAAGGTCGCCCGCGACTCCCACCAGGCCCAACAGGCCATCGAGGGACCCTCACCCGCTTCTACACCGCGGAGAACAACGAGGAGGTCATCGAGCGCCTGGGCATCGAGGGCCGCCTGGCCGAGGCTCGCGCCTGGCTGGACAAGGTCAGCCTCCGGCCTACCGCGAGCACCTCGTGGGCACGCTCGGTCTCCAGCCCTCATTGGCCTGAGCCGACGCTCCCCTGCTGACTGGGGAGCTTCCACGCGTGGGGGGCAGGATTCCTGTCCCCCCATTGCCGCCGCAGTACTCCAGCTCACCCCGCAGCGGTCACTCCTCAATGCCGAGACCTTCGGCGAGGCCTTCGGGCTGCTGCTCGAGTCGTCATGCTTCCACGATCTGCGGGTCTACGGCGGAGCGCTGGGAGGAAGCATCTTCCACACGGCAACGGGTCGCGACCACTCTCAGGCGGTCGCGACCCGTGAGGCCTGAGGGGCGTCAGCCGACGTCGGCGTTGCCGGAGAGGTGCCAGGTGGCGTTGGCCCAGGGGAAGACGTACTGCATGAGCACGTAGACGACCCCGGCGATGAGGATCAGCGCCTCGATGGCCCTGAGCCAGGCCGGCCCGGGCAGGTGGCGCCAGATGAAGCCGTACATCAGTTGACCCCCGGATCATTGAGCACAGAGGCCGGCCTTCCCTCGGCGCGGTCCATCCAGTACTGAACTCGCGTGAACGATCCAACGCTGGTCGTTACCGAACTCGCCGGCGGTCGAGCCGTGACAGGTGGTCAAGGTAATGTACCGCTCGGTTGGTTGCGCGTCGGGCTGGTTCGGAACCGGGGCAATGACCGATACCTGTTCGGGCTGGACGATCTCATGGCCGGTCACCCGGAACACGTACCAGGTTTTGGCGGTGGAGACGACGATCTCGTCGCCCTCCTGGAGCAGGTCGATGCGGCGGAAGGAGTTGCCATACGTTCGGCGGTGTCCGGCGATCGAGAAATTGCCAAGCTCCCCGAGCTGCTGGGTTTCGGGGTAGTGGCCTGCGGCCGCCTGGTCCAGGACGTCGGAGCCGGTGCCCTCGAGGATGGGCATGTTGTTGTTGGTAACGCCATACCACTTGGGAACGACGAGCATCCCGATGGTCTCGCCGTAGCCGACCTTCTCCACCGCAGGAGGAGCGTCGTAGTGCTTGGTGCCTTCGGTCTTCGGGGAGTCGACCTGCTTCTCGTGGAACTGGGTCGCAACGGCCTGAGCACTTGCGTTGGCATCGATACCGGTCCACCACAGCTGCCAGACGAGGAACAGCGCGACGACGAGGGCCGGCGGTGATGAGCAGCTCACCGATCCCGGTCAAGGTGCCATTGAAGATCTCGTACAGCACGGCTCTGACCGGGCGCGCGATGTCGCACAAGCCCTCCTCCTGCCATCGCCCCTCCTCAAGATCGAGACATCATCGGGTTAGCTGCCAGTCTATGGTGACAGACCCCGCCCTGTGACCAGCCGGGAGTGGTGGACGTATCACAGAGCACACCGTGAGGAAGCTTCACTGCATGTCCTAGGCTAGGCCCTGGATGTATGCGGTGGCCTCACACCACCAGCCCCAACCAGTAAGGGAGACCCAGGGTGGCCTTGGAGAAGAAGTCCACAAAGGACGACGCCGACAAGAGCTCGGAGAAGGTCTCGAAGAAGAGCGCCGGCAAGAACAGCTCCGAGAAGAACACCGAGAAGAGCTCCGACACGGCTAAGAAGTCCACGAAGAAGGACAAGGACGCGAAGAAGAGCTCGTCGTCGAAGAAGCACCCTGAGCGCTCCGGCAACCCCGCCAAGGCGGCCAAGGCTCTTGAGGAGGAGTCAGCGCCGCGGCGAACCGGGTCTCCCGAACACCCACCAAGGTCAAGGACACCGCCTCACCGCGTTGGTACGCCCCCACAATGGTGACGCCTCATGGTCATCGGGCTGCTGTGGGTGGTCACCACCCTACCTGTTCAACGGTCAGTACCCGCTGCCGTACTTCACCAAGCACCACGCCACCGACTGGCTGCTCAACGGCAACCTCTACATCGGCTTCCTCATCATGATGTCGGGCTTCCTCGGCCTGCTGCGCTGGAAGTAGCGCTCCGAGCGGTCCACGCCGCTCAACAGAGAGCCTCAAGGCCCCCGAGCTGGTGCTCGGGGGCCTTCGCGTACGCATTCGCGCCCCAGGGGTGCGGACTCACAGAGGTCCTGTGGATCAGTGGGACAGCCTCGTCCCCACAACCCACCCCTGACTTTCCCCATGTGGACACACCTGTGGATAACTACACGCTTGTGTTTCCACATCTGTGTCCCCAGGTGTGGATGGATGACAGCGCTGTTCTTTCAAGGGTGTCATTCAGGCCCTTGGCACCCTGCAGACGTCTCAGGCGATGAGGGCCCGTACGACGTTGAGCCCTACGAGCAACGCCAGGACCGCTGTGGTTCCAGCGATCCCCACGGACTGCCGCTTCCCACGGGGGCCCAGGCATAGATCGCCGCAACGATTCCCCCGACGATGAGCCCGCCAAGGTGCCCTTGCCAGGAGATATTGGCGCCGAGGAAGGAGACAACGCCGTTGATCACCAGCAGCGCCACGATGCCTGAGGTGTCCCGCCCGAAACGCCGCTGCACCACGAACATGGTGGAGAACAGGCCGAAGACCGCACCAGAGGCGCCAACCGTCAGGGTGATCCAAGCCTCGGTCTCCGGCCAGGAGAGCCAGTAGATCGCCGTCGAGCCACCCTAGGGCGCTGAGCAGGTAGACGGCGGTGAGCGCCACCGTCCCAGCACCGGCTCAAGAGCACCGCCCAGTACCCACAATGCCCACATGTTGAAGCCGAGGTGCATGTAGTTCGCGTGAAGGAATGCGGTCGTCAGGAACCGCCAGGGCTCAGAGGCTGCTGCTGCCGGGAAGAAGCCCAGCATGACATCCAGGTTCTTATCACCTTGGCCGGGGACGAGGACCTGGAGGACGTAGACAACGACACACAGGCCGATGAGCACCTTGGTGACGATGGTGGTGCTGGATACAGCGGCACCACCCAGCAGCGTGCGCGCCTGGCGCCGACCGGCCTGCGACCGGCGCGCACAGTCCACGCAGTGCACACCCACGGTGCTGGGAACCTGACAGGTGGGGCAGGTGGGCCGTTCGCAGCGCTGGCAACGCACGTAGGCCACCGTGTCCGGGTGCCGGGGGCACACCGGCGGCGCCTGCTGGCTGAACGAGTTCGTTGAGGTCATCGGGTACTCCTGTGTGGCGGTGAGAACAGAGCTCGGTATGCGGTAACGAGTACAACGACGCCGCCGGGACGCGGGTCCCGGCGGCGTCACAGGGGCGAATCACACCTGGCGCTGGTGACTCGGCCTATTTCGGGCGATGTGGCTACTCGGTGACCTCCACCGAGGTGATGATGACGTCCTGGACAGGACGGTCACGTGGGTCGGTCTCAACGGCGGAGATCGCGTCGACGACGGCGCGGGAGGCCTCATCGGTAACGGCACCGAAGATCGTGTGCTTGCCCTGAAGCCACTCGGTAGGCGCGGTGGTGATGAAGAACTGCGAGCCGTTGGTGCCCTTGCCCAGACGGCGGCCGGCATTGGCCATGGCCAGGGACGTAGGGAGCGGCGAAGGTCAACGAGGCATCGATCTCGTCATCGAAGACGTAGCCGGGACCGCCGGTGCCGGTGCCCAGCGGGTCACCGCCCTGGACTCGCGAAACCGGGGATGACGCGGTGGAAGATGACGTTGTCGTACAGGGGCGCGTGGGACTCTTCCCCGGTGCGAGGATCCGTCCAGGCCTTCTGACCAGTGGCCAGTCCCACGAAGTTGGAGACGGTCTCGGGTGCCTGCTCGGGGTAGAGCTCCAGGCGGATATCGCCGAGGTTGGTGTGAAGAGTCGCTTCCATAGGGGCCATGGTGGCACGCTCCCCGCCCTCTCGGCATGAACCCTGAGCGGTGTGCGGCACTGTTCACCCCAGGCAAAACGTCTGGACATCTTGTAGGCCCAATGGCCCGAGGGTGCGACCATTAGTGCACGTTGCACAACGACCGTCACTATCCGTATCCGACCTGGGAGGCGACCATGTCCTGCCTGACGAAGACATGCTGCGACAAGAAGCTCGACACTACTCATCTGCGCAAGGAGGCTGCCGCCTTCGCCGAGTCCGTCGTCGATCAGGCCGAGCGGGCCGCTCTGTGGGCGGCCCCGCACGTGAGCAAGGCCGCTGAGGAGGTGGGCCGCAGGGCCAAGGACGCACAGGAGCGTCTGGAGCCAGTGGTCCACGAGGCCCGCCATCGGGTTGTCGAGGACTACATTCCGCGTGCGCAGCGCGCCGCCGTGGCTGCCCAGGCCGCCGCGGGTAAGGACGGTACCCTGACAGAGCGCGCCCAGCGCGTGGCTGTTGCCGCAAAGTCCGCCGCATTGGAGGTTCCCGTGAAGAAGCAGAAGAAGCACCGCGTGCTCAAGACCCTGGGTTGGCTCGCCGTCGCCGGCGCGGGCCGCTGCCGGCGCCTACGTCGTGTGGCGTCGTAGCCAGCCGGTCGAGGACCCGTGGGCCGAGGGAGTACTGGGCCGACTCCACCGAGGAGGAGGGCGGCTACGGCATCAGCCCCGAGGACGCTCAGGCCTGACGACCACTCAGATCCGTCGACGACGGCGCCGTACCGGTTCCCGACCGGGCGGCGCCGTCGTCGTCCGTCTTCAGCACGATGTTCACCCACCCCTGCCGGACACCCTCGGTAGGCTGTGCCTATGAGCGCACTGTCCGTTCCCGCCAGCGCCCTGACCCGTGGAACCAATGGGGAGGAGGTGCTCATCCCCCCAGCTGGGGCTGGGGACCTACAAGGTTCCCGATGACGAGGCCGAGCGCGTCGTCCACGACGCTCTGGAGGTGGGTTACCGACACATCGACACCGCCCAGATGTACGGCAACGAAGCGGGTGTGGGACGGGCGATCGCTGCCTGCGATCTGCCGCGCCGGGACCTATTCATCACTTCCAAGCTCAACAATCCCAACCATCGGCGCGACGACGCGCTGCGCAGCTTCGATGCCACCATGAAGGCGCTGAGGCTGGAGGTCCTCGACCTGTTCCTCGTCCACTGGCCCTTGGCGAACTCCGCGGGAATCGATCTGGTGGACACCTGGCGCACCATGATCGAGATCCTTCACAGCGGGCGGGTGCGAGCCATCGGGGTCTCCAACTACCAGCCCGAGCACCTGCACCGGATCGTGGAGGCCACAGGTGTGGTTCCGGCAGTCAACCAGATCGAGCTTCACCCCTGGTTGATCCAGTCAGAGCTGCGCTCCGTGCACGCACAGATGGGCATCGCCACGCAGTCCTGGTCGCCGTTGGGACGGGGCGGGCTGCTGACAGAGCCGACGATCGTGGAGGTCGCCGAGGCCCTGGGGACGAGCCCGGCCCAGGTCATCATCCGATGGCACCCTGCAGAACGGTCTCGTCGTGATCCCCAAGTCGACCCATCGCGAGCGTATGGCCGCCAACGCCGACGTCTTCGGTATCACGCTCGACGACGCCCAGATGGCGGCTCTGAACGCCCTGGACCAGGGGCCGGCGCACCGGCTCCCACCCCGATCAGATTCAGGTCTGAGCGAGGCGGCTCCCGGATACCGGCGCCGAATCGCCGGTCAGGGCCGGTGGCGGTGGACGCGAAGCCCGGCCCGATGTCACCAGCGGGAATCAGCTCGGCCAGGGCAGCCGGTTCGGACAGGGAGCGCGCCGCGACGAAACCGGTGATGGTGTCGACGCCCGCGTCGAAGAGCACGGGGTTGAGCGGCGTCGAAGGACCAACGAGGACGGTGTGCACGTGTCGAGAGGCTCGATGAGCCTGGGCGCGGTCTTGTTGACGAAGCTCGACGAGGAGATGAAGACGAAGTCGCACTCGGGCAGGACGTACTCGCAGGCACTGTCCGGCCAGTCACCGGGCTGAAGGTTGCGCTCGAGGCAGATGTACTCCTCGGCGGTCGCCAGGGCGGCCTCGGCGAAGGGAAGTGACCGATGACCGCGACCTTCTTGCCGATGATCATCTCCCGGTAGGGGTCGAAGACCTGGCGCCAGGTGGTCCCCTCCCAGTGGGCTCGAACCCGTTGGCGGCGGCCGTCTCCTCACGGGAGTACCAGGAGTTGATAGCAGCCTGTCCGATACTGGCCTCGGCGAGGTTCCAGGACTTCACCAGGGCAGCGACATCGCGCAGCGGGCGGTCCTCCAGCGGGCCCTCCGCAAGAGCCGGGCGGCTGCGGACATCCATGGTCCAGGCCGCGCCGACACCGCCGGCGGAGTTGAGAACACGGCTCCAACGGGGCCCCTGGCCCGGCCGACCCGCACAACGACGTCGCCGGGCAGTCCGTCAAGAAGCGCGTCGTAGATCTCCCAGGGCTGTGACATGACCTCATCCTCCTGCACCACTTAGTAACTGAGCCTCACCTATCCTAAGCAGTCCCGTCCGACGGCGCAGCCCTTCGAGTCCAGCCGTCTCACGATTCCTCACGACATCGTGTCAGCAACGACAAACCCTCACTGGATTCTTCTTATGGAAACCACGTGCTTGCCTGCGTCGAGAGATCACCGAAGAATTACTTTTCCGACCGATGACGTAGATATATTGATGACACTCAACCGTAATATTGATTGCTGTTGAGTTGCAGGGATCTTGGCCAGAGTCTCCTGGAATTCCCTGATGCTACCGTGTCAAGGCCCATGCCCCTAAGACTGAGGTACCGCTTCATGCTTCGCCGACTTTTTGTCCGCTCACGCCGGAGGGAACTGACGTCATCACGTCAACCAGCGCACCAGTCTCGTCAGAGACTGAGGAGTGGATGCCGCCATCTCGGCGCTGGCTCTGATAGCTGCCGCACTGGGCACGGCAACGCTTCCGGCACCCCGGCCGAAGCCATTCACGGCAATCCTTCCGGGGGTCAGGAAAATTCGTCCAAGTGATCGACTGGATCGACTGGACCGAAATGACCAACACCGTGGCAGGGCAGAGGTGCGGCGATCCTTCCTGACGGAAGCACCGGCGTGGTCTGGTCGACTCCGACACAGATCTCCGGCAATATGTGGCGCACCAGTCGTTGCACCGTATCCAATGTGCGAACCACTGCCGTAGGGAGAAAAGAGTCAGGGTCTACCCACGGATCGGGGCCTGAGTATCGGATACAAACCGGGTAGCTGGAGGAGATGGCCTGCCTCATCTTTTATAACGACGGTACGAACTACACGGCCGGGGGCTGTCAAAAGGGCCCTACGTGACCTCATCCAACCTTCCCCTGGGTATTGCCAACCTGCAAGACTCCTCAACCCACCAGTTCCAGGTCGAATGCAGTTCCTACCTCGTCACCTCCACCTCCCAGCCCGCGAAGAGCCAGCTGGAAGGTCTCCCCAATAAGGTCGAGATTCCCATGGAGGGCATGGTTTTCGCCGATGCGGAGTCCTCGAGCTGGCACAACCCGCACGGCCAGAAGGAGTACATCTCCGTTTCCCCAATTCCCTATATCCGCTCCCAAGACGTCTCCTACCGCCTGCTGGAGACCGCCCGAACACCTGGGTGCAAGACGAGTTCCTGGGCGGGTAAGGTCACCGTCTCCACACCTGTTGGCAACAGGTCCGGCGTCAAGCTCCGCCCGGACAACGCCGAGTGCAGCTCGTTCTTCAACACGGGTTACGGACCCTCTTCGGTCATACTTCTGAGCAACACCCGCAGTGGCTACGTTGAGATCCACGGAGGCGGTAAGGGCGCCGTCGCCCTCGGCATCGTCTCCTACATGGACTACGGCGACGCACCTGAGAGCTATGGCGTCGCCGGCAGCGTGTTCCAGCCCGCATGGAACGGCGGGGAGCTGTCCGACACGGGACAGCTCAACATCGCCCGCGGCGAGACACCGTACGAAGGCGACCCCGGCAATTGGTACAACCTTAGTCAGGCCGCGGATCAAGAGCACGTGGCCACTACCAATTCCGCAGTCGTGCGCCTGGGTGCCCTGACGGACCATAATGGCAGCGTCCTCCACACCACTGACGCCTTAGGCGACGATACTGACGACATCGATGACGAGGACGCTCTCCCTAGCAATTGGACCAAGTTATCTGGACCGATATTGGTAAGAAGTGGAGCCAACAGATCACCTGCTCGGGCCGGAGCACCAAGATCGCCGGCTGGATCGACTGGAACCGCGACGGCTCTTTCAGCTCCACCGAGCGCTCTGCGGTGACCTCCTGCTCCGACCAAGGCACCGCCACTTTGACCTGGACCGTCCCCCAGGACGCCAAGCGAAGCACCTTGACCGGCAACGGCGCAGCCACCTTCATGCGCCTGCGCATCACCGGCCCGTCGGCCAACGGTAGGGCGGCGGAGGATCCGAAGCCCACCGGTATCGCACTCAACGGTGAGGTCGAGGACCACCAGGTACAGGTCCAACTGCCTAACCTGACCATGGTCAAACAGGTGGACAACACCGCGGCCGGATCCCTGGGCCTGTCCGCCAATGACTGGACGCTCACCGCCTCTCCCAAGAGTGGTAAAACGGCCTCCGGAGCCGGCGGCTTCGACGCCGCTTACCTGCCCCAGGGCAAGACGGTTCTGTCCGAGTCCTCGTCGTCGCCCAAGTCCGCCGGGTACGAGGCCACCGTCACCTGCACACCACACCCGAACTCCGATCTCCGGACTCCGGCGTCGACCATCGACACCGCCTCGAAGACCCTGGATCTCGCCATCGGCGAGTGGATGCAGTGCACGATGGTCAACACGGCACTGCCGGGGCAGGTCCTCTGGAGCAAGGTCGACGAGGCCGGCAACCCCCTGGCAGGGGCCGTTTTCACGCTGGCCTCGGCATCACTGAACGGCGGCCAGAAGGAGGTGGCCGACTGCGTCGTCACCGGCGGCAAGGCCACGTGCCCCAACGACTCGACGGACCAAGACCCTCGTGCCGGGTTCTTCAGGGTCTCCGGGCTGACCTGGGGCGAGTACTCCCTCACCGAGACCCAGGCGCCGACCGGCTACCACATCTCCGGGTCAACACTGACCAAGACCCTGGACGGATCGGCACCCGCCGCCGGCAAGGACGACAAGACCCCCACTCTCAACCTCGGGCAGGTCACCAACACCCGGATCAAAGGATCGGCCACCTGGACCAAGACCGACGAACGGGGCAACGCCATCAAGGGAGCCCAGTGGTCACTGACCCCTCTCGACTCCATCGGCAGGCCCCTACCCGACCAGACCCGCACCATCACCGACTGCACAGGCACCTGCGCCCAGGGCGGCCTGGACACCGATACGAACCCCGGGGCCTTCAAGCTGACGGATTTGGACCACGGCTCCTACCAGCTCATTGAGACCAAAGCGCCGGTCGGCTACGTCCTCGACGCCACGCCTCGCACCATCACCATCTCCACTCAGGGCCAGGTCGTGGCTCTGGGCAACATCTCCAACCGCAAGTCGGCGGTTCCCGCCATCCCCTTCACCGGAGGGAGTGCGGCCGACACCTTCATCATCGCCGGAGGAACGGTACTGGGGATCACGGCGCTGGGCATGATGATTCAGGCGTACCGACGCCGTCGAGCCGATATGGACTGACAAGAGACCAACGAGGGAGCGATCCTCCCAGCGGTCAAGACGTCTGACGGGCTGTTGATGCTTCGGCATCGGCAGCCCGTCAGACGTTTCCACCTCCATCTGTTTTGCTTTTCAGTATCGATACTGATACTGTTTGGGCATGGCCTCCTCCGCACTGCTGCACCCGGTTCGTCTGCGCATCGTCCAGACTCTGCTCGCCGACGGCGACCTCACACCTCATCAGCTTCATGCACGCCTTGTCGACGTCCCCATCGCGACGCTCTATCGCCACGTCAACCACCTCGCCTCACACGGACTCATCGAGGTGGCCCAGGAGCAACAGGTCCGGGGGACCAGCGAGAAGACCTATCGAGTCACCCCCGGAATGGCCAACCCGACCCCGGGGGACCTCGAATCCTTGAGCCGCGAGGAGCTCATGACGGTGTTCACGGTCTTCACCACCGGACTCATCGGCGACTTCGCCGCATACATCCGCGATGGCGATCGCCCTGATCTCACCGAGGACCGGGTGAACTTCACCCAGGCCAGCTTCTGGGCGACTCAGGCGGAGGTCGATGCGTTTCTCAACACCGTCTCCCGAGCTCTGCGGGACCTGATGGGGAATCAGCCCGGAGACGATCGGCGGCGTCGGACGCTGACCACCGTCCTGATCCCACGGCCCGACGGCGAGCAGGACGCCTGACCACCACCGACACCCTCCCCACTCATCCTCACCGAGAAAGCGAGTTGTCGCGATGAGTACTGCTGACCATCCGGCTGTCTGGATCCCCCTCATCGTCCTGGTCACGATCGTGATCGTGGCGTGCCTGATCGATATCGTCAGGCGCCCCCGTGTGGAGAACCTGCCCAAGGCGGCCTGGGCTCTCATCGTGGTGCTCGTCATCCCCCTCGGAGCGGTCGCCTACCTGGCTCTGGGGCGGGGCAGGGGAACAACGCTGAGCGACGGAGACCTGTGATGACACCCGGCATCGCCCTTCACGTCAGCCACCTGAGTCGGGTCTTCACCAACGGCGCCGGTATCCATGACATCTGCCTATCGGCACAGGACCGGTCGGTGACGGCCGTGATCGGGCCGAACGGCGCCGGCAAGACGGTTCTGTTCAGCGCGATCACGGGCCTGTGCCCGGCTGATGAGGGCGACGTCGAGGTCTCCACCGGCAGAACGGTGGCCTACTGCCCGGATGTTCCTCAGTTCGAGTCGTGGTTGACGGCCACCGAGATCGTGGAGACCTCCTTGGCACTATCGGACGCCTCCGGCGACATCGGCGTCTCCGAGGCGCTGGATCAGTGCGGGCTGACCCGTGTGGCCAAGCGGCGGGTCGCCGACTTCTCGAGAGGGATGCTGCAGCGCCTGGGGATCGCGGCGGCACTCGTTCTGGACCCGGGTCTACTGATCCTGGACGAACCCAACAGCGCCCTGGATCCTGTCGGCCGCGCCGACGTGCGCCGCCTCATCCAGGAGCAGAAGCGGTATCGATGCATTCTCCTGTCCAGCCACCTGCTCAGCGAGGTCGAGCAGCTGGCCGACCACGTCGTCGTCATCAGCGAGGGGCGCGTCATCTCCCAGGGCACGACGGCGGACCTCCTCACCTCGGGTCGTGAGCCCGCCTGGACCCTCAGGTTCCTTCACTCCTATGAGCCCGGTGAGCAGGCACGTCTGACGGCAAGACTGCATCGCGCGTTTCCCACTGGTTCCTTCACCACACCAACCAGGACGACGTGCCTGGTCCGGTTTCCGAGCCTCGAGATGGGGACGGCTCTGCTTCCCCAGGTCATGGAGCAGGTGGATGTCCCCATGCTCGAGGTGACGCTGACGGGCCGTGACCTCGACGCGTCCTTCGCCCACCTCGTCACCGGACAGGAGTTCTGATGTCTACCCCGCTTCGGCCGGCCGCGGCCTACCTCACCAGAGCCTCCATCACGAGCTCTCTCAAAGTCGAGCTGCGCCGGCTCACACGTTCCGGACTCGGACTCGGGGTGCTCGTGGCCTTCGCCTTCTTCGGCCTGTCCAGCCCGGTACTCTCGATCTACATGCCTGAGATCCTCGGTGCTGCTGCGAGCACCGATCAGCTGGCGATCTCGGCCTCCCAGGCCACACCGGCCGATGCCATCTCCCCTGTTCAACCAATCCGCCATGCAGCTGGGTCTCATCGTGACGGTCGCGGTGGCGATCACCTCGATCGGTTGGGACACGCGCCCTGGATCCTCGATCTTCTACCGGACCCGGGTACACCGGTTGAGCACCGTCCTGCTCCCACGCCTCATCATCGACTGGCTCATCGCGCTGGCAACGTACTCGTGCGGCCTGCTGCTCGCCGTCGTTGTAACTGCCAGTGCGATCGGACGTCCACCTGCCGGAATGGTGATCAGGACATGGATGGCCTGCGGACTCTACATCGTCATGGCGATGAGTATCGGCCACCTGATCGCAGCAAGCCTGCGTCGGACGACGACGGCGATCGCCCTGACCACGCTCCTGGTCCTCGTCCTGCCGGTGATGAACCAGGTACCGGGAACGTCCCGTTGGGTTCCCACTGCGCTGCTCCTACCGACGGGGCTGCACGCGATGCCTGTGATTGCGGCCCTGGTCGTCACCGGACTGTGCGCCGTCGGAAGCGTCCTCATCGCCGGACGACAGACGCTCCGACGGGACGCCTAGCGGGACTCGTGGGCCAGGACGATCTTGATGGGCGGCAGACACCGAGGTGTCTGCCGCCCATCTGCGTGCCCCCTTGGTGCGGATGCCTCACAGGAGCGGCAGGAGGATATCGGTGACAGCGTGGACAGGCGGGGTAGTCGCCGGGTCGGTGAGGTACTCCTCGATGACCGGATGGTCTCGCGGCTCCTCACCCGAGCTCGGCAGCCACTGACCGTAGAGCCACAGGTAGGCGACATGCATCGAGGAGTAGGGGCCGACGTAGCGCATGATCGCGTACCGGCCGGCCGGCACCAATCTCTCTGCAAGGTCGTGGGGAATCCTCGTGCCGGGGTCGACGACGGTTCCAGCCGCCGAACGCAGATCAGCCGGGGGAACGGCGTCGGGATCGTCCTCATAGATGGCAACCATCAGACTCCCAGAGCCCACACGGTCTCTGACTCGGCTGAATGCCCGGCCGATATCCATATAGGAACCACGGTGCTCGGACACGGCAAGTCGATAGCCGCAGCACGCCCTCCACGCGCACCGGCCATCCCGGTGCCTCTCTCACCGGCGACGTCAATCCCGAACCACAACTCATCATCGATGAGCCGCTTGACGCCGCGCGTCCGTCGTTGCGGAATCGGCTGGGAGTCGTCCCATAGGAGCGGAGAAAGGCTCGGCTGAACACCTCGGTGCCGGTGAACCCGGCTTTCCAGGCGATCCGTTCTACCGGCCACGAGGTCTCAGTGAGCATGGCGGCCGCTCGCTCCAGGCGGAGACGGCGCACGGTCTGAGCGGCGGTCTCCCCGCGCACCGCCCGGTAGATGCGGTGCCAGTGATAGCGGGAGAACCCGGAGACGTGCGCGAGAGTCTCCAGGCTGAGGTCATCGTCGAGATGGGCGTAGATGTAGTCGGTCACGGCGTCGAGGTGGCGCTGGTACTGCTCGGCCCTCATACGTCCGAAAGAACCCCGATGGACAGGCGGGTCGAGCCGTCCGGCCCGTAGTACTCGTAGTCGGCGCGGTAGTCACGGGCCAGATCGGCACGTTCCCAGACGCCCACCCACGCCTGGTAGACACTCTCGGGACGGGCGTCGGCCACCGTGACGATCTCACGAAGGGAGTTCGGGATCGTCACGGTCACCTGACCCGGAGGAACCGGACCCCCGACCTCAGTGCGCCTGCCGATGACGAGGGTGTAGACGCCGTCGACATCGTCGCCGGGAGTCTCGTAGTCGGTGTAGACAGCGTAGATACCAGAACCGGCACCCTGTTCCCCGGATTCGAGGATTCCAGCGTCGGCGGCCGCCCGCCAGTGGGGAGGAATGGTGCGGGCCGCCTCACGGTTCGATGTCCGAAGAGGCAGTCCGACGACGTCGAAGGAGTCGATCATTTCTCTCATGCGCACCATGATGCTCGCATGGCTCCCGGAGCTCACCGACGATTCTTGCGGACTTGGGGGCCGTCAGTCCTGAACGTGGGCCAGAACGATCTTGCCGGTGGTGGTTCCCGCGCGCACCGCGGCGACGGCCTGTGCGGCGTCCTGGATCGGGACCCGGTCGGTGACGTGGACACTGAGCTCTCCGGAGGCCACGAGCTCCACCGCACGCCTCAGGTGGCGTCCGACGAGCGCGGGGTCTACCCGGCTGAACGCCCCGAGGTTGAAGCCGATGACACCGATACCCCGCAGCCACAGCGACGTGGTGCTCACCTGCTGATCCTCCGCCTGGGAGGCGTCTCCCAACGCCAGGAGCCGTCCTCCCGTGCGCAGCAGGTCGAGGCTGCGCAGTCTGGCCGGGCCGGCCACCGGGTCGGCGATGACGTCGAACTGGGCGGGTTCGGCGTCGGCGAGGTCCTCGGTCAGCCAGGCCTCGTCATAGCCCAGGTCCAGGATCTCCTGGCGCTTGGCCTCGCTGCGGGTGATGCCGACGATGCGACTCGCTCCGAGCAGCCGGGCCACCTGACCCATCTGCGAACCGAGGCCGCCGGCGGCGGCATGGACCAGCACGCTCTCACCACGACGCAGGTGGGCGATCTCCTCCAGGGCGACGAGCGCCGTCGTCGAGTTGGCGGGAACAGCGGCGGCCAGGACCGGGTCCAAGCCCGCGGGCAGAGGCGTCACGAGCTCCGCGGGAGCCACGGCGACCTGCCCGTAGCCACCACCCCCGGTAATGGTCAGAGCGACAACGGCGTCCCCGACCCGGTAGCCATCCACCCCGTCGCCGAGGGCGCGAACACGGCCGCTCATCTCCAACCCGGGGGTCCAGGGCAGGTCGATGGGCACGAAGCCCTCGGCGAAGAGTGCCTCGACGTAGCCGACGCCGGCATGGTCCACATCCACCGCGATCTGGCCCGGCCCGGGCTCGGGAGTGGGGGCGTCCTGGTAGCGCAGTCCGGACGCGGGGCCGTCGAAGCTGACGATCTGCATGGCCTTCATGTGCAACACCTTTCTGTATCAGTCATCAACACCGTATCAGATATCTGATACTAGACAAGGGGCGGCCCACCGATCGACGGCTGCCAGCAACCAGGTGAGCACCATCAGGAGCCATAACAGGACCAGGAATGTCCAAATCGGTGACAAAGGCGTGGATCGTCGCCGTCGAGACGGAGTGAAACCGCATGATTCCAAGGTTCTCGTTCATACGGCCTGGAGACCTTCAGTCCTTTGTCACCGATTTGGACATCACCGTGCCAATTTCCCCGAGAACCCGGCGCTGCCAACCCCATCCGCAGCCCAGACGCAGCGACACATCCAAAGGTTGAGAAGATGTGATGCCCCGCCTCACTCGCATGATCGTTACGGATCCGGGGCCGAGGATCCCGCTACCTGCTGGCCGCTACTCGGCCCTGAGATCGCCCCGCAGGACGGCGGTGACCCGCCCGAGCATCTCGGTGAGCTGCTCGCGCTCCTTGACAGTGAAGGCCTCGGCCATGCGTTGCTCAATGTCTCGCGCGGCTTCATCGGCACGGAGCAACAGGGTCTCACCCTCGGGCGTCAGTGAGGCGATGAGGACCTTGGCGTGGTCGGAGGAGGGGTGTCGGGTGACGAGTCGCTTCTGCTCCAGCTTGGCGATGACGGTGGCCATCGTCTGCGGGGTGACCGCGGCGGCCCTGGCCAGCTGGGCCGAGGACTGCTCGGGCACGTAGTACAGGGAGAGCATGGCGGCGTACTGGGCCACCGTGAGGCCGAAGCTCCTCAGGGCCTCCGTCTTAGCGGCCATCATGGCCTGCTCCGCCGCCTTGATGTGCAGGCCCAGGCGCAGCCCGGTGTCCTCGGCGAGCTCGCGACGCCCTCGCCTCGGGGGCGGAATATCTACGATGCGGCTCACGGTGCTCATCCTAGGAGGACTCATCATCGGGGAAGAAGATCTCCTCGATGGTCAGGCCGAAGACGCGCGCGATGGTGAAGGCCAGGGGCAGGGAGGGGTCGTAGCGCCCGGCCTCCAGGGCGTTGACCGTCTGGCGGGAGACACCCAGCTCCTCGGCGAGCCGGGCCTGAGTCCAGCTGCGCTGGGCGCGCAGCACCTTGAGATCATTCCTCACCGGTACCGCCAGGTGGACCACAGCATCCCGGCACCGAAGAAGAAGGCCCATATAGCACTGACCCATATGAGACTGGCATGGGGCGCCCCCACCTCCTCCATGAAGCCGTATGCCATCGAGACGATCACCGTTCCTGCTGCAGAGATGACGAGCGCATCCAGCATCTTGCGCGCCTGCATCTCGTCCAGCTCCTGCGACAATCTCATCATGGCCCACGCGCACACGGCGACGCCAACCATGGGAAGCAGCACGACGGCGAAGCGCCACGGGTTGTCTTCCAAAGGATCGCGCCCACCGCAGGCCGGCCAGAACCCCGACGGAGTAGAGAACAGCACCGATGCCGAATCGGATGGAGTAGACGATACCCGCCTTACGCTCAATGGTCATGACTGCCTTCCGTCGATGGAGACAATGAAGCGGATCGATTGCCAGTCATCAGCCGGGTCAACCGTGGCCACAACCAGAACTATAAAGTGACCTTGTCATTCAGTCAAGTTTACTTTCCTATTCGACAGCATTCACCAGACCGCTGTTTCGTCACCAGATACGCACTGCCGAGCGCCGTGCCGACAACGACCGGGAAGGCGGGGATCACCCATCGATGAGGACGCACCTCGACCCCATGGGCTCGCAACGTCCGTTTCGCGAAGATCCAGAAGGGAAGGACGACCGGCAACGCCGTCGCCGATCCCGGGGTGTAGCGCCGGGCGAGGGCCGCTGCGGCCAGGTGGCTGAAGGTGTGCATGCCGTAGCCGTAGAGCACCGCCTGATAGAAGGACGAGCGTCCACGGGTGCGGTAGCCCTCGATCGAGGCGGCTGCCATGAGGACACCCATCAGGCCGATCCCGAGACGGACGTGCTCACGCGAGCAGCCATGGCGCCGAATGTCCTCGGGCAGAAAGGGAATCGTGTCAAAGACCGGGTGCGTCCAGCCGGGCATCGTGGCCAGCTCCTCGATGTCGTGAGCCAGCCACGAGAAGAACAGGCCCCCGGTCGCCAGTGAGACGGAGTCCATGTCATCACCTCCGGTTTCGATACCGATAGTTGCGCTACCAACAGTAGCGCTTCCTTGTCTGCTCTGCCAGACTTCCCGTCAGCATCGCGAGGAGAAGTGAAGTGCAGATGAGTGATCCTTCCGGAGAGAACCGCACAGGCGGACGTGGCGGACGTCCTCGAGACATCACCGTCGACCAGCGGATCCTTCAGGCCACCACGTCTTTGCTCGCCCAGAGGGGATTTCGGGGTCTGCGGGTTGATGACGTCGCCCGCAGCGCCGGCGTCCCGAAGTCGACGATCTACCGGAGATGGCCCTCACTGACGGATCTCGCCGTCGCCGCCGTCGATGACGCCCTGGGGGACCGGGAAACCGTTATCAGCGACGACCCACTCGACGACCTGGCCCAGATCGTCGTCCGTACACACACGCTGCTCATCAGCTCACCCCTGGCCGGCACCCTGGGGCAGCTGGCCCTCGACCTCGTCAACCGTCCCGAGACCGCCCGTCTTTACCGGGAACGAGTGATCAGCCCCCTGCGCGACGCCGCGATCGATGCCGTCCAGCGGGCTATCGAGCAAGCCTCCTGGGAAGGGCCGGACGCGGAGATGAGCGTGGACATGATGATCGGAACCGGCCTGTACCGGCACAACTACCTGGGGCATGTGCCAACACTGGAGGAGGCATTCGCGATAGCCGACACCGTTGCGGGTCGTCGGCTTCCTCGTCCCGATTCTTCTCCGAAACGACGGCGCTAAACATGTTCCCCGAGACCAACCATTACCAATGGGTCGTCTCGGGAAACGGAGAATATGAGGAGTAGGTGGTGGAGCCAACGGGACTCGAACCCGTAACCCCCCTGCTTGCAAAGCAGGTGCGCTACCAATTGCGCCATGGCCCCTTTCGGGAGCGATCATCTGATCGCGTCGGTTCTCAATCGACGGGATCAGTGACCTCAGCCCATGCGGCCCGCTCCATGCGAGCAGCCTCGAACCTGAGCCACGCGGTATAACCGGCTACGGCCAGGAACGAAAGACCGCGGCTGATACGACTGCACGGTTCCTCATGAAACCTCCTCATCGTCTCACCGCGGACGGTGGGCCTAGCTGGACTCGAACCAGCGACCTCATCCTTATCAGGGATGCGCTCTAACCAACTGAGCTATAGGCCCTTGCGACCGGAGAAGATTAACCTACCCGGCCACGGGAGACCAAATCCGATCACTCGTCCGCAAGCGTGAGATGGATCCCACCAACAAGGGTGGCGGTGATATTGTAAAGAAAGGCGCCCAGCGTGGTCAGAGCCGTCACGAGCACCATATCCACCACGGCGATGATCGTGGAGACGGCTAGGGCTCGCGGCAGCTCCAGGTAGGCCACGATCGCGGAGAAGGTGTTGGAGCGCTCGCCGGCCACCGTCTTGACCAGGTCCTCGATGGTGGAGAAGACGTGCATGGCGTCCAGCATGAACCACACGACGGCCGTGGCCACGATGAGCATGATGCCGCCGGCGAAGCTGAGCAGGAAGCTCGCCTTCATCACCGACCACGGGTCCACCCGGGTCAGAGCCAGGCGCACGCGGCGCGGCCCCGCGATGGTCTTCTTGCTCTTCTTGCTCTTACCGCCCGACGCGCTGCCAGAGGCATCCGCGCCACCCACGATGGATGCGGCACCTGCGGACTGCCCTCCGTCAGGGGACATGGAAACCGGCTGGCTCATGCTTCGACCTCACTCTCGTTGTCTTCCAACGCTACCGTGTCAGCCACTGAGTCTGCAGGAGAGTCGCCAGTCTCACCTTCCGGGGCCACGTCGTTCCTCACCTCGGCAGTGGAGTCCGCCGAGTCGGCGCTCGGAGCGCTATCGGCGGCGTCGACCGCCTCCTCCATGTCCCGTTCGGTGTTGCGGGCCACCGCGATGATGCGGTCTCCGGCGTCGGGCTTGGCGAAAGTCACGCCCTGCGTGGTTCGTCCCGTGCGCGAGACCTCGACGACGGCGGAGCGGACCACCTTGCCCGAGGCCATGATGCACAGCACCTCGTCACCGGAGTCGGTCACCAGCGCGCCCACGAGGTTGCCTCGTGCCTCCACGAGGTTGGCGACCTTGACGCCCAGTCCGCCGCGGCCCTTGACGGGATAGTCGACGACATTGGTGCGCTTGGCATAGCCGCCCTCGGTGACGACGAACAGATCGGCGTCCTGCCAGGAGGGGTCGACGACGTCCATGGCCAGCAGGTAGTCGCCGGGGCGGAAGCGCATCCCGGTCACACCGCTGGTGGCCCGGCCCGTGGGGCGCAGGGTGTCGTCATCGGCGTGGAAGCGCAGCGACTGCCCTCCGTGGGAGACCAGGAGAAGGTCCTGGCCCTTGCTCAGAAGCCTGGCGGAGACGAGCTCGTCGTAGTTGCCGTCCTCGTCCTGGCGCAGGTTGATCGCGATGACACCACCGGAGCGGTTGGAGTTGTACTCGCTCAGGCGCGTCTTCTTCACCAGGCCTCGGCGGGTGGCCAGGACCAGGAAGTCGGCCTGGTCGTAGTCCTGAAGCTCCATGACCTGGGCGATCTCCTCGCCGGGCTGGAAGGCCAGGAGATTGGCCACGTGCTGGCCCTTGGAGTCGCGCCCGCCCTCGGGCAGCTCATAGCCCTTGGCCCGGTAGACGCGGCCGTAGTTGGTGAAGAACAGCAGCCAGCGGTGAGTCGTCGTGACGAAGAAGTGGTCGACGACGTCGTCCTCACGCAGCGTGGCGCCGCGGATCCCCTTGCCGCCGCGGTGCTGGAGCGGTAAGAGTCGGTGCGGGTGCGCTTGGCATAGCCGGAGCGGGTGATGGTGACGACCACGTCCTCCTCGGGGATGAGGTCCTCCATGCTCATCTCGCCGTCGAAGGGCACGATCCGGGTGCGGCGCTCGTCCCCGTACTTCTCAACGATCTCAGCGAGCTCATCGGAGACGATGCCCCGCTGACGCTCCGGGGAGGCGATGATCTCGCGCAGGTCCTTGACCCGGGCCCGCAGCTCCTCGGACTCCTGCTGGATCTTGAGGCGTTCCAGGGCCGCCAGGCGTCGTAGCTGGAGGGAGAGGATCGCCTCGGCCTGGGCCTCATCGACATCCAGCAGTCCCATGAGGCCGGTGCGGGCCTCCTCGGTGGTCGGAGAGCGCCGGATGAGGGCGATGACCGCGTCGAGGGCATCGATCGCCTTGAGCAGGCCCTCGAGGATGTGGAGGCGCTCCTCGGCCTTGCGCAGGCGGAAGCGCGAGCGGCGTACGATGACGTCGATCTGGTGGGTGACCCAGTGACGCACGAACCCGTCCAGGCTCAGGGTGCGAGGCACTCCGTCGACCAGGGCGAGCATGTTGGCCGGGAAGTTGTCCTGGAGCTGGGTGCGCTTGTAGAGGTTGTTGAGGACCACCTTGGCGACGGCGTCGCGCTTGAGGACGATGACGAGCCGCTGACCGGTGCGTCCGGAGGTCTCGTCGCGGATGTCGGCGATACCGGTGACCTGGCCGTCGCGCACGAGCTGGGCGATCTTGTCCGCCAGGTTGTCGGGGTTGACCTGGTAGGGCAGCTCGGTGACCACGAGGCACTGGCGTCCCTGGATCTCCTCGACGTTGACCACGGCCCGCTGGGTGATGGAGCCGCGGCCCGTGCGGTAGGCGTCCTCAATGCCCCGCCGGCCCAGGATGGTGGCACCGGTGGGGAAGTCGGGTCCGGGGATCCGCTCGATGAGGGCGTCGAGAAGCTCCTCGCGCGAGGCGTCGGGGTGCTCGAGGTACCACTGGGCGCCGCGGGCGATCTCACGCAGGTTATGCGGCGGGATGCGGGTGGCCATGCCGACGGCGATGCCCTCGGAGCCGTTGACCAGGAGATTGGGGAACCGGGCCGGCAGGATGACCGGCTCCTGGTTCTTGCCGTCGTAGTTGTCCTGGGAAGTCGACGCTGTCCTCGTCGATGTCCCGGAGCATCTCCATGGCCAGGGGCGCCATCTTGCACTCGGTGTACCGGGGGGCGGCGGGCCCCAGGTTGCCGGGCGTGCCGAAGTTCCCCTGACCGGCCACCAGCGGGTAGCGCATCGACCACCACTGGACCAGGCGGGCCAGGGCGTCGTAGATGGCGCTGTCTCCGTGGGGGTGGTAGTTACCCATCACCTCACCGACGACGCGGGAGGACTTGGAGAAGGAGGCGGTGGGACGGTAGCCGCCGTCGTACATGGCGTACAGGACACGGCGGTGGACCGGCTTGAGCCCGTCACGCACGTCCGGCAGGGCTCGGCCCACGATGACGCTCATCGCGTAGTCGAGGTAGGAGCGCTGCATCTCCATCTGGAGGTCGACCGGCTGGATGCGCTCGGAGGTGACGACGTCCGTCTGCCCCTCGTCGCCGGTGATCTCTTCAACTTCGTCGCTCACAGGATTCCTTCGTGTTCAGAGGATGTCGCCGGAAGCAGGCCGGCGGTTCACGTACGGGTCGCGACCATTCAGATGTCCAGGAAGCGGACGTCGGAGGCGTTGCGCTGGATGAAGGAGCGCCGCTGCTCGACGTCGTCGCCCATGAGGATCGCGAAGGTCTCGTCGGCGTCGGCGGCCTCGTCGAGCGTGACCTGCTTGAGGATGCGGGTCGTGGGGTCCATCGTGGTCTCCCACAGCTCGTGGTCATTCATCTCGCCCAGACCCTTGTAGCGTTGGATCCCACCGTCCTTGGGCAGACGGTGGCCCTTCTCCTGGCCGGCGGCCAGCAGCTTGTCACGCTCGGCGTCGGAGTATGCGAACTCGTGCTCGGCGTTGGACCACTTGAGCCGGTAGAGCGGCGGCATGGCGATGTAGGTGTGGCCGTGCTCGATGAGCGGACGCATGTAACGGAACAGGAGGGTCAGCAGGGAGGGTGGCGATGTGCTGGCCGTCGACGTCGGCGTCGGCCATGATGACGATCTTGCCGTATCGCAGCTTGGTGATGTCGAAGTCCTCGCCGATGCCGGTGCCGAAGGCGGTGATGAGGCTGCGGATCGTGTCGGAGGACAGGGCCCGGTCCAGGCGCGCCTTCTCCACGTTGAGGATCTTGCCGCGGATCGGCATGATCGCCTGGTGCTCGGGGTCGCGGCCGCCGACGGCGGAGCCACCGGCCGAGTCACCCTCGACGATGAAGATCTCAGAGTCCGCGGCGTTCTTCGAGGAACAGTCTCGCAGCTTGCCGGGCATGGAGGCGGACTCCAGGACGCCCTTACGACGGGTGGCCTCGCGGGCCTTGCGGGCAGCCAGGCGCGCGGCGGCGGCCTGGGATGCCTTGGTGATGATGGCGCGGGCGTCGCTCGGGTGGGAGTCCAGCCAGTCACCGAGCTGTCCGTAGACGGTCTGCTGGACGAAGGTGCGGGCCTCGGTGTTGCCGAGCTTGGTCTTGGTCTGGCCCTCGAACTGCGGCTCGGAGAGCTTGACGGAGATGACGGCCGTCAGACCCTCACGGATGTCGTCACCGGTGAGGTTGTCGTCGCGCTCCTTGAGCAGGCCCTTGTCCCGGGCGTACTTGTTGACCAGTGTGGTCAGCGCCGTGCGGAAGCCCTCCTCGTGGGTGCCGCCCTCGGTGGTGTTGATCGTGTTGGCGTAGGTGTGGACCGACTCGGAGTAGGAGCTGGTCCACTGCATCGCGATCTCGAGGCTGATGGAGTGGGTCTCGCCCAGGGTCTGCTCGGCCTCGAAGTCGATGATCTCGGGGTGGATGAGCTCGGCCTTCTTGGACTTGTTGAGGAAGGCGACGTAGTCGCTCAGGCCGTGCTCGTAGCAGTAGGAGTCAGTGCGGAAGCCGACCTCGGGGGCGTCGGGGGCGGAGTCGTCACCAGTGATCTCGTCGCCGGCGTCCTGAACGCCGACGCGCTCGTCGGTCAGAGTGATGCGCAGTCCCTTGTTGAGGAAGGCCATCTGCTGGAACCGACGCCGCAGCGTCTCGTAGTCGAAGTCGACCGTCTCGAAGATGCTCGGGTCCGGGTAGAAGGTCTGGGTGGTGCCGGTGGACTCGGTGGACTCACCCTTGACGAGCTCGGTGATGGGGCGGCCGCCGTCGGCGAAGGACATACGCCATACGAATCCCTGGCGGCGGACCTCGGTGTCCACCCGAGTGGACAGGGCGTTGACCACGGAGATGCCCACGCCGTGCAGACCGCCGGAGACCGCGTAGCCACCACCACCGAACTTGCCCCCGGCGTGCAGGATCGTCATGACGACCTCGACGGTGGGCCGGTGCTCGGTGGGGTGCTCATCGACCGGGATGCCGCGCCCGTTGTCGCTGACCCGTACGCCGCCGTCGGCCAGGATGGTGATCTCAATGTGGTCGCAGTATCCGGCCAGGGCCTCGTCGACGGAGTTGTCGACAACCTCGTAGACGAGGTGGTGCAGGCCGCGCTCACCGGTGGAACCGATGTACATACCGGGGCGCTTCCGGACCGCTTCGAGCCCTTCGAGGACGGTGATGTCCGAGGCTCCGTAATCATGATTCACAGTGGCGTCCTGGTCAGACACGTGTCAGTTGCTCCTCAATCTGTGCGCATCGGGACCTCAGTGGTCCGATGTCTCCGTCCGGGCCCTTCACGCGACGATCCTGAGGAGGATCATGCGCACACGTAGGTGGGTACATCAGGACGGTCCTGGGCGCACCTGGGCGGTTTCACCGCATTCTAGCGTAGATGGATACTCAACCCGCTGTGCTGAGGGTCGCTGAGAGCGTGCCCGTGGTCACCTCTGTTACATGCAGGTCACCGAACCGTGCGGTGTCTCGTGTCCCTCCCAGATCTTTGCGACGACGACGCCCGGCGACTGGTGCACTGGGGATGGTACCGCTATCCGTATGTATCGCGTGGTCCGCGGGTTCCTCGCAGGCCGACGCCCCGACGTTTCCAGGACGGGCCGGCCGGTCCCAGGATCCGCAGCTCCACGCCATCACCGGTACTGACGCCCCCCGCCTGGCGCCCTCCGGGACCCGAGCGCAGGGCCTCGATGATCCGGGCCTCGATGGTCGGCTGAAGGAGCCGCAGCTGCTGGGCCCAGCTCGACGACGAGGCGCGGAGGGTGATGCGACCGGCCTCGAAGGACTCGATGGTGCAGTGCTCGGCGATCTGATCGCCCACAATGGCCTGCCACCGGGCGACGACGCCGGCCACCGCGAGCTTTCCGGCCCAACCGTTGTCGGCCACCATACGGCGCAGCTCCCGCTGACCAGTGCGGGGGTCGAAGGGGTGGGGCCGGGCCGGTCTCGACCGCGTGCCAGCCCGGGGCCGCGATCGGCCGGGTCATCCGGGTTCTGTCCCAGTGCCCGGGCCAGCTCACGACGCTGGTCCCAGGGCGCCGTCTGCTCCGCACCACCGACTCCGTTGGAACCACCGGCCGGCTCACGCAGTCTGCGGGCCGGAACCCGGCTGTCTCCCTTCTCCCAGGCCTGAGCCCGCTGCCGGGTCAGTGCCCGCTGGGCCAGCACGTCGGGCAAGGGGCCGGGGGCCGTTCCGGATCCCCGACCGGATCCACCGTCCGCGCCGGTGGATCCTTCACCTGTGGGCCGGAGGCGCTCAGCCACGGGCGACCTCGCCGTCGGCCACCCGGTACCGGGCACCGGCGAGCTCATCGGGGACGTCGTCGACGACGGCCGCGGTCAGCAGAACCTGCTGGGCCCCGGCGACCATGCGGGCCAGGGCGCGTCGGCGTTGCTCGTCAAGGGAGGCAAAGACGTCATCGAGGATGAGGACGGGCTCGCCGTCCCCGCCGTAGGCGTCGACGTCGGTGCGCAGCATGTCGTAGGAGGCCAGGCGCAGCGCCAGGGCCAGGGACCACTGCTCGCCATGCGAGGCGAATCCGCGGGCGGGCAGGCCGGTGATGAATAGAGACAGGTCGTCGCGGTGCGCCCCGATGAGGTTCGCGCCGCGGTCGATCTCTCGGGCGTGGAGCTCGCCCATGGCGCTCTCCAGGCGTGTGGTGACGGCGGTCTCGTCCAGAAGCGTCTCCTCACCGGCGAGCCAGGCCGCCTCGTCATGAGGGTCGGGTTCCGAGATCCCCTCATGAGTCAACAGGCTCGAACGGTAGGCGAGCTGGGCGCGCGAACGCTCCCCGGAGCTGCCCGAGACGGTCTCGTAGGCGGCGGCCACCCAGGGGCGCAGACGCCGCATGACATCGACCCGGGCAGCAATGAGCCGGGCGGCCGCAGTGGCGAGCTGGGCGTCCCAGACCTCCAGGGTGGAGAGCATCGAGGCAGTCGATGAGCGGGCGGCGCGCGCGCGGACTTCAGAAGGCTGGCGCGCTGGGCGAGGATCTTGTCGTGCTCGTTGCGCACCCCGGCCAGGCTCGGACGCAGGGTGACCACGAGGTCATCGAGGAACGCTCGGCGCACCCCCGGCTCTGCGCGCACCAGGGACAGATCCTCCGGAGCGAAGACAACAGCGCGCAGCACTCCGAGCAGGTCCCGAGGCCGGCAGCTGCCCCGGTTAAGGCGGGCCCGGTTCGCCTTGCCGGCGATGATCTCGATCTCCAGGACACTGGGTCTCTCACCGTGGACGGTCCGGGCGCGGACAACAGCGCCGGCCGGCTGGCTCTGTCCCGGCACCGCGCGTCGCACCAGGGCGGTGTCGGCCCCGATCCGGTGGGAGGAGAGCGTGGCCAGGTAGACGATCGCCTCGATCAGGTTGGTCTTGCCCTGCCCGTTGGAGCCGACGAAGGCGCTGGGACCGGGCTCCAAGGACAGAACGAGGTTGTGGTAGGAGCGGAAGTCGTCCAGGGAGAGGTCAGAGACGTACATGCACCGTTGAGTCTCAGGCTCCGAAGCGGATCGGCATGAGCAGGTAGCGGAAGGTGGAGTCCTCTGTGCCTCCGATGGAGTCCATGCCCGTGAGCACCGCCGGCTTGGAGGCGTGAGTGAAGTCCAGTCGGACGTAGGGCTGATTGAGTGCGCCCAGGCCGTCAAGGAGGTATCCGGGGTTGAAAGCGGTGGAGATGTCGTCACCCTCGAGATGGGCGACGAGCTGCTCGGTGGCCTGGGCGTCGTCGCCCTGTCCGGCGTCGAGCTCCAGGTTGCCCTGGGTGAAGGACATGTGGATGGGGGTGGAACGGTCGGCGACGAGGCTGACGCGGCGCACGGCCGCCATGAGCTCGTCGGTACCCACGGTGGCGTGGATCGAGGTGGACTCCGGGAAGAGCCGGCGCACCGGCGGGTAGTCGCCGTCGGTGAGCAGAGAGGTGGTGCGCCTGCCGCCGGCCTCAAAGCCGATGAGGCTGGAAGCGGTCGACTCGCTGCTGAGCGCCACCGTCACATCACCCGAGGAGGTCAGGGACTTGGCGACGTCGGACAGGGTACGGGCCTTGAGCAGCGCGGTGGTGGACAGTTCGGTGTTGGCCGGCGACCAGGTCAGCTCCCGCATGGCCAGGCGGTAGCGGTCGGTGGCCATGAGTACCAGGGAGCTGCCCTTGACCTCCATCTGGACGCTGGTGAGCAGGGGCAGGGTGTCGTCGCGGGAGGCCGCGATGGAGACCTGGGCGACGGCGCGGGCCAGGTCGTGGGCATCGATCGTTCCGGCGACGGCGGGCATGACGGGCAGTGCCGGGTAGTCGTCGGCAGCCATCGCGGCCAGGGAGAAACGGGCCGAGCCGCAGGAGACGGCCACCTTGTTGCCGTCGACCTCCAGGTCGACGGGCTTGTTCGGCAGGGCCTTGGCGATATCGGCCAGAAGTCTTCCGGAGACGAGGACGACGCCATCCTCCTCGACATCGGCGGCCACCTCGCAGTGCGCTGAGACCTCGTAGTCGAAGGAGGCCAGGATCAGGCTGGAGCCCTTGGCCTCCAGCCTCACTCCGGCCAGTACCGGCACCGGTGGGCGGGCGGGCACGGACCGTGCAGTCCAGGTGACGGCTTCGGCGAGGATGTCTCGGTCAACCCTGAGCTTCACGGTAGGTGCCTCCGTCAATCGTGGTAGGTCGGTCAATGGGGCGTCGTGGCGCCAATGAGCCGAGCAGCAAACATTCGTGCCGGCAGGTCGCCGGCAGGTCGTCATACAGGAACCGCGTTGCTCGCAGCGCAGTCCTGGGTCGAGAGTGTAGACGGTAGACCGTGGCAATCGCTTCCGTCACCAGCGATCACCCATCCTCATCCCATGAGTCTCCCTGAATGACAATGCCGTCGGGGTCCGAACCGGTCCCGTTGGCCGATCGTGCTTCGCGATTCCTGTCATCTTGGTTTGTAGGTGTAGTAGCACGTGTGGATGCTGGGGATAACAGGGTCTTTCCTTGCTGTCACGCCAATGCTGCTGGGGAACGACACGTGGGTGGTTCTGGTGAGCCCTCGAGGGCATCAGTGGAGAGAGTGAATGACAAGAATGTCATTCCACAGTGAGGGTGCCTGACCTCCACAGCGACACGCTCGCTCCTCCACGTGCCGTCCTCAGCACCGTCCACAGCAGCGTTGGATGCGGTCGGGTACAGGTACTCGAAGGCGTGGCGGGTCTGGCGGGAGCGCCGCGAGGAACGAGCGGCGCGGATGGTAGCCGAGGGCGCGTGTACCCGACCGCTCGTGCGACGACGTCGTTGGGGACGGTGCGTCGTCAGGTCAGGCGGGTGACTGGGCGGCCTGCTTGATGCGGCTGGTCAGCTCGGTGACCTGATTGAAGGTGGAGCGCCGCTCGGCCATGAGGGTGCGGATCTTCTTGTCGGCGCTCATCACCGTGGTGTGGTCGCGCCCGCCGAACTCCCGGCCGATCTTGGGGAGGGACAGATCGGTGAGCTCACGGCACAGGTACATGGCGATGTGGCGGGCCGAGACCATGGTGCGTGAACGGTTGGCCGAGCACAGGTCGTCGATGGTGATGCCGAAGTAGTCGGCGGTCTGCCCCATGATGAGGGAGGTGGTGATCTCCTGGCCCTCGGGATCGGAGATGATGTCCTTGAGCACCATTTCCGCGAGGGTCTGGTCGACCGGCTGCTTGTTGAGTGAGGCGAAGGCCGTGACGCGGATGAGCGCGCCCTCGAGCTCGCGGATATTGGTGGTGATGCGCGAGGCGATGTACTCCAGGACGTCGAAGGGCAGGTCGAGGCCCTCGGCGGTGCCCTTGCGGGAGAGGATCGCGATGCGGGTCTCCAGGTCCGGGGGCTGGACATCGGCCAGCAGGCCCCACTCGAAGCGGAGCGCAGGCGTTCGTCGAGTCCTCCCAGGGCCTTGGGCGGCTGGTCGGAGGTGAGAACGACCTGCTTGCCTGATGAGTGCAGGGAGTTGAAGGTGTGGAAGAACTCCTCGAGGGTTGACTCCTTGCCTTGAAGGAACTGGATGTCGTCAACCAGAAGAATATCGACTTCCCGATAGCGGCGCTTGAACCCCTCCATGCGCCCGTCATCCTGGTTTCCGTCGCGTACGCAGGCGATGAAGTCGGAGACGAAGACCTCGGAGTTGACGTACTTGACGCGGATTCCGGGGTTGAGTGTCTGGGAGTAGTGGCCGATGGCATGCAGCAGGTGGGTCTTGCCCAGTCCGGAGCCTCCGTAGATGAACAGAGGGTTGTAGGCCCTCGCCGGGGCCTCGGCGACCGCCAGGGCCGTGGCGTGGGCGAACCTGTTGGACGATCCGGTGACATAGGTGTCGAAGGTGTAGCGCGGATTGAGTTGAGAGACGTCATTGGCCGCCGTCGGAGTGAGCAGTCCGCTTGCGCTCTGCGGGCCGGCGGTTCCGGGGCTGTAGGCACCGGGGAATCCCGACATGGCCGGCAGTGAGCCCGATGTCGGTGAGGAGGCCGAGGCGGCGGAGGCTTGCGACCGGGGTGCCGGTGAAGGAACGGAGGCCGAGTGGGCCGGCGGTTCCCCGATCGACTGACCGTAGGCGGGCACAGCGGAGCCATCAGTGGGGGCGGGACCGGCTGGTGCGAGTGGGGCCGAGACAGGGGATGACCCCGACAGTGAATGTGACGGTGAATGTGATGGTGAGACGGTGGCCAGATTAACGGGTTCTGGAGCCACGGGGGGCATGGGTGCTCGTGAGACCTCCGAGGAGGTGTCGACCGTGACCTCGATGGGCATGGGCCGTCCCCAGACCTGGGTGACGGCGGCACCGATAGGACCGCGTGCCTGCTCGACGATGTCCTTGGCGAAGGCCGATCCGACGACGAGAACGAGAGTGCCATCGACGTCGATGAGATGAGTCATGCGAATCATGGACATCTTGCCCTGGCCCAGCTCCCCGGAGCTGGAGAGCACCTCGAGAGCTGAGAGCCATTTGGTGTTGGCGGCGTCGGGCACGACGGACTCCTGATCGGCATGGATGATGAACCCGGTGAGGACAACCTGACCGGTGTCGGCCAGGACACTGCGTCGATGATGACAGGGATCTGTGGACCTGGCGAACCGGACGGTCTTGACCGGGCGTCCCATCATGCTGTTTCTCCACAGCCTTGTCCACATCTGGGGACAAGGAGAGCAATGACTCACAGGTCCTATTCAGGATAATCTCTGGAATTACTAGGATTGTCAGGTCCGGATCACGCGGCACGAGGTTGCCGAATGACAGATGTGTAGGCAATTGAGGGCCTGATGAGAAGATGCCCACAGGTCGGCGAGTTATCCACATATCCGCAAGGCTGTGGACAGCCTGCTTCCCACAACGGTGGACATGGGTGTGCCCGACTGTGGAAGACGTGTGGACGAGGTGTGGAGACGTCATCGGTCACAGTCGGCTGTATCCGTTTGACCGGCAAGAGGGCCAAACGTAGGCTGTTGCAGACGTTCGCGCGGAGTCAGGTCCCGAACCATGGGGCAGCCGCACGAGCGACAGTGCCGCGAACCTCGTGATGCACTGTTCCGATCACCTCAAGCAGGAGTTAAGCCCGTGAGCAAGCGGACCTATCAGCCGAACAACCGTCGTCGTGCCAAGGTGCACGGCTTCCGTAAGCGCATGTCCACCCGCGCAGGCCGCGCTGTCCTCGCTTCGCGACGCCGCAAGGGTCGCGCTCGTCTCTCCGCCTGAGGTGCTCGGCGCGGCGCATCGGTTGGCGCGGGGTGAGGACTTCACCTCCGCGATCCGTCGAGGTACGCGTTGCGGGAACCGCAGGCTGGTCGTTCACTACCACGCCGGCGGGAGAGGGGATGATTCCCCGGCTCTCGTCGGCGTCGTCGTGCCCAAGAAGCAGATCCCGCTGGCAACGCACCGCAACCGGGTCAAGCGTCGTGTAAGAGCTCTGATGGCGCAGCGGATCGGTGCGCTCGAGCCGGGTGCCCGTGTCGTCGTTCGCGGACTGGCGGGTGCCGACGGTGCCGACAGCAGCATTCTGGGGAAGGATCTGGATCGGCTCCTGACCCGGTGCCGCGAGCGTCAGGCACAGGGATCGCGACGGTGAACCGCGCGGAATGGTGATGAGTGAGTGATGAGTGGATGGTTGACGCGAGCCCTTCTGGCTCCTGTGCGTCTCTATCAGCGCTTCATCTCTCCGGCGCTGCCGGCGTCGTGCCGGTACTACCCCACCTGTTCCGCCTACGCCGTTACCGCGGTGGAGGTGCACGGTCCGGTCAAGGGCGCGCTGCTGGCCATCTGGCGTCTGCTGCGATGCAACCCATTGACCCTCGGTGGAGTCGACCATGTCCCGGACAAGGGACGCTGGCGCTACCACCACCCCCATGATGTTCCGAGGTTCAGGGTTGAGGAATCCTGACCGTTCTTCTCAGCCGGCCGGTGTCATTCCGACCGCGCGCTGAGCCCGCACTGACACCGGTTCCCCACGAGAGCCCTTATACAAGGAGTACGGATGGACACGTTGCTATGGCCCCTCAAGGTGGCTGTGGCCTGGGTCATGGTCACGATCCACAAGGCCCTGATCCTCGTCGGATTCCCCGACGGGCCGGGGATTGCCTGGGTACTGTCCATCATCGGTCTGACGATCGTGGTGCGGCTGCTCATCATGCCGCTCTTCGTCAAGCAGATCCGCGCGTCTCGTGGAATGCAGCTCCTCCAGCCGGAGATGCAGGCGCTCCAGGCCAAGTACAAGGGCAAGAAGGATCCCGAGTCGCGCCAGCGCATGAACGAAGAGATGATGGCGCTCTACCGCAAGCACGGGACCAACCCCATGGCCTCCTGCCTGCCGATCCTGGTGCAGATGCCGATCTTCTTCGCCCTGTTCCGGGTTCTGGCCTCGCTAGGCGCCGTCGCAGGCGGAAGCTACGGCCGCCCCTCGATCGGACCGCTCACCCAGGAGCTGGCCAAGCAGGTCCAGGCCTCCAGCGTCTTCGGCGCGAGCCTGTCTTCGTCCTTCATGAGCAGCACCGACACGCAGGTCAAGATCGTCACGGTGGCGATGATCGTCATCATGTCGGTGACGCAGTGGTACACCATGGCGCAGCTGTCGATGAAGAACATGTCGGCGGAGTCCCTCAACTCCGACAACCCCATGATCCGATCCCAGCGGATGATGATGTACGTGATGCCGGTGATCTTCGCCGTCTCCGGTGTCAACTTCCAGATCGGTGTGCTCGTCTACTGGGTCGTCTCCAACCTGTGGACCATGGGCCAGCAGTTCTTCACCATCCGCAACATGCCGGCGCCTGGAAGTGAGGCGGAGAAGAAGTACCGCGCCCGGATCAATGCCAAGCGCGCCCGCAAGGGCCTGCCCTCCTTGGAGGAGGAGGAGCGAGCCGAGGCGGTTGCCAAGGCTGAGGCCGAGGGGCGCACCGGTGGTCAGCGGGTGCAGCCGGTGCGTAAGAACCGGCAGAAGAAGTCCGGCGGACAGAACGAGTCCCGCAGTGGCGTCGGTGGTCCCTCCGACGCCGACCAGGATGCCGGCGAGGACGCGAGTGACTCCGACGGATCTGCATCCTCCAAGAGTGGTGGCCTCAGCGATGAGGAGATCGCTCGACGTCGTTACGAGCGCCGAGCCCGTCAGCGCCGTGAGGCGGCGGCCCGACGCAAGGCTCAGGCCAAGAAGAAGCGCAACCGCTGAAACGTGTTCAGCGGTGAGACAACCCGGTTCCCATGACAGATACGGATGACATGATGAGTGAGCAGCACAGCAACGACTCCTCCCGCCAGCCCGCAGGTCAGCCTGTGAGCAACACCGTCTCGCGCCTCGAGGAGGAGGGCGAGATCGGTGCCGACTACCTCGAGGAGCTTCTCGACATCGCCGACCTGGGCGGCGACATTGACATCGACATTGACCACGGGCGCGCCTCGATTGCCGTGCTCGCCTCCGAGGAGGGTGACGAGCGCGAGCTCGACGACCTCGTCGGACGCAACGGGGAGGTCCTCGAGGCGGTTCAGGAGCTGACCCGTCTCGCGGTTCAGGCGCGCACAGGCAACCGTTCGCGGCTCATGCTGGACATCAACGGCTACCGCGCGGATCGTCGGACCGAGCTGACCAAGGTCGCCCAGGAGGCCGTCACCAAGGTGCTCACCACCGGCGAGTCCGTCAGCCTGGAGCCGATGAACCCCTTCGAGCGCAAGGTGTGCCACGACGTCGTCGCCTCGGCCGGTCTGATCTCGGAGTCAGAGGGTGCCGAGCCGCACCGCTACGTCGTGGTCCTGCCGGCCGATGAGGTGGAGGACGAGGAAGTCGACGACGTCGATGACACTGAAGAGATCGGTGCCGAGCCCGTCGGCGAGCAGGCTTGAGTATGAGTGAGGAGCAGCGGGCCCAGGTGGAGGAGCCGACGCCGGAGATGCGGGAGATCTTCGGGGTCTCCTTCTCCGCCGCGGAGCACTTCGCGCAGATGCTCGCTGAGGAGGGTGAGCTGCGCGGTCTGGTGGGGCCGCGTGAGCTTCCCCGTCTGTGGAGCCGGCACATTGTCAACTCGGCCGCCGTGGTCCCCTTCCTGCCGGCTCGGGGAAGTGTGGCCGACGTCGGCTCCGGGGCCGGTTTTCCCGGTATCGTCGTCGCCCTGCTGCGTCCTGATCTTGATGTCACGCTCATTGAGACGATGGAGCGCCGTACCCAGTGGCTCTCCGACGTCGTTGAGGAACTGGATCTGGACAACATCACCATCAGGAGGGCTCGGGCCGAGGAGATCAAGGACCGCTATGACGTGGTCACGGCTCGCGCGGTAGCGAACCTGTCCAAGCTCGTACGGCTGACCGCGCCGTTGCTCCGACCGGGGGGTGCTCTGCTCGCACTCAAGGGCATGCGGGCGCAGGACGAGGTCGATGACGCCAAGTACGTGATTAAAAAGGCAAAGTTATCAGTTGCTGTAGTTCACGAGGTTGTTACTCCCGGTGACGAAACGACGGCCGTCGTTGAGATTCGCCGCCCGAAGAACCGGTGAGATACGGCGCGCGTTCGGTGTAACGCGTGAGGATCGGCCTGCTCGCGTAGACTCGTAACTGCCCGACTGGCTCGGGCCGTTGGGTTGCCGTCCGAGGAGAAGCAGGTTTGTCCGGATCGTCTATCTTCGATCAGCTCCAGGCCGAGCACCTCGCTCTAGACGAGGTAGCGGGTGGAGAGTTTCCACGTCCCGAGCGAACTCGTGTCATCGCGGTCGCCAACCAGAAGGGCGGCGTCGGAAAGACATCGACCGCAGTCAATCTTGCCGCAGCACTGGCTGAGGGCGGGTTGCACGTGCTACTCATCGACGCCGACTCGCAGGGCAACGCCTCGACAGCGTTGGGAGTGGAGCACGACGAGGACAGTGCCTCCATCTACGACGTCCTTGTTGACGGTATGTCCATCAAGGATGTGGTCGCCAAAACTCGTTTCTGTGAGACCTTGTGGTGTGTGCCGGCGACGATCGATGTGGCCGCGGTCGAGATTGAGCTCATCTCAACGGCCGAGCGGGAATCGCGGCTGCGGCGTGCGTTGGTGGACTACCTGGTTTCACGTGAAACCGACGGGCAACCGGCCCTCGACTACGTCATCATCGACTGCCCACCGAGCCTTGGCATCATGACGATCAACGCCTTCGTTGCAGCCGACGAGGTCCTCATTCCGATGCAGGCGGAGTACTACGCTCTTGAGGGCTTGGCACTTCTGACACGCTCTATCGATCGAATCGCCCGCATTCACAATCCTGGGCTGGGCGTATCCATGATCGTGCTGACCATGTTCGACGGGCGCACCACCTTGGCGCGCGAGGTGGAGTCCGAAGTTCGTTCCTATTTCCCTGATGCAACGTTGGACACCAAGGTCCCACGTTCAATCCGTGTTGCTGAAGCCCCCTCCTTCGGCGCTCCTGTGGTGTTCTGGGACCCCCGGTCCACCGGCGCAATTGCGTATAAGAAACTGGCTCGTGAGGTCGCTCTGCGGGGCGCTCCCCGAAATGAAGGCGAGGAAGCCTAATGGCTCAGAAACGGCGCGGACTCGGTCGGGGTCTGCAGGCGCTGATTCCCGAGGCGCAGAAGGAGAAGGTATCTGCATCTCGTCCCTCCGATGTTTTCTTTCCTGAGTCGAGGAAGGACGATGCACATGAGGAAAATACCCCTTCCCACGCCGAGACCGAGCATGCTGACCCGGAGCCCGAGCCGACAACGGAATCGCGGAGTACCCGAGATCTGACCGCCACCCTCTTGGCCCCCTCTCAGCGGAAGCGGGGATCAAAGAGCCGTTCAACGCGTTCGACGACATCCCGCAGAACGGCGGAGAAGGACGCTCAGGAAACGCCGGTTTCACGTGAAACCACGCCGGCTTCGGCTACGACGACGCAGACGACCGAGAAGAAGACTGGCAAGAAGGCCGTCAAAAGGACTGAGAAGGCTTCGACGACCGCCTCGACCAAGCGAGCTCACGCGGCCGGTCAGACAACTCGGAAGCGTGCACAGAAGAAGACCGAGGAAGCGACATCCAGTGCGGTTGAGGCTTCGACGCAGGACGATGAGACCGCGCTCAATCATGCTGCTGTAGAGCCGGCTCCGGAGACGGTCTCAGTTTCAGAGAAGTCAGTTGTTTCACGTGAAACGGAGGACGAGCAGATATCAGAGGTTGTTGATCAGCCGGCTTCCTCTGAGACCGACCACGAAGTATCGGCCGGGCTTGAGACTGATGGTGAGTCCGATGCTGGCAATGACCCAGCGGGCGCTGATGCTTCTGATCTAGTTCCTGTTCCTGGAGCTCGTTTTGCTGAGATTCCGGTGAACTTGATCCATCCCAATCCTCGCCAACCTCGCCAGGTCTTCGACGAAGAGGACATCTCGGAGTTGGCTGCTTCGATCGCGGAAGTGGGACTGCTGCAGCCCATCGTGGTGCGGCAGGTGCCGACCTTGCAGGGAGAGGAGCCGCGTTATGAGCTCATCATGGGTGAGCGTCGTCTGCGTGCTTCCAAGGAAGCCGGCCTGGAGACGATTCCGGCTGTCGTTCGGGATACCGACGACGTCGACCTGTTGCGTGACGCCCTGCTGGAGAACCTGCACCGAGTACAGCTGAATCCACTCGAAGAGGCTGCGGCGTACCAGCAGTTGCTGGAGGACTTCCAGTGCACGCACGCGGAGCTGTCCGAACGGATCGCTCGGTCACGCTCGCAGATCTCGAATACGCTGCGTCTCATGAAGCTTCCTCCGCTGGTGCAGCGGAGACTGGCCGCTAATGTCATTTCGGCGGGTCACGCCCGCGCACTGCTAGGCCTCCCGAATGCTGCTGAGATGGAACGGCTCGCCCAGCGGGTTGTGGCCGAGGGGCTGTCAGTTCGGGCAACGGAAGAGCTCGTTGCTCTTCACGAGGAAGCGGACTCGGGATCGGATCAGCCGAAGGTGCTGCGGGCCCGCAGTACGCCTCTCCCGGCGCTTTCGACGCGTCTTTCCGACGCCTTCGATACGCGCGTCAAGGTGACACGTGGAGCGAAGAAGGGGCGTATCACTATCGAGTTCGCAGGGGACGAGGATCTCGCGCGTATCGTCGGCGCGTTGGCACCAGGTACGTCCCTCGATGAGGAGTAGACCTCGTCGGAGGTGAGTACGGCGGTGGGGCCGAGGCTGAATATGCCTCGGCCCCACTTCTATATCCACTAAGACATACGATGCCGATCTGCCGTCCAATCTGGTGTGGAAAGGATGAGCCTTAGTTTCACGTGAAACATGGGAGGGGGCTTTGCGGAACCAGCACACCTGTGAAGGACGGCGGCAGGCGACACATGGCCGGTGCTCTGGACGTGAACAAGTAGGTTCGTAGGCCGCGCGTCGCAGAACCCCTCCCTTGGGGGAGTGCCGACGGATAATGGCTGTGGCATCCGTCCTGTTCCGTATGGTGTACGGTGCGGCGGAAAGAAGATGGCACGGTTTCACATGAAACCGCTCCGCCATGCGAAGCGTGGGCTCCTGCCGTTCCGGAGAAGACTCCTTGGGAAGTGGATGTGCGAGGCGCAGGAGCTTCGGCTGTAAGGAACCCGCAAGAATCCTTCCCACGTTGAAACCTGAGTAGACCTTACGGAGGAGAGAAGGCGCTCGCTGCATTCGGTGAGTTCGCTGCCTGTGCGTCCTGTAGGAACGGTGAATGAAACGATGATGGGGAGCGTCGACTTGGTTGACTCGGTGAGTGACGAGTGGAGGGGGTGCGCTATCGCGGAAGCGTTGAGATCCTCGTAGTATATGCGCGTGCCCAGGGCCTACTTATATCGAGCGATGCATTCACCTTGGGACGGTTTCACGTGAAACAGTGTGAGGCATGGCCTTTCGGGTAACGGTCTTGGAACGTAGCCCGCTCAGTTCGTCGAGATGCAGCATTACTTGTTGCTCCGCCGGCCACGGGAGGGCCATCGGTGACCCGGTTTCACGTGAAACCGAGAAAGAAAAGTGGCGATCGAATCGTATCTGCACCTCTGACTGGAGGAGTCCGTGCACATATGCGGAGTAGTGCGGTCGAATGCCGGGAACGACGCAGCGACGAGCGTTTGCTGGAAGGTCCTCTCCCGAGGGGCGGGCTGACATGACTGTATGACAGAGCCAGCCAAGCCTCCTACGCAAGCCTGTCTCGCTGGGATCGTATGCTGTCTGCTGGCATCCGGTATGGTGCTGCGTTCGTAGCGCTATAGCAACATCCCTTGAACTGAATGTGGAGAGTGGATCGGTTTCACGTGAAACAGTGGCTGAGTCGTGAGGCAGCACTCCAAGGTCGTGGCCTCTACTCCTTTCATCGTCAGTGGGGCGCCGAATGCGTTCATACTGCGAGGAACGAGGATGCCGCGTTCGTCGAAGCGGATAGTTCTCAGAAGAAGGCCGCCTGTCGGGCGTCGACGTATCGAAGTCATAGTTTCAGCCCAAACCGTCGTCTGTGGTTGACATATGGGTCTCCACGATGATGGCTGGCTACATGAGGACACCCCACGCACGTTGAGGCTTTGCCAAACCTCGTCTGTCGTTTGATGGCGTGAGCGGTTCAATTGCGGTTTCACGTGAAACGTGTACCTGACGATGGCGGAACGTGAACCTGGGATTAGCTTGTCTTGCGCTTTGTTCATTGAATGCCGGTTTCACGTGAAACGAGAACAGGCTCGTTGTATATGGTCCCGGTGGTTGGTGCTGCTCTTGCATGCGCTGACCCGACCTGGGCATACGGCAGGGGCCGATGCAGCGGTTGCGCGCTTGACGTGCCTCCTCTCCTCGAGAGTAGGGAGAGAAGCTGAGACGGGATCGAGGAATCTCTTGTTCTTCGGGCTTCAGTCTCGCGGGTGCACCACCGCAGTATCGGTGCTCGAAGCGTGCTCAGGACCGGTTCCGTGGCAACGAAGTGAGTCCGATCGAATGAGATGAGAGCTTCGGTTTCACGTGAAACGCTTCGCCAACCGAGTGCGTCCGCGAGCACGAGAAGACGAAATGGGGAAGGAGTGCGTGAACTCCGCGTATGTCGACTGCATCGTTCGACAAGGCCTCCTCGGAACGAGGATTCAAACCGCGAAGAAACTGTGGACACTTATACTTGCTCTTCGGGCTACCCGAAGGAATCGAACGACATGGTGTTGCCTTAGACTCGTCCGTACGTTGGCCTGCGCAAGGTATTTGGGAGGTTTCACGTGAAACCTAATCGGGTGTCTCGCGAACGGGATACTGTCAGTCGTGGTTGAGGAACCTACTACCCCGTGTCGAGGCGGTGCAAACCACTGTCGGGACTGATCCGGTATTTGAGGCTCCTGCGTTTCTAAGAGCTATGGAGCCTGAGACTGAAATAGCCTTGGTAGCGTCGGAGACAACGGGTGTCGTTGGTGGTGAGGAGCCAGCGCAGCAGTTCGCTGTTGGATCTGTCATCTGGCTCGGGCACGGGACTGACATTGCTCTGCCGATCGAAGCGGGGAACAGCACTGTTTCACGTGAAACTGTGGTGGGGCTGCGCGGCGGAAACGACTACTGCGACTCCGACTGTCGGCTCGGTATCGAACTGAGCATGGGGACGATGATCCTGAAACAGGCCTCGTCCAGGTGCGATTCCATGACGGTTGATCGTTCAGTGACGAAGAGACACATAGAGGACGTCCCCTAGTGTGAGTACAGTTGGGTGGGTGACGAGTTGGATATCAGCGTAGTTTGTGATGCACTGGCGATACAACCTGGCTTCGCATCGTTCGTGGAACGCCCTGTTTCCCCCCGATGGGCAAGCCCGCATTCGCGCGGTTTCACATGAAACCAGATCTGCAGTCCCGTCGATAGTTCGCACCGGTATCGTTGCGTGAATGAGTCTTTTACTCCGTGGTGGAGCTATCCGTTTCTTGGCAACCATGCCTCGTCCGTTGATCGCCCGAGAACTGGTTTCGTCCCCGCGGAGCGGGGCCCAGGCACGATGGCTGGATTCTGTAGGAGGATTATGAGGGCCTTCGTTGGTGCGCTGGAGCGGATACAAGTGGAGGCAGGTACGTCCTCTTCGCCTCACGTACCGCATAGGTTCCGTTCATACTCCGCTACCTGAATTTGATGAGTGACTCGGTTTCACGTGAAACAAGGGAATGGGTCCGAGATCAGCAGTGAAGGCTTCTCCGAGGTGAACCAGTGCCCGGTGGTGTTCATCCTGCAGGCGACTTACTGTCCGCTCCCCTGGGGAGGGGGATGATCACGGACGCTTCCAGCGGAGCCGCGTGTGATTCGTTGTCTTGACGCTGTTTCACGTGAAACACAGAGAGGCAGGACCGTTTCAGTTATCTTCGATGAGCGACGTTAGTTCCGTCCTCGAGTTGGTGACCGATTCACAACGATGCGCCGCACGAACCGTTCGGGGCGCGCTCCTCGATCGTTGCGTCGTACCTGGCGGTGCACTTCCTACATACGACGGTGGCTCCACTCTGATTGAGTGGAGCCACCGTTTCACGTGAAACCAGAAACTACGGGTGCACAAGTGGATTTCGCACGAGAGCGTCGTACAGCTCCTCCAAAGAGCCCTCTGCCTTGGCCGCAATTGGTAGTAGCGACGTCTCAGTCATTCCTGGAATGACGTTCACGTCGATGAACCAGGGCGTCCCCCTCCTCGTCGAGGATGAGGTCGGTTCGAGAGAGATTCCCGAGCCCGAGCGTCGTGTGGACGGTGATGGCGGTGGTCTTGACCATGTCGATGACCGAGTCATCCAAGCGCGCGGGTACGAAGTACTCTGAGCGGCCTGGGTTGTACCGGGCATCAAAGTCGTACTGTCCTTCGGTCACCACCTCGACGGGAGGGAGTGCACGTGGCCCCTCTCCTGTATCGACGACGGACACAGCAAGCTCTGTTCCGGGAACGTAACGTTCGATGAGAGCCCGCTCGTCGTAGGCAAAACAGGCCACCATCGCCGACCGTAAGTCGTCCGCCGTTGAAGCGTAGGACACGCCGAGTCCGGAGCCGCCCTGATGAGGCTTCACCACAACGGGAAGACCCAGATGACCGGCGACGACGGTCAGGACGTCCTGCGCCCCGAGTTGACTGAAGTAGGAATGTGGAAGCGTCAACGAATCAGGAGTAATCACTCCTCCGGTGCGAACGCTCGCCTTAGCGGTGGGTTTGAAGGAGGCTCGCTGACAGCCGTCGGAATGGGTCCCCACATATGGCAGTCCAGCGCAATGAGCATGTTCTGCAACCCTCCGTCCTCTCCTGGGCCACCGTGGACCAGCGGCCATACGACGTCGGGGCCGAAGGTCTTGAGCGATCCGATGGTGCGTGCGTCGATGTCCAGGACCAGGACGGTGTGCCCGAGGTGCTTAAGGACCTGGGCGACGCGATGCCCGGAGCGCAGCGAGATGTCGCGCTCGTGGCTCAGACCGCCGGCGAGGACAGCGATACGGAGTGGAGACTGGTTCATCGTCAACCTCAGATCTGGTCGGGTGCGGGCGCGTGGACGCCTTCGGACGGATGGGGACTATGGGTGGGACCGAATAGATCCAGCAGTTCGAGATCGCGGGTGACAACGCCGGAGAGTCGTCGCACGCCTTCGCGGATCTCAGGAGGTTCGGGGTAGCAGAAGGACAGCCGCAGATGGTCCTGTCCGGCCCTTCCACCGGCGTAGAAGGCAGTCCCGGATACGTAGGCGACCAGGTTGGTGACTGCGCGCGGAAGCATGTCCTTCGCATCGAGTCCCTCGGGCAGCTGCACCCACACGTAGAATCCGCCCTCGGGGATGTTCCAGTGGCACATCGGCAGGAACTCCTCCAGCGCTGCCACCATGGTGTCGCGCCGTCCCCGGTACATGGCTTGGAAGTCCACGATCTGCTGTTTCCAGTCGAACTGGTCCAGGTACATGGAGATCGAGAACTGGCCGACCGACGACGGGCACAGGATGGCCGCCTCGGAGGCCAGCTTCATCTTCTCCCGAACGGCTGGTGGGGCCACTGCCCAGCCCACGCGGTACCCGGGCGCGAAGATCTTGGAGAAGGAGCCGAGGTAGACGACGTCGTCGGGTGCGAGAGTCTTGAGGGCCGTGTAGGTCTGTCCCTCGAAGCCCAGCAGCCCGTAGGGGTTGTCCTCCACGATAAGGATGTGGTGGCGCCGGCAGATCTCGATGACCTGTGGACGGCGCTCCTCCGTGAGCGTCACCCCGGCAGGGTTGTGGAAGTTGGGCAGGCAGTAGAAGAACTTGATGCGGCGCCCCTCGCGCTCGAGGCGGACGATCATCTCCTCCAGGGCCTCAGGGACAACGCCATCGGCGTCAATCGGCACCTGCTGCACATCGGCCTGATACGTCGCGAAGATCGACAGGGATCCGACGTACGTGGGCGCCTCGGTCAGGACGACGTCGCCGGGATCGACGAAGAGCTCGGTGACGATGTCGACGGCCTGCTGGGAGCCAGTCGTGATGATGACGTCCTCCGGATCGGCCTGGATGCCCTCGAGGGCCATGACCTCGGTGATCTGCTCCCGCAGTCGCGGTAGCCCCTGGCCGTTTCCATACTGCAGCGCTTTGCCGCCGTCCTTGCGGATCATCTGCGCCGTGGCCTCCGCCAGCCGCTCCAGTGGGAGGTCCTTGAGATTGGGCATTCCGCCTGCCAGCGAGACCACTTCCGGTCGTGAGGCGACGGCGAACAGTGAGCGAGTCTCTGAGGCGCGCAGACCGTGAGCTCGTGCAGCGTAGCTGTCCAGCCACGGATCGAGTCGGTTGCCCTTCACCTGGTTACTGCTCTGACTCACCTTCGGTCCTTCCTTGGTCGCCGCTGCTGCGTCCGTGGATCCAAGTCTGCCACGCCGCACCGGTGGGAAGGACATGGTGAGGTCAGGAGTAATCCGCGGTGTTTCACGTGAAACACGAAAGTGCTTTCGGAGCGGAACGAGACGGGTCGGTACCAGCAGATGCAGACGCGCCGCGCATCATGGGCACGATGCGCGGCGCGGCGAGAGACGCTCATCCGACTCCGGATGGGCGTCGATCAGGAGGTCAGGGCTCGTTCCTCGATGAGGTGGCGCAAAGGGGCCTCCTCATTGTCGATCGTCTCCACCTTCTGGGGTTGGGCGAGCAGATCGGCGATGACAGCGGGTGTCTCCGGCTCCGTCCCGAGCGCCTCGGCCACGGTCTGCGGGAACTTCGCGGCCTTGGCCGTCTCCATGACGAGGGTTGGGAATCCTGGCTCCATGGTGCGTAGAGCCACCGTGACGCCGTCGGCGGTATGAGGGTCGATGAGCCGGCCAGAGCGCTCCTTGACGGAGCGAATGGCCTCCAGGCGGTCGGCGTGCGACGACGTCCCGGCCACGAAGCCGAAGTCCTCTCCCAGGCGCGGGAGCTGATCGCGCAGATCGAGAGTGCCGGTGGACTCCAGCTCCGCCCAGCGCTGCACGAAGGCCTCCGGCCCCAGCAGGGCCCAGATGAAGCGCTCCAGGTTCGAGGCCTTCGAGATGTCCATCGACGGGCTGGAGGTAGCCAAGGTGTCAGCTGCCGAGCGAGGTCGGTAGATGCCCGTGGTGAAGAACTCCTCGAGGACGTTGTTCTCGTTGGTGGCCAGGATGAGACGGCGGATCGGCACCCCATGGACCGGGCCAGGAACCCGGCGTAGATGTTGCCGAAGTTGCCCGAGGGGACGCACACGTCGAGGCGGTAGCCGGCTCGTGCCCCCTCCTCCACCGCGTCGGTGACCCGCAGCCAGGACCACACGTAGTAGACGGCCTGCGCGGCGATCCGGCCGATGTTGATGGAGTTGACGGCACCCAGGTGGTGGGCCGCCTTGAAGTCCGCGTCGTTGCTCAGGGCCTTGACCAGTGCCTGGCAGTCGTCGAAGACACCGCGCACCGCGATGTTGTGGATATTGGCGTCCTGGAGGGTGTACATCTGCGCCCGCTGCACCGGGCTCATGCGACCGGCCGGCGAGAGCATGAAGACGCTGACGCCTTCCTGTCCCCGGAAGGCGTGCTCGGCCGCCGAACCGGTGTCGCCCGAGGTGGCCCCCAGGATGTTGAGGACCTTGCCCTGCTTGGCCAGCACGTAGGGAATCGCCTGCCCCAGGAACTGCATGGCCAGGTCCTTTGAAAGCCATGGTCGGCCCCTCGGACAGGCCCACGAGGACCAGGCCGTCGGCGACGTCGTCAAGCCCGGTCACCGGAACGACCGGCTGCGGGAAGCGGGACTCGCCGTAGGCCGCCCGGGTCAGAGCCGCCAGGTCCTCACGGGGAATGTCAGTGGCGAACAGGCCGATGACCTCGGTGGCCAGTTCCGCGTAGTTGAGGGATCTCCAGGTCTCGAGCTGCTCCGGGGTGAGAGCGGGCAGCCGCTCCGGTACCGCCAAGCCGCCGTCGGGTGCCAGACCCGCCAGGAGAACGTCCATGAACCCGGCGGGTGCCATCTGTCCGCGGGTGGAGATGTACTGAGTGTGCTGCATGTGCCGCCTTCTTGCCGTGTCGCATGCCATGATGCCACTGCGATTCCTGAGCGATTCTACGGGGCCGTGGCCCGTGGTGACAGACGAGCCCAACCGGGTGCGGCAAGTCGTCAGACAACTCGTGGACGACGCCGGCCCCATCCACCACTCTGTGAGAGACGGTGAATGGGACCGGCGTCGTAGCAGCTGGTATCAGTTGGCGGAAGTCCGGGCTCAGGCCAGGACCTTCTCCACCTCTGCCTTGAAGGACGCCTTCGGACGGAGCCGCTGAACTGGTGGAAGACCTCGCCGTCGCGCACGACCGCGAAGGTCGGGATGGAGCGCACGCCGTAGGAACGGGCCGTGGCCGGGTTGGCGTCCACATCCACCTTGACGAACTTGACCTTGTCACCGAAGTCGGCGGCGACCTCGTCCACGATCGGTGCCATCTGGCGGCAGGGGCCGCACCACTCGGCCCAGAAGTCGATGACGACGGGAACCTCGGACTTGAGGACCTCCGCCTCGAAGGTGGCGTCGGTGACGGCGAGTGCCTCGGACATGGTTTTCTCCTCGAACGTTGTGGGTAGGTGAGTCGGGATAGCGCAGCGCAGGTCCTCCGACGACGTCGGAGCCCGCCTTTCGCTGAGCTGAGAGGCCGGGTCAGGCCTGCAGCGTGGTCAGGTAGTGCTCGGCGTCCAGAGCGGCGCGGCAACCCGAACCGGCTGCCGTAATGGCCTGCTGGTAGGTGGGATCGGCGACGTCACCGCAGGCGAAGACCCCGGGGATGCGGGTGCGCTGCGAGGGGACCTCGACCTTGATGTAGCCGGCCTCGTCGAGCTCAAGGACATCGGCGACGAGCTCGCTGCGCGGCACCTGGCCGATGGCGACGAACAGACCCGTGGCCTCGATCTGGCGGCGCTCCCCGGTGACGGTGTCCTCCAGGGTGACGCCGGTCAGGGAGTCCTCGCCGTGAAGCTCAACGACGCGCGAGTTCCAGGCGAAGGAGATCTTCGGGTCCTGCTGGGCGCGCTTGGCCATGACAGCCGAGGCGCGCAGCTCGTCGCGGCGGTGCACTACCGTGACGGAGCGGGCGAAACGGGTCAGGAAGGTGGCCTCCTCCATGGCTGAGTCCCCACCGCCGACGACGATGATGTCCTGGTCCTTGAAGAAGAACCCGTCGCAGGTGGCGCAGTAGGACACGCCGTGCCCGGAGAGGCGCTCCTCCCCATCGATGCCCAGATGCCGGTACTCCGAGCCGGTGGAGATGATGACCGTACGGGCCTCGTAGACGTCGTCGGAGGTGGTGATGCGCTTGACGTCGCCCTCCAGCTCAAGGGCGGTGACGTCCTCGTAGCGGATCTCCGCGCCGAAACGCTCAGCCTGCTCCTGCATCTGGTTCATGAGCTCGGGGCCCATGATCCCCTCGATGAAACCGGGGTAGTTCTCCACCTCGGTCGTGTTCATCAGGGCGCCGCCCGCGGTCACCGAGCCGGCCAGGATGACCGGGTTGAGCTGGGCGCGGGCCGCGTAGATGGCGGCCGTGTAGCCGGCGGGGCCGGAGCCGACGATGACGACGTCGTGAATCATGACTCTCCTGACGAATGAGCGATGAACGCAGTGCGCGATCACCCAGTGCAACTAGTGATCAATAAACTATGTTCCCTTGCCACAGCTTATTTGACTGTGACCTCTGTCATGGTGGCCTTGTAGGGGTACTCGCCGGGTTCACTGTTCTTGGGAAGCTGCATCACCCTGATGACGATGGTGTCGACCTCTTGGGGATTGTCGACCTTGAGGGTGGTGCTCCCCGCGGCGAAGGGGCCTTGGGCGAGAACCGTGCCGCCTGCCGCGTTGTTGATGTCCGTGGCACGGACCTCAACCTGCCCGCCCTCGTTGGTGCCCTGCATGTCGATCTCCGAGACCTTGGCGCGGCTCTTGAGCTTGATCTCGATGTCGATCGGTTGGCTCAGCTCCGGACTGCCGGTGTTGTGAGAGAACCAGGGGCGGCTGGTGTCGCCGTCACTGAGGTACTTCTGGTTGTTGTCCGCCTGAGTGCTCAGGTTGTTGGCAACGCTCACGCCGGCGATCTCGGGCTTGGCCGCAGGCGCCTCAGTGGCGGGAGCCTGCTGCTGTCCACCCCCCGCCACCGGCGTTGTGCGCGGTGGCTGAGGGAACCGTGTCCGCGGCCGCTTGATCCTTGTCCGCGAAGGGGATACCGATCGTCTGGTACACGATGTAACTCGCCGCCGCCAGGGAGACGATGACGATGAGGACGAGCGTCACCAGGATGGAGCTGGTGGTGCGCTTCTCCTGACGAGCGACCGCGGGATCGATCTCCTCCTCCTCGTCATCGTCCTCGAAGGCCGGGAAGCTGCCGGTGAAGGGCTCGGCCGGAACCGGCGCGGGCCCGGGGACGGTCTCGGAGGCGGTCGACAGGACGTTCGGGATCGGGTTCGTCGGCCCGGTGACCTGGACGTAGGTCTCCTCGGCGGCAGGCTCCGGAACTGGTGCGGACTCGCGCGGAGCCGCAGGCGGTGCGGCTGCTTCCTCGGTGGTGGAGCTCTGCTCCGCAGGCGCGGGGGCTGCCGGTGCCTGACCGGGCTGAGTCGGCGGTGTCGATGGGGGCGCCGACTGCACCGCTGACGGGGCGACCGTCGCGCCCTTGCCGGCACCACTGCGCCGCAGCCGGTCCAGGACCCCTCGGGCTGCGTTGGCGACGCCGGCTCCGGCAGCGCTGACGGCGGCGACCGTCGCGCCCGCATTGGCCCCTGCGGACCCGCTTCCGGCGCTGCCGGCGGCCGACGACGGACGCTGCGACGTCGGCATCGGCGTCGAGCTGGACTCGCGGTAGCCGACCACCTGGTCCCAGCTTCCCAGTGAGCGCGCCACCTCGGCCGCGGAGACGGGGGGGCTGGCTGCTCCAGGTGCGTTCGCACAGCTCGTCCAGAACCGGGTCGACGCCCGGCACAAGCGTGGAGGGCTTGACCGGAACGCCGCCCAGTCGTGGTGCGGAGGGGGATGCCGGGGCGCTTTCCGGGCCACCGCCCGGTCAGGCCGTAGTAGAGGATCTCCACCAGAGCACGGGCGTCTGCGCGGTCGGCGGCCGAGGGGTCGTGACCGGCTACCCGGCTCTCCAGGTCCAGTGCGGCCGCCTCGATACCCAGGCCGCTGACCTTGATCGTGCCGTCGGGAAGAACGCGGATGGACTCGGGTGACAGGTTCAGATGGTGCAGACCCTTGCGGGCGCCGGCGTCGAGCGCCTGCGCGGTCTCGCCGATGATGGCGCGCGCCTGCGCCGGGGGCATGCCCCGTGAGACCAGGGAGGAGAAGGTGCGTCCGGTCAGCGGCTCAGTGACGATGACGGAGGGCTCGGCGCGCTCGACGTCGTAGACCTGCTGAAGGCGCTGGTCCTCGACCAGCACAGCCCGGCTGGCGGACTCCAGGACGTTGTCACGGTGAAGCGTCGCGTCGGTGAGAACCAGGATCGTGACTTCTCGATCCAGGATCGTGTCAACGCCACGGTGCCTGACAATGCGCGGCAGCGTGGTGGACAGCGTACCCAGGAGTCCGTAGCGACCACTGCCGATCGGCGTCGCCTCCGACATGCGTCTCCTTCCTTGAGATGGTTGTCCATCTGAACCAGTTGAACCCATCGTAACTGTCTGAGGGCTCCAAACCGGGGTGATGTGGCTCGTGTGGGCAGAGGCGTGGGGCGTGTAGGGGGCGGACTGCCCTGGGGCCACCCGGGGAGGGCAGGGATGCTCGCGGGAAGTGAGGGAGGGATACTCCCGGGAGTGTTGGCTGGGACGTGCCCCGTGGTCCAGGAGCGATGAGAGGCGTCAGCCGCGTAGTCGGCGCGTGTAGGGGGTGGTGGTGCCACTGCCTGCGAGGGCGCCGGGGGCGCGGGCGCGAGCGGGGTAGACGGGCTGTCCGTCCTGGGCGTAGCCCGTGGGCGCCTGCGCGGGCCGGCCTCCGGCACTCCGCTGCCCCATTTGACCCGGCTGATCCCAGGAGTCGGTCTGCGCCTGCGGGGGCGGGGGGTGGGGCGGACGGGGAGGCATGAGTGCCGCCGGCGGTGTAGCCAACAGCACCATGAGCGGCCTGATGAGCGGACGGTCCCGATGGCATGGCCGACGGGACGGAAGCCGACTGAGGCGGTGGCGGTGGTGCTGGCGTCTGAACGGCATCCATCTGAGCGGTTGCCGTCGTCGTCGGCTCCGGCGGCGACAGCCAGCTCGCGATCGCCAGAACCACTCTCCCGAGGCCGCCGGGCAGGCGACGACCGATGGTGGACAGGATCCGTGAGAAGGGCCGGAAGGCGACGGCGATCTCCTCGATTCTGACGACGCGCCCCATGAGCAGGTAGACCAGTGACATGACCGTCGCCACGATGCAGATGTGCCCGAAGGCCGCGAGCATCTTGGTCAGGGAGGAGTCGGCGTCGACATTGCCCAGGATCAGGTTGAGGACGATTCCGGCGATGACGGCGGGTGCCACCGCGATGACCAGACGCAGGTGGGTGGTGATGATCTTGCGTCCGTCGAGGCTGGGCAGGTGGGAGCGCAGCATGGGGATGACGACCAGGCAGCCTCCGATCTGGCTGAGCGTGTTGGCCGCGCCGGCCCAGGCCATCCAGTGGTTGGCCGGGGCCATGAAGTAGGCCATGACGCACAGGACGACCGGGACGACTCCGACGACGACGTCGGCCAGGAGCAACCGCTTGGTGTCCGAGTAGGCCAGCATGACTCGCTGGGTCCCGAACCAGATGCCCTGAGGGACGATGCCCAGCGCCAGAGCGATGAGCATGGGGGCGCTGGCCTGGGCCTCGGGAAGGGTGATCGAGGGGGTGAAGAGCTGGAGGGCCGGGACGGCCAGCACGCAGATGCCCGCGGTGGCCAGGACGGTGAACACGCCCGCCGAGCGCAGTCCCAGGGAGAGGTCCTCACGCACGCCGGCGGCGTCCCCGGCCGCGGCCTTCTCACTCATGCGGGTGAACAGGGCGGTGATGATGGAGGTGACCACCAGGGACTGCGGCAGCATGTAGATGAGGTAGCCGTTGAGCCACATGGTGGTCGAGGGCACGATGACGTCCGCGTACTCGGGCTGCTCGGAGGCCGTCACCGCGTAGGAGCCCAGGTTGGAGGTGATCCAGTTGCTCAGGCTGGCCACGCCCACTCCGGCCAGCGCCCACAGGGCCACCTTGACGGTCTTGCCCAGGCCCAGGCCCCGCACCCCGAAGATGATGCGCGGCCGGAAGCCGGAGCGCACCAGGGGGATGTAGAGGACCAAGGCCTGAACGGCGATACCCAGGGTCGTTGTCGCCCCGATAAGCGTGATCCGAGGAACGTCCCAGACCTCAGGCCCTTGGCCTGTGGTGTACCGGCCGTAGATATGAAGGTAGGCCAGGATCGAGGCGATCGAGATGATGTTGTTGAGCACCGGGGACCACATGTAGGGCCCGAAGCTCGAGCGCGCGTTGAGCACCTGACCCCAGAGCGCGTACAGGCCGTAGAAGAAGACCTGCGGCATGAACCAGAACGCGAAGGCGAAGGACAGCATCTGCCACTGCCCCTGGGCCAGGGAGCTGGCATTGATGGCGAAGATGAGAGGCGCGGCCGCGGTCGCGATGCAGGTGACCACCAGCATGAGAGTGGCCGCAGCGGTCAGGAGACGGTTGACGACCTCCTCGCCGTTGCGTCGTCGCAGCGCCTGGACGATCTGCGGCACCAGGATGGCGTTGAGGATGCCGCCGATCATCATGTTGTACAGGTACGTGGGCAGGTTGTTGGCCGTGTTGAAGGCGTCGGCGGCCCCTGGACCCGGTGGCGCCGAGCGCCATGACGATGAGGGCGTTGCGCACCATGCCCAGGACGCGGGAGACCAGCGTCCCGGAGGCCATGATCGCCGAGGATCGCGCCAGGGAGGCCTGACTGCGTCCCTGGGAGGAGGAGCGCTTGGCTCGTGAGTGCTTGATCATGCTCATGCCGTCTCCTGTGCAGCCGGGGTCACCGCTGTGCGGCGGCCTCGTCTTACTGTCCTCACGGTACCGATCACCACGATGGAGACCAGGACGCCGACGATGACACCGGTGCCCCGGCTCTCCCAGTCGGCGCGGACTCTCATGTTGACGGTGGTGGGGGTACCCACGGTGGTGCCGTCCGCGGCGAGGACCTGCACCGTCAGGCCGACGTCGCCGGAGCCGACGGCCTGGATCGGTACCGTGACCTTGGCCTGCTGGTGGGCGGGGACGGTCACGGTGGTGGTGCGTGGGACCTGAAGGCGCTTGTTGTCCGAGGTCAGGTAGACCTGGACGGTGACGTCCTGGGCCAGGGAGGAGGTGATCCGCACCGGCAGCTGCGCCTCGGAGCTGATGAGGTTGATGGTCGACGACGGTACCGCGGCCAGCGAGGAGGTGACTCCGGTTCCGGCCGCCTCGGCAGCCGGGACCTGCGCCCTGCAGGTCGCCGGTTTGGCCCGCCAGGTCGCCGAGGAGACGACGGCCTCGAGGTTGGTGTACTCACCCAGCAGCGCAGCCGGGTCGGAGAGCACCGATGCGACTGACTGGAGCCTGCTGGCCGTGCCGCCCGCGGCCGCAAGGGTCGCCGTGGTCAGCTCGTTGTCGTCGGTCACGTTGTCGTCCGATGGCTCGGAGCGCTCGATCCCCGAGGTCCCCGCTTCGACGGCCTCGACCTCGGCCCGGGCGCGTTCCTCAAGGCCGCTTAGGGACTGGGACTGAGTCCAGGAGGTTGAGCGCAGGGCGGCCACGCGCGCCTTCAGGGCGGACGGGTCCGCGGTGGAGGCGGCCTGGCGGGGCATCGCCACAACGATGTCGCGTTCCAGCCCCGGGGCCTGACGGGTCAGGATCGCGCTGTTGCCGCGCAACAGCTGGCGGGTGTCGAGCTCCGCGGCCTGAGTGGTCTGGCCGGATGAGGAGGCCTGCCGCGCCTGGTCGGAGGCGCCGTCCTGGGACGCCTCATCGGATGTGTCATTGGATGTCTTGCTGGATGGCTCGCCGGCGAGTGCCTCTGACAGGGACTGCTCGGGGATCAGCACCGCGCGATCGCCGAGGGCGCCGAGCCCGGAGGGCGTGTAGGTGAGCTCGTCGGTCACGGGCAGGGAGTCGGGTGAGGTGATGATGGTGGAGGTTGATTGCGGCAGCGTATTGACCGTGGCGGAGTCCATGACGCTGGAGGCCAGCCAGCTCATCGACGCCGGCGCCCCGGCCTTGACGATGGCCGACTCCTGGGTGCGTTGCGTGGCGGTCTCGATCAGATCCGCCCGCTGCAGGTGCGCCAGTGCGGCGGTGTCGGAGTCTCCCCACGGCAGGGCCACCAGGCTGCCGGTGCCGATGGCCCGCATGAGGGCGGCGGAGAGCTGGGCGACGTCGTTGGAGGTCTTGCCGCCTGACGATGGTGCGGTGGCGCTCGCCGATGGTGAGGCCGTACTGGGTGAGGACGGCGTCGGGGATGAGGACTCCGCCGCTGGTGCCGATGGGTCGGCGGAAGCCGAGGGACTCGCGCTGGACGACCCGGACGAGTCGTCGCCCTGAGGTGCCTGAGGGGTTCCGTCCGGCGTCGAGGGCTGGGAGTGGCCGTTGCGGGCGGCCTTCTCCAGGTCGGCCGATGTGACGCCGAGGGCCTCGACCAGTGCGGGGTCGACCGCCATGACGACGTTGTCGCCGGCCATGCCCAGCAGACCGAGGACCCGTCTGTGGACACTGGTGAGGGTCTTGGCGCGCTGCGAGGTGTGCGGACCGGCGAGAACGGCCATCTCCTCCACGGAGGCGGTGACCGGGATGAACGTGGTCAGGCGTACGGGTGTGACGGAGGCGCCGCTCTCCCAGACGAGAATGCTGCGGTCCTGAGCCACAGAGGTGCCTTGAGACTCCAGCGTGACGGCGATGCCGCGCGGCCCCCACCGGTCGGCGCTGGTCAGCGGCAGCTCGTCGGCAGGAACGGTGATGGAGAACTGGGTGGTCTCACCGGGCTGGAGGTCGCGGCCCAGCGGGATCGTGACCGGGTCCGACAGCCCCGACTCGTCGGTTCCGGTCAACCACTTGGTCAGGCTCTCACTTGTGACGTCGGTGGATCGCTGCACCCTGGTCACCAGATCCACCCCGGAGACGGCCTGGCCGGTTCCGTTGGTGATGGTTCCGGTCAGGGTCAGGTCCTGGTCGCTGTGCAGCACCTCGGGGGTCATGGTGTCGATGCTCAGGGTCACCTGCTTGGCGGCCGCCTCGGTGTTCTGGATCGAGGCGCCGGTGGTCCTCCCGCTCATCGACGCCGAGGCGGGCAGTGCGGAGGGGACCGTCGTCGCGGACGGTCCGGCCGGGGCCACCGGCGCAATCTTGGCTGAGAGCGCGCCAGGGGCCGGTTCCGCCTGGGCCGTCGGCAGGGCGATCAGCGGCCAGGTCGCCAGCCCCGCAAGGCCCAGCAGGGCGGCAAAGGTCACCATCGCCCTGCTCCGCAGCCGGGAGCCCAGCGTGGTGACCACCTTCGCGCACAGGTCGGTGGCGCTGGTCATCCATCCCCCACCAGGATGTCCCAGGCCGCGGCGACGATACGACGCTCGTTGGGGTAGGCCAGGCGGTGGGAGACGTCCTCGAGGGCGACCCACTCGACGTCCTCGGCCTCATGGTCCGGGTCGTTCTCCGTGGTCAGGGTGCCGCTGACCGCTTCCAGCAGAAAGTGGTGCACCACCTTGTGGACGCGGTGCTCGTGACCGGCGAACCAGTAGTCGATGGTCGCCAGGTGCCGAAGAACACGGCCGGTGATCCCGGTCTCCTCCATGATCTCGCGGACCGCGGCCTGCTCGGGGGTCTCGGTACCCTCCAGGTGCCCCTTGGGCAGGCACCACTCCAGCCGGCCTCCGCGGTTGCGTCGGGCGATGACCGCTGTGAAGGCCTGACCGTTCTGAACGTCGACGACCAGGCCGCCGGCACTGGTCTCGTTGACGATCGGCAAAGCGCGCGCACTCGCCCGATGTGCCGGGTTTCCGGCGCGGGGCGTGCGAGTGCGTGGCGAGGGCATAGGGACACTCTAGGGCGTCCAGGCCGCAGGATGTCTCTGGCCGAGTACGTCGTCGCACACAACTGCGCCGCCGGAGGGCAGCGGTGCCCGTACGTGCGAGTACGCGCGAGAGGGTCCTCACGGCGAGACCGATGGCGTCGTCGACGACGGCGCGCCGGTCAGGGTTCATGGCAGGCTTGGGCCGATGACTGCTCACCCCGCTCCCGCCGATCCCGTCAATCCTACGGACGCCTCCGCTGAGAACCGAGGCCTGACGCCCAAGGCCCGTCAGGCGCTTGAGGGCCTGCCCCCGGCTCTGGCGGCCCTGGGGCACGCCTTCGTGCGCGCCGGGCACGAGATCGCCCTGGTCGGCGGACCGGTGCGGGACGCCTTCCTCGGCGTCGCCCCCCACGACCTGGACCTGACCACCTCGGCGCGCCCCGAGCAGACCGAGAAGATCCTGGCCGCCTGGGGTGAGACCACCTGGGACGTGGGCCGGGCCTTCGGCACCATCGGCGCGCGCAAGGGCTCCACCATCGTGGAGGTGACCACCTACCGCAGCGAGGCCTACGAGGTCGGCTCCCGCAAGCCCCAGGTCACCTACGGAGACACCCTCACCGGGGACCTCACCCGCCGCGACTTCACCGTCAACGCCATGGCGCTGCGCCTGCCCGACCTCGAGCTCGTCGACCCCTGCGGCGGCCTGTCCGACCTGGCCGTCGGTGTCCTGCGCACCCCGGTCAGCGCCGAGCAGTCCTTCGACGACGACCCCCTGCGCATCATGCGGGCCGCCCGCTTCGCAGCCCAGCTCGGCTTCGATGTCGAGATGGACGTCATGACCGCCATGGAGGAGATGGCCTCCCGCCTGGAGATCGTCTCCGCAGAGCGCGTGCGCGCCGAGCTCGAGCGGCTGCTCATCAGCCCCTGGCCCCGGCGCGGACTGGAGCTGCTGGTCCACACCGGCGTGGCCGACGTCGTCCTGCCCGAGCTGAGCGCCCTGCGCGAGACCGTGGACGAGCACAAGCGCCACAAGGATGTCTACGAGCACACCCTGACCGTCCTCGACCAGGCCATCGACCTGGAGACCGGGCCCGACGGGCCCGTCACCGGTCCCGATCTGGTCCTGCGCCTGGCCGCGATCCTCCACGACATCGGCAAGCCCGCCACCCGTCGCTTCCTGCCCGACGGCACCGTCACCTTCCACGGCCACGACCACGTCGGCGCCCGAATGACGGCCAAGCGCCTGCGGGCGCTGCGCTTCGACAAGCAGACCATCAAGGACGTCTCCCGGCTGGTCGAGCTCCACCTGCGCTTCCACGGCTACGCCGACGCCGCCTGGTCGGACTCGGCCGTGCGCCGCTACGCCACCGACGCCGGTCCCCTTCTGGAGCGCCTTCACCGGCTCACCCGGGCCGACGTCACCACCCGCAACCGCCGCAAGGCCGCCATGCTGGACCGCGCCTACGACGATCTCGAGGAGCGCATCGAGGCCCTGCGCGCCGCCGAGGAGCTGGCCGCCATCCGCCCGGACCTCGACGGCGGCCAGATCATGGCCGAGCTCGGCGTGGCCCCCGGACCGATCGTCGGCGAGGCCTACCGTTTCCTCATGGACCTGCGTATGGAGAAGGGACCGATCGGCGAGGACCTGGCTCGCCAGGCGCTGCGATCCTGGTGGGCGGCCCGCCAGAAGAGGTGAGAGCGGGAGAATGCTTGAATCGTCAAGGGAATTGCGGGTCGGCGTCGTCGGCATCGGGGCCCGCTGCTACCTGGCCGCGCTCGCGGACTCCTCGCCCGTTCCGGCCCGGCTCGTCGCCGCGGCCGACACCGCCCCCGACGCCGCCGAGCGTGCCGAGCGGCTCCTGCCCGAGGGGGTGGCGGTCGTGGGCGACCACCGCGACCTGCTGGAGTGCGGGCTCGACGCCGTCGTCCTGACCACCCCCGATGACACGCACGAGGAGCTGGCCTGCTTCTTCCTTGAGGCCGGTATCCCGGTCTACCTGGAGAAGCCCCTGGCCATCACCATCGAGAGCGCCGACCGCATCCTGGCCACGGCCCGGCGCACCGGCACCCGGCTCTACGTGGGCCACAACATGCGCCACATGGAGGTGGTGCGGCTGCTGAAGTCGATCATCGACTCCGGGCGGATCGGGGAGCTCAAGGCCATCTGGTGCCGCCACTTTTCGTGGGCAACGGCGGTGACTACTACTTCCGCGACTGGCACGCCGAGCGCCGCCACGTCACCGGCCTGCTGCTGCAGAAGGCCGCCCACGACATCGACGTCATGAGCTGGTTGGCCGCCTCCGAGCCGGCCCGCGTCGTCGGCATGGGCGGGCTCATGGTCTACGGCGAGGCCGGGCGCCGGGAGCCGGGAACGAGCGCCGGCACCGTCATGCAGGACTGGTTCAGCCTCGACCACTGGCCGGCCGATGAGGTGAGCGACCTCAACCCCGTCATCGACGTCGAGGACCACTCCATGCTCATGATGACCATGCGCAACGGGGTCATGACCTCCTACCAGCAGTGCCACTTCACCCCCGACTACTGGCGCAGCTACACGGTCATCGGCACCCGCGGCCGGGCCGAGAACCTCGGTGACAGCGCCGGCGACGTCGTCAAGGTGTGGACCGAGCGCACGGAGCACTACAGCGAGCGCGCCACGCAGGAGTACGTCATCGCCGAGGAGGGCACCGGGCACGACAGCGCCGACCAGCTCGCCATCGATGAGTTCCTGCGCTTCGTGCGCGACGGCGGGGTCACCGACGCCTCACCGGTCTCCGCCCGGGAGGCGGTCGCCGCCGGGGTGCTGGCCACCCGGTCCCTGCGCTCGGGGTCCGTCCCCTACGACGTGCCCGAGCTCGACGCGGACCTGGCGGCCTACTTCCATCGTGGCCAGCGGGGCCCGGACTCATCGACATTTTCTTCATAGATGACGCGGCTCCGCGTCATCTATGAAGAAAATGTCGGTTTGGACGGTCGGCACCACGTACAGTGCGAGCCGGGCGGGGCCGGGGTCTCACGAGGACCTCGCCCGTAGGCGGACAGGCAGGATTCGAGGAGAGCGCATGATTCACCACATCACCCTGACCGGGCGCAGCATCGCCCTGGCCTGCGACGGCACGGTGACCACCCAGCACGGGGCCGGTGGCGCCACCGGCGCGGTCTACGTCGAGGCCTCCCACCTGACCCTCCTGCACGATATGCGCGACGGCGAGTTCTACCGCACCGGCCAGAACTCCTGGTCGCCGTCGGGCTGGCGCCGCCTGAGCGAGGCGCCGATGCGTATCGCCGATGAGCAGCGCCGTCGGACCGCCGACGACGACCCCTGGGACGACACCGTCCGCCACCACTCCGCCTGGATGGCGGTTCTGGAGGACTCCGCCGGGGCGCTGCTCGTGGGCTGCCTGGACGGGCGCACGCCGCGGGTGCGCGCCGACACCGCGGTCCTGGAGGCATTCACCGAGTCCGGCGACCCGGCGCGCTGGGTGATCCTGCCCGGCCCGGCCACCGCCGTCATGGCCCGCTACGCGCGCGAGCTCGGCGAGAGCCTGGGCAGCCGGGCCATTGAGCCGCAGAGCGTGTGGTGCTCCTGGTACTCCTACTACGAGGGCATCTCGCAGGAGGCCCTCGAGCGCGAGATCCCGCAGGTCGCCGAGCTGGGCTTCTCCACGCTTCAGATCGACGACGGCTGGGAGGTCGCGGTCGGCGACTGGGAGGCCGGTGAGAGCTTCGGCGACGGCATGGAGGCCGCCGCGACCCGGATCCGCGAGGCCGGCATGCAGCCGGGCCTGTGGGTGGCGCCCTTCATCGCCCTGCCCGGCTCCCGGGCGGTGCGCGACTACCCGGAGATGTTCGTCCACAACGCCGACGGTGGACTGGCCGTGGCCGGCTCCAACTGGGGCGGCAGCTACTACGCGCTGGACACGACCCACCCCACCGCCCAGACCTACGTGCGCAAGCTCATCGCCAAGATCGTCCACCGGTGGGGCTTCAGCTACCTCAAGCTCGACTTCATCAACGCCGCCGCCATCCCCGGCTACCGGCACCGCCAGATCGACCGGGAGGAGGCCTACCGCACCGGGCTGCGCCTCGTGCGCGACACCGCCGGCGACGAGACCTTCCTCCTGGGGTCCGGGGCGCTCATCATGCCCTCCATTGGGCTGCTCGACGCGGTGAGGGTGGGGCCGGACGTGGCCCCCATGTGGGAGAACTACGCCTCCGACGACCTCTCCGACGCCAAGGCCTACAACGCCCTGCACGCCGGCATCAACCGGCTCTGGCTGGGCCGGGTCATCGGGGTCGACCCCGACGTCGTCTTCTTCCGCCACCGCCGCAACCTCCTGGATGACACCCAGATGCAGTGGCTGCGCGATGTCGCCGAGGCCAGCCGCTACCGGTGCCTGTCGGACCAGATGACCTGGCTCGACGACGAGGAGAAGGAGGCCGTGCGCGCCTACCTGGCCGCCGAGGACGAGCCCCTGGAGATCCTGGGCCGCTACCGCTTCAGCCTGGGCGAGCGCGAGATCGACCTCACCGAGGCCATCGAGGGCAAGGCGTCGGCCTACCCGCTGTGAGGCGGGGCTGAGCCCCGGCTGGCTGGAGTCGGTTGAAGCTAGGTGGATCGCTTGATCGACTGTTTGGTCGCCTCTTCATGATCTGTTTTGGTCTGTGTGTGCGCATCGCTCGCTTGAGGCTTCGCAAGTCAACTCCATCGCCATCACTGGAGATACCGGT